>Ga0247779_1000226_pt1 | contig 41603 bp, 53 predicted proteins | sample UWRJL221509R5_FD_179925 | JGI IMG/M metagenome (GOLD analysis project Ga0247779, IMG submission 179925) | Plant litter microbial communities from Arlington Agricultural Research Station in Wisconsin, United States - UWRJ-L221-509R-5 | ecosystem: Environmental > Terrestrial > Plant litter >...
ACAATATAATCTACTGTAATAGATTCTTCAGATAAATTGGTGAAAGAGATGGATGATAACCACGAGTCGTGTCGATTTAAAGTAAGTCACATACAATTAAAGTGGACTTTATTGTATTTCTACAAAAAAAAGGTACTATAGAAAACAAAAATAACATTTTTTTGATTTCACATGTAGCTCTAAAATACATTGTACAATATATGTGCGGACCAAATATAACAGGTCGGCGAACACGCTGCTCAAAAGCTCAAAGAAATCGTACAGCGGGGTTTGAACATTTCAAATACAAAGCTGACGGAATACCGATTTGCCCATGCCGTCGGTCCAACAGCTATTTTAGGGTAAGATTGATGCCCAATTGTTAGCCGAGTTTTACCAATCGAACGGTGACTCTGAGTCGAGTATTCATGATACAAAAGTTCATCCATTCCCCATAAAAATAAGAAAGCAAAAAGGCCGTATCCTGAGCGAAAAGCTTCACTATAATATATAGAAAGAAGAGTCAACGACCCCGGGCACGAGGGTTTTTCCGTATCTGACCCGGCTGTCGCGGAGGAGCCAGCACAAGAGGCTCTGAAGCTGTGCCTGTTGGAAGATCTTGTGCGTCTCTGAAGTCTTCGCTCTGCGAGGAGAAAGGCGGGTAGCGGGGAGGTAGTTCAACGATTTGGGTTCCGCTTTGATGGTATATTGTCACTGGTGGCCCTTGGCTGTCATGATGTAGCACATAAACGCTTTGATTACTCGCTTGACGGACTGATTCCTGTATAGATGTCCCACGAACGTGAATGCGCGGGGAGTCTAGCATATTGGTCGTTTGGCTTTCTTCGTCCGGAATTATAAATGGTTCGACCTGATACTGTGACGAGTCTTGACCTAACCGATACAATAACGAAGAACCTGTATTGGATTGGGAAAGAGAAGAAGATGTGGGGACAGATCTGTAGTGGGATCGTCTTGGTCCTGAATCAATTATCATCCTGTCCGGTGATCCAGGCACGGGTGTAGGAAGAGGTACAAAGCGACCAGATTCCATTTTCTGTTTGAACTGACGCTTCATGAAGATATACGCCGTCAAAATCCCAGCTAGTAGGCCGAAAGCTAGACTTCCAATGCTCGTGCCAATAACGACAGGAATTTTCACAATCTTTGAACTGAATAAGAAAGTTAAGCTCCGTAGTTACGACATAAGATCAAGGCGTAGCTACCCACCTCGAGGGAATCGTTCCTGTAAGGCATGATGAGCTAGCCCCATTACCAGAGTGTAGAGGTCCATTCGACCACACACTTCCCTTCGAGTCGACAAGACTAATGAAAAATGAAGATGCCCAAGAGAGACTGACAGTCCAATTGATAGGTTTATTATCTTGAGATGTAATGTTATAGGGGGGGTGCAAAGCTGGAGCAACCTGAGGGATGCATCAGATTGTATATAATAGAGTCTCATTGTAAAGAAAAGTCACCGTCAAAGTATACGGTGGGGTGCCATTTATCGGTGTGATAGAAACGTCAGTACACTGTGCGATGAGATTATGGCAATTTTTATGAACTCCACAAGAAAGGTACTTACTTGGTCAACCCAGCCAAACTGTGACATTGGGCCGTTGTCAACTGCTGCCGAGACATCGAGTTGAATAGGAAATGTTACATTAGAACACGTCGGTCTTGAGGTCGCAGGAATTACAGTATACGTGTTTTGACATCCTCCTGTATTGCCAAATTTATCGAACTATTTGCAAGCTGAATAAACCCCCTCGATTACATAGGATAAAGGAATAATAATCATACCATGCATATTTGATACTGAAAAAGGGGATGATCGAATAAGGCTCGCCATTCTCAATTGCAAAAGAGCAACGGAACTCACAAGCGTTCCTGGAGCGAAAGGCACTGCCCAATCCTGATAAATCATAAACGATGTCAGCCCAAATTTTTGAAGATCATTGGCATTAAAACGCACATAACTTAGAACGTCTCCTACCGGTATAATGAATGGTACTGTATATGCTCTTCCAGATGTGTAAGAAAGGTGGCATATTACCGGAAAGAGCCTAACTCACGAGGTGTACACCTGAAGATAATACGGAGCAGTGGGATTTGGGCTATTGAATATCATTATTTCGTGACGGGGATAACTTCCACTATCAGAGACTAACCCAGTCGCGGTACTTCGTGACCAGACTATGTGGATGCTTTCGCATTGTTCTGCCTGGCGTGTAAGCACAAATTTTGAACAAATAAAAGAAACAGTACCAGTTGTAGGTACTGGAACGGCTTGCCCAGGCTTGTTCCAATCAAATAAAAAGGACTTTTTTGCGTTGATCGAGGGAGATCAATATAGTGCTTGAAGAGTCGGGATGTACATGATGCATATGCATTTCTTACCTGCGGCAGGAATGGTGTAACATGACTTGCAGTAGAATGCACCAGCGGTATGCTCGATAACCATACGGACAAGCCAGTTTTCCAACGAGCAAGATGCATTGGCGTTGATGGGTAATCCGTTGCAGAAGTAGATAGGCTCAAACTTCAAATGACAGCTGAAGAGCGGCGAAAACGTCGCCGAGTAACTACTTCCTTAGTTATCCTCAGCGGAATCACCAGTTTAAACGTTCAAACTGTAATACTGTCCTGCAGTGAGAGAGTTGTTGCTATACTAAGATGGAGGAGAGAGACTGAGATTGTGCCAGTTTGAGTGGGCACCCGGCACAACGCATCGCGTAGGTTGCGCTGTCGACATGGAATATATAGTCCCGCTTGATGTGCCCGTTGAAGTCCAGTGATTTCAGTTTGATGAAGGTGGTTACGGAATTGGGGAGAACTCCGACTCCGAGATATGTGGGACACTAGTGGCACTTGGCCCTGAATTTTCAGGGTCTCTGACTCTGAGAATATGTACGTATTAGGTCTCATCAGCTTCAATCGAAAGGGCCTGACGTGACCAGTAGTTGAAATTTGTACATAACTTTCAAGGTGATGACTACAAACGGCGGACTAATTAGATTTGATCAGGTTATGTCATGGGCCAAGTGACGAAGTCTTACTATCTTTATTCCGAAAGACTCGTTGAGCCAGGTTGAACCTGTGTTTCGGTGGCCGTTGTCTATCATGAAGTTCAACACACCCTTACCTCAACCTTTGCCAAAAGAATGTGAAAAAGCAGCCAAAATATGTACCTGTTATCATCCTTTCATGCCTCGACATATTCTCACAAAAAATCTCTAGTTCAGTCTTTTGTCGATCATGGCAATAACGGCCTGGATGGCGTCATACCTCGAAGCATTCTCGAGAATGCCAAAGGTTTTGCTATCTTCACCATCTTCAAGGCAGGTTTTGTGTTCTCTGCTAGGGCTGGAAGTGGTGTTGTCATCGCTAAGCTAGATAATGGAAGTACGTGAATCTCACATATTTCAGATAATCTGCTTGAAGTGTATTGATATCTGGGTCTTTGAAGGCTGGTCTGCTCCCAGTGCGATCGGAACCGCAGGCCTTGGTGTCGGTACTCAGATAGGCGCAGAGGTGACTGACTTTCTAATAGTGTTAAATTCACGATCTGTATGTAGTGCCTTACCGAAATGTTCTGTGCAAAATCATCCTAACAGTATATGTCACTTTATAGGCTATTGTAAGCTCGCAATGTCAACATTTCTGTCCTCTTTTAATCTCGTTCTCCACAGAAATCTTTCATGGCAGCAGGGTCTCTGAGCTTAGGTGGTAATATGAGTGTTGCACTTGGTCCATTAGGTCGCAATGGCGAGGCATCTGGTGCATTGAATACAAATGGCAAAGTTGCCGCCATGTAAGATTAGATATCCAGGACGTTAATCTGTTTTGCTGATATTTAATTCTCATATGTATAGGTATAGTTACTCCAAGACTCGAGGATTATTCGGCGGCGTTTCCCTGGAAGGCTCAGTGATCGTAGAACGTCAGGATGCCAATTTTCAGGCATACGAATCGCCAGTCACTGCAAGGTTACTACTTGGAGGCACAGTCGATCCCCCTCAATGGGCGCTACCTCTCATCAAGACCCTGGAAGCATGCACAGGAATGCCTGGAACCAGGCAATGGGTCAATGACGAGGGCAGTAGAACACCAGGTGGAACATATGTGTTTGGGAAGCCATCCACGTCCTCTTCAAGGTCGTCGATATCTAGATTGCCTTCTTTTCTGCGAAAGAAAAAGTCCGATTCTCCTAGTTTTCCTCCTGCTTCATGGGGCGTGGAGAACGAAAATGTTTCCTATTTCAATACCCCAGAATCCGACCCATCGCGTTCCCACTTGCGGAATAAAACTTGGGATATCGGTGACCGTCATTCAAGTAGCACAGAATTCGACTCGAGCTATGATGCTTTCAATTCGAAACAAAAACAGTCCACACTCAACTCCTGGGATGCGGAACGCGATTCAGGCACACCAACTGTTATGAGGCGAAATACAAATCCTTTTAACGCCGATATAAACCCAAATACTAACGGTTACAGGAGGCCAACGTCCGAGAATACTTCACACCAGCGCTCGATGTCACTGAGATATGATCGAGCGCCGACAATTGGATACACTACTAGTCCTTTTGTAGAAGACCCATCCTATCAAAACACGTTCTCTTCGCAAGCCAGTAAAGTGAACTCGTCATCACAACCATTCAATCAAAACAAGGCTGTGATTCGCGCCATTGCTTTGTATGACTTCACTGCAGTTCAGGTGAGTTGGAAAATAAATAAATAAAATTGTAGATCCCCTCGTCTTACTTTCCTCTACTCAGGATGGCGACATATCTTTTAGAAAAGGAGACGTAATCGAAGTCACGCAGAAAAGTGATAGCATCGACGATTGGTGAATTGAACTGTCCAACTACGATGATACTGACTAATTTTACCTTCTGGCCATAGGTGGACTGGGCAATCCCATGGTCAGCAAGGAATATTTCCTGCTAATTTCGTTGAACTTCTGTGACAGGATTGTGCGTTGTATTTTGCTTTGCTTTTATCGTATATTGCTTTCCTACAAAAAGAGAAATAACAATTGTAAAATTGGATCCTTCAGCCCTTGTCCGTGTTACTGAACACAAATGTGTTCCGTGGACCTGTATGATATCTAGATGTCGAATAATAATACATATATAAGTATGTTAGTTGACACGCCCACAAGCCTATCCTTATCCTTCCCCTCAAGCAAGACAAACTCGGAAATAAGCCATATATAGAGCACATATAATCTATTGAGTCTGATATATTTGCACACTCCTGACCTCCCAATCTGCCCATAATTTAATTCAAAGCTTGACGGCAAGAGAGAAGGACACTTACAAGCTTCTTGCATGGCTGATCCACTCGAACGCACAAATGCTTCGCATGTCGATACACCGGTCCGCTGGGCACAACTTTGGTCCTGTCCAGGAATACCCGCCGCGTTCCATACGCCGCCAGCCCAGTCACCACTATATAATCAATGACAGACCTTAGATGAGCTACAAGCAAGGACTGAGGGAAGATACCACCGACCATAATGTTGTATCAAAAATAGCGTTGTGGTTAGAGAAGAATTTGAATGGGTCGCACGAAGCGGCCGGCCATCTTGCTTGAGCTGTGCCCCAACTATCGGGCTGAGGTGCACCAGCCGTGATATCCGAAGGTTCCGCACCACGCGGGAAAAAGTAGACAGCCACTCCGTTAGCATCCCACCTCACTGCTTTCAAGTGAGTTGACAAAGAATGTTTCCAAGTCAATGTTACACGTACTGGCATATGTACCACCGCCGTTGGCGTTGAACCCTGCACCGAAGGAGTTGCTTGTTGAAGCTCGGATACCACAACCTTGATTACCAGTCGTCAAAGCTGCGCAGTTTGTCCCTCCAACGATGGTTCCGGATATTGCCAGTGTATTAGGGCTAGAGCTTGCCAAGGTGCAGCCTACATCAGTATGGATGGTCGCCTGGTTGTTGGTGTAATCATGGACCCCTTCAACAATATCGATCTCCCCAGTAAATGGCCAATTGGGTCCTAATAAAAATATGAAGTGCATGTAAAATGATGAGATTAGTTTCCGTATTCTCTTACCATTAGTCCAAAAGGCCCTATTGGACACTGTCAGCACTGATGCTGGGAAGCGTGAACGGGCAATGCCACTTACGGCCAAATTCCACATCCTGTGGGCATGTGGACGGCATCCATAATAAATAATCCACCATTAAACTGCGCTTTGGTGCTGATACGAACACTCTTCCGATTCCCGGAGACATTGGGGGTAGTTTCCACACGCATCACAGCATTACCTTGAGAATTGACTTCCAGAAGGTTATTGGAGCGCTACGGAATGCGTTATCAGTTCAAATAAGCTCCCGAAGACATAAAAAAAAGACGCACAGCAGTATCTTCATCGACATAGTCCACAATGCCTGAATGGGTGAAATAATGTAAGTGTACTTGAACTTCTTAATGAGAGGCTGGACGATTTACCGTGCGTCGGATCGCCGGATGTTGGTGTTGTCGTAAAGAAGTCCCATTCATCGAAGAAGCTGTTGCCTTGCTAATGTATATTCAATCAGATTTTCTACTTGGACATATTGTGAGGCTTACATAGGAGTTAACCAATCGCCAAGGCGAGGAAGGCAGATTGGGTGAGCTGGTTGGGCTACTACCCCCAGTTGCCGAACTGCTAACGCTACCGGTTGGACGACGTGTTGAGGTCGAGGGATTCAATGTGTTACTTCCTGAATGAGCTGCAGTGGAGCCTGTAGCAGGTGGAGTTCCAGCATCGTTCCCATTGTTAAATACGGCTTGGTTCCCGGATTTGCAATAAATAACATGCTGATTTGATTCGGCTCGAGGCAAAAGAACACTACGCAACGCAACACGAAGGTCGTTAGCTAGGCTGTGGGTCTGGCGGGCGACATTGCGATGAAGTTTCTGCAAAGCACGAGGAACGAGGGTGTGCGAAGTCGAAGCTAGCGATAAGTCAAGGAAAGAAAGAAAAAAGAAGAGGAAAGGGCCGAATACAAGCATCGTGAAGGTGGACGTAGGGAAGAAAGAATCAAGAGGGGGCGTAACCTGTACGCCGGATAAGAAAAGAAACAAGCAGGGAGGACTCCGCATTTAAACAACCAACAATGAGCTGCACTCCGTCCGGCACGAGGCGCCTATATTTAGCAATTTCCATTTCCTCTGTTTTCAAAAAATAACTTGAAGGATATCCTAATACTACATCCTTCATAGATCTACTCGGAACTACGCTACAAAGGAACAAACACGAACACTAGAAAGGAATAATATATACTGGAATATGTGGACAGGAAAGGATGTAACGAAAGACAAAAGTGCCCAAACAAAAAGAATAAGGAGTGACTAAATACAAAAAGCGTCTACCAAGTCCAATCAAAATAAACCTAACCTAAGGTGCTCAACGGTGCGATCCCGGCGCAAATGCCTCTCTCACACTCCTTCTTAGCTCTTCATGATCCCGGCTAGAGCTACCCAGCGATGAACCAGGTTGAACCTGAGAACCCGGTAGACTAGTAGACACCAGACCGTCGATATCGATGTCGACAAAGTCCAGGATTCGACGCGATAGAAGCTGAATTTCACCCTGCCCGTCGTTAGTTTCTGTGTCCTGGTACGAGTGCTGAGAGTGATGCGATCGTGGAGTTCCGACAGATGAGGTGGGAGATGTCGTCCGAGATGTTGCCAAGTTTCGGATGTTTGGAATGAGAATTTCCGAGCTTCGAATATTACTGATAAGCTGGGGATCTGTACAAGCTTTTGATGAGAAAACGCTGCTCGTTAAGACTGCATGATAATAAATTACACACCGCCAGATTCAAGGAGCTGGACGATTGTCCATACAGCGATATGCTGAAATGTGGCGTCCGGACTGGTCAAGAAACGATGCAAATATTTATGCATTCCACCGTCAGGTTTATCCCAAACCTCGTTGAATGCCGAGTAATCATCTGTAGGTGAGCGACCATCTGGTTAAGGTTAGGATTAATATACTTCGACATGTATGGGATAATCCGTTACCTTTCGAGGACAAATTTCCGAGGGCTGCTGCGCTGTTGCCTTGAACCTCTGAGCTAGGGGAATTTGTGAGAGGAATAAGGACTTCGCAGATGCCCATCTCTAGAAGCTGGCCTTTCAGCTCATCTATCATATATGAGATAAGTTCGATGCGCTCGTTAATTCCCAGACATTCTTACGTACCACTTAAGGCAAGGACAGCAACACATGCGGTCATTTCACTTTGGACATTAATAGGTACTTCGAGCACAAGCTCCTTGATCGATTGGATAGCACCAGCTTTGACGATGGCTTTCTTATTCTTCTCCGAGCTGGCGGCGAGATTCCGCAGCGTCGAGATGGCATGGCATTGAACTTCCTCATTATCCTTGAAAGACAAGAGATTAATCAGAGGTTGTAGAAAACCTGACTCGATTATAGGAGATTCATTTTGAGGATGAATGGACACGTTCCGAACGCAGGCAGCAGAAGACAAAATAAGTGGGAGATAAGTTGATTGAAGAAGGCGCAGTAATGATTGAAGACCGTCGGCCTTGACAATTTCCAACTGGTATTTCTCTAGAAACGAGGTATCATGAAATCACAACATAAATATGGGCACAAGTTCACTTACCATCACTGGCAAGATTTCGGAGAGCTAACGCGGCCTGACACTGTACCTTCAGACTTGGACTATCCATAAGCATGACGAGACTAGTAACTAGTTTCGGCTCGCTCTGAGCAAGCTTCTTGCGGTTTGCGCCTGTAAATTGTGGCGTTGTAATACGATGAAAGTATAAAAAAAACAACATCGAAACCCCTTACCATCTACCGCAATATTGCTTAGAGCTGTCGTACAATAGTACTGCACATCTGTATCCGCCGAGTTCAAAAGGCTAACGAGAACAGGAATGGCACCGGCGTTAACGAGTTGCTGACGATTTTCATCTATCAGGTATCAATTAGAATCAAGAAACGATTCAAGACAAGGCAACGTACCTGAATGAGTCATGTTTAGCAAAGCTCCTGTAGCGTTGCGCTGTACTCTCATGTCCTTAGAACGAGCGAGACGGGTAAGAGGAACTAGGGCTCCCGACTTGGCGATTTTGGTCTTATTGTCATCTATGCTGACCATTTTAGAATGATAAGCTTTACGAAGACGAAGAACCAACCATGCGTGGCCAGATTGGTGACGCATCCAACAGCGTTGCATTGGACCTCAACATTTGGGCTTAGCATCTGCCGAATGAGAGGTTCCAGACCTCCAAGTTTGACGATGAGCAGTTTGTTGTCCGCTAGCCAAATGTATGAGTGTGAGAAGCAACTTAAAGCGAACCACATAACACACTGTTGACTGCAAGGTTTCCCAATGCCGCACTGGCTGCCCGCTGTACTTCCGTATCATGACTGCTGAGCAAAAAGAGAATAGGATCCAAAGTATCGCGTCCAACTTGTCGTACTTCCTTCTCTGTAATTTCTGCGAAGGCGAGGGCAGCGCTCCGTTGTAAATCTACATTGTCGGAGAAGGAAAGTGTTGTTAAAGCTGAGAGCGGAGAACCGGTAAAGAAATTGGTAGTGGTACGATCTAAGAGACAGTCAATACAAGAAATATGGAATATATTCGAAGAATACATACTCTCCAGATACTGTAGCAAGTCTGCAACTGCTTCGCGTTCATTTTCCAAAAGCAAAGGTTCATAGGATTGCGACCTGCGCCCTTGAACTGGCGGAACAAATAAATGACGGTAATTGGAAAGATGACATGAGCTTCTTACAGCAAGATTCACAGCAGCTTGCAATGTTGCCCATAAGAGATCGAGTTGGCAATAAGGGAGAAGAAACGGGACGGTACTGCGACCTGAAAGGATTACCTGAAGGCTTAAATCAGAAGAACCTGGCCTGAGGCGTCGTGTGTGGGAATCATCAATAAACCCTATTCGATTAACCACTGAAACAAGACTTAACATTTATTAAAAATTAAATTTATTTATTTATTAATTACATTACATACATCTGGGCTGAGAACCTGAACAACCCCAGATTTTAACAAACCACGACCTCCTCACCAAGCACCAATCCCTCGTATACTTGCCTTGGAACAACACGTCAAGCCTGGATCTCTTCTCTGACTAGATATCTCTTGCTTGCATGAATTCTCTTCAGAGTACTTATTCATAATTTCAATCTTCAGAGAAGTGTACGGTTGATTGAGAGCAAAATCTTGAAATTAACCCTTCATGTTTAACATGGGCATCGAAGATGTGCGCCTTGTATCTCAGGTCAACGACTCTGACATAATATTATCTGAGGAGCAAAGGAATGTTTTGACTCTGGTGGAAATGGGAGAAAATGTGTTCTTCACAGGACCTGCCGGTAATCAACTAGTTCGATACGAAGTTCCCATTGGATTTGCTGTACTTAGCTTTGCTCTAATTCTCTAGGAACAGGGAAGAGTGTTCTTCTTTGGGCGATTATACGAAAACTTAAATTAACGAGACACGATGAAAGCATCGCTATCACAGCCTCTACAGGCATCGCTTCTCTAAACATTGGCGGAAGAATGGTGCACTCCTTTGCCGGAATTGGTCTCGGTAAAGGAGAGTCCACGGAAATAGTAAAAAAGGTTGAAAATTCTTTTCGCCTAAAGACCCGCTGGAAAAAGACACAAGTGCTTGTAATTGATGAAAGTTAGCTCAAGCTGATTTAAATACCAATACTCTGTTCTAATCTCCTTCTGTAGTATCAATGATAGACAGTACTCTATTCGATCTTCTTGTGCGTAAACTCAACTTCCTCCTTATGCACAGTGCTTTTGTTGCTATGTTGTTGATTATGAGTTAGGAATACATCGCACGTATTGTCCGCAAACATGACAGTCCTTTCGGGGGTATACAAGTGAGGTATTTGTACATTGAAATTTGAACGCATCGACTAAATTTTTAGAATTACTAGCTTATTTTGTGTGGAGACTTCTTTCAACTTCCCCCAGTGCCAGAGAAAACTTATAAGGACAGCAAACCATCGACATACGCTTTCGATGCCAAATCATGGTCACGATGCATCTCTAGACCCACTTTCTTGACCCAAGTGTTTCGTCAAAAAGATCCAAGTAAGTTGAAAGTCTTTTTCTCTGTAAACAACTGATTCAATTACGAACACGGCTAGCCTTTATTAACGTTTTGACGCACATGCGCCATGGTGCTTTGACTCTAGAAGATATACAAATCTTACAATCCTTATCTCGACCTCTTACCTACGCTGATGGTATTGAACCGAGTCAACTGTAATTGACCATTTTCAGTATCCAATCCTTGTCACATAACAATCACTCCATAGGTTTCCTCTTTGTGGAGACGTTGAAAACCACAACAATTTCAGGCTAGATACATTACCTGGACCTATGCAGCACTTTCCCGCAAGTGATTTCGCCGGATCTGACGTTGATGGCATGCCTATACCATTACAGAGCGCAAAGGACCTATTGGAGAGAATGATTGCCCTTCCTATGCTTTCCCTGAAGGTATTTTTGTTAGGCTTATTAGACAATGAAGATGATTGGCTTATAACTTTTGATGCAGAAAGGTTGGCGCCCAGGTAATATTAATCAAGGTGCGTAGTTAAGTTAATTGGCTATTAATACCAAACTATGCTTATGACAGCTTCATAGAATGTAAACCAATATCTGGTCAATGGAAGTTTAGGAAAAGTTGCTGGCTTTCTAACAATTCGCGATGCGCGGCGGTCTCAAGATATTAACGTCATAGATATGTCAGAACACGCCGGAATAATTGATTCAGGAGATCCAATGTCCGCTTTGCCTGATGTTCGCCCGTTGGATAGTAATCTCATTAGTAATCACCAGTTATGGCCTGTAGTCCTTTTCGAAGGAGGGGACTTGTTGTTATGCCCAGCTACAAGATTCACAATCGAAGGAAGACGAGGCAATGTCGAGGCTGTCAGAACTCAGGTCCCTCTAATCTTGGCCTGGGCTCTTTCTATACACAAATCGCAAGGCCAAACACTTTCCAGGGTCAAAGTCGACCTTGGAAATATATTTGAAAAAGGGCAAGGTAGGTTCTCGTTCCTGATGTCTCCACAAATTATTATAACCCGCTCTTAGCTTACGTCGCTCTTTCACGAGCGACCTCGATGGAAGGCCTTGAGATTTTAAATTTTCAAGCCTCAAAGTAAGCTTAATGATTACGAATATCCAATATAATTCTTAAATTCCACGCAGGGTGATCGCTCATCCCCGGGTGATTGCTTGGCACCAATTTTGGGTGCATTATCCGGAGGGCGATTGGCCGACTGAAATGGATTTGGACGATTTGGACAACTAGGAAAAACAAACTAGCCTTCCTGGAGAAGCTTATTAGATTAATAAGTATACAAACACAAGAGGGTATAATTATTGACGCTAGCTAATGAATCGATCGGATTATAACGCATTGTCTACTGTTGAGGGTATCTCTGGCAATTCTCCAGCTGTGTCATTTGGCGGTTGCTCCAATGAATGCGTGGGTGACGTTGCCGGACTGCTGGGGACTGGAAAATAGATCGAATTTATCTCGGCGCTACTCCCAGCGTCACCGGCTTCCAGATGGAGGTCCTCTTGCATTGACAGCGAGAAATCTTCTAAATTAGTATTCACCATCGGGAGAGCCTTCTCTGGCGGTGCTCTTGATGTACTGGGTGAGCTTGGATATATTCGTGATGAAGGATGAATACTATTGTTAGGCCGCGGTGGTAGGCGTGGCGTGAAGTCTTGGCTGGATGAAGACGGTAAAATATCAGCAGGAGGAACATTGGCCACCTTAGTCGTCTTTGATCCATACGAAAACTTTGGCACTTTTTCGCCTGCAGGAGTTGGGGGTAGCGGTGGGGAGTTTTGTCCGACATCTTGTTCGTACAAAACATGAGCATATAACACAAGATCCTCCATAACAGTGTCCTAATATATAGCACGGTGTTTAGTGGATCTTGAACTTGTAAGATATGCGGCACATGGATGTTGGCAGACCTTTAACGCTTGTACACTTAACAAATCGCTTCCCTTGGGCATTTCATCCTCGCCGAAAATGACACTGCCGAAAACGATGGCAATATTCTTGGCATCCATTTTGTTCTTACTGTTTTTAGATATGACTCGTGAGAGATGTTCGATAATGGCTTTCAAGGTTGCTTGGTGCACGGGGGGCAATCGACGGATTTTCGATCGTAGAAGCATGAAGTTGTTTGCTAAATGTTCCTCTATTTCCCAGTAAGTATGACAAATTATGACACAGTTGTGAAGGAACGAAGTACCTCTATCCTCGCTATGTTGGATACGATCCTGAAGAGAAAATCTGAAAACAGGCTCAGGCAGTTCACGAAGATACAGCTTCTTGGAGTCAACTCGTGTAAACACAATGTTGTTTCATAGGGACCTACTTTGAGAAGCGAAGCTACAGCATAGATGTCATCCTTAGGCGAGAAATGGAAAGCTGACTCATCCCGTTCAATTTCGTGTTGGAGCTATATAAGAAAAGAGGTTAACGCGCAGGCTTGATAGGGTCAGTGGTGACCTTACGGATTGGACTATCGCATGGCGACCAGAAACCTTATGAGACAACCATGTTAGAAACATAAATGTATGCTAGAAGAAGTACCGCACTCGGTATATTCCTTCGCTTTCCAACCCACGTTTGTCAATTTCTTCGATACATATCTTGATGATCTTGGGTACTTCACCCTCTTGTAAACCCTTAGCAGTTGCGTAGTCCGTAAGACTAAAGCCAAATATCAAATCGTTGCACTCTCCGACTAGGCCGTGCTCATAAAGAATTGGGTCCGGTATAGCAGAGGCCAATGACCGAGGTATGTTTGTTTTTAGTTTGGCAAGATCTTTTTCCACAGATATACGGTCTATAATTGAGCGTATGTGAGACGATAGCTGAGTCTGGGTCGAGGATGTTGCTCTGTAGAATTCACATAAATCGCAGAATTTAGGTCCGCTAAGGTCCAACGTCAACTCACGTCATGTTATCTGCATATTTGACGAGGACCAGCTTAAGTGTACTTGACGATTCTTCAACAAACATCTCAAGACTCTAACCAAGTTTCAGTACATAATGATAAGTAGAGTGAATTAGTATGTTAAATCCTGACCTTATAACCACTCTCTAAGATCTTCGTGCGGCGTAATCGCAGCGTTTCGAGCCAATGCACACCTTTACGATACTCACGGTCTTTGTGTATGTTAGTTTAGCTATCGTAGGACTAACTTGAAGACTTACCCGCCTCGTCAGCCTCTCTTTTAGCGCGCACTGTTTTGAGAGCCTGATTTTCGCGACTGCTAACTGTATCCTTCGCTGATCCACCTTTGTCAAGGAAACCAATCAATTGATTCAACTGTTTTTTCCCTAATAGTATGTAGCGTTAATTTCCTTCTGAAATCGAGCGCAGAGACAGATACCTTGATGTGCCAAATCAGAAAACGCAGTAGAAGAAGACGGAGAACGATTTCGGCCTGTAGGAACACTTCCTGATGGACGTCTATCGAGCGCTCGCAACGGTTGAGGCGAAGTTACTATTGGGCGCGAAGGCATGGTAGGGTTTCCTTTATTACTAGTGATATATTGGTCTGCACTTAATGTAGGCGAAAGGCCCGGTGACGTGAGAGGTACATTCAAAGCAGCACGCTTTTGTTCCTAATTAACGAGTCAGCCTGGACATAAGAGATATCTGGCTTTTCATTGATGTACCTCGACTTCTGAATACTTTTTTGCGTAACGAGTTTTCAGTCTGGGAAGCATAGATTCTGCATACTCATTGTATGCAGTGGTGGATTCCTTGAGGTCTTCTTTGATCCGTTTCCGTGTACGTTCTTGGGTATCCTGGAACATTTATTGTATAATCCGCGGAATCCAAGAGTTGCAATCACTTACCTTAAGCGTGGTTAATGGAATGATTACATCCGAAGATAAAGTCGCGCATAATGCTTGTCGGGCTTGTGCCTCTGGATCAATGGTCCATCAGTTCGGACGGTCGCATGCAGCAAGGACCACACTCGCCTCTGTCAACATTTTCCACAACTTCAGCCCAGACACCTCTCGCTGTACTCAAATCACCTCTTTCACCAAAACTGACGTCAGCCTGCTTGATTCTGCGGTGCAACTTCCGAAGTGAATCGATGCTGGAAGTGTGTCAGAAAAGTATGGGTGTGAATTATAGGGGATGGGACACACTAGGTCTCCTCGATCCGTTTTCTGGAAATAGAGGCCAATCAATTAGTACAGGCTGAGATAACATCCCCATGAGATTTCTTACCGCTCTTGGAAGAAACTGAGATATAAATCGGTGACATAGCGAAGATGTATGTCAAATAGTGGTATAGGACCTTGGGTGGCGCTTGGTGGGTCTGAGAAAGACGATCTGGAAGATTGGGGAGCTTGATCCATGGTGGACATGATATTGAAATGCCGTACGTATGATGCCCAACGAACAGCGAACTAACGCTTGTTCTGTAACGGGAGTACTGGGCAGAAGCTCACAAACGGACTGCAGGGTTTTGGTATACTGGGATGGAGATTGTAGAGGCCCGCTGGTTTCTTGAACATCTAAGCAGAACAAGGAGCACCCACATAATGCATTCTTAAGTATTCCACGTGACTCATTTAAACACAAACTGATGCTGCCATCGTCATCTAGCATCATCATGATCGACATCGTATTTTACTCCTGAATTGCTAGTACAAGTATATGCACTTTACTTCTTTCTTTATTCTGACATAGAAGTGCACGATAGTGGTCGCAAATTTTGGCCTTTCTTATACCATTTACATTATAAAACACCGTCGACAAGGTAATAGCAGGTTGAACAATGTCTGGTTGATCGTGAATACCTGACATGGGTGACTTGAATGTGCAAGAACTACTTGATTTACTTACTGACTGGTCTGGTACGTATAAAAGCAGGAAAGAATTGGTGCGGCTTTCTTCTTTACACTCACAGACCGTGATGCTATATTCACTCGTTTACAAATTTCTCCTCGTTGCACTTGGATTCAACATTGTATTCCTGTTGCGCTACTTTTTACATTCCCTGTCGACGCAGACAGCCTTCCGATTTGTCCCTGGTCCTCGTTCCTCTTCTTTGCTATGGGGGGAAGAATGGGAATTGTACCACGGAAAGCCTGGAGCGCCTTACATTGATTGGCATCATCAATTTGGAAAGCTGGTCAGATTTACCGGAGCATTTGGGGTACATGTTTTATCCTCTAAATCTCTATAACTGAATTGACCCCGCCAAAGCATCAAGTCCTTTCGATTACCGATCCTTGCGCAATAAACTTCATTTTAGGAGAAGGCGCGTATCAATTCCCTAAGCCTCAGGGAGTCAGGGCATGGTTCAAAGCAACTCTTGGGGAGGGTATTCTCTGGGTTGAAGGTGAATATCTGCATCAAGCGTTATTATAAGTATGTATGTTAACCTTTGACCTGATAGGGAAAAAGGCGCACGAACATCAGCGTCGTCTTCTAGCTCCTTCGTTAAAGTACGGAGGAACATTCTCAAGCTTTAACACCATGCTGACGAAATTTGTAATCTATTCTAGTGCACAGTCGATCCGAAACTTGGCGGACATTTTCTTTGAAACGTCTAGATATCTAGCTAATCAATGGTCCCAAAAAATCGACATGAATGGAGGAGGCGAAACAGAGATCGAAATTACTGACTGGGCGGGACGATTCGCGTAGGAGCTTTCGTCGTGGTCTTATAATACGTATAATAACGTCACTTTCAGTCTTGATACGGTCGGTCGTGCTGCTTTCTCCTATGACTTCGACTGTCTTGCCGGGGAGCCGCACGCACTCGCAAATGCGTTGGATGGACTTACCAATAATGAACACAAGCGTTCTTCGTTCTACATGCGTGCTCTCTTCTGGATGGTCCCTTCCATCCTCTTCATTGGAAAAAAAGGTGAAATGATCAGAAAGGTTAAATATGAACTAGGTTGTATCGCGTCAAAGATGTGGAATGAAGCTAAGGCCTTGGATGATAAAGATAACCACAACGTTATGGCAAATATGCGTAAGCGCCCATTCCTAGTCCTTTTTTGGAAATTAATTTCCTCTCCCGCAGTGCGTCAAGATGAAACATCCCAAGTCTGTATGAACGAGGAACAAATAGTGTCGCAAATGCGCACTGTTCTTTCGGCTGGGTACGAAACTGTATCGGCCATTGTAGCTGTAAGTCGATTGAATCAGGCCGTCGTTCAATGTAGCTTATGACGCTTACTCCAATAAGTGGATACTATACGAACTTGCATCCAATCCCGAATTCCAGAATCGATTAAGGGAGGAAATAATAGCCATCCCTGACCACTCTTTTGATCATCTGAATAACGAACTGCCTCTCCTTGATGCCGCAGTGAAAGAAATACTTCGCTTGCACCCGGTTATCTTGGAAAACCACCACGAGGTATGAAAACACTATGATTGTGTAAAATTGTGCCTCAGCTATAGTCACTAAGGCGGCCGAGACGATTGTCCTTCCTCTTTCTGAAGGCATACTAGAGTCAGGAGACAAAGAACTGGTCGTCCCCAAAGGAACCATTGTCGTCATACCAGTTAACGTCCTACAGACTGATCCAACAGTGTGGGGCAATGATGCAGATGTCTTCCGACCTGAGCGCTGGTTAAAAATGGAACGCGGTGATGCAGCTTCCAAAAACCAGTTGTTGTTCGCATTCAGCGTAGGGTAAGATAGCGTATTTCTTTGCCTACTAGTCCTTTGCTAACACAATATCAAGCCCGAGATCGTGTATTGGGAGAACCTTCGCCATGACCGAAATCAAGGTGAGTCATTGACTATTAGGCCTATCAAATCAATACTAAGTCTGTCTTAGTCCTTAATGGTCACTTTACTTGCAAAATTTTCCTTTCGCCGTGAGAGGGAGATTGAAGCATTCCAGAGTTTTGTCATTCGGCCACGGGTCGTCGGCGAAACAGCGAGTTCCCTCCCTCTATTGGTATCGAAGCTGTAGCACCACTCATTTCATTGTACTTGCGGGTCAATATATTATCGTGATATCGTAGTACATATACACAAGCCCGGTAGTACTTGACTTTGGGCAGAATGCTGAGCACATATGTGATCCATAAAAACCAAGGGAATATACATTAGATAAGAACGACTGCATGAAATGACTTTCTTCTAGTTCGTTTATTATGCGTTATTTCTAGGAGTGAGCTTGAGGCGGCAACCATCCTTGGGGAAGATCGTAGCAATAATTCTGGAAAAAAATTCTCAGTACGGCACCACATTTAAAAATCAAATTAGATACGCACTCGCTCAAATGACTCTGGGGGGTTACATCATGTTCCCAGTCCATCATGATTGCAGCAGTTCCCAAAACCAAGGCAATGTTCATTGTAGCATATTCAAGACCAATACAACGGTGAGGTCCACTTCCGAAGACAAGATAATTCTTGGGGTTGGCATTGGCGGAACCCTTAGGGTCCAGCCATCTTTCTGGAAGAAATTCTTCAGGATTAGGGTAGACCTCGGGATCGTGTAGGGAGTTGAAAAAGGATGGAATAACCATGCTGTTAGCAGGGACGGTATAGTCGTCCGAAATAGGGAACGCGCGGGTTGCTTTATATGGCACCTGATAAGACATGTTAGGACGTGAGAAAGTATACCGCAATGGAAATTCGTACCATCAAGACAGGAGGCTTAACGCGCATGCTTTCCTTCACAGCAGCCTGAAGGTAAACCATTTGGTCCATCATATCCAAAGTGAGGGGTTGAGTGTAGTTTCCATGGCGAACACGCTCCTGTTCTTCCCTGATTTTTGCCATGACTTCGGGGTGATCAGCGAGATGCTGGAATCCATAAATCAAGCCACTGCTCATAGCGTCCTGAGAAGCGAACAAGAAAGAGAAAACGACCATAGCCATTTCCAGATCGCTGAATTCTTTACGTCCTTTGTAGTTGGAGTCGGCAAGAGATATAACCCATTCGTCCAACATACATTCTGGCTCAGCGCCGTTGGCCATAGCAATCTTCGAGTTATGGGCAGCAAGCTCCAGCCAGTGCATAGCAACTTTGCGGGCTTGAATAGCTTTGTATACCTTGGTTCCGGGCAAGGCAAGAGGGAAGTTGACGAGTTCAAGAGATTGAGTGATGGCCCAGTATTTCTCATTGATTTCTTCAGCTGCATGTTCTGGAATGTGTTTACCACAGAAGACACCCAGAGAGGTCTCCATGTTCATGTGCCTGGCAATCATCATAATAGGTTGAGACTTGGACGGGTTTTGTTTGGCAGCCTCAAGCCATCTAGCAAGGTGCTTCCGACAGATAGATTCCTGAATGGGGACATAGGTGCTAATTGGAATGGTGAGTTACATGATTTTCTTTCCTCGATGCTGCCAATTGCTTACCCAAGAGCTTTACGCGTGAAAAGGGCGTTTAGGCCACGGCGGTAATCTACATGAGTTTTGCCGGTAAGGAAAACCCTGAAAAGAGAGGATGAGAGAAAGACAAATACAGCGAATATTGCTCTTACCAGTTTTCGGGAAGAAGAATCTGTTTTGCCGAATGGACAAGGCAAGGTTCAGTATAGGTGGGAGAGTTGAGAATCTTGCGAGCATATTCGTTGGAAGAGGCCATGACAATGAAACTGGCGATATCATGTTATGGAGGTAGACAACGAGAGACAAAATATATGCACGTACATGTTGAACACGCTGACGGCGCTGAGGTCACCAGACTGCCACTGTCTTTTATAGGCCTCCATGGAGGGAGACATTGAATCGGCAAACTTGCCAATAATTGGAATAGTCCATGCTGCACCGGGAAGATGGCGCTTCTTGTACCTGTAGATGGCCTGTTCAAGAATCAGAAGAGAGAGGAGAATAGCAGCAGTGGTATAGTAGGAAGAAAAGTCCTTGGAGAGAAAGGAGAAGGAGGGGAGGGGGAAGGAAACAAGGGGCCCATTAGCCGTGGCTGAGGGGATGGTCGCTGACGCTGAGCGGTCCATGTTAGTGTGTAGTGGTAGAAGCAACCGACAACATATACTTTTATCTTTTTTCCAATATGGCACCATCCCAATTAATTCTGCAGCCAATCACAACGCTGCCGAGGAAGCAAGTTATGTGCCGCGGCATTAAAATAGATTTATTACAATACTGATATTACATATCACAGGTCTTTCTGAACATCCTCCTTGACTTTGCGCGCGGTAGAAGCAGCCTGATAAAATTTCTTCAGCCATCGTCACAAACCTTGTCAGCGATTATACACACTTGATTGCCCTTTTGCTTCAGTTCACTGCCCTTCTCCCTCAATTTCGCTTCTCCAACATTCGCCTCCTGTTTGGTCTCCTTAACAGTCGAGTCTGCCCCAGACACGCATCAATAATTCAACCCGTGTATAAACTGTCTGTCACCCACTGATTGTCTCCTTCGCCGATTCCGTCACTTCTTCTCCTTTGTCAATGGCAGAGGCGAGGCCTTTCCCAAGACCCTTATTTAGCTGCACATTATCAATGCTCAGGTCTCGATAAATCTAAAGATATTACGGACTTTATCTGCGACCTCCGAAACTTTCTCGGTCACTGTCTTGTGCGCAACAGGCGTAACATGAAGCCTGCGGGAGGCGGTGGCTGATTTGATGACTTGCGAGGAGAAAGATGTCCTGAACATGATGGGTATTGAGAAAAATCGACTTCAACCGCCCCTTCTTAAGTGGTCTCTAATTTCTCCATGACGTCGTTACTTTGATGTCATGATAAAAAACAAGTCCCAACGCCCCAAGGTACACGTGATCCTAGCACCCTTCAGGCATGTGATTTATACGAGTCTTCTCGGCATCAACCGGAAAGAGCCAGGTCAATTATGTAATTCACTTTTTCACTCCTCCCTCAGGCTCATCACTTGTGGTCCCTCCGTACAGCCTTTTCTCGTTTCTCTCTTACATTTGGATCTTTTTCTCTCTGTATCATTATCTTCTCTTTACGACAGACCCAGATATGCATTTCTTCTCGCAGTCCTTTCAATATGAGTATGTTACATGCATTCGCACTTTCCTTGTTCTAGTGCTCTGACGATCGACTTTTTGCCAGGCATCCTTGGACCCATGTAATTATTGGCATGTGGCACAAATATCCCAACTCAAAATGTACGCACGTCGTCAGTGTGGACACTGTAGACCGCACTATCGACCCAGTGACGGGCATCATCAGGACTGAGCGAGTATTGGGCTGTAAACAAAAGGCGCCAGTGTGGATCGTAAAGGTGCGTTTTCACCGTGATTTTTATCCCTATCTGTCTTTTAAATCATATTTCCAAGTTATTTGGTGGCTCAGAAGATGCATTCGTCCGAGAAATATCTTTCGTGGATCCAGCTACTCAAAACGTTTCTATTACATCGGTTAACCTTTCCCTTTCCCAATTCGCTACATGTTACGAGCAAATCCGATATACACCCGTCTCCCCTACTCGCACAGCATTCACCCAAACCGCTGAAGTACAAGCTCGTTTGGCACTATGGCGGTCAGCCGCAGACGGATTAGAGAAATGGCTAGTCCAGCGTTTCGAGCAAAATGCTCAGTTAGGGAAATCCGGTTTCTCCGATGTTCTGAGAAATTTGTGGGAAGAACGGCATCGAGCCTCTCCGTGATTCCTATTCATTTCTCTTTTTGGATTCACCCCTTTTATGGATCACCCTTATAGAATGGATCATCTAGAGCTACACATACCATATCCCTCTCTTATTGATTAATAATCCCCTGGCCTTATAGCATACCTTTCAAGTATGGTTGTATGTATAACATTCACTTCGTCAAAAACATAGTAAAATACGGATACACTATTTGGTAAAGACTGAGAACATTGCGTGATCAACCTTAACACCGCATTGAACAGAAGAAGACACATACTTGAAACGACATCCTCATCCAGGACTTGATGCTGCAGACTGACTTTGTGCGCATACGGAGAGAACTTACTCGACTTGCCCTAAGAAGTGTGATCTCCACATCAGTCAAAATCAAAAGGACAGGAACTCGAATATCATACCCTGCAGAGAGTACGATGTCAGTATACGACTCGGCGAAAAACAGCGATTATACATACCATATTAATCCGTAGCGGAAATTGGCTGCAAGTGAACGATGGATTCCATTGCATACGTCCTATGCCAATAACGCAGGTGAATGACCGAATACGGCATGATCAGCGGAAAATATACTTCAATAGTCGCCCCTTTTCTTAGACAAATGGGATCGGACAAGTCTGGATGTGCACCTCTCTTTTTCGTGTAAATTTTCACAAGCTTCAGTTCGTCCCAAATTCGATCTACCAGATAATCGAGGCTACATGAAATATGGATCAGTAGTCAAAACATGATATAAGAAGAAGCCTTACTTCAGGTCCATTTCGCAACTGATGACGACCGTATTGGGTTGCCTTGCGAGCTTATCCACTTGTTCAAGACTAATAGAATCAATTTTGTTGTACACGTCTGTGAGTATCACGGTCAATGTAGCGAAATTTGGCCCAAAAGGAATAACTAACATAAACATGGCATATATTTCCTCGTTCCTGGTAGAACATGAGTTCGGACCTGCGAGAAAACCATGGGAAAAGGTCATACCAATAAGAACATCAATGAACTCGTCAGTGGTAATCTACCCGTATCTTTTTAAGTAGTTTAGATGATCGAAAATGGATGGTACTCACATCCTCGCGTATCATAATATCGCAATTGTGCAACTTGTCTAGAAGTAAAGTCAAGTTAACAACGAAAACGAAACACAGGGCTGGTTAACATACATCCGGCTAGGATGGTGCGAATCGTTTTTTCGTCTGTCTTCGTCAGTTTGACAGTGGTGTTGAAAGTGATCTATAGAATATGTAAATATATGGACTTCTTGATCCAATGAAACATCTCAAATCTTACACCACCAGTTGTTTTCCTTTTGAACACGACATCCGGTTTGCTCTTGTTGAGCCGAATGCCAACTGCATCAAGTTCGAGTTCAAGAAGTCTCTTTTGTTCTTCCGATTTCGTAGCATCAAGCATTATCAAAATTAGATCTGCTGTCTTTGCAGCTGTACGAGTCAATGTAAGTAAACAGGTCAGGAGAGTGACAATCTGCTGCCTACTGGATACAACTTGTCGACCTCGACCTCGACCTTGACTTGCTCCCTCTACGATTCCTGGAAGATCGAGAAGTTGGATTCTTGCACCCTTATATTCGATTACTCCGGGGATAGCCTGCGCAAAGAAAATGAGAAAAGGGATGTCACCAAGTAGAAACCTTTGAGAATATACCGTGAGCGTCGTGAACTCATACGCAGCAGCTTCTGATGCAGTATGCGTGGCTTTGCTCAACAATGTAGACTTTCAAACCCCATCCAATGATCAGTCCAGTTCATGAAAATGGTTTTGGCATGTTGGCATACCTTTCCGACTGAAGGGAATCCAATGAGTGCTACTCTTGCATCGCCTGACTTTTGTACATCAAATCCAGTCCCAGCAGCTCCTGATTTTGTCGTAGGTTCTAATAGCTGAGCACGATACCGGGCGAGCTTCGCTTTGAGAAGACCAAGATGATATTCCGTCGCCTACTTGCGAAGCTTGATGTGGGTTCCAAGTGATATGAAAAAGATAGTTCTGTTTACCTTGTTCTTCTGAGCTAATTGTCACACACATATCAGGTTGCACGTTAGCAAGGACGTATGGATGAACTCACTGCGCGCCATCTCCTCTGCATGTCCGGATGATTAGGACTATTGGATCGTCAAGATATAATAGACAGGTGCTGACCCTCTATCTCTTTGATCTGCATGGCAAGTTAGTTGATAGTTATGTGCATATTTAATAAGCTTCTCGCCTTTTCGATAATACCCATGGTGAAGTGAGCGATATATGGTGAAGGGAGAAGCTGAAGCTGAGCGTCATTTGATTATTTAAATTTGGATTGCCTTATATGGAGCAAAAAATACAAATGATAATTCATGCATATTCATGACCTCACTAATACAGACTCTCCTCTCCTACACTCTCCCCCATGATTACCAGGCGACACACTCAGACCCTCTTCCCTCTTCCAGAGAAACACTCAGCTCACGATGACATTGAAGAGGACGAGGAAGATGAGGAAGACGTCACCTGGGACACTGTGGCTCCTCGAGCTTATTCATCTCCACCCTCTCAAGCAACGAGTTCCATGAATTCGACGAGGTCGACCAGATCCTCAAAATTGCGTGCATCTTCTACAAATCCTACCTCCCAGATTGTACCTCCCAGTTCTGCCACAACGCAATATTCAGAGTTATATTCACAGTTTGTGAGACGATATCGATCCACAGGACTTGGGGAAACGAGCGAATCAGACGATTTCCGCAATGATCCCGACAGCCACTACTTTCAACGAGGTCTGGGGCAGTTGAATGATGCAGGAGATAACAGCGACGATGAAGACATCACTCATGCTTCCTTTAGTGCCGTGGCTCTAGACGACAAGATCTTAGACTTCGCGGTGGAAGTCGATCCAATACAACCGGCATCTCAACAGGAGAAGGAGCGTTTAGAATGGCAGGCGTTGCTGGCCTCAGTCTTATCTGGTGATGTGCTCAAATCTGAAAAGACTCGAATAGCAGTTGCTCTGAATTCTCTGGGCGATGAACATACCAATTCCCAACTGACACTCTTTCTCGCTATTCGAGCTAAATTTCACGGAAGGTCAATAGAAGAGGAGAAGAAGAAGCTTGAAGAGCGACGACTGCGCACGGTCGACGGTGTCATTAACGAAATCTTAAATTTCAGAGTCTCGGAGCCACCTCCTGGTGAAGATCGAATAACGACTGCACTAGCAGAAGTTACAACGTTGCTTCGTCGGCTCGATATAGTCCACTCTTTATACCCCAGCTTCAAGGCATTCTATCTGGACAAACCGATAGCTGCTATGGGGCCATTTCAGGCCCGGAACGATACACTCAACACCTGGTTCACTGTCCTTACCACTCTTAAACATCATTTTGCCCTTCTCAGAAGATGGACGGGAAGTGACACACTTGATGTCAACCAGCCATTTACCACTAATGAGCTACCTATCACACTGGACGCGTCATCGCGACTGAATTCAAATAACATGGAAATTGCTGATGGGACTAGTTTCGTGGAACGTCTCTTGAAAGAGGAGTCCATGCAACTCACATTTGAGAAAGGCTTTCTAGTCACAGTCCACGCATTTCTGGGGTCAGCTCGTGATGCCCAAGTGAACCTATCATCTTTGTTCAAGGAAATGAATCTACCCACATTTGAGAACGAACTCGTGCCCCTAATATCGTTCCCAACCAAGCTTGCACAAGCCTGTCTACGCTTAAGACTAGACTATGTGCAGAGATTGAGGGACCCGGATGTTCTGATTATTGACCAGATGACTGAGGACCTCAAACTCAGCATTGGCCTTGCATGTACACTCAAACGACAGTACGAGGCTATTTTGGCACCTGATCCCGACGGAAACTGGAATTTACCTCAATGTATCAGTGAAGATTACGATTCTACCATCCTAGAAGCTCTGATAACTTTCTTCAAACTGCTCCACTGGCAATTGAAGAGCGGTGCTAAAGGCATCCTCTTCAAAGAGACAGACGTTCTCGAAGCCCAGTGGGCGACATTCAACGACGTCAGTGTAACTACACCTGGAGGCTCATGTCTTGTTGCGGAGCAACTATGGTGAGTATCCTTCTCCGTCTATGTCAAACCCGTTTGACGATTACTAGCTCCCTCACCAAAAAATTAATGGTACGGGTCACCAATTACTTTGACACTCAAGTGCGCGTACCCTCGTCCGGTGATGGTTCTACCCGTAGAAACTCCAGTCCAGACCAGGAAGCTCAAATCAATGGCACACCTAAAGCGAGACACGCACAAGATCTTACCCAAAGGAAGATGACAGACCAACAAATGATTGGTTGGTATAGTAAGATTCTCGAAAGCGTGCGGTTAAGATATCGGAAACTTCAACGGTTTGCGAGGTACGCTTGCGCACAGTCTCTTGTCGATATATGCACGTCTTCATGGGTACATTCTATAGGGTTTTAACCCAACGGTTCAGTAACTCGGCTGAATACAGCCTCGATGACGTGCCTTTAGATGAATTCATCTCTTATCTCGTGGCGTCGGACCATTTCCTAGTTTATACCCACTCACTTGAAGAAGACGGCGTTTACATCATTGCCTCGCAGTCTTTATCTGACCGTCCAGGAGCGATAAAGAAAATATTGGATGAAGCTTTCCAGGTCGATGAAGTAGGCGCTGATGACGATGGAAGCCACATAATGCAACACGTAGATCCACGCGGACAAAATCATGACGACGTCGGATACCTTCTTGTTCTGTCCCCTCAAACACACTTCTTATGGAACGGCGGTGTCATGGTCTTGAGTATACCCAAGGTGCATCTCGATACAAAAGACAATCGAGTTCGCCTTATAGCAGATGGTCCTCTTAGACGGCTGAACCTCGCTAAGCAAGTGTTTATGGAATCTTTAGAAACCATTGACGAAGATGGCACGACAAGCCACTCATTAAACTTGCATTGCCTTGTTGAGAATCAAGCACACATACCCAGCGTCAATCGGGAGCTGCGTAAAATTGCCCGCGCGACAAATAGGTTGGCCGAATCAATCGTTGATTCAGTCCATCAAGTTAGGAAATCTCTACGTGCTATAAATGGAGGGCAAGAAGTTCTTGCAAATTGGTATCTTTACGCCTCAGAACATGGACAACATGCTCATCGCTACATGGATCAAATTACCCTGCCAAAGTTCAACAGGTTACTAATTAAGCTTGCGATCTCATGGGTGTCTTTCATCTGCGATGACTGCGATCCCGCAGATCGTAGGACCTTCAAGTGGGCCGTGAATGCCCTCGAATACACTCTGCATCGCACCAAACGCGATATCCTCCACCTTCCTGACGAGGAATTTGAAATGCTCAGGCAAAAAGTGGCGAGTTGTATGACGCTACTCATGGGACATTTTGATATTTTAGGAGCACGTTCTATATCTGAAGCTAGGAAGGAGAAAGAGAAACTTGTTCAGATGGTCAAAATGCAAATCACTGATATACAGATGGTTGAAGACGACTTCGCGGAGTTCTCACCTGCTCATGAAGATGTTACTTTCATTGATTCCCAAGCACGCGTGTTCTGGGACAAAGTCCACAAAGCCCTTCAAGAAGTGGAGGAATTACGGGCTGTTACAGGGCAAAAACATCGAATAATGGGCAAAGTCTTGAACGAAGAAATCCCTGAAGATAGATCACTAACTTTCCTTGCTTCATCAAGTTCCAATATTTCCGTACGTTGGCAGCAAGGAAAGTTCATCGGGGCTGGTGCTTTTGGCTCTGTTTATCTCGCTCTCAACCTCGACAATGGATCACTCATGGCTGTGAAGGAAATCAAGTTCCAAGAACTCTCTGGGTTGCCCAATCTCTTCTCGCAAATTAAAGAGGAATTGAGCGTAATGGAAATGTTACACCATCCAAACGTGGTTGAATATTATGGCATCGAAGTTCACAGAGACAGGGTATATATATTCGAGGAATATTGTCAAGGCGGTAGTTTGGCGGCACTTCTGGAGTACGGGAGGATCGAAGATGAAGGTATCGTCCAAGTATACACTATGCAAATGTTGGAAGGACTAGTTTATCTTCATTCTCGTGGCATAGTCCATCGGGACATTAAACCTGACAGTATGTTTTATTCCATTTGCCGATATATTTGACTCTTATTATTTGGGGATAGATATCCTCCTAGATCATAGGGGCGTGATCAAATTTGTAGACTTCGGTGCTGCGAAGATTCTTGCAAAGAATCAACGCACTCTTCAGAGGTCGCGTCGTTTGCCTGACATTTCAAATCTGAATGGTGTTGGCGGAAATATGAACGGGATGGCTGCGATGAGCAATGGACTTACAGGTACACCCATGTACATGTCTCCGGAAATCATCAAAAACGATAAGCGAGGCAGATATGGGGCGATGGATATATGGTCCTTGGGTTGCGTAGTTCTGGAATTTGCGACGGGCAAGAAGCCTTGGAGTAACCTCGACAATGAATGGTAAGATTGGGTTCTATGCAGTTATCATATTCAGGCTAAAAGTTCACAATGATCAGGGCGATTATGTTCCACATTGGCGTAGCTACACAGCATCCTCCTTTACCTGAACCTGGCCAACTCAGCGAGCTCGGCATAAATTTCATCAAGCAATGCTTGACGATCGACCCTGTTAGACGACCTACAGCCTCAGAGTTAATGGATCACCCATGGATGCTCTATTTCAAAGAAACTCTATCACAATACGAAGCAGCTGAATTGACGACTGAACAGCCTATCCTATCCACCGACCATAAATACGACCAAGCGTCAGTGGCAAGGCAAGCGGCTAAAGCGCAGGAACACGAGATCGAGATGTTGAAAAGTTCTCCTCCTGAGACACCACTTGAATCAGAGTAGAATACACGAAGACGGGAACATTTTATGCCCCATACATGTAAATTGTGAAATAATACAAATAAAAAGTTCGAAAAGGGTTTTGAATAATAATCTAGGTGCTTCGAGCATTGTCTAGACGTGTGTAAGTAAGAAAAAAAAGAAATCACTCGATAACCCAGCGTTTGTGATTTCCGTGGGAGTTGTTGCTGTCAGTACGCGAATGTGCCGAATATTTGCTGCTTTTGTCGCTCCCACCACTTCTAGTACTGCCTAAGCTATTGCTCCGGGTGACCTGAAGATCAGTCAGATTTCGTTGAAGAACGGGGGCAGGGTAAGATAATCCGGGAACGCTTGTTTCAAAAGGTTCCGCCGATTTGTTGGAGAATCGTGGTCCCAATGTCGATCCCGAGATAGTCGAGTTGGTGTATCCATCTTCATAGTCATCATAGGAAGCATATGTCGGAAGGGGCTTCTCTGAAGAAGGGAATGGTACTTTCTCAAAGTCACCGTATACTGAGGAAAAATCATCCGCTTCATCCAAAGGTTGTTGAGCATTCACTTCCCAATGACCCAGAATTAGTACCGATAATAATTACTGGCATTAAGATAAAACTTACAATAACGAGCGAGGCCCTTTCCGAAGTTCAAGCGACATACGATGCCCAAAACGATAGACATCACTGTCAAGAATACAGAGGCACAGGCCATGATGGAGAAAAAGGTCCATGTCGTAAAAGTCCAGCGGAATGTGGTGGAAACGAACATAATGCCCCATCCAGCGAGATATAGAACAGACAACAACAAGAAAATAACCATTGGCCATCGAAGCTCACGTCGAACTGCAAACCAGCCCTATGAGATGATGTTTCAGTATTACAATCATGGAAAGAGGTAACTTGTATTTGACTTACAGTCATCAGCCAAGGAACCAACAACTTGATCACATTAACGTGAGTATACGGTTCATTTTATTTCTAGAGATGGTAGACTCACAGCTAGCGTGATGAAAGATGTGATCTTGTACACAGTTAAGAAGGAAACTAGATCACCGATCACACTATTCAAAAGCTGATCGACCCAAAGAGAGACTGTGACGATCATGAAGAACAAGGAGAGTTGGATGGTAATAGAAAGAATAAGGACGAGTTTATAGACTCGGTTGATAGTCAACGAAGCGCCAACACGCTTGAACGTTTGCCATCCGAACAACTAAACAAACTACATCAACATCCGAAGCGAGCGGTTCCAGACTCATCATAATGGACCCACCTTGATAAGTCTCCAGGTCAAAAAGCAAGAAATCAACAACGCAATGACATTCAGGACGAGGCTCGGCAACTCTGCCTTGCTTCTTGCTTCCCAATAGTTGGGCAAAAGTGAGACATTGCAGGCACCATGGGTGATGACGCGGTTGAAGTCGGCGCGGAATCTTGCTGTGCTGGTGATCTGGAAAGATGCCCAAGCGGTAGCCATCAAGTGGGTAACGAGGGAAGCGAGAATGTGGGGGATGGATTCATTGAGAAGAGCAACAATGGACATCCCCAAGACCCAGACTTGGAATGCGATGAAAACCATGTCCTCTCGTTTAGTGTTATCAAGGCTGCGGCTTAATGAGCATCTTAGGGAAAGCGGGTAGATAAATTCCATACGTACAAGGACACGGGCCAGTTGAGAGCCCATAGGCATGAATTATCCAGTACAATGTCGCCATCCTCCCCTTGTAGTCCGACCAATTTCACAGAGTGGTCCTCTGCGTCAGGAATTATCTGTACTTCCCTTCGGAAATGAAACTGTGGAGAATTTAGCGAGGTCACCCTGATGGAATAAAGTTGGCGCGTACTTTGAAAGGATCTTCTGCATTCTCATCCTCTTCGTCGTCAGCATCGTTGCCGAAGGGCGCAGCATTCTTGATAGGAGCACCAGTAACTTGTGGGGAGACGAACACTGTGATGGTTTGGGTTTGATGGGCTTGCGTTGTCGTGGTAGAAGCTGTTGACACGACAGAGGAAGTGGGAATCGATGAGGATAAAGATGCGGTCGAGGAAGCTGAATAAGCGGAAGAAGAAATCGAAGAAGAAAGGGTGGAAGAGACATCGGTACTGGTAAGAGCTGCAATGTTGTTGAGAGGATTCAAAGGAGTATTTGCGTTAGCCGCAGCTGCTGTTCCATTCCAAACAACCGGGCAAGACGCAACATCGACATTCAAATTGGAAGGAACCCAGCTACACATCCTTAGAATGGGGCCGTCGAGGAACGGGAGGCTGTTGTTCGTAGTGTGGGCTTCATTGACGATCTTGGACAAGAAATTAGATGCATCGGCGTTGATGGTGAAGGCCCTGATTTGCAAAGAAAGTTGAATGACGAAATGTGCGACAGAAAAACAAAAGTAAATGATAGTAAGTTTTGAAAAGGAAATCCTGTTCCACTGCAAATGAAGATATGAGATTCCTGTAGGTTGAGCAACTTTTGTAAAATGGTTGCACCATAAGTCTGAAAGGCCCGGAGAAACGAGCGGCATCTCCAAAAGGTTTGAACACCATTTTGCCTCCTATGAAACGACTAAGACTTGCTGTTAGGAAAGCCAAAGAAAGTAGTACCTTTTACAAGATTACGAGGGCAGAAGATGACGAACAAAAGCGGGCTCGGACCAGCCGCGTCGAAGATGGTGAAAGTTGGAAGGAGGAAGTGGCCCAGGACGTTGAGGAGCCTGGGTATTCATTATTAATGGCCCAATGCATCAAGTTGTCAAGGAAGCAACATTGCCGTCACTATCCATCAATCCATCTTTATTTCTACAATTGATACCACTCTTTACCACTACCAGTATGCACAAACCAGTACACTTTCCTCTCCTCTTCCTCGTCAAATGGCATGTAGATCCCATCCAATCCAACCTGGACTCGCAAATAGCCTTCTCCCATCAAATACTTCAGTATTTCGTTGATCTCCTGTCGGTCATATACCGCGCGCAGTCTCCACCGTATTTCAGACTATTAAATATATCTATCAACGGAGGTCGGAAATTTGAGCCATTTTTTCTTACCTGTGGTATGCCTGGTCTGAAGATAATCAAGCCCATTACCGCTCGAAGGGCTGCTTGCCAGAAATCTGGCACACGGACGCCTCGGATATCTAGCCAGCGTCGTGGGAATACATTCACAATAGGCTCTTTGGACACTGCCAAAGACCATCTTGAGATAAACTCAGCGGACACCAGTGAGAGGTTGTTATATCCGATCCAGTAAACCTGCGGTATGCTTGCCTCGATCATCTGGGTGACGATCAAGGTCATTTCAGGGCTTGTCATGCCAATCTAAAGATCTCGGTCAAATGTTTAAGTTCAAATATGGAAAGGCAAAACATACAGCAAGGTCTGCTTTTTTAATACCGGCTTCTCTTCCTTTGCGAACAACATCAAGGATCCAGTCCGAAGTTCTTTGACTCTGTGGATCTTGAGAAGCACGGAAGTTCGCATAGGCGTCGTCAAGACAGGCCTTGCAATCCACACAGCCCAGTCTTGTCATTAGACGACAGCAAGCTGCATTATTTTCAGCGTTGAGGCCGTGGCCGCCTTCCACGCTTGTCGGTGTTACTAATTCTGTCTCTCCTTGCACGGAATCACTCGTTTGTGGATAATCTTCATGGTTGTCTTTGTCTGCCGCAAGCCGGTATCGCACCGAAATCGTAGTTTCGATCTGGTCGTCGTCTGTTCAAGTATCAATAACCTGTATCGTGTTTTAAGCTTTAAAAAATCAGTGGATCTTACCCGCTTTCTTGCTGTTCCAGTCGAGAGCCGGGCGCGCCGCCTGTGGTAGTGAAGTATCAATATTGAAATCAACCTATAGAAGTTATTAATATAATTTCGCATGTAAATATAAATGAGTGCTCACCTTGTCGTCCGAAACCAATTCTATCAGAGTGGCACAGTCACCATCTGTAGCTGTTAACGGCCACTCATGCCAACTGGCATCGTTGACATCGATTTCTTCCAAAAGCGAGACAGCATCCTGGAATGTGTCACGAGATATATTGCCACTAATGGCATTTTGGTTGCTGTGAGATGTGTCAGGAAAAATGCGTTCGCTAGTCGACTTAGAGAAACATACACTTCGGAGATTTTCAATTGTCGACCTGGTTTTTGCTTCAAAGGGTCGCGTTGAGATTTTGATAAGATACCACGAGAAAGTAGATTTTTGGTGGCGGTGTCAATCACTTCATTGCCTCTGCTTTTGAGTAAGGAGGATGCCTGTTCAGGATCGTAGGATTCCGGAGGACTTCCCATAACCATCTGGACATGAAAATGATTTTCATATATTGTTATGAGTGTTCACTAAATGCAAGGCTTACCTTGACAATCGCTTCAGCAAGAATCATCTCATCGGTTTCTGGATAAGGAACGGCAGGGAACTCTTCTGGACTTCGAGACAAAACCGCCTTCTTTAGTTTCTTCTCTCGGCCTTCTTCGATGAGGGCGTTCCACATGAAGTCCCAATCAGGTGCTACCTTTTCAGGCTGGACAATGTCGAAGGACCCCTGAAGCATCTCCACATTTGACGGAAGTGCTGTGGTAGGTGTTTCCTTAGCGTGTGCAAACCCGACTCGTCTGTTTTGAAAATCAACGCGATGATAAGGAAGAAAATGGAATGAAGACTAACATTGCATTCTTATCCACATGGGCTCGCAAAAATTCGACGTGCTTTATCAAATCAAAGTTAGAGGCACTTTGAAAATCCTCATCTGGCAGAAGAGGCGTCCCTCTGTACTTCAGCCAGATATCATACCATGTATCTTCTAGACGCCGTAAATATGCTTCATTTCCCGGGGTCTCTTTTATATGCGCCAGACGCTGTCGTACCGTATTACGAGGTACAGAGGGGAAAACTTGCTCAAAGGCACCCCAGTCAAGCCTAGGTAAATGACGACACCGTGCTCTGATAATGGCGGAAGCATCTCGGGCCAACTCGTCAAAATCTGAGTTCCAATGAAACCTGTGCCGCCGTATCGGCTTTTTGTTACCATTGGCATCTACTAAACTATTCATAATGAATTGAAGAGAAGATATAAAAAAGGGCTGTACCTGTTGGTATCTCGGAGGTATCCTTCTTGCGTTTTCGCTTCAGTTTCGCCTTAGGCTGTGTTGATGGGCCTTGCAGTTCAATGAGTTCAGTTATCGATGTTTCTTGAGGTCCAGAAACGACAGGAGGTTGGACAACTGGCCTAACGGTGATTGGCCTTTTAGTGTTGATTTTGAGACCTTTAGTGCTAGCCATATTGGCCTCATGCAAAGCCGCTTGGATGTCCTTCTCCCATTTTGAGGTATCCTTCACGGAGCCAGACTGAATAAATTGACTTCGGATGCGTTCTATACGCAGAGATGCGGAGCTCTCCAAATGATCAGGATGAATCCGTTGCAACAACGTAGACCATTCTTGTTCCCGTTGAATACGCGCCTCCTCTGCCTTTTTGGCGAGCGATAACTTGGTTTCGGCAGCCCGCTTTTGGCTTTTCTTAACTTTTTCTTTTTGCCGTTCAGAGTTTTTCATGAGTTTTTCTCTTGAAGACGAAAAGTAGGCATCAATCACGTCCCAAGGTGCACTAGTAACCCAACATATTCTCTGCAACTGATTCAAACGCTCCGTCTGGTCAGAAATCTGCAGTGGCGTCGACATCGAAGAACTATCGATAAACTGTTTAAGGTACTGAGTTTGGTGCCACGTGAGGAAATAGTCCGACTTCCACGAGACTGCACGTCTAAGAGACCTAGCGGCAGCGAGACTAGCTGTACACACCTCCAGGTGTCTCGAACCATCTATATCAGGCAGAACTTGGGAATTGATGCACGCCTCCTGAAGGTCATCCCAATACGAAAGAATAGCAGGACGCGTATCAACATTTTTGGTCTTCCAATAAGGGGGCTCGGTTTCGGATTGATAAAAGAGAAATATGGGTGCATGATCATGAAAATGCCAGTAAATTGGAGCAAACATGGGGGTGTTTGTCGACCATCCATCAAGGGACGCTTTATCAAAGGCGGTCGGATACTCCCCCTTCTGCTCGCAAACAAGGAATGGACTATCCGAGGTTGACGGTTGAAGAGGAGTAACGATGTTCAAGGAACGTAGAATATCCAGCATGTCGAGAAATCTCGACCTTGACCTTGACCTTCCTAGCTGTAAAGAGGTCTGAAGATTCGAGGGCAAATCTCGGACAAGCGTCTCTGCATCCTGTGACATAAACTTCGCAAGTTCTTCGTCATACGAGAGCGGGGATATCAAAGAACAATAGGTCTTGATGGAAAGGTCGTTACAGAAAAAAGATATATCCAATATCTTTTTTTCGTGAGAAATTATATAAGGGGAGTCTGCCCGTGACTGAAATGCATCCATCGTAGAAAGATGCAACTGGCGGCATCGCAAGGCTTTCCCAACTATATATCCATATACTTGCGCCATGGTTGTACGTTCTGCGAGGAAAACTTCTTTAACGGTGTTATCATCGTGATTAAATAGCTGCTGCGCCCTTTCGACGTTCTTGCTCCATCGTTCTTTTTCATTGACTCCTGGTTTTTCCATTTGTAATAGCTGCAGTGGAGGGATGCCCCTGATCGTAGATGACGCAGAATCTGCCCCATAATCGAGCCTTTTGTCGATCTTAACGAACGAGCTGAATTGCGAGGCTGGCGGCTGGGACGCTCGAGCCAGCTCAGAAATATATGCGTTGATTTGAGCTTGGTCGACATGCGGAAGATAGATAATACAAGCAGGCCGATTGATACCAGTGAGTGTTGTCACCGTTGTCCGCAGTTGTTTCACTTTGCCTTTATTTTCTAGACTATTGTAGGTAGCAGTCACTGTGCGCTTATCGGTCTTCGTTCCGACTGGAGCACTAGTAGTCTCTCCGGCTTGCGTCAAAGCTTCCAGCAATTTCATGTGGAGTTGATAGAATTCCTTTGTTTGGATATTTACAATGCCCCCCGCATTTTCAACGAGCTTCAACATTTCGTTTTCACGACGAAGTTGCGATACGTTGACTCTGCTGGATGAAGTTCCCGATATTGGGACCTGCGGGGTTGTAACTGCTGCCGTTGAAATGCTTGAGTTGCTTGATGGCGTTTTCTGTCCTCCGGGAAGATCTTCTGCAGCCTCGTTGACCTATAGTCCTTCATTGTGAAAACATGACCAAAATACAGCAACAAGAGATTTTACCACCGCTAATTTGTCACCATCCACAAGCATTGGAGACGACGGTTTGTCCTCTACAACTAGTCCAGGATCTATCGGGACGATATTTTTCTCAACAGGAGGTATCTAATAAAATAAATAAACATATCATTCTTTGCACCACCTACGGTGCGAGACTTACGGTATCGTCTCGAAGAGCTTCCTCTGATCTAACTGACTGAGTAGCAGTAGGTCCTGCCACAGGCTCGGTAGATTGGTGTATGGTTTCGTCGTATTGCAAACTTTTTTGGGCGTCTGGTGATGTTGATCTGGCCATAGATACGCTGTCATCATTGTCGTGTTGCAAAGCTTCCGTAGGGTCCAGAGGAGTCATAAACGGGCTATTCTGCACAACTTTGCGTCGCCGGCCCCGTTTCGGCTTCATCGAACTGTTTGGGTTTTCTGGGTCAGCGGCACTCGTAGATGAAACCACTTGCATATCATCCGCTTCTGTTGCGCTTTTTTCTACACGCGCCTTTTTGGCACGACGTGTCACTAAGGCATCTTCAACTTTGGCAGGACTTGATGTTTTCCGCTTTTTGGCCTTTTGTACAGGTTGCTGAGCAGCTTCAGCGTCGTCATCTTTTTTCTTCTTTGGCCTACCACGTTTGACTTTTCCATCTGGCAATATAGGATTTGTACGGGGTTTTTTACTCTTCACAACGCGTGTCTTGTCCCCAGCCTTGAACGTGTTAGCAAAGTGTATTGATTCCTCCTCTTCCTCGTAGAAAAGTTCCTCCCCTAGAGGAAGAAAACCTCCAACGTTGCTCAGATTGACGTCTTCGTACCCTGACGCGCTTTTATCCAAGGATTCCAGAGCTATAAGCTTACAGTAATTTGCAACAGTGAAATATCTGTGACGACGCTCTCGACCGCTGGTTTCCATCAGAGACGCGATGCGTAGATCATGCAGATTCGATGGTGGATGGAATTTGTCGGCGCGCGTCAGGAGAAGTTCAATTGTGCGTTTATCGAAATGACATAAGGCTGTAGAAAGTTCCTATTGAAAAATGACAATAAGCGTGGGTGAAGAGATATGGGAAAAAAGAACAGTACGTTGAGAGTCATGCCAGTAGTACCCGAGTCTTGCAGATGATTGATGATTTGTTTAATGAGCGTAGTGTCAACCTTGATCCCGTTTTGTGCTGCAGGAAAGACCTGTCAGTATGAGACATAAATTTACTGGAGCTAATTAATCACACTCAAGGGGTATATCATCCATGTCTTCATCCGGATCGGAAAGTACAAGTCCACTATCCATAGGGGTCGACGTCTGCTTGACCAAACGGAAACATTTCACAGATTTGCTTTGAGACTTCTTTTTGTTGCTGGGAACAACCACTTTCTCCACAAGTCCTTGTTGGACCATTTCTCGTATCCTGCTTTGAAAAAACCTGCGGTCGGTTTTTGTTGGGTTCGAGAACCCCTACAATAACGTCAATCAACGCTTTGTAGTGGCAAGGAACGGAAGCTACAAACCAAGGTAATGAGCATGTTAGTTGAGGCGTGTATGTTATTCTTCGAAGCTTTCAGGAGTCTGATCACGCGTGCGCTAATGAGAGGTAAACTTGATAAATGCCGAGCATCAATTGGAGTGAAGTCCAGTGCGGCGACATCGTCTACTTCATCGTCTTCTTCACCAAGATCAATATCTTCATTGGCAGTTTTAATGTGCAATGTCTCGGCTTGGATTTCTTCGTCACGAATTTCCTTCCAGGAAGAGCTACGCTCAAAGAAGTACTTGTGGATACAAAAGTGAGTTCCTACACCACCTCGTCGTACTTTCATGCTAAATTCATATAAGTAGCACATAATAATAAAGGAGCTGAAGCGCATACATGTGGTTCAAAGATATCAGTTGTTGAACAAGATAAAAACATGTCTTTTGGTCGTAGCCAGATTTTTTCCCGAGGTCAACAACAGTGACACCAGCATCTCTTCCACGCGTGATTATCTGAAAGGCAGAATAAACCATGGGACTCATTTTCGATGGCTAAAATCAAATCAGCGATGAGCAGGAAGAAAGGCTTCAAACCTACTAACTCGGATATGAGAACCGGTTATTGCTTCGAAGATTGCATCAGGTTCAACCGCCAATCTCAATCTACTACCGTAGATTTCCCGCAGTGTGTCAAGAGGCGTAGTCTTTGGCTCCGGAATAGGGTCAAGCTTGGGAGGGTTCTTTGTAACTTCGTCTTCTCCGCGAGCTTTTGCTTTGCGTTTGGCACTGGTTTGCGGAGCAATCCACACTTCAGAGGTAATTCCATGAGGAACGACCCCGACCAGGATGGTAGGTTGTTGAACGATGAGGGACCATATGTAAGCACAGAATGTGTCATCGGGGTTTTGTGTATGAGAAGTACTGTTGTGTGCATAAAAATCAACTATAAAATCCTTCAGACGTGATACGTCGCAACCTGCAAAAGGTCATTTCATTGGAGAATATCGTAGTGGGATATTAGCTACTTACCGAGATCCCCATCAAAAGCTAGCTCTCGAAGACAATGATGCAGAAGTTCATCCATTGGACATAATACAAAGCTGCACTGCAACTAATCACCGTTGCCTCTTTGTAATTTTATTGCACAAGAAAATGTTGACAGTAAGCCTTCAAACGTTTCTTGAGAAGGGCTGTATACAGGGAAAGAAACAAGAAACAAGAAAAATAAGTTATTGTGGTAGAAGAAGAGAGGGAAAATGAAGGGTCATAATTATTATGCTATATATTTTCAATGCAGACTGAGATTGAGGCCAAGCTCTAATAAACAAGAGCGATAAGATAAGATGGACATTTTTGATTTAGCGCCACTAACGCCAAGGACTACTCTTTCAAAAGTAATACATAGTCGCAACCACTCCTGATCTATCTTACTAGAGTAGAAGTATGTAAAGCAAGAGGTTCATCCATACATTTATTCAGGAATAAGTAATGCAGCAGGGATTTTTGAATCTAGGATAGCCTAGTTGAAGTCCTAGGATAACAGGGATTGTTTTGGAAGAACAAGAATACAGATGGTATCAAACAACTTGATTAACCTAAAAAGTAATCAGTTGCTATGGGCATGCTTCAGGGGAACGTGTCCATTTACCTTTCCTGTGTTAACATCATATACCCAACCCGTGATGACAGTATCCTCCAAGACCAGGGGACTCTCCTTTAGGAAATTGACATCATCTCTGACGCTATCTTCCAAGTGTGCGATTGGAAGGAAATCAGTTTGGTCAGCCTGCTCGGCTGCTGCAGGAGTCTCTGCCTTGATTTTATCTCGTAGTTGCTCGTTCTTGAATGTTAGCATTCCGCAATCCGTATGGTGAAACACGGCCACTTCTCGGGTGCCAAGTAACCTTTGGGAAACGACGACACTTCGAAGTGCCTCTTTACTAGTTGTACAACATCAGTTAGTTATTGGTTTTTCCACGGAACATTGGACTTGCGCGGATCCCCCTGCGTTACGAATGATATGGGCATCTCCCAAATCGATACCTAGTTGCGAGGCTGGTCTACGATGTAATAGCATCAGTAACCAGAAACAAAACAGGACGATCGACGGCTTACTCGATGCGAGCGTCCATGCATGTCACTATGAGGAACAAGACGGATATTACGATGGGTCAGGATGAGCGAGCTAGAATTGACTTGCCAACGATATAATGTTTCGCGGGGGGCAGAGGAAGGGCACCCTTGTCAAAAGTAGAAGCATAGTCTTTATTAGATAGGACAAATTGTTCGTGAGCGGGCATCCTGGATGTAGATAATCTTTGCGGAGTGGGGGACAAAGGGGCGAACAGACAGAAAAAGTGCCAGTATATAAAGCGATATGGACACAGAACAAAGAGAGCCACTTTCACAGAACATTATGGCGCAATCTACATCTGATATGGCGTGAATAAATGGAAAAGAATTGGCTCATAGGTGTAGCCTGCGCTAGGTACGACTGAGATGTCATGGACCATGGTCGGTAACGTGAAGGAGAGAAGACCGGTTCTCGAGTTCCCAGGCTGAGTCTATTTTAATTTATGTCGCGGTGCAGCGTAAAGACGCCGAGCACGCTATTGCTGTCGTCACACTCTTGCTCACTCGAGTCGGATATCACCATGTCTTCCAGTCAACTCAAAGTTCTGCTTCAACCTGCCGATATCCAAGAATCTCATAACAGAGCAAGAGATTCCTTGAATGCACGATTTCAGTCAATTGATGACCTGGCCGAACTTGAGACTACAGTACTGCAATTCAAGGAGCGTCAAGATGAACTGAAGGAGAACGTATGTTAATATCCCCTGGTTCGCTTCAAGGGATTAATTCACTTTGCTAGCGTAGTTAAACAATTCTAAGGCTCACATCGATACCCTGATAAACCGTTCTCGAGATCAAGTAACGTCACACTTGAACACAGCGAAAGAATTATCACTTCTCAGGCATTCTCTCAATGACGAGCTTTCGGAATTAACCCAAGAGTTGGTATCACTTCAGTATAACGAAACACAAGAGCCACGCCTGTTGGAGGACCTGGAGACTCTACATCGAAACTTGAAAGAGTTGCAGACAGTCAAACAATACGTACATGTGATTGAACGCGCATTAAAGCTAAGGTATCTTGTATGTTTTCGCCAACTCGACTTTCCTGCTTACGAGCAATTAGTGAAGAAGCTCTTCTTCAAGTGCAGCAGGCGAAGCTCGTTTCTGTCGAGTCCTTGAAGGGCTACCAATCACTGCAGTCCTACGTCGCTACAGTCGTACAGTCCTGCTCAACAGTCGAGAATGATACGGAAACCCAGCAGCTAAGCCTTGTGACATTCCTTGAAAATACACGCGACAAGAGTTGGGCAGACATCAAATTGGCGCTTTTCAAGTTAGTGCTATACCCAAATACCATGTTTTGAAGTTAATTTGCGTCTTCCAGTTCTTTAATATCTTCAGCTGAAAAGTTTGGTTGGCCTGCACCTGTACAATATGCTGCCGTCCCTTCCCAAGAGCGAAAATCTTTCGAATTAGCATTTTTGAACCTTCTGCGTCTCCAAAGCATGTGAGTATTCGTTATTCTCCTGGTGGACATTTCGTATTCAAATGCAATATCAGCGGTAAAGAGCTACACGAACGGACTCCCCCGTCAGACAAAGATGGAATATACGCATTACAAGCTTTAGTCCAGCCGATATCTCTGCGTTTCAAGTACCACTTTGAAGGTTCAAGACAAACTAATAAGCTGGATAAGGTAATTTACACTCCAACAGTTTTCCATATCCTCGACTCATAGGTCTGCTAGCCCGAGTGGTATTTTACTCACGTTCAGAATGTCAGTCACGAACACGCACATTTCCTGAACACAGTTGTTCAGAAATTACTGGACAAATCGGAATACAAAAGAATTTCTGCATGGGTTTGTTTTGCCCTTTCTACAGATAGGACAGACGGTCTAACACACTGATACCGCTTGCTAGAAAGAATTCACTCAGCTTCTTATGCCCTTGTTGAGCAGGAAACTCAGGAAAACAATGCCATCGTTATTGGATCACCCTTCTCTTCTTGCCCATACGATATACCAAGCTCTGGCCTTTGATGCCTCCATAATGGAAGAAGGTTTTGATATAGAAGGGACATCAATTTTTCAAGACGGGTCGAAGTGGGATGGAATCAGCCAAGTCATACTTGGAAATCCTGACTGGTTTGAAACATGGCTAGCCGCGGAGAGGCAGTGTAAGTCCCTTTAACTATTATGTCAATATTATTCTAAAATATGATTTAGTCGCAGAAGGACAGTATAATGATATCATCAACGCAAACGACGCATGGATTATATCTGACGAGGTGGACGGCAGTGACCATCAAGCACGAGATTTGCGACCAACGGTCTCGTCACGCAGAATCAAGTCATTAATCGAGCAAGTCACGGGTAAGC
>Ga0247779_1000227_pt1 | contig 41497 bp, 51 predicted proteins | sample UWRJL221509R5_FD_179925 | JGI IMG/M metagenome (GOLD analysis project Ga0247779, IMG submission 179925) | Plant litter microbial communities from Arlington Agricultural Research Station in Wisconsin, United States - UWRJ-L221-509R-5 | ecosystem: Environmental > Terrestrial > Plant litter >...
AAGAAGAAGGGAGGCAAGAAAGGCAAGAAGGGCGAGGAAGAACCCACTCAGACTGCTCACGAACTTGAACTGTCTCAGGACAAGGCTATTGACGCTGCTCCGTTTCACTTCAAACCATTTCAACTCGCTCATTGTCTGGATCCCAAAAATTTTGAAACTCTCGAATCTTTTGGCGGCGACAAAGGTCTTTTACGTGGTCTAGGAACAGATGAGTTCCATGGGCTCTCGAGCAAGGATGATGGGGGGCATCACAGTCATAAGGGTGCTGGTCTCGGGGCTTCTCACAGACATGACTCAGAAAAGAAACCCGCCAGCGCAGACGTGAATGAGAAAGTGCCTGAACTAGTTTTGACCGACCCGAATGGCAAACTCGCGTCGCCTACCGACGATGGTGCCGCGTATGGCGCGACCCTTGCAGATAGAAGACGCGTTTTCGGCGAGAACTTGCTCCCTACGCGCGTCAGTAAGACTCTTTTACAACTTATGGTTGCAGCCATGAAGGACAAAGTTTTGGTTTGTATTTTGACCCCTGACATGTGCCTTTAACTCCATGCTTACTGTTCACGTCACAGATTTTGCTTTCAATCGCCGCTGTCGTTTCTTTGGCTCTCGGGTTTTTCCAAGACTTTGGTACAAAACGGCCACCAGGCGAACCCCCGGTTGATTGGGTGGAGGGCGTTGCGATTATGATTGCTATCGCTATTGTTGTAAGTTTTGTTTTTTTCTGTGATGCCATGAAACGGGCATATATTTACTTTTTGTTCAGGTTGTTGTCGGTTCAGTGAATGATTGGCAAAAAGAACGGCAATTTAAGGCCTTAAATGAACGAAAGGAGGAACGCGGCGTCAAAGTTATTCGGGATGGTGTTGAAAAGGTCATTGATATCAAGGTTAGTATCCACATACGAAATTATTATTGTATGTTGCTAATCCGTTTACGAGATTAGGAGGTTGTTGTCGGTGATATTGCCTTGCTGGAACCTGGAGAAATTGTTCCCTGTGACGGTATCTTTTTATCCGGTCATAATATCAAATGCGACGAATCCGGTGCCACTGGTGAATCCGATGCTATAAAAAAGGTTTCATATGCCGAATGGATGGAACTTCGCACGAAAAATCTCGCTGACGGCAAGGATGTAAACGCTGGACATACGGACTGCTTCGTTATTTCTGGAAGCAAAGTTCTGGAAGGTGTCGGCAAGTACGTGGTTGTTGCCGTTGGAACAAAGAGCTTTAATGGTCGTATTATGATGGGTGCGTCCTTCGTTTCTGGTTACTCGGCCAGGAACCTGATTCTATGTTATGACTTTCTAGCCTTACGTGGAGACACCGAAAATACTCCCTTACAATTAAAGCTCAATGATCTCGCCGAACTGATCGCTAAAATCGGTTCAATCGCCGGTCTTGCACTCTTCACGGCCCTGATGATTAGGTTTTTCGTACAGCTTGGGACTGGTTCTCCAGCTCGGTATGTCGGCTCATCTGTTTCTATCTTTGACCCTAGAACTAAATTTCATTTCAGCAATGCAAACGAAAACGGTATAGCCTTTGTCAATATTTTGATTATTGCAGTCACTTTGGTTGTCGTAGCTGTGCCGGAAGGTAAGCATTTCGTAGTAAAAAAAACGAGTCGGGTTTTTCTGATAATTTGATACAGGTTTGCCTCTGGCTGTAACTCTGGCGCTCGCATTCGCGACAAAACGTATGACTTACGAGAACCTCCTTGTCCGTGTATTGGGATCTTGCGAGACTATGGCCAATGCCTCTGTCATTTGCACTGACAAGACCGGTACGCTGACTCAGAATTCCATGACCGTTGTAGCAGGGTCAGTCGGTATCCACGCCAAGTTTGTTCGTCATCTCGACCAGAACGCCGCTCGTTCCAACGCCGATGAAACTGAGAAGTCAAAATCGGGAACAGAAGTAGAGCGCAAGCACAAGGAAGACTTTTCTATTGATTTGTCTCAGCTCAATACTGTCTTGTCACCCGCTCTCCGATCCCTTTTCAATGAGGCTATTGCTGTCAACTCCACTGCCTTTCAGGATTTTGTTGAGGATGTCGAGCCTGAGATCAAAGGGAAGAAGAAGAAAGCCAAGAAGGATGTCGAGACAGGGAAAGAGGAGAAGAAGGGAAAGGTTGTTTTCATCGGTAGCAAGACGGAGACCGCACTTCTCGAATTCGCGCAGGATCTTAAATGGGCTAATTTCAAGCAGACTCGCGACGCCGCCGATATTGTGCAGATGATTCCCTTTTCCAGCGAGCGCAAGTCTATGGGAGTTGCTATCAGGTTACCGAACAAGGCAGGTTATCGAGTCTACTTCAAGGGGGCCAGTGAAATTCTTGCCAAGAAGTCTACCCGACATGTGGTCGTCAGCAAGGATGGAAACCATTCGGACGAAATTGAGACTCAGGAGATCGACGAGCTCGCCTTGGAAAATATCAGCCGCACGATCATTTTCTACGCCAACCAGACGCTGAGGACCATCGCCGTCTGTTACAGGGACTTCCCCTCGTGGCCTCCTGCAAACATGGAGCTCGATGAAAACAACGATGTGGGTACCATTTCAAGTGATTTGTAACAAGTTTTATATTGACGCTTCTTTCTTTTAGGTTGCATTCGAAGATTTGGCTTGCGACCTTACTCTCATTGGCATCGTTGGCATTGAGGATCCTCTTCGTTATGGTGTTCAAGATGCTGTTGCGAAATGTCATCGCGCTGGTGTTACCGTCAAGATGTGTACCGGAGACAACGTCCTTACCGCTCGTTCTATCGCTACCCAGTGTGGTATTTTTACCAAGGGAGGTATAATCATGGAAGGACCTGTTTTCCGCCAACTCAGCCAATCTGAAATGATCGAAATCGTTCCTCGTCTTCAGGTCCTCGCTCGCTCTTCTCCCGAAGATAAGAAGATCCTCGTGGAGACCCTGAAGAAGATTGGCGAAGTTGTTGGTGTTACTGGAGATGGTACCAACGACGGACCTGCTCTCAAGACTGCCAATGTTGGTTTCTCTATGGGTATTGCTGGTACTGAGGTTGCCAAAGAAGCTTCAGACATTATCCTCATGGATGACAACTTCTCTTCTATTGTCAAGGCTATTATGTGGGGGCGTTGTGTCAATGATGCAGTTCGCAAGTTCTTGCAATTCCAAATCTCGACCAACGTTACCGCCGTTGTTATCACTTTTGTCTCCGCTGTTGCTTCAGTCGAGGAATCTTCCGTCTTGTCGGCAGTTCAACTTCTTTGGATTAACATCATCATGGACACCTTCGCTGCCTTGGCTCTCGCCACTGACCCCGCAACAGAGAGTCTCCTTGATCGCAAACCCGATAAGAAGACTGCACCCCTTTTCAGCGTCGATATGTTCAAGATGATCTTGATGCAGTCCATCTACCAGATTGTCGTCATTCTTCTTTTCCACTTCAAGGGTATCGACTTCCTACATCTTGAACACACCCACAAGAACGAATTAGTGGTCCAGACACTTGTCTTCAACGCCTTCGTTTTTGCTCAAATCTTCAACTCTGTCAATTGTAGACGCCTGGACAACAAGCTTAACATCTTCGAAGGCATTACCAAGAATAGGTTCTTCATTGCTATCACTCTGCTTGGTACGCGCTCTTTTTTTATATCATTCTTAAACTAATTCCCCCCCCCAGAAATTGTCGTACAGATCCTCATCGTCTTTGTGGGTGGGGCTGCCTTCCAGGTTACTCCCATCGGAGGACGTGAATGGGGTATATCGCTTGCGTTGGGTGTTGTCTCTATTCCTTGGGGTGCCGCCATCCGCTGCATGCCGAACAAGCCTTTCGAGAAGATGTTCAAGTTCGTTGGGCTCGTTCGCAAGCCCGAGGTTCTTCCAACTGTCAAACCCGACGCTGAAGGTTGGAGTGGTGCTATCAACCTCGTCCGCGACAACCTCAATACGTTCTCAAATATTCGTGGTGGAAGACTACGGTCGTCGTCGTTCGTTCTGAAGAGTCGGTCAGCTCGTATAAGCTCAGAAGACAATATGAGAATGTGAGCATCTATTTTTCGTGTATAATTGCTCTTTTATTCATTGTGTCGCAGATCTTCTGTTCTTACTATGGCTCCTACACTAATTATTGGTGCTGTCGCTGCTGGCCAAGCGTATTTACAGCCCGGCTCATTATCAGACCCCGCGGGTGCTGATCCTTCAAAATCCTCTGCAGCCCTGTGGGAAGGCAAACTGCAAATTCATCCTGAAACGTCCCCTGATGATCCTGTCTATCGCCAATTTGCTGGCAAGGAAAATATTGCGTAAACTACTCTACAAACACCGCATATTTCTTTCTTCGATTTTCTTTTACGTCCGCCGACTTTAACCACTGCGTAGTGGAACGACTTCTGGAAGGTACTACCGTCGCCAATAGGTATGCCTCACCCAATGATACCACCTTTAGGACAATCCATACCCGCCTTAAGATAAACCAGCAACTTATGGCCAGCGGCAAGTCAGTCATGCAGACATGCAGCCTTCTCGGCATTTTACTTCAAATTCCATATATACAGTATAATCGCATATTATTCTAACATCAACAATTAACTCAACATCAAGACTTCGACATTCAACATTGATAGAACTTTTTATTATCTCATGTTTATTCTTTTCTTCCCTTCTTTTATTTAGAGGATACTTACATACATATTTTGTCACGATGGATTATGATGATAGTTCTCCTGCACGCAAACATTCAATCAAATCAATTGGTCTCATCCGGTCTTCAGTTTTCAGCATCAGCATTTATGTACGATTTTTTTTACAATGTATCGTTAGTTTCAAGGTACCAAAGCCTGTTCAATAGCAAATTATTTTGCGTTTGCCATGTAAGTTAGTTACCCTGAGTCACGTTCGCTACACAATTGTAGCCAAATTCGGAATGTAGACGAACCATCAATTCATTCAAACAATTGCAGCGCGCCTCTTATTCATCCCAGTCAAGCACAACTCTGTCTTTTTGCTTCGACCCAGACAGTCAGAAAACAAACTACTTAGGGATCCTCTTTGTTATGTCTTTCTTCGGTGCAGGCACGACGACCGGCGTCGGTGGCACGGCGAATACCTCCACTGCTGCAGAGAAGGATATCGAAGTTTCCGACCCACCGACCGACTCTATCTCCTCTTTATCATTCTCTGGTCAAGCGGACTATTTAGCAGTAGGAAGCTGGGATAATAATGTGCGTAGCCTATGAAAATGATAATCGGATTCTTTCTTTGCTCATCAACGCGTAGGTAAGAATCTATGAAGTCGGCGCAGGGGGACAGACGCAAGGGAAGGCTATGTATCAGCACCAAGGACCGGTCTTGGACGTTTGCTGGAACAAGGCATGAATCCGGTTTTGAAGATATGGTCGGTCTTACTTATACATCGGCACAGGATGGCACGAAGATCTTTTCCGGTGGTGCTGATAATGCTGGCCGTATGTTCGACGTGACGACTGGCCAGCCAACCCAAGTGGCAGCACACGATGCGCCAATAAAAGCAGTAAGATGGGTAGACGCTCCTGGAACAGGTATTCTAGCAACAGGAAGTTGGGATAAGACCATCAAAGTGAGCCTCTCGCAATATCATTGCCGTATAACTCATGAGGCGCAAACCTTCTTTTCCAGTACTGGGATTTACGAAGCGCCACTCCTGTCGCTACTGTCCAACTTCCAGAAAGATGCTACACCTTTGATGTACAATACCCTCTCATGGTCGTTGGTACAGCAGAGCGCCATATCCAAATATTCAACCTAAGCAATCCAAACACTGCTTACAAGGTTCGACGCAGGTTATCTTTGTCTTTCTATTCTTTATTTACATTTATCTAGTCTATTATCTCTCCCTTGAAGTGGCAAACGCGTGTGGTATCGTGTTTTACAACAAACCCTACTAACAGTGGATTCGCCGTTGGAAGTGTAGAAGGCAGAGTAGCCATCCAGTAAGCACCTTTGAAATTCTATGATCCTTTACCAAATCCTGATGGACTGTGTGCAGATATGTCGAAGAAAAGGACACACAGTAGGTGCTCAGACCAGAGTGTATAAGCACATCACTAAGCGTCAGTTGATTTTAGGAGCAATTTCTCTTTCAAGTGCCACCGTCGCGATAGCGTTCCTAACAATAAAGATCAGGCACTAGTTTACGCAGTGAATGATATTTCCTTCCATCCCGTACATGGCACATTTTCCACTTGTGGTACGTCGAATCACTCTGGTTTATCTCTCTCTGCCAACTTACAATACATGCGTTTAGGATCTGATGGTACAATTCACTTTTGGGACAAGGATGCACGCACCCGCCTAAAGAGTGAGTTTACCTCACAGTAGCCGTTATCAAGCTCACATGTTTTTTCTCAAAGCCTTTGAATCCGCCCCTGGACCAATTTCTTCTACCGCGTTCAACCGTAATGGTAATATCTTTGCATACGCTGTTTCCTACGACTGGTCGAAGGGGCATTCGGGTATGACACCAGGAATGCCTAACAAAATTATGTTGCATTCGTGCAAGGATGAAGAAGTCAGGAAGAGGCCAGCGCGGAAATAGAAATGGATATTTTGTATTTGTCTATTCCTTTGTTTCTTAACATCTATGTTTTACCCTTGTTTTTTCTCTCTCAATGTTGAATTCCTTGCATTTTAATTGTAAATGGTCTATAACATTGAAAGATAGACAGAATTAAGATTCTCTGTCGAACAAGATAATGCGTTATCGGGCAGAAAAATGGACATATATGCAGTACAGGGCGTCTATAAGGTACAAGCAAGGTACAAGGAGATATCTAAGTATGTTATATCAAGTTCGTCAAAATTGTGGTTTAGCCGTCTTGCGAGGCATTATAACGGTTGGAAGTACTCCTTTCTTTGTCACAAAGAAATCTTTCGTATCAGCATGCCAGTTGCTAGGGTTGTAACCCTCTTCAAACTTCATGTCCAAGCGGGAAACTATCATGCAGACTGCCATACGCATCTCCATGTATGCCAAATTCTTTCCGGCACAGTTATTCGGACCTATGGAAAATGCCACAAACGCATTTGTGTTGTGAACATAGTCATTTGGATTGCTGAAGAGTTTTGGTTCCATTGCCTCTCTCTGTTCCTGAGACAACCACCTTTCGGGCATAAAAGACTCTGGAAGAGGGGAGAAATTTCTAGGATCCCTGTGGATGCTGTATGTTGGGATGAAAGCACTGTTGTCATCGGGAAGGAAACTAGACGTATTCAGGGTGAATATAGTGCATTTTGGAACGAAGTTGTACATACTATGGGCCAATCATCTTTCCACCGCTTCCAACTTCAGGCTTGCGCTGAGATCCATTGAGCACAGGGGGGAGTAAACGGAGAGCCTCATTACTAATGAGACCTCATTTTAAATTTTGTCTTGGTAGGTAGAGGGATTACTCACATTGAAGCGTTGAGATAGGGCATACGAGCTTGGATAGTCGTGTCATATAGGTTGTCCCCTAACTCATCCACTTCATCTCGAAGCCGCTTATAGGCAACAGGATGTGACATCATGAAGTAAAAGAGATGTGTGATGGCACTGGAGGTTGTATCCGAGCCGGCAATAATAGCAAGGCCACCTTTATATGAGTATATGTTATTAGCGGTCTTATCATCGTCCTGCATACAAAGATCGACAAACCATCACTCGTAACTTCGGCCGTTGTGGGTGCGATTGAAGCAACTCCATCTTCGTCCATCTGGCTCGCAAGGTTAGCTTCGAGAAATCAGCAAGTTTATTTCGCAAGCCCTTACTAAATGATGAAATATATCCTTGTAGGGGGAGCTCTGTTGCTTCCTTAACACGGCGCGTGTCCTTGCATGTGCACGAAAAGCTTTTAAATCTCCTGCGAACTTGGGATAACGGAGGAACAGCCTGCCCAACCAAGGAACATGGCCCATAAAAATAGCAATTCTGACAAAAATACTTAATATGTTTTACACTGAGGAGATCCTTGGAGGACACTTACTGCTGACCAGCTTCCAATAGTTGCCAAAGCCCGCCCTTGTCACCTTCAGCCATCATCTCCGACCCACCACCGAAGCTGTATACAAGTTCATTGGTAAGGAACGGCCTTTGAGTATTATCAATGCCCGACTTACGCAAGGTCACTCATAATGTCGTATCTGAAGAAGAGGGAATATTTGATGACTCAGACAACACCTCGAAAGATCTGAGGAGAATATGCTGCTTACGCAAAATATGAGATCCATGTCGTCAAGTCCACGGTTCCTTTTTGCGCTGTCAGCGAATCGACCAGCTGATTTACTCTCTTTAAGACCAAATCTTCGTATCCCTTTAAAGCAGCCGTATTGAAAGCCCTTGTCCATGGACGGCGCCTCCTAGTATGCTCAGTCTTATCGCGTATAGCGATCAAAGGTTTGACGGTTTCGGCCTCTGGAACTCTTCCATCCCAAACTAAAGGATAAACATATTCAATCAATACATTCGGCGATTCGGAATTTTACTTACAGGCACCTTTAGGTAGTCCTGTGTTACCATATAGCGGTACAACGGCATTTGCGTCGCAAAAAGACAATTCGTTTGGCCCTAGTCAATTCAAAAGGAGCAAGCATGTCAGATATACAATTCATATTTTGTCTCAATATTAGTTGGATATAATAACATACCAACTCTGACAACATCTCCGTATCGTTCATGTAATGTTTTGATGTAAATGTGCTGTTTGCCTCCCAGTGAAATGAACGCAAGATGGAATTTTGAGAGTTTACATAGAAGCGGCCCTGGATACCTAGCCAAAGGATGCCATGGAGAAAGTCGGTACAAAGAAATAGAAGTAAGAAGCGACGTCCAGAAGAATGGGACCACGACTAGGGCAGCTTGTGCATAAGAAACGGCATGGGGAAAATACAATGCAGCCAGTGCCAAAGGTACGCCAACAGTCAAAGGTAACACCACGATTGGCTCATAAGTTTCATGCCTTTTGAAGAAGATATGGACGCACTGGATCAGTGACATGAATATTTCAGTGGATCGATCGAGGTAAAGTAAAGAAATAACATACGAGGGCAGCACCAACGACCGCGAGGAAAACCTCGTTTTGCGATAGGCGAGGAATCGCGTCCATCCTGAAGCCTTGTTAGCGAATGTGATAAACTCAACTTCTCTTGAGGTAAGTGTTATTATACCTCCAGACACCCACCCTGATGGAGCTGGGAGTTTGGACACTTCTATTACGGGGATACGATGACCGACCGAGGATTGGCTTTCCAGTTACATAAGGAGTAAGACGTTGTTGATCCCCTATGTGCTATGTGTACTCTGGACATCTGCACCGCGGAACAAAGAATAATACTTACGAGAAGTTTAGAAATTTGCACTGGTACTTAGAGAACGCCACCTCGCGCTCTGGCTTGTAATAAGATCCAATTACTCCAGAGCGAGCGGGCCTCAAGTCTGCAGCAATGCCTTCGGGAAAGAAGGCGTTTGCTGGTTTTCTGATGATCTTCAAAGAATCTCAATGAGACGGATGATCCGCTTAGGGTCAAAGTAACTGGAACTCTCACATTATGTTGCATATTTTTGATACGTAGTCTTGGCTTAAACGACGGATGCATACCACTTTATTCAAGAGTACCTCAAGTTCTTCTAATTTCTTTTCATTTTCCGGATTTACTTCTGGTATTGCGTTAAGCCTCGCTGATTCTTAAAAGCAGTTAAAGATGATTGAGGCATCAATGGTAAGTGCGATCTGGACGACTTTTGGGGTGAATAGATCTGTGTAATGCATGAATAACGATATGTTCATTTAGTTTTTTTAACCCGTGGCCATCCAGATTGACAGAACTTACATGTAGGTGTAAAGACCCGTGGGCATGATATTCCGTAGAAGACAAAGAGTAACGATGCTAGTTATCTTTTGTGATCCATTTGGGTGTACAATTCTATTCTTCAATCCTTTGACTTGCACATTTTGACTGACCCACATCTATCTGCACTCGAATTGAGACATGTAAATACCTCAGGTCGCTTTGGCACGTTGATGCGAGTACCGTCCCCGATTCCCCATCAAAAACATCAGACTAGACCGGTCCCCGAAGCTATGAGATGGTTAGCATTAATCGCGAACACGTTCATTGATGTACAGGAACCTACGGGTGCGTTATTTTCGGGCCTCGAGATTTCTGCGAAATACCTCTGCGTTTTCGGCAGGGCCGCACTGACTGTGTTACCGACGGTAGCACGTTATCCGTGTTAGTTGATTGTGTACACTAGACACGGCAAGTACGTGCAACGTTAAATGCTAACATGCCATATTTCCTAACAGGCATGGTCTCATGCGTGTATGTGTCCCAGAGTCTCAGGAAAAATCGGAGTTTTGAGAGGATACCGATGAGACATGGTTGTTATCGTACCAGCGTCATTTTGAAGTGTGTCATAGAGGAGATCTGAGAGGACACGCAAAGAAGCGTATAGTGTTTGAATAGACATAAGAATGCCTCCGCAATAATGCAGGAAAAATGTGTCACTTGTGTTCGGTGTTGATTACATTGGCCGTACCGCCCTCTGTCATGCATTCATGGTCAACAAGTTCAAGTCAGGGTTTGGTCAGGGTAGACTCCAACTTTCTCAGAGTCTGCAGTTTATGGTATCCTCACCGGCTCGGTATTTCTATTGCCGGATTCAACTCTACGGTTCGCAAAGTCAATCATCCGAAATGGGGCTCTCCTCTCTACTATCTAGCTTCGGCTTTTGTTCAAAATGATGACAATATCAGTGCGGACAGACGCTCAGTACCTGACCGAGGGGTATATCGTCTCATAAGCACCCATTTCAAATGTAATGGCCTATTCTCACTACATCGGACAACTCGCGAGTAATAAACAATACTAATGGTACAAGAATTTCAAGAACTTGTCGGGCATGCTTCCGAAGTTCGTCATCTAAAAAATTGCCAGGTAGATAAGGCGTGCTCATGCAAGCAGCTTTATATCATTCTTTTTGCATTCAGAATTCTACACTCTATAGAACAATACAAAATGAGGTGCGTCGAAACGCCGATTGATGGTAAAGCGTCAAATAACCTCTACACGAATATCATGAAAGCACCACATCAGTGGATTAAAGTAAAATAAGTATACATAAGATCTAGCATATAATATTATGTTCGATCGGTCACGGCCTTGGGCCTCTCGTAGTGAGTGGTCATCACTTTTTCAATGTCTTTACTCCTTCTTCGCATCCAAAGCTTTAACCTCTAGAAGAGGATCCAGATGCGACTCGGGTTGTCGATAAGAACCTCCAACGCGGTCAGCCCACGTGAAGTACTAGAAAAAATATCCATCAATGTTAAGAAATTGTAATCAATGAAGGAGATCCACTCACTTGGCCGTAATTGACAGTGAAGTATAGGTGGTGCAGAGTATGGTGCGCCGGTCCATTGATAGCCTTTTCAAAGATATGGCCCGTGATCATGTCAGAGTCATGGATCTGTACACGGTGCGTTCGGATAAGTATCGGATGAACTCGTATAAAACGGAATGAATATATACTCACGAAGATGCTCCAGAAGTTGACCAGCACGAATAAGACAAGGTACAGAATGCGGTGCAGTGGGAAGATGAATACAAAGAGGTGGTACGGAACTGATTGCAGGTACCCGTCGACTGGGTGGAATGCGTGGGATCCAAATGGTGTAGGAACTTTATAAGTTCGGTAGGAATAGACGTCAGTATCTATTTATTTTTCTACGCAAAGAAAATTTGACTTACTGATCCACTTGTGGTGTGGCTTGTGGATATATTTGTAGAAAATAGGGATATGTAGCCAACGGTGAACCCAGTAGATGCCATAGTCAGTGAACAGGAGATACCTAAAAAATATTCAACAGTAAATAACTTGTCAAAACAGTGTGTGGCGCCCAAGCAAAGCGGCTCCAAAAAGGAAAAGGACATAGGACGTACAGAGGCACCGACGCGACCAAATACCAGTATCCATACGTATCCAGGCCATCATACATCATAGAGTGTCCCCTTACTTCCGCCAGGAACCAAGGGAGTGTCAAGAGCGTCATAACAGGGAAAGCCTTCAAACTCGTTTGAATTTCCAGCCTGACCTGGTTTTTGAGGAATCGCGGATGTCGCATCATATCATGGTTGAAGATAAATTTATAGGACAAGCCAGCGAATACAAAGTATAGCAAATGGATTCCAATTAATGTGAAGACTGTCAAGGAGACGAGTTGGCGGGGTATATAGTCTCTTGGCCATGCAGACACCTGGGGTATTGACATGGACGAAGAGCTGTTGTATATTGAGGCTATATCATGATGAGACAGTGGGGGATGTGGTATATGAGAAATGATGCGCGACCACGTTGAGGATGAAGCACTCGAGGCGAGAGGATACAGTTTTGAGGTGGCATTATTGAGAGTACTGAGGACCTCCGGTGAATGGGTAAAAGCGGAGAGAGGGAGGAGATGAGCATAAACTTTGTCGAGCACGAACTGGTCAGCAATGCTGAGGACGAGGTCCATGGCGCGAAATTAAAGGAGGAAGGGTAGTGTCACAGCTACATTTCCTTCTTTCTTTTTATTCCTTGTTAATTATATCACATCAGACCACTTGCCTTTTTCCCAGATCACGTGTCTCCGTCTGGAGATAAGATTAGAACTCTCGATCATGATCAAAACATATCGCCGTTTGCTCCGGGCGCAACTCGCACAGTCTCGGTCGGCCGGGATGAGGACACTTTCACAGAATGGTACGACCACAACTTATAAAATCTTGTAAAGCCAAGTTTCTTACGAGTAGCACGACACAAGCAACATAAGGTACTCGGGCCCGAATGCAATCCGCGAACGAGAATAGATGAACAACATAAACTCTGAGAAGCTGCATGGTGTGAGCATATGCACATAAAAGGATGGGATTATGTTTGTTATATTACAATACAAGTCCAACGGGCCCGGAAGTGACGTGGTATCATATGGTACAGACTGTCAGAGTCTTGAGGAGTCTTAGAAGTGGCTTCAGTCATTTAGTAGAACCCCAGGGCCAAAAGACAGGGACAGAACTGTGGGGAGCGTCAAAATAAAGATCACGGAAGCAGTAGCCAGCCACGTGCCTCTTGTAAGCCTGATACTTGGGATCGTCACCAAATTTTTTGTCGCCAGCGCGTTCAAGGGGCGGAACTCCAGACACCTGAGAAAGATTTCCAGTTAACAAAAATAAACGCACATGCGGCAATGTTCACTCACATTGCGAATCAAGAACCATGTAAACAGTGGGCTAAGTGCCGCTAATGCGACTGTCCCACGAGGGTAGGACATGGTCTGGAGAGAAGCAGTAGAAAGTGCCCATATGCCAGTCCAAATACCAACTTCTCCGACATAACTGATCCTCATGTCAGAATTGTTGGTCGTCACGTTTCTCAAGATTGACACCTACTTTGGGTGTCTGCTAATACTCCAGAGGCCCGAAGTTATGAACTTTTCATCGTGCTGTTTGTTGTCCTTGGCCTTCCTCCAAGCGGATTTCTGGCGATCCGCGATCACCTCAAACAAGAGAGAACTCGCGTATATTCCGAGAGCGATATAATCACGAGTTCCCAAAGCTGGATGAACGCGAGTTGGAAGAGCGTTAACGAGATATACAGGCAAGCCGACAAGCGTAATCCAAGTAGCTGTAAATAAAATGTCAAGGAAGGAAAGAAGACGATTTAAGCGCATATATGCGCACCCTGTGCCATCCAATAGTAGGTAAACTTTTTCGGCTGCTTTTTGATTTGGTCAAATCTAGAGTCACCGCCTGCCTTGATCGCTCTCTGCGACACCATCAGGAAAAATGAAACCGCGAAGGGTGCGACGCTGTTGCTTACCGTGGCGAGGAAGCTACCTAGGCGAACTGACCAAATACCAACGGCTGCGGTCATAAGCACCTGCCTAGGCGCGAAAGACGAAAAGGCAGGCAATGCAATCGGGAGGCCATCCCAGAACTTTGCCTTTAAAGCAGGATAGTACAACGACAGGAATGTGCTAGTCACCCAGCCTATGGCTCCCCCAAGATCATAGTACGTTTCATTCTGCTGTGGGACAAAGATAAGAGCGAATACTACAGGCTGTAAGTCGATGTTCTTTGAAGCGATTTACACAGTAGAGACTCACGGGCTTGAAGGCCATAAGCGCCTGCAATTGCTGGGGCGATACGAGAGAAGACAGGCATGATGGTAAAGAGACCAAGGGCGGTATTTCTATTTATACTACCACTGAATTGCATAAGAGCCTACTACGGCGATCGGGCCCCACCGAGCTTCACCATCGACTAGGCATGGGGCGGGCCAATGTCCGAATTTCGAAACATATCACCAATGGCATGCGGGCGCTAAGACGACTCCCTCTTGTTGGACTGGTTCGGACAGGAACGACAACAGCAGTCAACAGGAGGGTTTATTGTGCGTGACAAGATGTAGTGTGACAGGTTGGTTTAGATTCCTCGCAACGGTTCGCAACGCTCAACTCGTCAGCGTCCTCGACGCCTATCTTGTTCTCGTCACCAGTTATTCCCTTCCGTCTACAAAGTCCATACTCCGGTCAGACGGACCAAAAGCGCTCATTCTCTTCCTTTCGGTATGTTCCAGTTGATAATTATTCCCGTATTTTATATATTTGATGAGAAAATTCTAATGCATACTACCAATAAAAGATTTATTCGACCGAAAATCTCTGTCTTGTTTTTCAAACGTAAATCTAGGTACATTTGCGGAGCTCTCCGTATCTCCCCCTTTTTTCGGTCTTCCACTTGTTCATAATGCTGAAATATCTGATAGAATCCTTTGTGTCGCTCTTCGTGCGCTCGTCGTCGTGCACAGGGTTGCTGAGCTGTGCGAATATTTCGTCAACCAATATCTAATCAGCTCCTTACAACTACGGAGCCTTTCTTTCGGGTCATTGCGTCCCCTAAATATCCAATGGACGGCCCTCAGCATTATCAATCTCTCTCTTACGCCCTGCAACCTCCTGCCAGCACCTCAACTCGACCATTGAGTAACATATACGCGCAGCCTACCAATAACGACCACCAACAGTCCAATTACGCTCAGCCTCAGAAACACAGGATGCAACATCCAAGCACCGCTCATCAAGAGGAGGAGGAAGACGAAGATGACGAAGATGACGATGAGGAAGGTCTCGTTGAGGAGCAGTTGAACAGGAACAATGATCCAGACATGCATAGTAGCGATCCATCTTCTCCAAAACCTACAAGGTACCCTACATACCTGTTGACCCGGGCAGAAACACTAAAGAAACGTCACGTAGCAATGCCGCGCCACAACAACATTCCAATAACAGAATGCAAGATGAGCAAGCATCACCAACACCCGAGCAAAAACGTCGACCCGGGAGGCCGAGAGGATCCAAAAATAGGCGCCCACGTGTTGGTTCTGGCAAACAGGAAAACCAGTTCTATTATCAGAGCCCGAACTCAACCGCCACGACGGTACCGGCAGGCACGACGACAACAGCGCCTGCATCAACATCTACGTCTGCTCCTCCACAACACCCGAACATCAGTTCTCATAATCAACAGTACTACGAATTTCAATGGCGTGTGCTCAATCTTTGCTCTGAATTTTATGGGGCAGCCGAAGAGCTTGTGGTAGGAGATATCCTTCAAGAATATCTGTGTCGATTTTCAATTATTTGCTGCAGAAAGGAACACCTCCTTTGGTCGTGGCCCAATGCTATAATATGGGTCCTGGTGTAAAGCTTGATCCCCTGGTCATGCTGGGTGAAGCGAAAAGAATATGTGACAATCTTGTAAGTCAAAAGTCTAATTTCATCGGTTATCAAACTTATTTTCGCCTAGCTCGCCAATCCTGCACAACTTGTGACGAACCCGCCGCCTTCTCTTCATCCCACCCTGCCTACTCCTACCTATCAGCCACCTGCGGTGGCACCAGCGCCAGTACAAGCAACAGTAACATCACCTCAGGTAACCCCGGTCGCCTCGACGTCGACAGCCGCTTCTGCGCCATCCACCAACGCGCCTCCCAATCCTCCAAATGTGATCACCAACGCACAAACATTTGTTGTACCGCTTAATACGCAACCTGCCCAGTATGCTTCATATCCAGCTATCTACGGTGCACCTCCTGGAGCGTACCCAACTGCATCGTATTACCAGTATGCTGGATATCCGCCTCATGGTACGTATTACCAACCGATGGCGCACCCCATTACTGCATCTGCTACTGTGGCTACACCACTTACTGGCTCGACTATGTCCACGGTTCAAACACAACCTACAGCGACAATTACTACTACGCCAGCAACAGGTGGTACGGTCATAGGCAATCAAGGCGCTTGGTCAGATGAGGAGACTGAGCGACTCAAGAAGTTAGCCGAGGATAGTAGGGCAAGAGGACCCACAACTGAAATCGACTGGGACTGGGTAATCCAAGAGTGGGGGATTAGCAGGACGAGGTAAATATTTCGCCGCCTTTGCTTTATATCCTTGATCTAAATGCTATTTCGGGTTTCAAGGCACCAAATCCTTATCAAGGCCACTGCTATGGGCTTGAAAGAAAGTTCGACGCGAGTGAGTAAGCGACGACGAGAAACGGAACCGGACCCACCTGCAATGGCGTCGCTGCAGCAAACTTCGACGTCCAATCTCCCTTCAAACCCACCTGCTGCTATGAGTATGCCATCCACTTCTTCTCCGGCGCATAGCGTCAGCCAATCTGGCACACCGTCAGCTTCGCCGGCCCTACAACATCAACAGCGGCCTTCATCGTCCAAAGGACCTAGTTCCCTCTCCGCGGCTACAACGACTGCAACGGCGTCTCAAGCACAACCACCCACGAACCATCAATGGCCAATGCCGACTATGGCTGTTAATTCTGCTTTGCCAATCCCAATCATGTCGAACACTGTCCCATCGAACGCCCATGAGCAACAAAAAGTTTCGAGCTATTATCGACCAAGGCCGAATCAGGGCGAAGTAACTCACCAACAAAAGACCGCGCCGCAAGCTGCACTGACTCATCAGTTTAGTATGTACGCACCGCCTATGCGGAAGGAAAATGGGAAATGATCCAAGTATATATCTGTCCGGATATTTCTGTCGTGGATGCTGGACTTGCTAACCCCTGTCATTACTTGTGTTTTTTAGATGGTCTACTACTTAGTTTTCTCCTATGCTGTGTGACAGTATTGGTTATATCATTTTTCTTTCTGTCTCTTTTTGGTCTGTCTTTCTTTATTGGGTGAACGCGATCTGTGCCTTTCGTTTTTTCTTGCCATCGCAATAAAGTTAATGTGTATTTGTAAATGAAATATACATTCCCCGATGTACCCTGTATTAGTTATAGTTATTTTCTGTATACCCACATTTGTTTTTTGTCTCTTTCTCGTTTGTTTTCGATATCCAGTCACGCAATATACACGAAAATAAATTGTTGGTCGCTTGCTGTTACCTGTATCCTCAATTTTGCTAAATTGGCTTATAACGGTCCGGCCAATGACTACTAAGTAGCCTTGCGGTAGGGTACGTAGTACTTCCCTTGCTTTATCATCTACAACAAACACGTATAATCTACGACACTAATACGCGGAAGCACTATAACATACCAGCAAATAAACACTACCTGGCTGCGATACCTATAGTTTGGATACACTAAATTCCAATTACAAATACAAGGTGCAACTGCAATGTCTTCCACTACGCGTGCAACACCATCAATACCCCGCCCTCCAGCTTCACCTCTTCGTTCGACATCCATGGCATCGAGCTCAGCTTCAGTGACCCCATCAGCAACACCGGTACCTACTAACAGCAACGCAAGCGTATTCGCGGCAGCGCAATCGAAAGGGAACCCACCCATGGCCAATTCGATACCCAAACGAGTTTCATCGGCTCCTGGTTCTTCTACAACTCAGGCTAGTCTTCTTGCACCAAAGACACGCGCTATGGATCTCCTACGGAAGCACTATGGCCTGGGCGTGGGCCCGCCCCCGCCATTAGCTGGAAATAACTCGCAGGATCCGATGGACCTCAGTGAGTTGCCTGCCTAATCTTGTGCGTCATATGTCGACTTATCCTAGAATGCAATTCTAGACTCAACTGCCTTTGACGCGAAGAGCTATTATGAACAGCTCATTACTACGTCCTCTTTGCCCGCGCTTCTGAAACGAGAAAATGAGCTGTTATCAGGTATCGAATGGACTGTACAGGAGTAGCATAACACCCTTACTGATTTTGTTTCTATTTTCCCAGAAATACGACAGCTGGATAGTGAACGGCAGTCGCTTGTTTATAACCACCATCACGAGCTCATAGCGGCGAGTGATACGATTTCAGCGGTATGAAATTTCATAACATCTATTACTATTTCGACTATCTCATATGGAGCGCCGTTTTAGATGAAGACAAGGGCAGAAAGCTTGGACGGAGACTTAGATCTATTGAGAGCAGCATTTTCTGAAATTTCAAGATTAACCGCGGAAGTTTCAGTGGAAAATCCGGAGACGGAAAGGCATGAAGACAGTAAAATGAGATAAATTATACGGTTAAATATATCCAGGGCTACTGCTGGAAGGATTGGAAAGGAGTAGAAAATTAGCCATACAATGATGGTTGGGCGTCCAAATAATTTCAAAGAACCTGAGATCTAAATTAAACAAGCAAAGAACAGTAAAGTAACGTAAAACCAGAAAAAGGGATGCTTGGAACAAGAGCTATGAAAAAGAGGCTCAGTTGTCAGAACTTTGCTACTTGGGCCGAGTTGCCTCGGGCAATCGTAATTAAAGACAACCTGTGAAAGATTTCAGGTCAGGAGACAAGACGCGATCTTTCATGTGAGATACAGTGCATTACTTGCTTCCTTCTCATCAGCGGCAGGCTGAAGATTGATACTTTAACCAAACGTCAGATCTAGAAACGAATTTTCAGATTACGATAGTCGTCCGACGTCGTGAGCGGCCAATAGGTTAGGTACTTCAGGTGAATGAATATCAGGTTCCAGGAATGATCCATTGTGGAGGAGAAAGTTACGTTGTGCGTAATTGATAATTTAAATTATAAGTGGTTCCAATACAGCATAATATTTGAAAACGAACGTCTGCTCAAATTACTTTTTCCAGACATGCACCGCTCGAGTAGGCATATAAGTCCTGGTCTATTCCATGCCTTCGAGTACAATCATTGGATAAGAATCATCCATGCAAGGATAAAATAAAAGAGGCTAGCAGAAATAATCAGTCAGTGAGGTCATCGTACTCTCTTGATTCAGTTCGGACTAACAGAAGGGGGTATACAGCCAAGAGAATACGCTGCTGTTCAATTTTAGTGCCGTCAAGGAAGTTGACAGAAGCTGACAGAAAGTAAGTCACGGAACAGTACAAGAGAATTAGTGAAACTGAAGTCGTACCCCAAATGCACCAGGCCCAAGCCAATAATGCTACTGGAGCGCGTATCCAGATGATTCGAATGAAACAGGAAATCAACGCGGCAATGTCGAGAGGTGCTATACAGTATCCGAGGACACATAAACCTTGGAAGAAAGAACTAAGATTTCGGTAAAGTTCATTGGTCCGTCTTCTAGTGAGTAGAAAGATGCGTAACGTACACTCTACCACCCAAGAGCTGGAAACCTAGGAATTAGTATAATCGAATCGGAACTTTGTTAATGACACGACGAACCTTTGCCTGTACAGTCACAGTCAGAGCACCCATTGAGCAGATGACAATGACGCTTGAGAAGACGCTCAGTGAGCTTGCAGGGGGGGCCTACATTGTGCAGAAGTAAGAGGGCTAGTCTTATTTCAGAATATTCGGCGTACATTTATACTCAACATTATCGCTAGAGAAAGACATAAGAGCAAGGGTCCCCAGAGATCCCAGTCTCTGTGTTATTAATGAAGGCTCAGTCGAGTACACAGGAAGGACTTTGAGAGAATAACCTTAGAACTTCGCGACCGCTCGAACGGCGAGGATATAGAACCTGAACAAGCTTGGAGTATATCGAAAGCAAGTCTCGGGCCTTTCCAAATAGTCTGAAGGGCAGCCTGTGGGACTAGTAATATGGCACTCACAATGGTTGTTGTGACTGGCTCATCCAACGTATCTCCACCAGAGAATCTACAAGGAGGGAAAAGTGTTACTCCTATAATGTCAGGGACATATATCATACGCTCTACCTCTGTTCTACCTGCACACCCCCCACCGTCTTGCGATTAGGTGCCCTTGCACCTCCAACCGAGCTCCCAATGTTACCTTGAAGAGCAGGGCTTAGAGGTCTTCCGTTGCTGCTTTCTCCTGGAGGCGCGAGCTGTTCCGGAACGTATGTTGCGCGTCCCTTTCCCTTGTCCGGAATTATAGGAGACTGTGCAAGTCCAGGATGAGTGAAGCCCGGGATGTCGTCGTCATTGAGATCATCGTCATCGTCTAGGAGAAAAGCAAGTCATTACATGTATTGGGACAACAAGACAAAAATGAAGCTAGTACACACCTGCTTGTATAAACTGTGAGCTGGCAGTCAACGGTGTTCGTACCGGGTCCATGAGAGAGAGACTAGAGTTATAGGATATGTTATGAGTGTTTACTGATACTACTACTACGCCGCTTGCCACGCTTCAGTACATTGATCACGCGTTATAAAAGCGGAGTTAAAATTATTCCTCATTGGGAAGACTGACGCGTCGCCTCTCACTTTAGTAAGTTCGGTCTCATACAATCTCTTCCTTCAAACCTTTCATATTTCATTCTCTTCCTCGACCAACTAAATTACCATGGTAATGAAATTCATCTACCTATAGAGTAAACGCGATGCTAACTCTTTGTTTAGGGTAATTCACCGTCTGGAATGCCCCCAACGGGTGGTGCCCCACCAAATGACAAAGACAAGAAAGAGCCAGCGAAGAAGAAATGGGAACCACCGCTTCCGACTCGCGTTGGAAAGAAGAAAAGAAAGGGTCCCACTGCAGCATCAAAACTTCCCGCTGTATTCCCTACAACACGCTGCCACCTCAAGCTCCTCAAGATGGAGCGCATCAAAGACTATCTTCTCCTGGAGGAAGAATTCATTCAGAATCAAGAGCGTTTAAAACCAGAAGAAACACGAGAAGAGAAGAACGAGGAGGATAGGTCAAAGGTTGATGATTTGAGAGGTAGCCCAATGGCTGTCGGAACGTTAGAAGAAATTATCGACGACGACCACGCAATTATCAGTACCGCTTCCGGTCCGGAATCTTATGTGTCCATTATGTCCTATGTCGACAAAGACCTATTGGAACCTGGATGTCAGGTATTATTACATCACAAGACGCAGGCTGTTGTCGGTGTTCTACAAGACGATGCCGATCCTCTTGTCAACATCATGAAGCTAGACAAAGCGCCTACAGAAAGTTACGCTGACGTTGGTGGGCTAGAAAGTCAAATCCAGGAGATTAAAGTACCCTTCAGGAATTTTAGATTTTCTTTGCATATTCTCACTATTCATGTTTCCAGGAATCTGTCGAACTGCCCCTCACTCATCCAGAACTGTACGAAGAAATGGGTATCAAACCACCGAAAGGTGTCATTTTGTATGGGGTACCCGGTACAGGAAAGACACTTCTTGCGAAGGCTGTAGCCAACCAAACGTCGGCTACATTCCTACGCGTCGTTGGCTCAGAGCTGATCCAGAAATATCTTGGTGACGGTCCCAAACTTGTTCGTGAGCTCTTCCGCGTAGCAGAAGAGCACGCACCTAGTATCGTTTTCATTGATGAAATTGACGCCATTGGAACAAAACGGTCCGTCTCCTGTTTATTTTTATTGGATGATTTCTAACTTCTCTGTTACTTCTAGTTACGATTCAACATCCGGAGGAGAGCGTGAAATCCAGCGAACGATGTTGGAACTTCTTAACCAGCTCGACGGGTTCGATACCCGTGGAGATGTTAAAGTTATCATGGCCACAAACAGAATAGACTCCCTTGACCCTGCACTCATCCGACCCGGTCGTATTGACCGAAAGATTGAATTTCCTCTGCCCGACGTGAAAACAAAGAGACACATCTTCAGGTACGATTTGCTCTTTTACTTCGCTCAAACTTCAAAATGCTGATAAGTCACTGAAGACTGCACACATCACGAATGAGCTTGAGTGAAGATGTCGATCTGGAAGAATTCATCACAACCAAAGACGACCTTTCCGGTGCTGATATCAAGGCAGTATGTACGGAGGCAGGTCTCCTTGCGTTGCGCGAGCGCAGAATGCGGGTAACAAAGGCGGACTTCACGACGGCTCGCGAGAAGGTAAATTGCATTAGTTCTGGCAAGACTCTGCACAGAACATCGCTGATCATTCTACTCCGATTTCCAGGTGTTATACAGGAAGAACGAGGGCACTCCCGAGGGACTGTATTTGTAGATTACGTTTGCACTGGTTATCTTTCCTTGCCTTTTATTTGTTATGTCCATGTTTTAATACAATATTTAAATCTCATCTATGATGCAGTATGGCTCCGTTGCACGGTCATCTTCACCCTCCACGAGTGGGTACTTGATCTGGTGCACGTATGGTGCACGACAATCGCCTGTTTATCGGTTGTGGCCAGTCCCAGAATTCAAGGTCTGAATCTGAATCACTATCCGGATCACTGTCAAGCACACTAATTCTCCACTGAACACAAAGTCATGAAGGGATCAGACACAGTTGGGCACTCACCCTGTTCCTCCATTCTCGCGGTCTTTCAATTCTTCAACAAAAATAAGATCTGGAATCCAGCCATTTATCCCGGTAAAGTCAACGGTCTTCTGTTCTGAAAGGTCTGTTACCTTGAGATTCATGACGTGATTGCCCGAAGACCAAGCTCGGGGTAAGCGCCTGCGGATTGTGCGCGTTTGGTCGTCGTCGGAATCATAAACCAGCGAGTATGGGGTTGGAATAGTCGCTAGCTCGGATTCAAGTTCTGTAAGTAATTGTTCTGGAATCGATAGCTGAGCGATGACATTTGATGTCTAGAGTCTATATCAGCATGCATACCCTTAGCCAGTCTCAATAAACAGCCTTTACCTGATTGTATTCGACCAAGAATGGAAATACCAGAGTGGTTTTGTACGCGTAGAAGCCTTCGAGATGAGAATCTCTTCCAGCAGAATCACTAATAAGTGTCTTGAGTGGTCTGAAGCTGATGGTGCGACGCTTAGACAGTGCTTCGATGTCATTCCTTTGCGTAAGAGGGAAAACCTCGATTCTGAAATAGCTGTCATCGATTTCGTCTACGATAACCTTCCTAATTATTGCGGGACGGTAGGGTATCTTTGCTTCAACATCAGGAACAGTCTGGTGAGGGAAGAAGCTGGGGTCCAAAACCCGAGGCAGAGGTTCGTAATCAAGAGTCTTCTCAGGACTAATTTTCAAGAGGACGATGTCTCCTCGCTTAAGAAGTGGTTGAGACGGCGGTTTCTTTGACCGAGGCTGTGGTTCCAGTACCGTGGAGGCTACGGGGACCAAAGTTAGGCATCAACAAATAAGATATTTGACTGAGCTTTTACCTTTCCAGTCCGGTTCTTCCCATTCGAACTTGGATGTCGCGTTCCATCCTTCTCGCTCCGCCAGAGCAGTAAGCTTAGAACGTAAGAGATTGTAATCAGGTGTTTGATTGACATCCAGACCAAAACAATAGCTGGAGAACTCGTGGAGCTCATGAGGAAGACCCTGACAGAGACGCGCTGCGGTCCATGAGCACTTCTTCTCTAGTGTTCGCCTGGCGCAATGTTTCCGCGTCCCTACCCTAATTTTCTCCCATGGTAGGTTACCACGAGCAAATAAAATGATCGTATACGTCAAGCTATGAAGATCGTCCCTGCGGGTCTGCTCTGGTATTCAAGTCAGTTTATGAAAGTTTAAAGAATATGATGGAATTGTACCCAAACCAAGATGCGAGTGGACGGACGCATAAGGCAACGTGCCAATGACACCAGCTTCTTCTCCCACTCGAGAAGATAACGCAGACGTGCCAGGTGCTACAATTCTCCAACGACGAACGAGTCCAAAGTCTACTGGATGTATAACTTGAGCCCTGGGTCCAACGCCCAGCAAGAAGTTTTCGGGCTTAATATCACGGTGAATAAAACCTCTGGTGTGCATATGCTCTACAGCATCTAACTGGATAAGCATCCGTCAGTATCAATTCAATGATCTTCAGTGGGCGGTAAAACTTATAGCTCACCATACCGATGGCTAAACGTGCTGTTGTCTTCAAGCTGAATCGTTTTGCGCAATCTTGAAAACGATCACTCAAACTCGGGCCAAGGAGATCCATGACCATGACATTGAATTTGTTCTGACGACCGTATACCCTAGCATTCAGGATGCATTCGGGTCCCTCAAGAGCTTTGTAGATGTGATATTCATGCTCCAGGATAGGCCTGGTGACCTTGTCTGACGCGAGCTCTCGCTTGATAGCTACCTGCTCGCCATTTGGACCGATACCCTCATCAACAACTCCTACAAAGGGATTCAGCCAGGGCGACAGGATGAACGAAGAAGTAAAACTGAGCGTACCAAAACCTCCAACAGCAATTCGTTTCAAGATACGAAAAGACTCAAGCAGCTGTCCACCAGCCATGATGAAGTTAGATGTGCGCCGATGAGAAATCACTTTTGAGCAGGGATCTGGTGACTGGGCGCTGAACGGTAGGGGGTGGGGTATGTTAGCCTTGTATTAGCATGGTATGGTGCCTGTCAATTTCAGGCTCAGCGCGGTAGAAAGAGTATGTAGCGGCAGCGCCAGTACATGAGGCACAGGAACATAGAAGACCGGAGGAGTTGGTGTCCGTGACAGTGAGTTCTTTCTTCCTTCTCTCATCTCTGTTTATTTGCATTCCCTCTGTTTTGCCGACAGCATTCGGCCCCTTCGCTCTATCAAAGAAAAATCAAAATCAGAGTATGCAGTACCTGTTAGGAACCAAGCACTCTGGACCAAACTTGACGAATAATGAGCCTGGTCTTGCGACTGTTACACCTGGTTTCTGAGCTTTGCAGGGATTGTTTACCTCACCTATAGCTATCGAATCACTCGCGCTGTCAAAGAGTGTACTAATTTTGACCTGATTTCGAACGTTTCACCGGAGACAAATATTGGCTTGTCGACAATTGTGGATATAGTTCCAGACTTGTTTGTGCCTGCAGACAGTCATTTTCTCAAGGACGACTTTTACTATCAGTTTACTTGTATAAATTCAGTATAGCGGACGTCATGGACTTGTAGTACTCTCCGCCCTCCCACAAGCATCCCAATGCCCCGCTCTACTGTTGCAGTCGAAAATATCACTCCAGGAATGGTTATCTACGCCGTCCCCGGTCCTCTCATTGTAGAAGATGTCCTGACTACCCAAACATTAACTAGGCAACGCAGAGACAAACACCCACTTATCGTCCTCTCTGTGAATACGGTTGCTCAGCAACTTACGGTCACCTACATCGCCAGCTTTGTCGGCTCCACCTCAATTGCCGATGTCCCTCTTCGTGGAGGAGATAGTGCCAGGCGCTTATTTGTCCCAATAAACCCTGCTGTCAAAGAGCTTCACTATGACCCGATTGCATGGGAAAACCACCCTCAGCCAATCCCTGCTGGTTGGGTTTCTGTCCGAAGCAAAATGGTTCTGACGGGTGCAGAGGTAAGCATGCTGTTACATAACGACAAGCCCACAGCAAGAAATTGATGCCGTTCTTCAGTTCAAGACCTTCGACGATAATAAATACTTCAGTGCAGAGACAGCTGCCGCTCTTGATGCTCTCATCTCGACTATTGTGGCCTAAACAAGTATGTGTGTTCTCTTGGATATTGCTGACTCGTGTGCCCTTACATTATCTGTATCGAAGGCCTTTGAGATTTGTTGTCACTGGCTCGCCGTTAACCCGAAGTGTTCTAGCACTACAGGAAGCAATGGCTCCCCCTGGTGTCAAGTTTATTGATGTATATTGAATAATAAGCTTGTTCTCCAGCTTCGCGTGTCCAGGTTTCCTGCATGCCCATTTTGTTCGTTATTAATTTATTGGCTATACCCATCCTCAGCGAAACGAGATATAGAAACACGGGCATTTGTTTTTTTATTATATAACATTTATTACGATGTATTTTTAATACTACAACTGTGATGCATACAAGAGGATTACATTACGGTGTTGTGTACAAGTAACTTACTTGAACAAGAAGTATGATTGACTATGAAATAAGAGGAATATAATCTTCTGCTCAAGCTTTAGGTATATATGCTCGTCATAAAATAAAGTATCGGGTTTGAAATCTTTGAGGGAATGTTATGATAGTGTATATAAATTGGTTGTGAGGCAATGACTGGAAAGTCTAGAGAGTGTCCTGTGATGCATTATAATGTCATGGTAAAGACAGAAAAGAAATGGAGGAAACGGGGAAATGCGAAGGAGAGAATTTGGATGTTAAGGGGGGGAAAATAAAGTAAAGGAACAATCCTACGGTTCGATCCGTGTACAGGTCCGTTGCGGTCGTGATCTAGATGAGTGTTACAGGCACAGGAAATTGTAAGATATAAGATAAAAGTTGAAACAGACTCTAAGGGAGAAGCCTATCGTGACAAAGATATGGTGAGCTTATTTTTACAACATGAAAGCACGAGTTGCTCACCTTAGCCAAATTCGACCGTCGCCGCTCTTCTCTTTCACGAGCTCCCATACGGCCTTGCCTAAAGATTTACCACCAAGTGCACCTAGTAAGACCTCACGTCCTTCTTTCGTTCCTTCGTACTCCAGGACCCATTCGCCTAGCCAACCTTCGCCCAATTCGTCCAGATGATCCTTCTTTGAATCAGCTTTCTTGGTCCTAGAAACCCTTGCTATCCATGCCCAGCGCCTCACAATGGCATATCCCATTGGCGAGTGGGGGCTTGGTACCTTGGTGTCTGCTTTCACCAGTCTCATATCTAAAATATCCTCCTGAGAAGCAGCCGGCATGCGGGAAATCATAAAAGTAAAGTTGGGTGAAAAGGCCACCCCGAGACCACTGGAGCGGGAGGCGAAGTTGTCCGTCGCGACGAGGTGTTTGTAATAAAACGGAGAGGGGAGTCTGAGCGGTTTGGAAATAGGGACAAGGGATGGTGGTGTATATGGCACGAGAACACGTCCGTTGAACACCAGCCATTTGCGATGCCCAGCTTCCGATGTCGACGTCGAATTAGTTGACGTTTGCTTACTCTTGCTGAGGTGACCAGGGCCGCTGCTGTTGCTATCACTACTCGTGGGCGAATATTTTGGACGTACGGCTCCATTCTTGGTGTCTTTGGTATTTTTGCCTAATTCGAGTGTTTCCTCGTCCTCGGCACTCATAGGAACATAGCCAAAATTGCATACAACGTCACCAGTGGACAAGTGTTCCCAAAGTCCGGCGCGCTCTAGTTGTTTCTCGCATTGTATAACGCTTTTCCCTCCCGCATCTAAATGGGTACATGGGACGAAGACACGAAGTATTGGTGCGCGTAACCTCGAGGTTGCAGCTCGGATAAGGTCATGATGCGAAGTGCTGGAGATGGAATTCTGGCTGGAAGTGGCATTCGAATTAGAAGCTAACCCAGGAGATACACAGTTTTTGGTCCCCGCAGGACTTTCCCGTCCTTGTAATGAAGAAACTGAGGAATCACTGGAAGCTGCTCTTTGATCTAGAGAGGCGAATCTCCTGGTCGGGCGCTTAAGTAAAGAACTTTGGCCATGATCTCGGTCCCGCTCGTAATCATAGTTGTAGGCAAAATCCATGCTGTAGTACTTTTGCCTGACGGTTTTACGTCTTCTCCACGTTTCGTGAAATTCTTTCAAGGTCCGGGGTTCTTCTGGGGGAGGAGGAGATATTTTACTCCGAGTCCTCGAGGATCTAATACTAAAAATAGACATCCGGCGTCCATGCTTAGAAGTGCCATCACCCTCATCATTATTCATATCTGCCGTTGACATCATCGATAAGAGAGTGCTGCTGGCTGAGGGTCGCGGACAGTGGTGACTTATTTTTGGCGTACTCAACTGCCCAAATTCCCCTTCATCGAGGCTGCTCCTCGCCGTTGTCGTCGCGGAAGGACTTCGGTTGTTCGACTTATTGGTGCCTTTGATATGGTGCCTAGCTTGACGAAGGATTGAATTCGAACTGGAACCACTATTCCTATTCGTGTTTACTTTGATGAGCGTGGACTCAGGCCTGGGAGGTGGTTGAGTCTCTTCAGCATAAGCCAATGGCGCGGGGAACGTGAGTTCGCGCGGAGAAGGGTGGGACAACAGCGAGAACCGAGATCTGGCATATTTAGAAGGAGGCTCTAAGTCCGCAGGTGGTTCAGGTGGTATTGGTAACGAAGAGCTGTGTAACAGTGATTGCAGGAGGAGCACGAAACGTGAATGGGCCTGAGAGAGTGCTATTAATTTCCTAGTTGTCTCATCGTCTTCGAACGTCGGATAGAGGGAAGTGAGCGTGCGCAAAGCGTGTGTTGGGTACCTGTGAAGCGGTAGACGTTGTGATATCACTTGGAGAATTCACGCGAAGGGAAGATATTAGTCAAATGGGAGGAAAATGGCGTAAAACAACACACCGAGGAGATCCAGATCGTGTATGGAGACGGGTACATCATGATACTTGCTCATGTCGCGACCTTTCATTGCATGAGCGTACCCCGGGACAAAGCGCGAAAGAACGACATCACGCAGTTGGAGCTCCTTGAGGACCTCGCGGAACGTTTTGTACGTTGCAAACAAAGAATATGCGTCCACCCAGTCAAGATGGGCCAGCAGGGCTGCAAGAATTGGAGACGTCTGAAACGTTTCCAGCATTTTTGTAGAAGATTTTGTATAGCTGTAGAATGAAAGAAAGCTGGTTGCTTTGTGCGGTGAAGCTGGGGAGACTGGAGTTGGGCGCAGGTCAGGTTTTGTTACTGGCGGTCTGCTGTCACCGGTGCCGTTGAGAGTGATTGAAGTGTCCTGTGGAATGTGAGGTAAAGGTTTGTTCGACTTTCTGTCTTGACGAGCATCATCATCATTAAGCGAGATTTGCTCTTCTCCTGAGACTAGTCCCGATGGGTAAAATCCAAAAGACCGTAACTGGAGCTTTGGTGGAGCAGTAGAAGTACAGACGGCCGACATTATTATGAGAGCGGGCAGCAAGAAAAGTAGAAAGAAGAGGATAGTTAGACTCGATTCATAAAGACAAGAGACAGACCAGACAGTTAAGTTGATGGATCGTTCCGTTAACCATTCATTTTCTCTTCTTCTGGCGCTCATCTCATCAATGACCACACACGTGCCATAATGCCGACAGGCCCGTGGGAATTATTTCGGCATCGTCCACCTCACCCCCGCCATTGCCTCTAATTGCCAACAACAGTCTTTCTCATCTCCGTCGACAATGGTCAGCGCTCAGTTTCATTCCTTTGACCCCTGCAGAGCTGACATACTCCCCAGGTCCGGGATCTTGAACGCGAAGTTTTCGGTGGCTCTGAGTCAGAGCTTTCATCGGACGAGGATGAGGGTTTGCATTTTCCCTTACCTTACAGTCTAGGCAAATAAGCTCACATGTTTGTTGTCCATTAGAGCTCCAGAGAGAGCAACACCGACAAGCCGTACCCCAGTCGGCGTCGGCGCCCCAGTCTGGCTCGCATCCTAAACATCGCATTGGCGAAAAGACTTCTCGCAGCCACGAATACGAGTCATCTGGTGGAGACTCTGAGGACGACTATATGAATGAACGCCCTCGTAGCTCCTCTGTGGGAAAGGCTAGAAGAAAATCGAAAAAGTCCATGAGAGCAGCAGCCGAGGGTGGCGACGACGGGGAGCCGAAGATTCAGAGAAAGAGAAAGAGAAAGCAGCCTGTAGAGGTTGATCTGAGCGAGCTGCCTCCTGAACAAGGTCGTTTCGATTCTCGCAAGTGTAAAATGACATTTGAGATCTAAAGGTATTTGACAGCCAGTAAAATTCGCCTTGACATGAAAATCGACGAGATCCTGCGGTCAAAGAAGACCAACAGGCCGCGCAAGAAAAAGAATAACGATGAATCATTGGACAATTTTGCCGATGACGAGGTCGCTCGCTTGCGAGAGACAATGAATAATGCCGCAGATGAAGACATAAGGTCTAATTCGGAGAAGTTGCCTGCTGCAGCGAAACTCAGACTTTTGGGTGAGGCCATGGAAACGTTGCGAAAGTGAGTTTCACTTCTTTCTGAAGTACATTTGTAGTGCCTAATAATATCTCGAGTATCTAGGGCTTCTCTCGGCCAGTCTATGATCGATAATAACCTACTGGAAGCCGTACGGCGATGGCTTGAACCCCTTCCCGACAAGTCCTTGCCCGCTCTGACCATCCAAAAGGAATTCTTTAGTGTCATCAAAAAGATGGAGTTTATCGACAGTGCCGTACTCAAGGAATCGGGGCTGGGACGCGTCGTATTGTTCTACACCAAGTGCAAACGAGTAACGCCCGAAATCTCGCGTATTGCCAATGACCTGGTCTCCACATGGTCTCGGCCTATTATCAAACGATCTGCCTCCTACCGTGATAGAATTGTACCCATGGCTAGTGGAGGTCCAGGAGATGGTGATATAGATATGCGCGCTGGAGAGAAGTTGAACGCTATTTTGAAGAGGGCTGCGGAGGCGGAGAAGGGTAGGGTAAGGAGGACCAACGCAGTTATGATTCCTCAGAGAGAATTGGGAACATATACTGTTGCGCCTAAGATGAATGCGGGCATTGGCAGGGGAAATCTCAGCGTAGATGTAGATACGGAGCGGAGGAGAAAGAACGCAGAGAGGTTGAGGAGTCTGACGAGGAAGGTTAGTATGAAGTAGGTTGGCAGGTCTGTTTTTTGTCTTGTGCCTATTTTTTATTCTCGTCACTCGCTTTTCTTTCTTCCAAAATGCCCATGTATGTACTTAACCCTATATTTCAGTATCCCAATCATTTCTCTGCATTCTGTTCTTCTATCCATCTTTATCTTTTACGAACTTCGCAATCTTTGACAGGCTTCGTTTCACATGGGTGTGATATCTTTTCTATGGACCTGCTGAGGCCTAATTCCGATATCGTGGACTCTTTCCCCAAGTCTTTCTAATTCGAATCTCTTTTGAGCTTCTGACTCGACAAGGATTAGATTGCCTACATATAGACAACCACGAGGTGGCCTGAGCATCGGCATGAGAAGCTGTCGAGGTGTCTGCCCTGTCGGTGCTTATGCACATGCGCCCGGTATGGGGTATGGATGTATGCCTAAGTCCATTAGGTCTGCTATATGTAGGCCTGCTACTTAGGCTCATTATACTTCCCATAATCCAAACATAGTCAGACAATGATATGGTTGGCATGCCGTTATACTTGCAATGGACACTCTCCTATACGAGTACTTACTTTGCACGTACATACTGATTGGAAACTCCCAGCATGGAAGTCTGTATGTACGTGGTTGCCATAGGTTGCCATCTGCCAATGCCAATAATGCTACTGGAGCTTACAGGGACACGGGGACATAGATGTAGCAGAGCTTACCAGAGTCTTCCGTTCGTTCCATTCATGCCCGAGTGATTAGGCACTTTGATGAATGAAGTGGGCGAAACTTGATGATCATGGGGGTATTTGTGCACATACATACTCACGAATCCCCAGGAAACTTGGGTGATCGGTGATGCGGTATGTGGATCTGGTATTGTTTATCACTACTGGTTCAGTACACCAAAGTGCTGGAAAGAGCCTGAGGCAAAGGATGAGTTTGAGATTTGGTGGGCTTGGTAATGGATCAACGTCAAGCTCGAAAAGCTAACTTTTCATTGAATGCCATCGATACTGGTGTTACACTTTGGCATTGCGTCGCCCAAGAATTACTAGTGACTAGTTATGAATATTTTGCCAGATAAAGGATGCATGCAGTCAAAACGTTCATGTAAGATTAGGTGCGAATTGTGCTCTGGCAGTCAACGCGTCAAACGTTTACTTGCGAGAATGTAGGCACAACTGGTGTCATCCTGTTGTCTATACTTTTGGATAGCGTTCTGAGGGATCAGGAATTGGCCCATGGGTTTGTGTAAGTACTCGATTCAGAGTGCTAGAGGTTGAGGATAAAAAGCTTCTTGATAATCGAGACGTCGGGAGCTGAGGAGGTCATATGAGATCTGGGACAGGAGTTGGATAGTTCCGTTCGGATTCGGAGTCCTTCATGCATCTCGACATTCATCATCCGTCGTCGGGGCTCGGCCTGTTCACTTTCCGGAATACATATCAGATTTCGACCAGTTGCCACGTTTATACGTGTATCATCAAATCAGCGATGTGAAAGGTGATTAAATGGTCGGATTGGAGCGTAAAAAAGCGCGTAATGAAGCAGACCGAAGTCGACGACTCGAGAGACAGCAAAACCGTCTACAGGTGTTGATGAAATATCAATATATCACGATGTACCGAGCCCCGAAGCGTCGGCAGGAGTATTCCGGTCGTGCGCCTAGAAGATCACCAAAACTGGATGAACGTATGTTAACTTTTCGGGATACGCGAGAAAGCACGATGCACAACACGTTGCATTGCCGGCATACGTGCGGGAAATATTTGGAATGGAACTTGATTTGGGGAAAGAAAAGAAAGGAAGGAAAAAATTAGTTTATTGGCCGACGCTACGACGACGGTGATGAAAGTTAGAGGAGGAAACGCTCAGGAGAGTTTGGAAATTAACAGTGTCGTCAATCAGGGGAATGAATTATTTATTATTTAATTATTAAAACTTAAAATAAATCAAAATCTGGTAGCCGACCCATACGTGGCTAGGCGGAGTCCGAAAAAAGGAAGAGTGACAGTGGGGTTCCCTTAGAGGCTCACCGTGTCCCCCATCAATCAATACTACTCGCATTGTCCTCCCTCTCCTCCATCCCGTTAATTTTTTTTCTTTTTTCTTCTATTCTCCTCTCCCGTGGTCGTCGTGGCCGACGTCGTTGAAATGCAGACCCAGCGTGGCGGATTATCACCCTTGGCTATCGTCCCCCAAATGCCCCACCGCCGCTCGTCGCTATTGTCGATCAACTCCGCCGCCTCTCCTCGCACACCAAGAAGCTGTCGCTCTCCCTCATTATATTATCCCGCTCACAGGAAGAGCACAGACAGCTGGAATAGTTCAAATGCAGACGACATGGACGTAGAATGGAAGCAAGAACACGTTCTTCTTCTTTCCCGGGTGCGTATTGTGTCTCCCGTCGTGATTTTCTTGCGCTCTTAATGCCCTCCGCCATTTTTTAGACTCTTGACGCGTTACCTGCCCATCTAGTCACTCCTTTCAACGGTCCCATCCCTCCATCTAATCTCCTGGACAAAATTGCTCGCGGAGTCTCAGAAGCGAAAGGTCCCCAGGATTGGCCGTACTCTATACGTGCCACACGCGTTAAACTTCTTGAGCTTGCACGCGCTCACGCGAAAGAGGAGGCCGTAGCTGAGCAGCGAAGACATCATGCCATTGAGGAAGAGATAGAGATTGACGACGGCTCGAATTATTCGTATTTCCACGATGGTGAAGACAAGCCTATCACTAGTGTCGGTATCGGTCCTCGACGGCCCCTGTATCGTCAGTCGAGCATGGATTTCATAAAGCCTGGTCCAGTTGATGTCAGAGACAATGTCAATATTGCTCGGTATGTGAATTTTGTCCGCTGCCGCATGTGGGTGTCCCCGTCCTTGTGTTAATCTTTCATGGTAGGCTTTCGAACCGCCTCCAACACAGTGATCGGGTTTTCCCAAACCCGAGCTATCACCCATACTCTCGTATTCCTCGTTTGCAACAAATGAATCGTCGATCTTCATCTCCACCTCACCCTACTGACGTTCCCGCTCTGATAAGCCCGTCAACACCAAGCTCAACGACTCTCAATAGTCTTTCATCCCTTTCCTCTGGCGTTCCCATGCTTAGGCGATCAGCTTCGAGCGTATCCTCTGGGTCGCTTCTCAGTGCCAGTAGCAGCGGCATGCCCTTAACCGACCCTCGCATACAACGCGTCAGACGCTCTGACTCGTTCTGCTCCAGCACTCCACCGCCCCCTCCTCCAAAAGATTTACCCTCCAGGAAAATCGGGTTCAAGCGTGCACCATCTTATGGTGCTTTGGCACAAGAAGCTAGACAAGAGGCGATTACAACGGACTGTGTACATGAACGTAAGCTCTCTGGCTCATATCCCTCGTCAGACGAAGAAGAGAAAGCTCGTACACGGCATGCCAAGAAGTTGCGGACGAAGACTGGTATTGCCCAAGCAACAGTTACTTCTCTTCAGTCATCCAGTGCATCCTCTGCGCCATTGTCACCACTATCATCGCCAACTACACCACAACCAAAAGCCGCGAAAGGCCACGGAGCTCTACCCTTGAAGGCTCGCGGTGGTAGTCTCGCTACTATGGCTCCCTCTGAATCAGCACATATTCGTACCAGTGGCACCTTGGGCAACTCCTCTTTAGATGTCTCCCCTTCCATGAAGCCAAGTGGGTACTCCAGCAAAAAGGAAGGTATCGAATTGGCTCAGCGCAGTAGGAAGAAGAGTAACAGCGCAGCTGTTATTGGACTGGGACTTGGTTTACCGAGCGGTGGATCGGGTGCTGCTGTAAACATGGACAAGAAAGCGGACGGCTCAATTGATAGCGCACAAACGCAATTCAGCAATAAGGTGGTGGTGGCCAGTAAAACAGGCAAGACTAGCACGGACAGGGACAAGGCGCGTAGAGAGCGAGAGAAAACCAAAGACAACAATGTTGACATTTCAAACAAGACTGGCGATGCTTTGAAGAAGAAGCCATTACCAATGAACTTGCAAAGGAATCCAAGCATGTTTGGTGCTGAGCTGCCGCAACTGAAGTCTCAGAACACTGGAAATACTATGGTTTATGGTGGAACGAACAATAAAACACACAATGCCTCAAACGACAACAAAGGCGGAGCACTCTGCGCAGCTCCCGTATTAAGGGCAGCAACAGTAACCAAAACAAGAATCCAATCGCCGAGCGCGAAACGTGCATTGTCACCATTGTCACCGTCTCCGACGTTGTCCCCGGGAACATCGCCCGTCAACAGGAAGAAAACTGCCCTGGGTCCCTCCGGGAATACCCTCAACATTGCAAGTTCGCGTTCGCCATCTCCATCGCCATACTCGCCATGCCTGTCACCGCCCCTTTCACCTTTCCCATTGTCTTCTCCGACTACCCAACGTGTTCGTACCTTGCGCCGTGTTCGCCGCCTCGCTCCTACGGCCCCAGGAAGGAGAATATCTTTCAACAGCTTGAAAGCACCAGAGCATGCTCGTGGTTCCTCTACTTCCGGAGACGATGCTGATATGGAAGGTGAGGAAGAGGGAGAGTCGATGCTTCTTGCAAGTCCTGTCGGCAAGAAGTCAAAAGGTTTGGGAACAAGCCTTGGCAGCGCTTTCCAGCTGCTCTAATCTTATCTGGATCACCTATTGCGAGCCGCATCCGTAATTTGCCTTTCTTGTGGTTCACGACAACCTAGGCAAGGGAAACTACTGAGAACAAAGAACCATCGAAATCTAAAGCTAGACTTCGAAGTACAAATCAAGAAAATAAGAAACCCAAGAAATTGGGAATGAGAAACAAACAACTTCCCCGGAAAGAAATCAAATCAATTTGTGTATATTTTTCGTCAAATCTGTACCACCATCACCGATCTTTCTCGACCAAAAGGATACCGCCAACAAATACTCCATCCATACGCAAATACTGGTGTCACCTTAACATCGATGTTCCAGTCGCTGTTGACTGGCAACACAATCAACCAATCATTGTCCTCTTTTTTTTTTTTGTTTTGTCTGACTCATCATTCACAGCCGCACTCAACGCCCCTGCGTTCCCCCATCATCCGCTCCCTCACTCTAGCAGCCCAGAAGTACTCACTCCGATACATCATTCTAACCGCATCGTTACCTACTGCTCGAGCCGCATCTGCACAAACCGCGCTATATCATCTCAGTCGCCTTGCTCTTCATACCTTTGCCCTGCACTAGCTGCCAACTCGCGTAATATGCTATATCGTCCTTATCATATCCTCCCGCCTCATCTAACGATGTACATATCCACCATACTCTCTCGTCCACCCACGCAATACCTCTTCCGCCGCTATCTCCCGAAGATCCTCCACATTCTTTTCTCTCTGTATCCTTGTTCTGTTTCTTTTTGGAATCTTCCCCTTCCTTGATTTGTAACACTACACCGGCTTTTCAGCATGTATACACCCTCATTTCCCTGTTCAAATCTTTTTGCGGATTTCACCAATTTTTCCACCCTCATTGATGTCTAACCATTCCATTTCAACCACACTACCTCATTCATTACATCAAACACTTTCTATCAAACTTATCATTTGCATTCGCATTTCCACATTCATTTACCATTAAAACCACCCTTATCAGAAATCCTCGCTTTGGACGAGCGTGTAACACCACCTCACAACCATCTTTGCCCTCATTCTAACCCTTACTGGTCGGAATCGACACATACCTTACCCATATGTCTCCATCTCGCGGTAAACAGCATTACAAACTCCTCCCCCTCAAACCATTGCTTTCATGTGGTGACAATCGAACAGCCTGTTGGCGTCAACAGCATGAATCATTCGATCTCCCACCTTGAATCCGATAGCTTGTTGGATTAACTGACGAAAACATTTTTATTATTTTCCTCCTTAGATCAATTCTGGACCGGTTCTGTGACATCATCTTTTCTTATTCAACATACTGTTTTTCATATGCATTGTCTATTGCGTACTTGCTTCGCCTGCATTTGATGATTTAACACTGTCTATACATTTTTCGCAGCCATCTTTATTAACCATCTTTTCTTTCGCCTTCGTGTTCGTATTCGATTTCGCCATTGGTTGAGTCTGATTCACATACACGCTTTTTCTTTCTTTCTTTTTCCATTTCCATTCCACTGACTCCCTGCTTTTATCACGGCCATTTGACTTCGAGTCACTGTATTCTTTGCCGTTGTGGTGGGATCAGTGGTGCTTATCCCTTGCACATATACGTTTGTATTCCAACGTCCGTACATACTCATTTTAGGTTTCCGATTCAACTGTCATTTTCATTTCACTTTTTTCAAGCGCTCATTATCTACTATCTACATGTGTTACTTATTCATTACCTATCAATGAGTATAACATAATGGTTTTGTAAAGTAACATGTCAATAAGTGAAGTTCAAGATTGGTTTTGGTTCTATGCGGTGACCAGTAGACCGTTAGCACAATGGTGTCTAAGATTGCGGATTGTTAAATTTACACGCGCACGAAGGCTCGTGCAAGACCTGATCGAGATCCTGACAACTTGCATCCATAATTTCCCCCTCAAATCCTACTCGTACCTCCGAGGAAATTTACAGTGCTTAGATGTGCGACAAAGCTCCTTCAACTTCGGTTCATTGTTCATATGTCGAAAGCAGACAGCCATGCGCTTGATGATCAGTCTTGGGCGGCCTATACAAAAGCTATATATCCACTTCATTCGTCACGTAAGAAGTAGCTGCAAGCCTCGAGGTGTCTTGTTACGGAACTAGTATTTGTGCTCTATATCGACGTCGGTTATACGGATCTTGGGCCTGGTTATCAAAGTCCACGATCCACCATGCAGAAAAAAATCTCAAGAAAAGGGTTGACCACAATTATTGACTGCTTGCAGGTGGACGGATTGGTATGGGAGCACATGTAGGTTAAGGTGATCGTCTTTAACGGTACCGTTTACAAGAATCCTTAGAGAATCCGGAGAGGCCTTGCATCATCGCAAATAACGCGGTAGGCATGTGTTCACGAAGAAAGGCTTGTATTCGAGCTAAGCGCAGCGGTTCACTCCGACTCTGGTAAAGCGGCCAGGCAGGACCACGGTGTGGTTGAGCATTTCGAGAGTGCAATAATTACCTAAATCAAAAAAGGCTTTTTTCGACAAATACAGCATAACCGTTGCATCAGTGAACTTTTGTGACTTTGTGGCTTCTGCGTATATTTTATATAATGAAGGATACACTGTGGACAGCTCTAGTTTCTGATGAAAGACAACGTCAAGGTTATTAACGCCTTCAAGGCAATTGCAAGGATTGATCTACTTGGCACTTACAGTATGTCCCGCACTGGTTACACTTCACCCACAGCGTATACCTCTTCAGGTAGATCAATCCTCTGCCTCAGCTTCGGCTGCAGCAGCACCAAGCTTCTCTTGCCGGCGTATCCTTAATTCCTGGCGTCTTTGAGCAAGAAGTCCGCCAGAATATGTTTCCCAGCTATGTGCGAGGTAGCCAATGTATCCAAAGACACCCATAGCTAGTAGATGTCCTCCAGGGTCTACGGTGCAAGGATTAGTACAATTATTTCCGTGAAAGTTCGAGTAATGTACTCACTAGAGTAGAGGTTCCGCTTCTGAATGCTCAGCTGACCAATTCTGGCAGCAAATCCAACGAGCGAGAAGCCAATAATGTTGGCGAATAATGACATTTTGTGGTATACGGGCTTGAGAACGACGGCGACTACTGAACGACATCAACGACCATGACCTGGTCGGAAGAAGCCAAGCAGTCACATACAGACAGCACAGCCACGAACGCGATAATATTAAGCACCCATCCCTGACTGGAACCTTACACACAAGCTACACGTTTTCTTTCTCTTCTATTCCATACCCTTCCATCTCTCCATACTCTTCTACATAGGTTTGAACAGCCCGAACGCGACATGACCGATATTAATCCTGATCTTTCATCATCAACCGCGCACAAGCTTGCTACAGCTAAACAAAAGAAAGATAGTGGGGACCAGGCATTCAAGCTTGGGAATACCAAAGATGGTGAGATTATCATCCGATGATGAGCGTCAATTTATGTTGATTCAAATGAATACAGCTTTAAAATCCTATCATGAGGTGATATCTTTATCAGTGTCGTAAAGTAGTAAATCGATTAACTCAACAAGGCTGACAGGCGCTCATGTACCTTCTGGGATTAGATAAGTACGCATCCACAAAAAAACCCAGTATCACTCATCTAAACTAATAAAACATGTAGAAACGCGTTGAAGAGCGTCGGAATCTCATCAACACCTGTTTCCAGTGGCAATGGCAATGACACTCAAGGAAAAGAGAGGACGGAGGTTCGTAATAACATCGGTTTGGTTGTGAATGCGGTGGTTAACCCTGCTGTAGGTTGACGACATTCTTGAGAAGATTTACGCGAACATGTCAGCATGCCATCTAAAAAATCAAAACTGGAAGCGAGCTGTTGAAACAGCAGACAAGGTGCGCTACAGACACCAGAACACTAAAGGGATGATCCCTAATTGGACGACCCTTTATAGGCATTGTCAAAGAATGAGAACAACTATAAGGCCATGTTCCGTAAGGGCAAAGCTCTTGGAGAACAGGGATTTTTCGAAAAGTCGGTTAAGGTACTACAAGAACTCAAAACAAAAAATCCAACAGGTAATTAAATTCACAATTTTGTTTATGTGGACACTAAAGTAATTGTCACTATTAGACTCTGTTTTGGTTGACCAAGAGATTGAGCGACTGCGTGCGATTGATAACGAGAGAGAACGGTTACACAAGAAGAAAATGAAAGGTTTGTCAATCGAGATGTTGTGGCTCATGATAAATCCATATCATTGTTTTAGGGTTTCTTAACAAAGCAGAGAAGAAAGGCGAAGCCTTGTTCGACGAATCTACAGAGCCCACTGTTATCAAATCTGCTTTCATCGAGGAGGTCAAGGATTAATTTTTTTCAAGATGTTTTGCCAGCTGTTTCATTTTGTTTTGCCAGTTTTCTTGCTGCTTTCTTTCTCTGTATCTAATATATTTGTCTTGTCTTTCTTGGCTCGACTTTGTTTCGTACGAGCTTTTCGCTTTGGGCAAATCTCCTAGTGAGCTTAGTTGCTCGTTCTTTATGTCAACTTGTAAATATCATTGTATAAAATATACATATGTCACATCTTGCCAGTACATATTCAAAAAACAAAAATCGTAACCAACCACATCATCCTTCAGGTCAGCTTCACAACCTCTTTATTTACGAAGCTAAGGATTTCAAATCCGTCATCGGGCCGCTTGACTACTCCTGCCTTCTCAAGGACGCTATTGAAATCGATCAGACTTTAGCTCCTAACCAACGAGATCGATGATAATCACCTTAGAGTGTCAGTAATAACGTTGGCCGGGATTTCGGAGCAACTCTGGGGATAGCTGACCGTTTTTAACCAGGCCTACGGAAAATAGATTGTTATGGATTTTATGATGCATTATTTCTTTTGATATTACCTCGATATCTTCCTTTGGATACCCAAACTTTTGTTCGATAAATGGAACATTTGCATTTTTACGAGATTCTTCGGAGTTAAATGCATTAACATAGGATGATAAGCCATCTAAAAAAGGAGTGAGGATGTTTGTTTCTGCACGTTCAGGATGCGCTGCAATTAGCCATGAGGGCCAAGGAGTTGGGACTGATCCAATCTGCAAGATATTACTTCGATTCACTTATTTTGTCTATGGTAAATGCACATAGACTCACAAAACGAGCTTCTCCGCCATCTACAAAAGGCTTTGTGGTAAACCATTCCCACATGAAGGCGCTAGTTGAACCGTCGTTCACAGAGTCAATGAGACCTCGGATGTCATTATTTACTTCCAGGATTTTTATCAGTCTCACTGCCCGCACAGATCTGATGTCAGCGTACCTTGAAATTTTAGATCATCTGTGGGCCACCCTTGCTGGAGAGCCATGACATATGCCATTGTAAAGCTTCCACTATCAAAGTAGTCTACATTAGCCAAGAATTGAAGATTTTGGAAAAGAAGGGTACCTTCCATATCGAGAGATTCCTATAGTCGTGCCTTTCAAATCTGATATGTTCTTGTATTTTGATTCAGTCCCGGTAATGACTGCCCTGTTGATGCATAAGAATCATGTGAGAAGACTATAGGAGAAAATGTTCACCAGTTCAGTGGGGTTGAAACAAAGCTGCCGACAAGCTTGTATGCCTTTGACCCGTTTGCGATACCGGTTATAAGAGGATCGGTTAGAGCGCTGGGAGATAAGCAAGATATAAGATATGTCGAAGCAGTGTGCATCGACTCACATTGCCACGTCGATTTCATCGTTTGTCAATCGTGAAATTAGTTGCCCAGTTCCACCTATGTCTTGAGTCAATATTGACTGCGTGCCAATGAGGTTTGAGGACATTGACTTGGGCACTCAACAAGTTTGAACGTCTTGCCAGCATCTTTGTCTGCAAATTGGAGCAATGGGCTAGAAAAGTGTTCACGGACTAATTTCAATTAATGTTGTATCACGTTCACGAACTGGTACTTGAGGAGCGTACCATATCCAATTCTCAGAGGCATCCTGGAGGTGTATTGGCTAAGAGCTAGTCAACTATGTAGCTCAGTTAACGTGAATTACACTTTCCGGGAGTTGTTGGATAAGGCTTAAGGATAAGAAGAGAAAAGAAGAGTCAGCACTTCATGAGAAATCTGAA
>Ga0247779_1000228_pt1 | contig 41447 bp, 41 predicted proteins | sample UWRJL221509R5_FD_179925 | JGI IMG/M metagenome (GOLD analysis project Ga0247779, IMG submission 179925) | Plant litter microbial communities from Arlington Agricultural Research Station in Wisconsin, United States - UWRJ-L221-509R-5 | ecosystem: Environmental > Terrestrial > Plant litter >...
CTGAGTGATGAAAACAATTAAATAGAATGATAAGAGGGATGGAATGGGGAATAAAAATTCAATCGAATGGAAAGAATGCGAAAATTTCGGGGGATCAGGGTGCGACGAGCTGGATAATCCGTGGGACGACGTTCTTCCAAATCCGGATGTGGCAGTGCCACAAAGCGGACTTAGTCGAATTTCGCGGTTGGATTTCGTGCACACTCATCACCGATGACATAACGGATCTCCTCCTCCCCCAATTCGACAATCAATAACACTTTCAAAAACACACCATTTCTAAAACGCCGCTTCGAGAAGCTGTAACAGACTCTGGTAAACATAGTTCAGAAGACCACTTGATACCAGAACGACGATACCTCCCTGGACAAAGACATACATTTCTTCCTTTCATTTCGTGTATCTTCTCATTTCTGGTCGCATCCCGGTCACATTAGACACTTTTTAGGGTTGATTATGTTAGTTCATGGATAGTATTATGTGAAAGAATATTGATATTCACTCTGTGGATGCACAGAAATGTACATTTGGGCGTTGACTCAAGACTCCACTTATAGGAGCAGTGTCAAACTGTTCATTTGTTCACAAGCATATATTCCAAGCGTGATCAGCTTATTATCGGTCGCCAGGTACAATACGGCGCGTATCTCAAAATAGATGGCCCTTGAAAACTTGATATTGAAATGGGAAAGCCTACAGATGTATCTAATGACTCCATGTTTTCCAGTAACCAAATACTGCTTCCCAGTTTTGGACGCTCTCTCAACTACATTCTTCAAAAAGATTATCAAACCACTTGTTCCTAATGCCTACCAATCATCTCCATCTTCCTCAAATCTCTTTTTCCATAGCTCTTACTTCTTTGACACGGTGCTCATACTGGGCTCCAATCAGTTCGAAATTCATAGTGAGAAGAGCAGATGCAGGGCCCGTCTGAATAGCATTCAATTCCGGCAGATCAGCAGGGAGTGGAATTGAAGTGCGGTCCTTTATGTGAAGAAATCTTGCCGCAATTCTAGATTAACAAAATAAAATATAAGTAATAAAGCATCGATTTTAAATCTCGATTGAAGTAGGATAGATACTTTACCTCAGAACATTTTTGGAGAAAATTAGGTCTGCTGGACTCTTCATCCTCAGTAGCTTCACATCCAAATCCCCTGACTTCTTCATCTCCTCAATCTGTTTCTTGTTGTAGAAATTTGAAGGCAGCGTTTTGGGGATTGAAGTCAATGGATCTAATCGATTTGATGCCACACGCTGAAAGGGGAAAAGACCTGGTGACACCCTTCCGTCCTCGTCGAATCGCGTTGAGTAATACAAAGTGTCGCAAACTCGTAAAAAGGGCTCAAATTTGACATCATCCCTCCATAGCAGTTTTTGAATAATGGATCTCTTGTTACAAGTTGACTTCGAGTTCGACTTGGACTTTGTTTGCGAGCCATGATCGATCTTGTCTCCACTCATGCAGTCTGCATCAAGATGCGCCCATACTTCCTTTATCATTTTCCCCATTAAAGGGTCAAACTCTGCGTAGTAATTGCAACCTGCATAATGTCGCTTGGATAGCTTGAAAGATGAATATATCTTAGAGCCAGGTTGAAGACCAAAGAAATGAGAAGACATACATTTCGACGACGCTGGTCATGCGCCCCTTCTTTAAGTTTGTCAGAATGTTCAATGGCAACTCTTTCTTCGACAATAGGATCTCCTTGCACCCTTGTTTCCTTATGATGATGGAGCTTGATAGTGATAAGGTGGGTCGAGAACAATTTCACAACATCATCTCTATTGTAGGCGCTCCATTCCGGAAACTCTCCCTTGTCTAAGAAAGCGTCAGCAAATACCTCCACTGCTCGCTTATTCCATGGGGTCAAGATACCCTCGCTCTTCAAATCAAGTCTAAACCTCTTGATCTTGGGGCCATCCTTGTGCGAATTTGACTTTGCGAATAATTGGAGTTTAGTTTCAGTAGGGATTCTCCAGGATCCATCGCGTCACCATAATGATTGTGCAAAACTCCGTACGTCACGCTGGTTAAGAAAATGAACAATGACATGGACAGGTCATGAGTAATGGAGATGTACGTGTAAAATATTTTTACGAGATGAGGCAGCTTCCTTGCGGGACATGTCCTGCTTGTTGACTTTTCGAAACCAAGTGTCTTTCGTTGGAGACCTACGTTCTCTGGATCCAGCCTGGTCAACGGACATTATCTGTACAACCTTCGCTAACCTGGCGTTCATGCAAGCCGCATCCTTGTGCATGGGTAAGATCTAGGTCAAAACAGAGCAACAAGAAAATGGCATACGGGTTGGTCCTGCAACTCTCTGTAAACATTGGATTTCAGTATGCTTGTCACTGAACTCTTTGGTATATTCTCATGATGGCTTGCAAATACTACACTTGAGCTTGAGCTCTCTTCGCCGGATTCCTCATCCCTGGCTTCGCCTCCGACTTCACTAAATTCTCAAATGTTGGATATGCCTGTGACTTGTTCGTATTCCATCTGGGAGACGTGCTCTTCTGTTGACTGTTGAGCAGAATCAGCACCGGAAGCCTCGTCACTGGAGTCACAAGAATCGCCTTCGCCCACATCCATGGTGCCGGTATGATCCTGAGTTGAATGATCCTCGTTACCCACATCTACTTTGTCATATTTGCCATCTTCCATCGCTGTTCCTTCTCTTGGGGAATTGTTTCTTTTGTCTTCCAAAATGGGGGAAACGTCACTCTTTTCTATTTCCATCTTTTCTTGATTTTTTGTGTTTCATGTGGTGTAAATCTGGAGGTTGCTGCTGCACTGTGCAGGTGATCCGTTCTCCATACCTGCTTGTTCTGTGACTTGTAAAGAATTGGTAAGATCTTCGGTGTTGTCTTCCATGCCATGTGATTTGAATAGCTCCGCATCTGGGGTGACTATACCATCCTGCATAATGTTGTCATCAAATGCTGAAGACTCTATAGAAGGATCGGTTGAAGGTCCGACTTGCATAGAGGTATTATTCCTTGGAGAATCCAGAGTGTGCTTAATCCCCAGTTTAACTCGAATCCTTTTCAGAGTTTCAACTCTCTTCTTGCATTGTTTTCGATTGGCCTCTCGTTTCTTATACTCCTCCTTTGGCTGCACTTTACTCGGTCTTGGGGACTTCACCTGATCCTCCACTCGACGTTTGCCTGGACGATGTACTACAGATTGAGAATAAATATGCTAGGTCTCTGATATACAACAATGTCCTACCTGTTATGACTGGAGCACCTGTATTCTCTGGACGCGATGCTTGAGATTTTGAAGATTCTTTGCTATTCTGGAAATCAAGATTGCACGGAACAGAAAGTCATCTGGGTTCTGAAGTCTCATGTGAGCAACACTGAGTCATGGAAGAACGCATATCGATCTCGAATCGGACTCTTTTTCCTGTTAAAAGTCAATGAAGGCTATGTTTGTGATAAGGCAAAAACATACCTCCGTCTTGGGATGTGTCTAGTGCAGGTGCACGTTTTGGACCAGTTTTAGACCCTAACACTACCGAAGAACTAGTGGTGGAAGAGGCAATATCAATCATGAATGGATTTTGTTTGTCTTCCTTGGACTCAATGATGTCCTGGGACATATTTACTTTTTCGATCGAGTGCGTAAGCTGTGGCGTAGATTTTATCCCCTTCTCAGCTATTAAAACAGCTTTGTCTAGCACAACCATCATAGTTTGGGTTGTTGAATTCAAGACCTCACCCAAGGGCACAGCTTTCTGGCTCTTCGGGGGGATACAAATTGTTAACCGAGGCTCCGTAGAGTAAGGGGCACTCTGAAAAGAATCTCCGTTATTCATTCCAACGTTCAGTGCAGGCGTCGACTGCGAAGCAACTTTCTCATCTAATAAAACTGTGGAAAATTTGCATACATTAGTTCTTCAGAGCATCAAGGCGTCATGAAAGGGCAAACCTTTCTGGTTTCTTGAAGGGATGCGTATTGTTAACCCAGACCCCGTGGAGTCTCCCCTCACAAGGGCATCATCGTTGCCCATCTCATCAGTGCTGACCTCAGCCATGAAATCTACGCTCTGGGAGTTCAGCATTTCTTGGTTAGGCTGGTTATCGATCGTTAGGTCTGCATCCGAATCTCCAGGTTGTGGGTGGATATCATCCTCGACAGGCCAAACTTCCAACATGGTCAAGTCCAAATCTAGAGAATATTCGTCAACACCCTCATTGATATTCTCGGTCACCAAATCTCTCAACCGCAACTTGCCTTTCCCGCTTATACCAGCTTCAATCCCATTTTCAAGATACCCTTTGACTTCAGTGATACCCTCCAACCGCATAACGTCGTTGGGACTGACAAGGGTCTTATCTTCAATCAGTTGAAGGTCTAACACTCTTAGGTTCATATCCATGGGATCTTCCCCGTTACCCACTTCACTATTCGCAACAATTTCTATATCAGTTGGATGCGCCGTCCGGAGTCGAGATTTCAGAAGTTGTATGCGTTTCTTTTTGTGTCCTTACGCAAACACCTGATAGGAAAGTTCAGCATCTGTTGGCATATAGGTTAGTTTTGAGGTTTATTGGCAAACCGAACAATCAGCATACTCGACTGTCTTCGTTTCCTATTTTCTTTCTTTGAAATGGTTTTCCGGCATTTCAACTTGTATCTTTTGCCTTCCAATTCCATCTTGTAGTGGCTCAGTGGATAGGGGCTTTGGTGGTTGAGTAATAAGATGGTTAAGTGCAGAACTTTGGAAGGACAAAGGATGAGGGGGAAAGGAGGTCAGAAATATGGTGCCGAGTCTATAAGAAAGGCAGAGTTTTGGAATCGTGAAGTTATTGTTCTTGATTTCGACCGTCCTCAGTAGCTGAAATGCCCAAAATCATAAACATTGTGGAAAAGAAGATAGATACCACCAATATCATAGTAGGCCAATTGAGTTAAGACAATGGAAATCGGTGAGAGCTCTAAGTAGACAATTAAGATCGGTGAGCATGTACTGCATCGCAACGGAAAAAGTGACAGTCAGACATATTGGTGGGACAAAGATGATAAATTACCACAATGGTACGCCTCACGAATGCCTCGGCACCAATCACAATTATCGTCCAGAGAGAAAATAAGATACAGCCCCGGTTAAATGTACGAGTGAGCATGCATTGATGTATGTAACGTCCAGCCAGAATGGATTTCATGTACCCGGGGTAAAGAAGCAATCTCGGCCAAATTAAGCGATGTCAAAAGCTGATTTGAGAATCATACATGTCAGTCAAAGGAATTTGTTTTTCGGCACCTTAGAAAATTAATGAAACATATTTTGGCTCGAGAATTTGTAGTCTTGTCACCCAGACGTTCAGGACAATTCCGGCTGCGCCATCCTTTTCAGGCAGTGCCCCCAGATGAACGTCCTATTCCGGAATGTCCGTCACATCCGTTACTCTGAGTCATATCAAATAGATAGGTATTCCACCAAGTAGACTGGGGTCGAGTCTGGAGAATTTGCATCAGAGCATATATTTAAGTTGGCAACCCAAGCCGATTCATATACTATCTATCAAATATTTAAATTTGCCTCTCAGAGTGGGACAAAGAAAATCAATGGATTTTTATTTGGCTTGAGCCTTGCCAAGCCGATTTAAATGCAAATTAGTCGATGAATAGATTTTGGCGGCAAAATCCGCTATTTGCAGTTCTACGTTCAATGTTCATATGATGATGGAGGAAAAATGAACTGGAGCGCACAATCACGCAAGTAGAAGCTGAAGACCATGATGCGAGTAGTCTGTTAAGGTTATTGCTGGATGCTGGCCACATGGCAGTTTTCCGCTAACAAAAAAAGAATAAAAGGAAGCTCGACAAACAACAACCCGATCTCCAAAAGGTTTAATTAGCAGTGTGGTGTTAGATCCGGACATGGAGAATGATAAACGTTACAATACCCATGTGTATGATGGTCAATATAGTCATTATTTATGTAGATGTCTGTGAACTAGCTAGTCTGTACCCTCTCATTGTATACATATTGGGTACTGCGTACCTGCAAGCGACATACATAATATCAGGTCTTCAGGTCTTTAGAACAACTAGACTATTCACCGTGATTACTACACACAGTCAGAATCAATGCTGTAAAGTTCACTATGATCAGTGATATTTGATGCCCCCAGAATACAATGCATAGCGGTAGTAATATGCTGATATACATCCACCCAACATATACCTTACTCCTAGTGACTAATCCTTTAGCTCACAGTCTAATCCAAAGTGTAAAACTTTGCCATCAATATTAGTCCCGAATTCCAAGTGGCAGTTGCAGTATGGCTCGAGCATGCTATGGGGATCCCAGTCCGAAACCTCATCTTCTGATGGAATGTCCTCCGAGTGAATGCTATCCGAATCAGGCTCATCTTCTAAGGGGTCGTTGTGCGCCTCATGCACATATCTTGAGTCTCCAAAAGATGGTTTGAGAGGCTGATCAAATTCGGGGACCTCATTTCTAATACTAGTGGATTGGCTTGAACCCACTTCTTTAGTGGGTGGACAGTGGACTGGACAATAGGGACATCTACATTCCCCTATCAAGCTCTTCAGTAAAGCATTGTGGGTGATGACTATACAGGTGAGCGTACCGTTATGGAATATGACTTCCATTGCACGTTTTTTATCCTCTAGTGCGGATTTCACATAAAAAACCAAGGGATTTGTCTCTTGAGTGTTGGATGGCATTCCTGATTGCATGGTCGGAGTGCGCTTATGAATAGAGCTGTCATGCACTTGCTGGTCCAAGTTGTTCTCCTTGAGTTGTTGATTGTTGGCTAAAGTGAGCAATTCTGTAGTGCTGAAACCACTATGATCTGTTGTGGTACCATCCAAACCGACCAAGGCTTTCATCTGCATTATTTTTGAGCCGCAAGAAAAGTGCAGAGGGTTAAGAAAGTCTCTGGTAAAGATGGGGGCCCAGATGCTTACTCTTGATTAGATTAGCACAGCGATTGCAAAAGCTGCTTGTAAGATTTGCTTCCTCCCCATGGAATGTCCTGCTCTGTAAGTAGCATTTATACCCTTACGGCTGCTGCTGTTTTATACTGACAAATAAATTACAAACACAACTATCTCAGTCTCTCCTATGGGCATAGTTTTTGCGCTTCTTGCGTTCGTCAAAACTTTAAAAGGCAGTTGGAGAAAAAACTTTCCCCTGCAATTTGGAACATTGCCATGAACCCACTTTTTAAAACATCCGTCATATGCAAGTACTTAATATCCAATGGTCAAAACCCAGTGCAGATATTCTCATATAATTGTCCGTGTTGCTCGACTGCCATATCCAAACTCCCTACGATCAATCGAGACCTCGAAACGCTCATCAACGACCTTGTTTTTTCTATTCCAGGCCATGAATTACAGGAGAATAGGGCATATCACACAGAAGTGTTGCCCACTCAGGATCCTGATACATTTTTTGCTGATATTTTTCTTGCTGAATAGGGGGCTTCATCCGACCATGTGCGCTGTCCTACCTCGAATATCCATGGAGTCCTATAGTCCAGTTATAAACTTACCTGTTGTAACACGTAGCTGTGTATACATATACAATTGACTTCCTCGATGCAGAGCAAATATATAAAGACAAAAATGGCAAAAATTTATCTCCCAGAACCAGAAGTCAAATGATTGCTCAGTCTTCACTAAACAGATATAAGCTCCACCCTTTTCACTTTCCTTCGCTCAGTGGCGAGCGCATAAGCAACAAGTCAATCACGTGATCTTTCTACCTCGGATGATCATAGTATTCATGTATCTGTAGTTGATACATGTTCTAATTTTGCGATTAAGCACACTATTGCCCTGTTTTTCTTGTGCTCACACATGAGGCTTTCAAGACCGACAGCCTTCCAATCCACGAAGGACCACTGTTAGCGAGCCCCTGATAAGTTGAGGGAAGCCAGGCCAAGTCTCACAGCCAAATTGGTGGCATGGCCTCATGCATGTTCAGCTAAGCCTTAATGAACCGATCTTTATGCCATGTCAAGGATGAATTACATTCTAGAACCCCATCATTGACAGATGTAGCGTAAATGATTTGCTGGTAAGTGTGCACCACGCCTCGACGACGTTCCAGGAAGAACAGGTGATTGAATGCTAAGTCGTGTTTGTACCACAATTTACAGGAAACATTTGTTTTGTTCCCATCCTGCCCATCAAACTTCTGATTCTAACCAGGCATTTGATATTAAGCTCCATAGATCCACAAACACGCTGTTCTCAGGAAGTTAACCGTTTTGTATGTAATCAGAAACAGTTTCGACCCTGATCGGTTACCCTTGGTTCAAATAGCAAAAACCAGCTGTTCCTCCTGCATTCGAACTGCACATAGCCCTTTGCACATCTTCTGAGATAGGTATCATGGGTGAGTTGCTTTGTGCATCAGTCCCTTACTCCGGCTCACCATTTTTGTGTACAGAGATTATTGACCAAAGCCCTCAGCAAAATGCAATTCTGAGACTCCATCCAACAGAGTTGAAGCTTTCTATTATTTCTGCCAATGTAACCCGGCCGTTCGGTGTTAATTTTTCTGCGCAACAAATGAGTCAAGGAATGGCCCATCCTCGTAAGTACACATGTCAATAATTGATTTACCTCGCTGAATTGTTCGTTTCTAAGTGGATGAAGCACAGAAAGTTTTTTCCTATCTTGAAGATTTGCTTGAATGTATGTCACATGCTATATAATTTGACGAAAATTCGACATTCTTACTTTATATCCCAGTCGCTACACACACCTACGATCCTCCTCCCAATGCCATGGTGGTTACGATTACCACATCAGTACAGACAGAGGTCTCAGAGCCAGACCGATACATCGCCAGCATGGTCAATAACCACCATGCTGACCTTCCTTGGGAACATCATCCTTCCCTTGCCCATAGTGTTCTTTTCGGACTTTCACAACCCAGATCCTTGTATTCAAGCCCTCAGGTTGAACAGCAGCTTCCGGATGACCAAGCAGAGAGCAACTCCATCTTTGGGAGCGACTCTGAATATGACTGTGATCTGGATTACTATGACTGTGAAATCGAGGACTGCGAGGAGTGCTATGATAGTGGGTACGAGAGCAGTTGGAGCAACTCTGACCCCCTGGACAACATGGGCTCGGAATCAGAGGAGGAAATAGAATCTTTTCTCGTGGTTGAAATGGAGGATCTAGAGTGATGAAGCCTGTCTAAAGTCCCTGTGAGCATTTTTCAAGATTCCTTAATCCTTGCTGAGCCAGTTTGCAGTACCATTATTCACTTCAAGTTTTATGATAATTCTTCTTTGTTATGCTCAGTGGCTGTTATGCACCCGCTGCTCAAATATATAGCCCTGGCCTGACTCTCTGCTACATAGTCATCTGACCTTGCAAGTTGTCGTATATGTTATCCAAATGCTATCTAGTATAACAATGTGTGTCTTTGCTGAAAATATAATTCATTACTTCATTATTTACCCTATATTGTCTTCGGTTTTCCATACAATGCACTTCCCAGAGGATGCAGTCGCTATCATAAAATCCGTCTCTGCTTCATTCTGATGCCCCTACATCAATAGATCAGCCAGAATTGATAAAAGACACAGATTTGATGAACTGACAGCGATAGTGATTACTGGAGCTACACTGTCAGTCTGATTGAGGACTTGGCTGATCAGGCCACTCTCTATATTAAGCAGCTCTGATTTCCCACTACTACCAAGAACACATGTAGTGCCTCTGTGGATGGACTTCAGAGAAAAGACATGCATGGCTGTAGACGGAGACCACACTACGCCGCTGACTATGTCGTATACATCGAATAGATTGCGGGTGTCTATGGTAGCCAGCCGTGTGCCACCTTTGTTTGTAAGTATCTCGCACTTATGTCTGAATATAATGCGCACAATTGGTCTTAACTTAGTCGTTCTATAAAAATCGGGTAAACAGGCAGAAAGAGTCTCACATATTGTTACCCCAAACTTTGATCGTACAACTCGCGGATAGCGATGCAAGATCCCACATACTGAAGTTTAAACTGAGCTGAAGGACGTTGCACTAAGCAAGAGAGTAACACTCACGCAATGTCGTGGTTCAGATAAGTTGCCAGTATGCGGTTCGTGTTAGGGATCCACACAACAGATGTGATACACACAAGTTGCTCGGGGTAACGTGGTATACACGCATAAGTAAGACTCTGGCAAAAGTACCATTCTCTACCGTCTATAAATTTAGGTAGTTATCAGACAGCAGTAAAGGTGTATCAAAGATTCATACCCCTCATCCACAGTTGAATTGAATCATGTGTGGTTATAGCAAGACAATGCAGCGATCTTTCATCAGACAAAGCGTTTATACATGATTCGTGATGGCTAAAGCTCAGAGTGTCCAAGATTTTCCTCTTTGTCACAGTCTAATAAGAAATAGTTAATTAGCACGCCGGTATGAACAATCAATTTCTGCCACATGCACCAATAGCATACTCCCTTCCTCATTGTTATCAAGATAACATGCCAGTAAATATCCCCTCTGTATACCGCATAAAAAGGCATTATCATCCATCCACACGATGGAGGCACTGAGCCCAACTTCTGAACCTAGAACTGGGAAATATTTCTTTCCAGAAGTAACATCCCAAATGCTAATGAATCTCCCTTCCGTGATTGCCGCTAGGCGAGTACCGCGCTCGTTGAATTCCATGGAGAGAAATTTTTTGTTGATTGTGATCTTGGGTTTGTAAATGAGTGACATTTGAGGATTATTGGCCGCAATTGATATCCTATTAATTAGAAGGGCAATCACTCTATGCGGAGTTCAAAATATGCCGAATTGTGCCGAACTCGGATTCGGCAATGCGAGTTGAATTCTTTCGCCGCTTCGATAACAATAGAGATATTGGACAATGGGACTAAATCTTTCTGGCTTCTCACTTTACGTTCAACATGCCCTCTCATTATCAGACGCGTTCTAAAACCAGGCAGAATACAGTTTCTTCCACCCACAATAGCTCTACAACAAATAGTAGCAACTCAGACACTGTTCCGTCGCATCCATTGTCTGGGGACTGGGATCCATTTGGTGGAACACTCCTTGAGGTATGATAGCAAGCCCTATTACTATAGCTCTCATGATCCATCATTGTATATGTAGCGTAACCAGAACAAGTCTGATGTAGTTTTCCCAATGCCTCAAGTAGCAGAGCAACCTAACATGGAAATATACGGCGATCCTTGGGATCTCAGTAATAAGGCCCCGAATGATGATGAAGCCACCAATCAAAATGGACGGGAAGTTCTCCTTTTTAGCTTGGGGAGTATGCACTCTGGGATAAGGGCAGGTACCAGGTAAGTTTTAACTACTCTTATCCTTTTGATTTTGCTTATGTTCAGAGCCTTTTGAGGTCGTTGCAATGGCTATGGTCACGTTCCAACTTCTATATTGCTGCTTTTGTGTGCTATTACTTTCTTTATATTGTTGCTCAAACATTCAGAGAAGATCTCCATTGGAAAATTGCGATGGAGAAGATTGGTATGCTCTCAGCGCAGTTATATAATCCTTCAACGCTCTGAATTTCAAGCAAAGGTACTATACGCGATGCGGCAACATGTGCGACACACTACCAGAAGAATGAATGCGGGGTAACTCAAATCCCTTTTATTGCTGAAAAATGTGATGCATGGTTTCTTTGCATGAATTCGCACCCTGATTGTGTCGGGAAAATAAAGATTGCAGCCGGAGTCACTGCAGAAGTATTGGCTGAATTTTTAGAGGGGTTTGTAGGTCGTCTCAGCTACAAGATCATAGTGAGAAATTTGCATGTATATTTCCAGTTTCATAGTCTTATATCATATTTTCAGGCATTCCTTTCCTTTACAATTTTTTTGGCGAACAGGTAAATGTGTGGGAGCACTGCCCAAAGGTCATCAACCCACTTCTATCTGTGTATCTACATCAGCAGGATATAACTTCTGTGTACTGTGGTGTAATTTGGCAGTGCTTTTCACTTGTATTTCAAAGTTGTGATGTATCAATGAATGGCTGGATGGTCAGCGAATGTTATTTAAATCAGCGAGATTGAAGGGAATTTGTTGAGAATGGTTCATGCACCGAGAACCAATGGTAGCACGCTCAAGTGAACATTAATCCACAGAAAACATTGAACACAATGCTCTCGTTGTTGTCATGTATGTAGTGGATCTATACAGAGCCACTCAGCCACTAGTAACCCATAATCCGTCCTTACAATGCGGGCACACATCTTTTAGCGTGATCACGAGCGAGCATCAGCGTCACACAAGCAAGCACTCACGCACCATTAGCGAGGTTGTTTGCAATCGTTAGCGAGCTTGCAAATTTGAGAAAAAAATATTTTTGCGTGGGTAACAAGTAGTACTGTATTATTTTAAGACGAGGTTTTATGTTTTACGAGTCTAATGCACTGTATAAAAATATTATATGGCTGCATTATGTATCTATGTACTATGAAATTATGGTACTTTCTATGCATTTTTACGAGTGACTCTCGTTGTTCTTTTTTTTCTTGGTTGTATCTCTGTGATTGAGGGAGTTTATTCCCTGGTTTTATAATTAGGTCCTCGCTGTGATGTCATTTAATCAGTCCAGATGTCTCGGATATAGAGCGGCATGGGTTACACACGTCGAGCTCGCCCTCAGCTTCTTCCCTATTCCCATGTACCCATTCCTCCGGGAGTCCAATGTATGGATTCCATCCATGGGCATGATCTCCTGTCTGTTACCAGCCACTCCAGCATGCACGGAATCTTCAAACATTTCCTCTTCGAGATATGCAAGACAATTAAGATCAACATCAACTTCAAAGAGGATGGCTTCCTCTTTGGTTGTGCACTGTACTATCCAGGCCTCGTCGAGGAGCTCTTTGTAGGACAATTCAGAATGTTTAGGGTGCTTTTTGAGGCAGGATGCAATGAATAGAGTGTGGGCATGGGCTATTAGTATGAGATTTAACCACAAATGCCGTTTTCAGGGGTCTTTGCTGATGTGAACTTTGAACCAGTTTGCTATCCTCGCCCTGTCCATAAGCGAAAGATTCCCCACATAAGGTATAACCGTTTTCTGTAGGCTTTTGTGTTTTGAAGCCAACCAATGCTTGACAGGAACCTTGGTAGCGTCAACCATCTCTGGGTCGGATAGTAGCTGGTTCAGGACATCACTGTATGGCGCAAGGGCGTCATGCACCTCCCTTGTATAGTTGCCTTGTATAGTTGACGAAAGCGGGATTTTCAAGGATATTTTTAGCAGTCTTAACTTGCCATGAAGTTGTCCACCGCCCAAGCTGGTCAATGGGTCTAGGTGAGTGGTTGAAACTTTGGAACAGAGGTTAATCTTACTTTGATCATCCGGTGTTTTCTTCTATTCATCCACAACAAGTCCACCAAGTCTTCTTCCTTAACAGATGATAAACATCCAGGTTCAACACCCTCAATCCCTTTCTCACAGCCCCTCCACCAACGTACTTGCCATTCGCCGCTATCCTGACGGTGTATTAGTCGTACCAGGTACCAGAATTCACCATTCCGTGCTAATGCCCCACGTCCTCGACGCAGACGCTCCGTCAATAGTTTCTTGTACAGGTTGCATCTGTATCATAAAGTTAGACTCGGTACAAATATGTCACAAATCGAAAATAATCACCTTTCCATCCCTAGCTTGTTATTTTTCTTCTTCTTCGCCTTGCCTTTACCAATAGGAAGTCCCAAATTCTCATTCCCTAAATCGCAAAAATCTCAAATAAATGGTTTGTTTTATGATTTGCGCACACAAGCGAGCACAAGCGAGGCACTTGCGTGCAACTTGCAAGCAACTTGCGAGCACTTGCGCGCATGTGCGAGAATTTTTGTGAAGTTCACATAAATATCATCTCATTACTCCACATCTAGCACATTATATACACTAAATAGCTTATACTAAATGTACTTCATTCCTCTCTCAGTCTCTATATGCTCCTAAAATGTCCTTTTCGAATAAAATGAGTCTGGGCCGCCGGACTTGGCCAATATATGATACAGTTTCTGTACATATGGTGTCACACAGACTGTACCAGCCAACCTGGCATTGCTATATTTCACATTTATATACTTTGAATGCTTCCACTAAGCAGAAATTATTTTTGAGCTGGGTTACCTTACAAAAAATGAAAAAAACGATAAGAATTTACTGTACATCAATATTTAAACTCCGCCGTTCACACAAATCAGCGAGACACGGGCAAGATGTGCACGCTCGCTCGCTTGTGTCTCGTTGATTTCCTTTTGCCCTTACAATACGATGTAGATAGGATTCAGGGTCTGGGTGGCCACGTTCCAGCAGCCCGGATTCATCTTTTACATTTTGTGGGCGATATTTTGTGGTTGCTTAAGTCCACTCTTGGAAATAAACAAGGAAAGTCGGTGAATTCAGAGTGTCTACAATCTACGTACACTTTACATTGGTGATTTTTCAATTTTATCAAGTACTAGGTATTTAATCTGAAGGATATATTGCAGAAACATATACATTTTCTTCAAGAGATTACAGCACATCAGCCTCTACAGAATTATACACCATTCAAGTTTGCAGCACCCCAAATTTCCCCAAAAATGCCCACCCAGTATAAGCATGTTGTAGGTCCTCCAAAATTTCTCTCAACCTTAATTATTATGCTTTGACTGGATATTTTCGGAATAAGGTTTGATATATTGAAGAACTGCTTGGTGGAAGGGGTACCGGCGGTAGAAGGAGTGTACTGGAATTGAGCTATGCGGACAAATGTTCCTTCCGGTTTCATCTGGCTTTGTGGGTGTTTTCTCAACAGAAACTCTGCAGAATGCAGTGTGACCACCTGGTTACGCTCCACAATACGAAGATCGGACGCATCAACAAGAGCCCATATAGAGATGTCTCGAGGCATCTTGTCATACGCAAACTGGTTGAGAAGAGCGGGATGCGGGTTGTCCAATCCTATGTCGGTTATGGAGATTAATTGACTCAGATTAAATCCCAATTGACCAGAGGGCCCTGAGAACTCCCAGCAGTCGCCTTCTTCAGTGCTGTCCTCCAGCACAATGTTTGGGGAGTTGATTTGCATATTCTCAAGCTCACACGTGCGGACTACAAATGGCCACTGTAAGCAAGGCTTCTTACCGTGAGTGATGGATGTATACTGCCTCAGGATAGTAGCTCCTCCTTTATGCGCCGCGAAATTTCGCCGAGGAGTAGGATGAGAATTTGAGGAAGATGGACCTAGCGCTGGAGTCGGTCCCGACAGCACGAGAGAAATGAGGTCACAGCCATGGTGTAGATATCCTGTTGGATCATGCTGGCAAACGATTTGGGCCATGTAGCGGAGGGGTGGACTGATTTGATAGCTTGACACTGCTTTCATCCCCGCAGAGGACAAAAGAGCAAAGATGATGAATGAATGAATCAATATTTGTAACTTTTTGAAGTTAGAATGAATATTTATAAGTTTCAGAAATTGATTCGCACCTTCAAGTTCCAGATGAATCTTATAACCTTATTTAAAGGTGAAACTTCTGGTACAAAGCTAGGACTGAGCTCTTGCAGTACATTTGCTGCATTGTATGCTACTTGTGGGCTCCTGGAGGACCAAGGGGGTGTTCCGATATACCTAGATGTGGGCAATATAAATTTACGATTATCGAAGGGATGTTTCTCAGATTCGAGAGTCATTTAGAGGAAGATCTGATATGTTGGCAGGTATAATAGGAGGTAGAAGGGCCCAGCTACGACTTGAACAAGCTAGAAACCCACGATAAATAACCAAAAACAAGGAACAATGAATGTAACCGTATAGCTCATGAGAAGTTTGTCCTATTTTTGGCATGTAGATTAATATGTCAAGTATAGACCAAAGTTGAGCATTATTCCTGTGCCACCCAGCCATATTTCAATTCTATAAACAATTTACCTGATGCCATTCCTGTATTTAGAGCACATATGCACAATATTAAAGAATTCCCAGTTGTGGAACAGTTTGTGCGACTATTCCATAGCTTAAATATTGTAAGGACAAGTTAATTTGTATAAGTAACTTTGTTAACCATCGGTGGAAGTCAGTTTTCTTACCGTGAACAGCAATATATTAGATTAAATGATTTATACACGATACACTGTGATGATACAATGCGACACCAGGTTCCAATTTCAAGAAGGAATCGGTAGGGACGCATGGAAGCATACATCATTACAGGAGACAGTCACTGTTCATGAACGCGAGTGCATAAATAATGGTTAACATATTATATGTATAAAAACAGGAACAGCAAGATACATCGGCAAAGTGTGTCATGCTCTGGGGAGGACAAGAAACAGATTTGAGAATCTGGGTCTGGTGTGAAGACAAGAAGCAAGACGGTGACTGTAAGAGCATCATCCTATGCCCCAGTACAGACGCCGGAGGGCAATATGTGCTGCAGAGTCGCGATTAATACAAATTTCAAAGACGGTTAGGAGTTTCTTGACTTCTTCACAGAAACGAGGTGGTTCAGTCAAGGCATAGCATACCTATGCGCCAGTGGGCCATTGGCGGGAGAAACTGGCAGCCTGAGAAGGGCAAGCTTTCAAAAATGTGAGATATAATCCTGCCATGATATCCACAGAGATATAACACAAGCTTTGATGATGATAAGGTCAACGGGCCCAGTTTACAGACGTGTATGAGCCAGGAGTAAACGAGAAAATGGTTAAACAACACTGAAAAGCAAGGTACTAGATTAAATATCACGTGTTGGTTGAATTTACCATCTAGACGAGCGAAAGTGCCACACTTTTTGGACTATCTCCTCACGGTGCTGACAAAATATTCCTCAAGGACGCCGCCGAAACTGTACACCGGGACAGAGGATGCACCATCATAGATTAACATTACGTGTGGCCAATTTCAGAATGACATGGAGAAAGTAGCTCGGTGTGGGATACAACCCTTAAGAGTTGCTGGTTTGGTAGAGAATGGTTTGGTACAGAAAGATGTTATAGGGTTGTGGTACGTCCATCAATCTGTCAATTTTGTTTCTGGTGGTTGGACGTATGCAGAATTACAGTGAATAAGTGTGCAGACCTCTTATCCATGTACTCAATCGCGCGGATTGGGCACACGCCGCAGATGTTGAATTGTTCAAGGGCAAACCAGGGCCATCCAGGTTTACAAGACATGCTAGGGTCAACCAAGGGCAAGGCCGTCTTATGCGATCTATTTTCACCAACTCCATCTCTTCATTGAACGTACCTTGCGTGGAACTTATTAATATTTTAGCAATTACCGATAGTATTCCTTCAGCACTTCTGGACCTTCCTGTTATTAGCAACGAAGAGGCCGGCGTCATATTCCACAGGAACAGTACAACATTAGGAATGACCAAACCGGTCCCAAAGACACATAAGTGGCTGCAATGCCAAGCACAAATCCGATGACCAGCAATCTGGCAAGGCGGTGACGGACATCGCGAACATTGTATGATTTATCTTTATTGATACAAGTACTATCTGCTTGACCCATGTTTCAGCCATCAGTTACCTTAGATGGTCTGGTCACTGTCTAGTACAAACCTCCAGGCCGGACATTGATGCCCACGAGTTTATGGCCACAGTTGCTAAACGGCTAAACTTTGTGCTGCTCTACGCCCTTGCTGTCAAAGTTGATCGATGTCGCTCGGGAACATGTGAATGTGCTGAAGGCATTGCAGGGTATGAAGCAGGTCTCGTATAGTGGTGCTGCTCTGAATCCTGAAGACGAGCAGTGGCTTATAGAACAGGGTGTTCAAGTAACGGTGCATACGATCTTATATATCTATCATTCAACGTCTATAATAATAAACCTAGGTCATATATGCAACTACGGAAGCTGGTAAATAGATATCCTACCCATCTCCAACAACCCACCTAAATCATTGCTAACCTAATATTCCAGGTGGTGATCAATATTAAGGGCTTGTCTTATGCAACACGGTGAATAAGTATCCGCACAAGTCACGGAGTACCGATATGGTATTGCGTGCACTTTCATTGTTGCCGAGTCTACCACCTAGCCACCTAGCGTGAGATCGTTGACGATGACGTTAATGGTGTTGTTGTGTGAGCGAGAGAATTCCTTGGGCTTTGAGGTATTGCGCAACAAAGTTCGAGTTGTTCTGGAAGAGCGATCAATGATATTTGAGGCTTTGATTTCAATGTGTGTTGAGAATACTTCATTCTGGAAGGGTAATCTGGGATCATACTTGCTTTTTGAAGCGATGATGTATGGTAAGAATATAACATACCTGCATCTTGAAATGTATCCATCTTGTGGGATACTTGGTGGGGTCTCAGTATTTGAGACTGTCAGAGGAATTTTCGTTCCTGTTGAAATTGACATGTTGAAGGTAAATCTGTCTGTATCAATATATAAAAATTACACAGAGGGGTACCTTCTTTTCAGACACAGCAAGCCAAATTGCAAAGGCGTAGAGTCTACATCCTTTCATCTTCATACGTGCATGTTCCGTGCGCAGCGTACTTCTCTGGTCCGACTTTCAACAATCTCTGGTCTATATCTGTGAGATGTTTATCTTCATTCACCCCCATCTCAATTTCAACCTCGGTTGTGGACTTTCCGGGCTGGGAATTCCCAAGTTCTTAGTTAAGCGATAGCTCTATCATCGAATCTACCACAATGTTAACTGTACTTTTACTTCCCGTGGTAATGGTATCAGTACTACTTCCAAGCAGAAAGAATAATTGTTGTTCTTATAACTGTATAATCACCCAAGGCTTTGTGCCTGGTAGCAATAGATCAGCTTCTTCAACAAACTAACAAACCCGGAAGACTGGCTCACTCGATTGTGCCCTTTTCTCACTGCTCATTTGACCTGTCATCTCAAACATTGACATCTTCTTTTTGGCTTCAGCTTCTATTCTGCTCCAAAAGCGCCATACAATTATGGAACCAGTTGGTACCCACTTAAAGTGTCGTGGAATATGAAGTGGTTAAAGTACAAAAGCAAGTATAAGGTTTAATTGACAATAAAGATCTGGCTCACTTCATCACCAACAAAGAAATGAGAAATAGTGTGGGGTGTTGCTTTACTACCATATTCCACTAGTGACCATGCATATAAAAGCCTCCTTGAAATTTGTGGATTCCATCCATGAAATACCTCAATCAAGTCATGAAGGTGAGCTTTTTCGATTTAGAGTCTAGTTGGGGTTAATGTTATCACGATACTGATACTGGACAGGGACCCAAATCAGAGAATAAGCTTACAGTGATAAACGAGGCGGCATGTGTAATAATGACAACTGATATCATGGATATGGTGTTGATCACTGCAGGTTCTGAAATTACACCCGATCTTGATGGATCCCCCCAGAAACTTGCAGAGTTGGAAAAGAAACCACAAGGGAATGCTGACAGGATCACATCCAGCGATAACAATTACTTTATTGTTCCATTCGTGGAAGACTTGCAGGAGATGGTACGCTTAGGCCAATATCATGTCCGATGTCTTAGGCAGCAAAACGACGAATTGAAGATGGTAAAGCTTATAATCTTTCCCCTATGTCACAAACCTTCTCTAAATTCATCAATCCAGGAAAACGACCGACTAGTTAAGCTTCTCAGGGAGAGCAACATAGATGTCTAAGCTCATCATCTCATCATTTGTGTGTTTGACAGTCAATGAAATTCATAGGCGTACATGTCAGAGATACTCTATAGTGCAGTGGATGTTTCTTACCTACGTTCACACAATCTTAGCATGCGGTGCCTACAGTTAATATTTGACTTGAAGCTCAAGACAATGACTATGATATGCTGTTTGGTATCCATTTACTCATAGAAAGATCATTTGGACTTGTAGCTATATATGGTAGTGGGAAGTAAATGTCACTGGGGTCGATAGTGCGGATATTAAACGCTAAACAATGGTGCCAGTGGCGCTTAGCATATGTATAATAAGATGAAAGAAGAACAAGACCAAAGCCACAGACTTGATAACATAAGAGGGACGCAAACACAACATTCTGGATCTTCCATCGTGTTAGTACCCAGAAAGCAGCTCTGAAATTGACATGAACTTGGACACGGCACCATCCCAATCTCTTGATGCGACATACGACATTATTGTCAAGCTTTCCACAAAAGGCCCTCCCTCGACTTTAACACTCCCACAGGTTTGCTCACAAGATATGAGCGACTGGTAAGACATACATTATATATATGTGTGTGTGTGTTAAATAGGGAATCTGATGGATTGTCGCAGCAGCCAGGCAGACCAGCCCAAAGGGATTGCAGATAGTATGAGCCTATCCAGCTCTAATCACTATACTGTCTCGGGGTGAGTGTATTACATGGTCTCTTTTGGCGCATATATCCTAATTAGCACAGATCAATGCCTTCAATGTTAATACTAGACCAGGACCAGATAGTAAGCTATGATGACTTTGACTTTTCAATCTTGATCTCATTACCCTGGATGTTAACAAACAGAATCCAAAGTGCATATACAAAACAAAATTCTCTGGGAAAATCTACAAAGGGAAAAAATTCCAGTGGTATCTATCCTCAGGAGCAGAGAAGGATTCTGGAAGAAGGAGATTTTTATGTTCATGAGGTGATGGGGAATCAGAATAGTCAGGTCTGGGTCTGGGTATGTGCACCTCATCAGTCAGCGTCAAAAAACCGGTGGATGGAGGTCATACCAAACAACACTAAGCACATGATAGGAAACTTAAAATATGTCGTAAATTTCAGAAAAAGCGGAGCGCCTTCATGGATTCTTGTTGAGTCATCGCAGACAAATAAAACAAGAGTAGAAAAGATGAAACAGGAAAAAGATGTATAAAAGAGGAGGATTAATAGTTAATTCATGTTATCCACAAGGGCCATGTAGTACTTCCATGATCTTCCGTGAGATTTTTGTCCAATTATCTTCTTGAATGGGTGTCTCAACAAAGAATCGATTGAGTCGAGGAGAGATTACCTGAGTATGTAATTCCCACGTCTGCATCTAAGCGAAGCATGGGAATCACAGTCATACCCAGCTTTGTTCCGCAGTAAGTCTTTCCGACTGTGAATAAAGTAACTTATACAAAGTAACTTGCTTACTTATTCTCACCAAAATAATGTATCGTGCTTACAATGTAACTTATTCCCACGCTTTGACAATTTAACTTGTAACTTACCAGCTTTGACTACTCTGCACTCAAACTGGTGTTATATTATGTATGGTAGAAAATGCTATTTACATCTATAGTATGTCCGACACTAGTTTATAATCCCATCTGGGCATGTAATAGTTGGCATGTAATCCTATCGTTCGTGAGAACTTTGTTCTATTTTGGCTTGTAGATTGATATGTCAAGTATAGACCACAGTCGAGCATTATTCCTGCACCACTCAGCTATATTTCGACTATACAAACAATTTACCTGGTGTCATTCTTGTATTTGGAACCCATATGTATAATACTAGAGAAATCCCAGTTGTGGAACAGTTTGTGCGACTGGTACATAGCATAAATAGTTTGGGAAGACCATACCAAGCAACTGGGAAATACAAGTCACATAAAGTTACTCTGTCATAAATAAGTAACTTCAAGTTAGATTATTTATTTAGCTTATTAGTACAAGTAAGATTGTCAACGGTGACTTGAATACCACATAATATGTACATATCAATGCTCATATAGCTACCCTAACTCGCTTACTCCTTCGAAGAGAAGCACCATTACTCTCCTGACTTCTTTCACGTGCTCAGGCTACTTGCATACCATTGGTAGGTTAAATTAGATTTGAGGGAAGTAATCAATAATTGTATTCAATGCATACTATCTAGTACAATTACTAACCACAAGTCCCAGTAGACGTACACAGGAGTCAAAAAGAAAGACAGAACAGATACTTATTCGCCACATTTGCAACGTGAGCCATTGGCCTGTATGATCCCTCACCGCACCTCAGTCATTGGTCCCCTCCAACGATTTGAGAATCAGCATGTTCGGTTGTATCAAAAACACCCTGCAAGCACGTACCCACACAATATCCCGGGTGAACCCTAGAAATTCGCGGAAATCGGTACACATATTGAAGGTTGGGATCCTTTGAGAGATGCTATCAAGGAACGAGAATTAGTAGTAATTGCTCCAAAAGAACCCAAGACAATGTAAAACTCACTAGATTTTTCAACTTCAGTTGAACGTTGAACTTTGCAGGCGCACTGAAGGTCTCTGCGCAAAGGTAATCAAGTAAATTTAGTTTGGTGGACTTACCATATGCTCCTCCATCATTAAATGTCCACCCCACCAAGCATCATGATCATCTGCTCATGGCCAATCCTCTTGATGATACAGGTCCTTCTTGTGGCTGGACCTGTTCCACCTCAGCTCATACTTCCTATCTATCACAAGCGCACGGAAGATCTCTGTGTGGAGAAGCCAGTAAGGATCAGTTTAGTTTCAAACGTCATGGCTTATCATGTGATTGTCAAGGGTTCCAAGACATTGAGACAGAAAGGAGTACCTGGGGTTATCGGTAAGTTAATGTATCAAAAACGGTGTACGTTTATCGACTCACCGCATTGTGTTGAGGGGGTTATGTTAAATGCTTCCATGTACGAGGTATAGTTGTCCGACATATTTGGGAGGTGGATGGAAGGGAAGAATGGCAACGTGGTACCGTTAAACATTGGGGTTCTGATGATCGATCCGCGCCCAATTTGAGGCGAAGTTTTAAACGACTGGGTGAATTTTCCAAATTACTGTCTTACCGACTTATTTCACTTAGCAAGGCTTATCTGAATTACCGAGTCTCAGTGACCAGGTTGTTTCCAAATGTGGAAATCTCACTCGGGGATAAAGCTCTAAAGTCGCTCCACTAATAAGTCCGCTCTCAGTCTATCATAGCAACACCTATATAGATATTCCTAAGTAGGTAGACTAACATATCCATATATGTCACGGTGCAACGGAGTACTGGTACCGTTCACGTTGACGCACCTCTGAATATAGAATTACTATTGTTGTCTCATGAAGGACAATTGTACTGCACATCCCGGTCCCGCAACTAATTAAAATGTTGTGCTTTTTGTTCTTCCAGCCAACATCCTGCTGATGTAATTTCTCCGAGTCTGCTTTAAAGACGTAGCTTGTACAGATTAACTCTGCGCATAATTGAACATACCACGAACAGCTATGAGGTCCAACATCCCTTCCCAGATACAACCAATGTGACAATGCAAGGCAAAGGATCAAAACACACATACTCCAAGAACAGGTCTTCCAAGGTCTTCACCTACTGCAAGAAGGATCCTGAGAACGTACGGGGGTGTAAATCGCAAATACCACTGGCTGGGTCACAACAATATTCATAATAATGATCGACATTGTTCCCCATCTTATAGTATTGGTCTGCAAGAACAAAATCCCCAAACGTCTATTTGCTTGGATGAACCCTCCGCTTGCTATAGGAATAACGCACAAAGAATTATGGACAACCTTCAGGTAATTATGTGTGCCATTGGTAGCTTGGTTTGTTTATTTATTTATTTAGCCTTTAAAGATTACAGACAGTGAATTGGAGGAGATATGATGCAGTTTTAGATGTACTGCATTCAATGATAATGACTGCGATCAACAAATGGAGGCTCTGGCTGCAGAACTCTCTAGTATAATCCAGGAAACGTCAGAATTGCAGAGCAAGTTCAACTCGGTGGGTACTAGATGGATCTCCAATTGAAATTGCTGATAAGTTTGCAATAGATAAAATTGGCATTCTCACAAAATTCCGTCTGCATTATTTGCCAATGCTGCATAGACGAACCTTACACAGTGTGAGCATTGATTCAAGGTACTTTCACGGCAGTCAACATGAATTAACTACTTCTGCATGCAGTACTGAGTGTGGGCACAGCTTCTGTGCAGAATGCCTTGCGAGGCATTTTGAGTTTGACTTGGTCACAAAACTGAAAGACATGGAGCACCTACCTACTCTACGTCCCTATTTCACTCAAGGAGTTAGGCTACCGAACTCTGCCGCGGAACTGCATGCCTTAGCTTCCTCCATGAGAACTTGCCTTATAGATCCTGCAAATATTTTTTCATATTCCTGCCCTCTCTGTAGGTTTCTCTTAAACTTTCAACCTGTATCATCCCCCCAATATGAGCAGTTCAATTCACAAATGATGCTCTTACTGAGAATAAAGCGTTCAGGGATGGATTTGGACGTGGTACCACCTTCTTTCGATACATTATTTTTAGCTCAACAAGATACATAATACACTTTCATGAATTAACTCTCTGCTTATGGCAATGAAAGACAACGATGGACTAATTATTCTTGCCTTGTCTTGTATATATTTATGTTCTTCTTTTGCCATGCCACACCACCATCAGCGTGACAAGAGTGAGCACTCGCGCGACATTAGCGAGATTTTTCACGATTGTGAGCAAGCTCGTGTGACATTAACTCAGATTTAAGGCATTATACACACTGAATAGCTTATGTCGAATGTAGTATATGTCTCTCTGAACCTTTATATGCACCCGAAATGTTTTTTTTTTTCAGCAAAACCAGTCCTGGCCGCCGGTTTTGGCTAATATTATGTAGTTTCGCTACATATGGCGTCGCACAAACTGTACCAGCCATCCTAGCATTCCAAAATATCACATTAATATACCTTAAGTACTGATAACACCTTAGAAATAGTTTTTGAGATGGCTACACGACAAAAAATGATGAAAAAGGACAAGAATTTACTGCACATCAAAGTTCAAATTTCAAACTCCGCTAGTCACACAAATCAGTGAGGCACAAGCGAGATGTGCGTGCTCGCTCACTCGAGTCTTGCTGATTTCCTTTTGCCCCACCTCCCCAGTAGAAATAAACACAGGATTTATTTGACTCACCATCATTTTCCATCATTTCTTATGTCCCGCTCGCAGTTTTGATCATATTCTTTCCTTTTCCTTTCCCTTCCTCACCATCCAACACACCTCGGATTAGGACCCAAGACAATTCCGCCTCGTCTCAAACTTACTACGAACTCAGACAATTCACTATTGCTTCAATTTGATATTTTTACTTCAATACTGTAGACCAAGCAAGCCGAGCCATACCAAAGCTGAGATAGTTCTTGCTGACTAAAGTATCTTCCAGAAGATGCCTTAGTCAGCAGGAGAATGCTGACTAGTTATCTCTGTTGATTGTCATTCCCGCAAATGAATCAGAGAACCTCATATTCAAAGCACAGTCAAGAATGTTGAGTCTTTGACATTCTTTACCCTTGTATAGTGTGTATACTGTAACACCTATCATCTCCTGGCCAGAACTTATACTTTAGTGTTATTGTGCAACCTACATGGCCCTACAAGAAGTTTCCTCGTTCCCAATCCAAAGTTCCTTCTCACTCCTGTCCAAAGTCCCATGGTTATCGGGGACTGTCGTTGCTCATACTAATTTTATGCAACTCTTTGGAAAGGACCATTACCTCCAGGTGCGTGTGGCTAGTCCCAAATACATGCATTCATATAATTGAGTATTTATTTTAGAAACTCCTTGAATGTATACAGCTTTACGAGGAACAAACTTTGAACGGGCCAAGTCAAGAGGCTACAACCTTGCGCGGTATTCTTTCAAGACCCGACATCTACACAGGTACAATTCAAGTGCGATCTGAGGCTAAATGGTTTACAAAAATTGGTATCTACTTGTGCGCATTACGCCTCATTGATGTCGTGTCGTGGATGGAAAGTGTTATGCCTCAAGATGTCGTTCCTCGCTACTCTGATAAAAAGGATATCAAAAACCTAAGACTGACATTGAACGTGAGGAGTTCTGTTCTTAATGATTATATTTCTCATCATGCGTTCTTCAGGTTTACAAGCATATCAAAGATTGGACTATGTTGATCAAGGATTGTAAACGATTATTCAAAAATAAAACTGCTCATGAAACTATCCCGGCCTTCACTGATGATCCCATTGGACGGATGATATCTTCCCTGTCTTCCCGCAAAGATGATGCTGAACGAGTGAGATTACTAACTAATTTTGAGCTACCGATTCTTCATTTCCTGATCATGTTGCAGGTAAGCCTGATGTACTCTATTTGGTGCTGGAGGGAATAGTTCAAAATTAAATTCATTGTAGGGCAATCTTAGCTTTGCTAATTCTCTAGAGTACTTCCTTGGGAAGGAAAAATGGTATTTGGTTTTACTACTTTCTAAACTTCCCTCACATCTTCTGATCTTCTGATCGCTACTTGTAGCTTCAAGGGGTCTAAAGACTGGAGTCATATTATGGGCAATGAAGCTCTCGCATTTCTTCAAGATCTTTTCGCATATGATACCCACAGACATGAATTGCCTCTCCTGTTGGGGCTATTTATTTCACCGTTGCTTTTCCTGTGTTCGAAGCTTGCATTATTCAAGATTAACTGCAGTTGCCAAAAGCTTATATCAGTCAGCTCATTTATTTGTTGTATTTCATTATGTCACTGAACTCTCCAATCAGCTATCAATATCCCTAGGAAATCGGAAACCACTGCGTTTACTAGAAGTCAAGAGACAAATATGGGAATTTTTTTTTTCAGTGGCAAATGGAAGGACTACAACAGAGTGTGGTATAATGAATCTGCTGCATACATGTGACAGTGGCTTTTTGGACAGTATTACCGATGAGGAAAAATATTGGTTCCGACTTGGTAAGATTTGTATTTCTGCTTGTCTATAATAATGGCTCTTGTATTGATATTCACAATATTAGCTGAAGATGACGAAGTTATATCAACAAATGTTGCAGTCACTAATGAGACCACTGAGACTCCTTCCTCTGTCTCATCCTTTTCCGCATCGCATTTGCAGTCAGCAGTCCTATCCTTTCCCAATCCAAACATCAATATAATGGAGGAAAACTCTACAATAGCACCATTTGCCACAAATTCCATACAACAGGAGGTACTGTATGGACAAGCAACAATTACACCACCAGGTCCACAAACCTCTGATATGTCTGGCCGCAACCTTAGGCCAAGGATTATATCGCTGAATCAATCTTCCAAAACATCTACCGTCTCAAGTCCACATCACCACAGGAGAAAAGCCAAGAAAATCAGACATGCAGTCATCAATCTTTCAAAGATAGGCAAACAATCGAAGCAGCCATTTTTTTTTAACAGTCCCTCAATTTTTCCGGAAGATCCTCATGATAGTATAGTGCGCATTATTACCATTTTTATGTCAAGTATAGTGTACTGAGTCAATATACCATAATAGGCGCCACCAGATGCAGAAGAAAAGCAAGAGCTCAAGATTGGGGCAGATATAGAGGCTGTCCGCACAAATATTGCGGTATATTCATTTATCAGAAGTGCCAATGACTAAATTTCTCATGGCTTTTCTAATCCAGTACGCCCTTGAAGCAGAGGCATCAGTTACCATTCAAGGCATTCAGGAGGTTAAGGCAAGTATTCATAATATTAGTTTTTTCCAAGTCTTTCTGACTTGACAGAGCAGTTATATGAGTGTTCTGTCGCAACAGTATATGACTCCAAACAAAACAAGATACTGATTCAACCAAAATTTGGCATAAGCTTTCTTGAAGGTCACTCTGATGTGTGCTGAATATATGTTATATAGACCCCCCGTAATTGTGCTCAGTTCTCTACGTTGATTAAGAACATAGAAGCATCATACATCAGAAGAAAGCCTTATCACATTGCGAGCCCTAATAAGTCAGTCTTCTGGATCTTCAACAAAGAAGCTGCATTCGACTCCCTTTCACCTCAAACAATACATAAATATCTACGTGACCAACACATCATAGTTAACTCAATGACAGGGACACATGGTATTCCATTCAACAAGACCGGACTTAAGACTATAGGTGCCTTACATACTATCGTCCACATACAAGGTTTGCATGTATATTCTATTGATCTTTATTGATCTCATGCAGCATTCTGTAGATCAAAGCTCAGTGGATTTCAGGCCAGATAGCATGTGCGAGAAAGGCACTTTAACGCATATCCTTGAAAGCTCTCAATATATGAATGGCAAAATTATGCTTTCCAGATGTATTCCTATGGTACTATCAGGGGTCGAGAGACTCAAATTCTCCTCTGACTATCACGCATGGTTTCACACAGTAGGGTTACCATTTTGCAAAGTAGATGATCTCTTCCCTACCCGCAACATGATGTATGGTTGTGCAGGGACGTCGAACTCTCTCAAGTCTTTAGGATCGGAGCCTCATGGCCTCTGTCTATGTATGAAGATAAAAGCAGGTCGGGTTCTCCTCATTATTGCACGTCCCAGAGATCATATTTGCGGATTCCTGGGATTTGCAAGGAAAAACATTTATCTAGATGGCTTCAATCCTACGAGCATAGACCCCAAGCAGTTTAGTATGGAGTGTTTATTGCTTTAGCCTGGAACAACCATGTACATTTGGAAAACTTTATTGTATTTTTCTTTGTTTGGCTTACCGCCTTCTGAACCAGTATTCTGCGGCCCAATACGCCGTACATCTTGTTTGTCGTGGAAGACGCAATATGGCATTGCCATAACTTTTACTCATTTGACTTATTTCAAGACTCTGCAGTCGGTATCTTGCACACGCTTCAACAGCCCGATTGTGTGTCCAACAGTCTTCAAAAAGGGGTCTCGTCAATTCTCTGTAGGATGCTCTTTTTTTTGCATGCGTTTTGCATTGCCATGCCTGAGCGCTATGGTATGATACGTCTGACCTTTCTTCTCAATACAAGCTAATAGCTTCTCTCTTTTTACAATCATTGGGCTTCTTAATGCGATAGACCATAGGACATACTAGTATATCCTAGAAGAATACGACATTAACACCATACCCCCACAAGAGGGGGTGGCCAACATATATGCACGTGGGAAGAATGCAGAACTGATGGAATGCTTCCTGGAAAATTATGACCTCATTGATATAAGATCAGGCAAGGTTATCATTGAACAGCCAATCGATTGGCCAAACTTTATTCTAGAGTATCATGCACACCTGCAAGCAGCACTCTTCCTATATAAACGGGAGGCCGAAGCCCAATCTCTTCCTGGAATCCATGCCTGTACAGCAAAGAAGCTTTACTCTGAGTTGAAACTTGCATTCAGTGCCTGTGATAGATGGGGCAAGTACCATATCTCGACGTACCGGGCTGAGCACACTCCATCAACTTCTGATTCCCTGGCTTGGAATCCCAACTACTTGGAAGCTTGGAAGGTCCAAAAAGCCACAGAACCTTACTCAAATGATGGGTCTGCCTATATATGTAAGATAACTAACTTTATCTACTTGATTCAGAATTTAGCTAATATTTTGATTGATAAAATATCAGTCAACTTGTTTAAAGCTGGGACAACTTATGGCAATGAAAAATATGTTTATTTTAGGAACATATATTTGCATGAAAGCTCGGCCGATTGGTTATTAGACGCCAGAATGTCTGACTCTGAATTAGCCACCATAAATAAGCGTCGGTTGGAAATAGGTGAGGTCTTCTTTCCTCATTGAAATCCTCATTTACTAAAGCAAAAATCAACGGGACAATGGAAATGAGATCCGTCCGGCTAAGAGACAGCGTCAAAGCTCTATGTAGCTCTCTCCACATTGCGACAAACAAAAAGAAATCAGCAAGACTCAAGCGAGCGAGTCAGCGCGGACATCTTGCTTGCTCTTCGCTGATTTCTGTGACTGTCTAAGTTTAAATCGTAAATTTGTGTAGTTTTCCTTCATTTTTTATCATGTAACCCATCTCAAAAACAATTTCTGAAGTGTTATTAGCATTGAAGGTATACAAACGTGAATTTTAGGGACGCCAAAGTGACTGGCGCAGTTTGCGATCGTCAGTGAGCTTGCAAATTTGAGAAAGATGTAATTTCGCGTGGGTAAGCCTGTATGTGCTCCTAAAATGTCCTTTTCGAATAAAATGAGCCCGGGCCACCGGACTTGGCCAATATATGATGCAGTTTCTGTACATATGGTGTCACACAGACTGTACCAGCCAACCTGGAATTCCCATATTTTACATTTATATACATTGAATGCTGCCACTAACGCAGAAATTATTTTTGAGCTGGGTTACCTTACAAAAAATGAAAAAAACGACAAGAATTTAATGTCCGTCAATATTTAAACTCCGCCATTCACACAAATCAGCGAGGCATGAGCGAGATGTGCGCGCTTGCTCATGTCTCGCTGATTTCCTTTTTTCTGTCAATTAAAAATACAAAACTCTATTCGCAGTAAATAATACATGGCTACTGGTCTGAAGGATCCGTTATCAATATCTATATTAATTTCTATGCCATATGGTTGTGTATGACTTGCCATTCTCTGTTCATTTTACCTTGACTATTGTGGGAAGAAATGTATAGGTAGTTGTACAAGATCTAGGAACATTGAATCCCCTCTCTTTCAATCTTTCAACTCTTATATCAGTATGCTAGTTCAAAAAGACGCACTCCCTTCCACTACAAATCAGGTTGAAACCACCGATGAACTTCGATGTATGCTTGAGAAACAGATCGAAATACTGGAGTCCAACATGGTTAACGGTTACGAAACCCTTGAGCAGTCTGTTAAGAGAGCAACACAGCAGATAAGCTCAATATATCAAGCCATGGACAGAGTGGAGGCTATTATAGCGGTTCTCCAGCAAGAAATACAGAAACCTCCCGATTCCACATCTCGTACTGACATAAAGAAATGTGAAATGAAACTGGTATGATTTTTCTCTGTATCAATTGCTCCATCATTCCGCTCTGATTATAACTGGCTCACTCAGGTTAATCTTCTCAATAATTTTGAGCAATTACAAGCCGATCACTTACATCTTGAGGAAGAAGTTAACTATATGCAAAAATCAAGGCATGTAAATGCAGAAAGCATACAACAGACGGTGTTACTCGAGGAGCGCGAGATCATATTTGGTGTCATAAATCCAATTTTCAGTGCACTCAAAAATGCTGTTGACCTCAATAATACAAGCCAGACACATGAGATAAATATCCTGCGCGAGGTAGTACAGGCCTATGAGTCCCGTATGAACGTAAATGAATCGCGGATCACAGAGTTATCAGACCATATGGATTCTGATATTCGAGATTTAAATGGCAGTATTCAACGTAAGATGTTGTCTGCTCTTGATGATTTAACCTAAATAATTACCACTGCTTCATAGGCGCATTAAAGCTGATTCATGAAGAGAAACGTGAGAATGACCGGTGTGGCATGGATAAGATGTCTTTCGCAGAAGAATTACATGCATCGCCGAACCTCAGTTCGGAAACCCATCTCTTTAACAGCACAGACAGAGACAGACCAGATGCATACTCTTATCAGTCCCAGGTACCTGGAAATGGACAATCCTGCAAGCTATCCACGTCTACAACATCAGTATATCTTCTGGCCCAGTGCATGGTCTACCAAATTTCTCTGATCTTTTTTTTTGCCGCACAACCGCATTTGTTACTGGATCTCAGGATGGTCCGGCAGCATTGTGGCAATGACATTGGCATCGTCCATTTCCGTGTAGTCCAGGTCCTGGGATTCCTTGATAGGATCAAGCAGACATTCCACAAACAAGTTCCACCCAGGATATTGGAACACATCGAGGGTCTTATCAAGACTGCACGTCAAAGATGGATCAATAGACGGGTTGCAAAGGCTCGCATTATCCCACCACCACCAAATATTACAGCTAAGAATGCAGGGGCATATATCATTCGGAGATTTCTGGACACTGGGGCGCCTGCAGTATAACCCTCCTCGCTTCAACACACAAATCAGAAAAGAAAATTTACACACATATGCTATATTCGTCAAGGAAGCATTTTTTGGTGGTATTCAACGCATTGTCATTACTTTTCATGTTGGTATTTCTTGCCTCAAGATTGCTCTCTGGTCCCCGGTCTTTTCTTCCTATCTTCTCCAAATACTTGACCTGACAGAAAGATACATCAAGTACCACCAAGAATCTTATGAAGTTACTGCCGCTGGGTACCTCGCAAGCATGTCAGGAGTCCTTGCCTCAGAGATTCTTCACTACATATAAGGTTACCAGATCTATCTGCTTGCTTTCTGTGTTGAATACGTCTTGGAAAGTCTTTTGGATTACTCATTAACAAAGATACAGGCAACATGGGGACACGAGGAGTTAATGCTTTCATCAAAGGCACATAGACTACTATGTAATATAACCCACCATTGATATCCTACTCATTTGTCTTCGACATTCTCAATGTGTTATACGTAGGTTCCCACGCATACAAGTGAACTTGATTGGTCATCATATTTCAAGATGGGTCGCACAAACTGCTACACTGTGTATATTCAGAAGATAGATATATATTTGGATACTTTATACACGTCGTATATCCAGGAAATTGTTCAGATCAGGGTACTGCTCTTAGGAAGCCAATATGTTATGATCTCTTTTCGATTCTCTACACAGTAGTGGCAGTTCCCACGGGTTATTTTAAGATTTGGACTAATTTGGGCCTCGCAGTGTAGCACTTGTCTAGAAGACGCAGCGGCAGTGCAATCTCCTGCCCAATCCATATACTAGATTGGATTAGAATCAAAATTACACCCATCCTTGATCGCTACCAACATCCTGCGAGGCTGCTCGAAGCATTCCTGAGCACAGCTACCCCTGTCTAAGCTAGAGCAGACTGCTCCAATGCTGTTTGAGTTTTGCCATGACCCAAATCTTTCTCCATCCATTCTGTATGAGGTCCAATGAATTAATCAGGTGAGTATCCTGTGTATTTATTACAAGTTAGGCACATAAAGGATCTTCTTCCAACTGTAAGCTGGAGCACTACCATCTTAATTTCACATTTGTTTAGTATGGTCTTCCCACACTATTTAAGCTATGGACCAGTCGCACAAACTGTTCCACAACTAGGATTTCTTTAATATTGTACATATGAGTTCTAAATACATGAATGGAACCAGGAAAATTGTTTTTAGAATTGAAATATGGCTGGGTAGCACAGGAATAATGCTTGACTTTGGTCTATACTCGACATTAATCTACATGCCAAAATAGGACAAAGTTCTCATGAGCTATAGGTTATGCAAGCACTGGCAACACCTCATTAATCAAGTTTAAATGTATTTACTCAAGTCTAACATTACTCAACGGGCTGAAAACCTCTGACATACATTGCTCGCCGGCACGCCGTCTGCTCGATCTAAATGATAGAGCCGTAGAAGAAGACTTAGTGGAGTCAATGAAATCATTGACCCATGAACTTGTAAAGTCAAAATATCAGTCCATTGTTATGTGAGACATCGGAGCCGAAGATGCGCGCAAAATGTTGAGTAAACTCTGTCCTCTCATCTTTCCCGCATGTCATCTAGGTATGTCAAATCAGATATCTGCTTAGCATCATCCTCTCATCTTTCCCACACGTCGTCTAGAATATCTATTCAGTGGTTTTTCAGCTCCCACCTCACCACTCCCAGAGACATCAATAGTTTACTTATGTAGGATTACCATCAGCACAGTAAACAATAAATATATCTGGGGTCGCGCCCAGCCCGATGGCGGACACGATTCCCTTTATCCTAATCACAAGTGCTCGTCACGTTGCGAAGCTCTGAGAAAATTGGTCATTCTTAATACCGGCGCCCAATACTACTTGAAAGTAACATACGCATTAGAAGTCCTGAGTACCTGAACACTACAAGACTCCTGGTGGATAAGCGTAATAATACACCAGATGTGATGATTTAAGATATCTAGTAATGACTATGGAACCTCAAATCTTTTATCAGAGCTTTAATCACCTTCTCTTGGCCCCCATGTCTGTTATTAGAAGCAAGGTATGCCGCTGACGCACTGTAAATCTCATCTACAAATATGCGGGTATTTTCCAGATTTAATCGCGAGCTAACCAATGTTTCTTTGAGGTTTCGGACATCTTCTATAACCGCATTGAAAAATAACGTCACTGGACATGGGACGCGATGATGCCTGAAGAATAATGTTATAATTCTGGCCAGCCTCTGCTCCTTCACCTTTAGGAGGTGTGATCTCTCAGTGATCAATGTGTCAAAAACGATTTCAAGATATTCCTCTGAGAATAGTGTGATAAGCTGAAGTTGGTAGTTCATTTCAGCAAGCTCGTCGTGGAGGGTCTTGTAATGCTGCAGGGATTCGCGAAAATCTTGGTAACTTTGACAATCATAATCTTCCCAAAACATCATAAGCCAGGACCATCTTCTCCGATGACATTTTGAATTTGCGGCTGACAGACCGTCATGAGACTTGAGAATACTATTGTGGTGGATATTATGAGCATGTCTGGCAAGAAGGAGAAGATAATAAACCTACAAGTCATGAGCAGAGACAAGACATATGTTATACTCCTGCCAGGTTGCATAGTGTCGTAGAGTTGAAATCTTGAGCGTGTTGAAATTGCTCAAGATGTACTCTGTTTCGTGTAGCTGCACTACACTCTGTTTGATGTCGTCATGAAGTACTAGCATACATGTATAGAATTGGTGTATTGCCTGACTCTTGGTGGGTGTTGGTTTCTGGTCATACGGTGAGGCAGAATCGCTGTTATTGACAACACTGCTATCCTGCGATATGGTAACATCGCTATGGAATTTATTCCTGTCAGGAAGATTCCGCTCTGGTGGGATAATGCAACATTGAGCTGACATTGAGGTTGTTGTTCCAGTAGCTCGATACTCATTGGTATCAAGAAACGCCAACGCTACAAAGTCAACTATTAGCGGCAGGATCACCGAAAGTCACATTGCAGTGAATGTGAGTGAAGATGGCAAAGCAAGAAGAATAATTAATGGCCTGTCAAAACGTTGTATTGCTACAATAACGATATAGCATTGATGACAATGTAGATAGTAGATCTTGCTCGTCGTTTTGTTCTTGTTGCTGAGGGTCACCTTGTGTTCTTGTTGCTGAGGGTTACCTTATGTCCTCGTTCATGTGCCTACAGCTTCAGGTATAAATAGCCAATATCATATCATTATTCTGCGCGACAAACATACTCCTCCTCTCTGAACAGCAACTCAAAAAGAATTTAAACTTGACTCGGACTCTTCTGACAGATATTATTATGACCCTTGACCTTGACGAAGAAGAGAATGGTATTTATGAGAGAATTATTTGCCGTCATCGGAATATGGAAGTATACAAGAGGTGGAAAAGTATCCAAGAAGATCTAGTGGAGGCATATGTACAATGGGACCGCCTTGCCTCGAGATTGGAGAGGGTGAGTATCCCAAAACTTGTATCGGACCTCATCATCATTTTGAATGGACCTTATCAGATGAAAGTCTGTCTTTGAAATATGCTACTTGTAGTCGATGTACGGAAATAATGGATATGCCTTGCACATAAGTCTCCTCAGTGATTGAAATTTGATTAATGCGCACAGCTAAATATACATTTAATTATAGTCTAGCATGCGGCCACATATTCTGCGCTGCCTGTATACAGGAGTCATTCACATAGGTCTATCTATGTAAATGGCTTTATATCTCTCCCAGAACTTGCACGTGCGCGTATGTTGAATTGTGTACGTTCGATTGTATCAAGTCTTCAAGTTCAAGTCAAATTGCGATTATAATATAGTTTTGGTCAGGGCTCTGTATCTCCTTTACATCTGTGTTTTCCTTTGTTTGTTGGTCGATCAATCCAAAATTCTGAGCCCAAGATGAGGCGACTGATACCGTATGCCCATATTGGGATGCTGACATAAGGCTGCCCCAGGCCCAGAGCCGCTCTATCTACTTACCTGTCAGCTCCCTTTGTCACTGAAGTGTCGCACTGTCTTAATTGACAGTGCCAGACAGCTGTAAAGCTCACCAGGAAACAACGCTCATAGTCCGCATTTTTCTCCCTGATACTAAAGAAATGCCATCACATCTACGTCTCGGCCACGTTGTCGGAAAGCGTGTGATTGTCGTTCCAGAACCCTTTATCAACTGCGCTTGTAGTGAATGCATGATATACGAATATTACGACCATGAAACAAGCAATATTATCTCCGGACAGAGACTCACAAAGTCTTTGTTTAAGGATCATAAAAAACGGGATAGACAGCGGCTAGCCGCAGCAAAGCATTTTGTTCGTCAATCTGCAGCGACTATTGTTTCTCACGTCGAGTCTGGACATAAGTTAGCATCTCACAGCTTGTTTCAAGATGATGTTAACTCTGATAAAATAAACATAGAGATGGTACAACTCTAACACTTGTATCGGACCCAGAGGTGTTAGCAAAGGACCCAAGAACGTACATATATCATTTACCTCCCTTGTTCACGGCTAAACATTGAACATATCAAGATAGGGGATACAGTAGCCCTTCCAGCATCAAGCCCTGTGAAATAAAAGTCGATACTGAGCAACATTGTACGGATGATGATTACACCAAAGACGGAACAGCTTCTGAGGCCAGCTCAGTTGCCCGGTGTGTACGCAGGAGAACCAAACGACGCCAAAATCTGCTCAACATTACAGAGGGCCGAAAGCATCTACTAGCAATAAAACTTAACGAACTATCCAGTCAGCTAGCGACTGTTACATCAAATAGTTTTTGGGAGTCCCTGCAGCGAACATCTTTAGTGTTCTCCAATAAGGCAGATGAAATTTGCTCACTGGAGTTGGACTTCTCACTACCCCTCAATCAGCAGTTCATACGCCACGAAGATTTTCTTAGAGATTCTATGACATTTCTGCAGCATTACACAAAACACCCCACTGGTCAGCTTTTAGCTTTCCGATTATCAAAGCTTATCATGATTGTCAAACTCGAGCAAGAACGCACGCTCAGTGTCAAGAAGGATTGTTGGAGACATCAAATGCTTATTTCCAGTATGAACAAGGATCGAATCATCCATACGAGTATGTCCATTCGCTTATACCGTTTAAATGTAGTAACTTGACTAAGGTTTTTATCAAGGTATCTATTCCCTGTCACTTTGGCATATGGGTCCAATTCCCTGTCTTATTTACCTGATGGCTGCAACATTCTACTTTTTGGCCAATCTTTCTCTGAACGATGTCGGCTTTTTTCTTTCAAGTGTTGTTCTTCTGGTCAAATTAGCTATTAGGGGATCAACTAGAGCTGGACTAGCCAACATTACTCCTTCAATTCCCTCCGATTTCCGCACCATGGTGAAATCACTACATATTGACCCCATTTATAGATCTGTTGTCTGTTGTCCCTCTTGCTTCTCTATGTACGCTTTCAACGAGAGTGACCCAAGTACAATTCCTGAATTCTGCGAACACCAAAGTACAACACTTTCCAAACCTTGTGGTCGACGCTTGAGAAAAGAAGAAAAATCCGAAAAAGATGGGACTTTTATTAAGCCTGTGTGCGAGTATTTATATCAAGATCTACGTCACTGGATTGGACGGATGTATTCTCGCCCGGACATCGAAGAACACTTGGACCGTGCAAATGTACCTCAATCACCTGCCGACAAGATGAGTGATATCTGGGATGGGTCTGTCCTCAGAGAGTTTCTCGGCCCTGATGGAAGGAATTTTATAGACAAGCCCGAGGAAGAGGGTCGCCTTATCTTTGATCTAAATATGGACGGGTTCAATCCATATGGTAACAGGGAAGCGGGAAAGGTGGTTTCTATTTGTGGAATATATCTTGTTTGCTTCAATCTTCCTCCTGAGCTTCGATATAAAGCAGAAAATGTTTTTCTTCTTGGTATTGTTCCAGGTGCTCGGGAGCCTTCCACCCACAAGGTCAACCATCTTATAAGGCCTGTTGTGGATGATCTCTTAAAGTTGTGGTTCGATGGAATTTATCTTACCTCTACTCACAAATACCCTCACAGACGTCAAGTGAAAGCGGCTTTGATTCCGCTTATATGTGACCTCACTGCTGCACGATGTGTTGCTGGCTTAGGTAGTCATGCATCAGGCCATTTCTGCTCAGAATGCCTACTACACCTCCGTGATATGAATGAACTGGACCAATGCAAATGGACTCCTCGTCATTGGGAAAATCATGTCATCCATGCAAATGAGTGGTTGAGCGCGGAAACAGAGTATCAAAGGGAAAAGACATGCCAGGAGCATGGTATTAGGTGGTCACAGCTTCTTTGTCTACTATACTGGGACCCAACAAATTTGTTGTTATTGACTCAATGCATGGGTTTTACCTTTGCCTATTCCATAGACATATCCGCCAGATTTGGGGAATGGACTACAAGCTTTCTGATGGTGAAGGTGACTCATTACTGGGTATGGGGCTGGATGAAGAGGATACTGCTATGGCTCTCCAAGTTTTTAAACAAGGGCATACAGTAAATGAAAATACTGCCTACCCGCTTGAAGGGCTCTCCAAAGAGCAATTACAATTTCTCTGTCGAGAATACGGCTTACATTATGGGGGCCGAAAATCAATTCTTCTCAAGCACTTGACTGAATACGTGAGTATCCTGGTAATAGTCAAATCTACAAAATATTGATCTTATATATATGATAGAAAGTAGCTCACAGAATTAATGAGTGGATAGATGCGAGTCTCACTCTGCCTACTGCAAGTACCAGCCATACGCTCCTTCCAATACATATAGAAGCCCGACCTATTATTCCCTTGAACATGTCGAGCCCAGTGACAACCGCCTCGACGTTGGGCAATAATCAGTATACTAATTCCATGAGTAGGCGACCTCTAAATTCCATCCAAATTGCAACACTGTATCGCATGGGAAAAACGGAGCTAATAGGACAGGACAAAGAGGATTTGATAGACCTCTGTATAGTCAAGCTTGGGGGGAAAATATTGTCTTATAAGAAATCCAAAAAGGACCTGGTAGCGTTGTTGCAAAATATGGTGAGATGGTATTTATTTGCTCATGAAGAATATTTTCTGACTAGTCAATAGAGATTTAAAGATGGCATTATTGATATAAATGGTCGGAAGATTCAACGCAACACTCAAAATGGAACGGATAAGGAGACCACCTCGGAAGAGCTGACGGAAGAGGGCCAAGAAAGACTTGTGGGAATATATCAAAGTGGATCAAAGGCTAAAGTATCCTCACTTAGAAAGCATTTGCTGGCTGTTTTGTGCATTATAAAGCTTCAGGGAACTCGGAGCTACAAGGAATACCAAGGAATGAAAAAGGATGAGCTAGAGGATCTACTCCATGAGGCAGTATGTCAATTGTCTCGATTATGTATGCATCGTCTAACATGAATATCCTATAGCGCTTCGCAGATGGTATTGTCGATGAAAAGGGCAATTTGGTAGATGAAGAACAGTCTAACTCCAAGCACAAAGATCAAGCTGTACTAGAAAGAGAAACGTTGGACGAAATCTGCCGGGATATGAATAAAATTAAACTCCCTTCTTGGTTCAATCGTGCTCCAAAACACCCTGGGGAAATTAATTGGGGGAAATTCAAAGCAGACGAGTGGAAGGCCTTCTGCACAGTGAATCTTCCCATAACCTTGACGCGGCTATGGGGATCACTACCACATGAGGATAAAAAATACAAGATGCTGAAAAATTTTCTACACCTTGTGACAGCCATCAAGATAGCAAATAAGCACACAATTGATGAAGCAGATATATCACTCTATGAGAAGCATATTGGGCTTTATACATCTGGATTCTTGGAATTATACCCTTTTGCAAACATCACCCCATATCAACATTTATCCTTACACTTTTCAACACATCTACGCCGCTTCGGACCCACTCATTCTTGGAGGTGCTTTGCCTTTGAGAGATTCAATGGTATCATTCAAGGGCTGCCCATAAATAATAAATTCGGTGAGATATGTTTTTTAAATTATTATGTGTATATATTTCTAACTTGCTTCCCTTCTGTAGGTGAGATGGAAAAGTCTCTTTTCATGCATTTCTGCAGGATACAAAACCTTCGGGGTTTATTTTCTGGATCTGCCTTACCAGATGAGCTAGAATCCGTCGTTGAAATGTATGAGCAGAGATACCAAGTTACTATTCAAGGCACACTGTTGGAAGATATAGCTCTCCGATTTCGCTTGAAAAAAGAGTCGACAGATGGTATCATCGACCTCAACATTATTCTAAACGAATGGCTCCAAAAAAATAGCCCGAAGACTCCCCCCTCAACCCGGCTCAATACATTGGAGGCCATATACGTCACTCGTCATGGTCAGAGGTTCGAAGCTGGGGACCATGCCAATAGCTATGTTATCTTCCGCCAATCCAGAGAGCTGAAACCTGGTAGAATTGTAAAGATAATCTCATATTCAGAATCTCACGGTGATCATCCAATGTTCTTTGCTTTAATCCGTCAATATTGGGACATGTCCGATACAGATCTTCCACATGATTACTTCTGCCAACTGCCTCAAGCAGCTGGATATCTCTCGTATAGGACACTTGCCCGCCAATATACGCTGGTCCCTATCTCAGATATCACTTCCCATTTTGCCGCCATCTACATTGATGCTCCTGCTATCACATGTACAACAGAAATGCCTTGCATACACATACTTCCATTGCGAATCTGACATGATCAGTATGCACATCTGGTAGTGAATGCTAATGACCTAACAAATCACAATTCGGTCGCATCCCTTGACTTTCACGTGGCACCTCGATAGCTGCGAGTACAGCATTTTAAATCTTGATATAGGATAAGCTTCTTATCTGTGCCGTAGTGTAGATCGCTTTCAATCACCATCTGTGCGGCTTTTTTCTATTTTTACCATGAGACGCACTGCTGAATGTGGACGACGCGTCCGAAAACAGAATCTGTCAATGATTTAATACCAGAAAGAATCTAAGTAGAAATGACAATGTGGATGTAGAAGACGAGGCAATAAGCAAGGAATTGGCCTATCTGGTCCTGACAACATTGAGGATAGCAGGGAAGAAGACAATTATGACACCGATAATCTTCTGGACCAGTAGTAGGGGGCGACACTTCGATCGGCAAAGCACGATATCATCAGAAACAATTATAATTAGTGATAACTCTAGGGACAAAGAGTGTGCGGAGGCAGGAAATATTATTGACTTAACTAGGCTACACTTGGATATGGGAGTGGAGATAAGATCGAGGTATGTTTTTCAATGATTAGATATCACTAGACCGATCTAATCAAAAATATATGTAGATCGATAATCTCTGCAAATGAATTCAGCATCAAAGTCCAGTCACATAATATGTTACGTGTCATATACTGTTGGATTATGTAATCTGCCACTCGTGAGAATTGGGAACTCACACTTGGGAGTTGCTGAGTCATCATTTGTTAGTCAGCCTGTTGGTGTGACATTTGGGAACTGCAGTTCAATTTGGGATGACTAGTAACTCAATTGGGTGGAGATTGCATAATTATCCATATATAGTGGATTGACCCAGTAAGACCTGATAGCTCAGTGGTTAGAGCATCTGGTATATGTCCAGTAGGGCCT
>Ga0247779_1000229_pt1 | contig 41133 bp, 34 predicted proteins | sample UWRJL221509R5_FD_179925 | JGI IMG/M metagenome (GOLD analysis project Ga0247779, IMG submission 179925) | Plant litter microbial communities from Arlington Agricultural Research Station in Wisconsin, United States - UWRJ-L221-509R-5 | ecosystem: Environmental > Terrestrial > Plant litter >...
TCCGCACCCGTCCCATCGGAGACTGGGAGTACCAGCGGGAACCTTCCCTTTCGATGCCCGATGCCAGGCCCGATGCCCACTGGGGCAGGTTCTCCATCTGCCGCGCGAAGTCGTAGACCACATCGGGCGGAGCCGTCACGGTCTCGCTGACGACCTCTGCTCCAAGGGTGTCCATGTCGGAACTGCTACTGAGTTGGGACGCATTGAAAGGGGCAGGCGCCGTGCCATCGCTAGCGTGCGAGCGCCCCCGACCTCTAGGACGCGCGCTCTCCGGGGGGCCGAATCTGCGCCCGCCGTCATATTGCGCTGCAGCATCTCTGCTAACCTGTGGCCTGTCTTCTCCGCCTCCCTGGCGGACTTAGCTCGCCGGACGAATCCCGCAGGGGATTCAGGCGGGCGTTTTTCTGGTACGCGCTCAGAGCGGGGTACGGGTACTACGCAGGCGTTCAGCCGGCGCCGGCTGAATCGGGGAAGTCCTTAGGCCAAAGCGCTCGGGCACATCTAGCATTCCGTTTCAACTCGAATTTTCCCAGACGCCTGCGTGGCGCGGCATTTGCTGCCGGTCTCATCATTGACTACCGAGGAGGCACCCATGCCATCGCTCGCCATGACGACGTTTCTGGACTCCCAATTTGACGAAGTGACCGAACTGCCACATGCTGGTAGCGCCTTGGAACATCCCCTGGTGTTCGACAGCGTGGCGCAGGAGCTGAAGACGCTGGCAAGTCAAGGGCGCCTGGAAATCGTCGATGAGCATCGCCAGCCCAGCCAGGACGGCACAGGCTTGATCGACCGGCTGCGATTTCGGCGACTGGAATGAGCCGGGCCTTCCATCAAGCAAGGCCGGAAGGCGCGGTTCCGACGCATCTCCCCGTACCCGCGCGCAGCGTATAGTGATTCGAGCGTCGGGTGCCGATCGGTCGAGACCAAGGACTTCCTGATGGATGTGCTTCAAGGCGCCGTGGCGTCCGTCGCCGGCATCGACGCCGTGCCGAAGATGCTCGACGTGATTTGTAGAACCACGGGGATGGGCTTCGCTGCGGTCGCGCGCGTCACCGATACCCAGTGGATCTGCTGCGCCAGCCGTGATGAGATCGCGTTCGGTCTTGGTCCAGGCGGAGAACTGCCCCTACAAACGACGATCTGCGACGAGATTCGGCAGTCTGGCAAGGCGGTGATCATCGATCACGTCGCACAGGATTCCGACTTTGCGCAGCACCACACGCCAGCACTCCATGGATTCCAGAGCTACATCTCCGTGCCCATCTTTCGCAAGGACGGGCGCTTCTGGGGCACGTTGTGCGCCATCGACTCACGGCCTGCAAAGCTGGGAAGCCCGGAGGTCAGGTCGACTTTCGAGCTGTTTGCCGAACTGATCGCGTTCCACCTCAACAGCAGCGACCGCGTCGTCGAATCAGAGGCCGCGCTCGAGATGGTGCGCCAGCAGTCCGAACTGCGCGAACAGTTCATCGCGGTGCCGGGCCATGACCTGCGCGGCCCGCTGCAATCGATCCTCACCAGGCCTGCACGTGGTCGAACGCGAGCCGGACCGACTCGGCAAGATGCTCGGCCACATGAAGAACAGTACGCGGCGAATGGCTGAGCTGGTAAGTAACCTCACCGATTTCGCGCGCACCAAGCTCGGCAGCGGCCTGTCCGTGCAGGCCCAGTTCGACCCGGACCTGGGCGGCAGCCTCCGAGCAGTTGTCGAAGAGGTGCGTTCGGCTAACCCCGGCCGAGTGATCGACTTCCACAACGCGCTGACACGCCCCGTTTGGTGCGAGGCGCCGCGCCTGGAGCAGCTGACCTCGAAGCTGCCCGGCAACGCGCTGCAGTACGGGCAGACGGAGAACAGATCCGGCGAACAAGGCCTGGGCCTAGGCCTCTACATCGTGGCCGCCATTGCGCAAGCACATGGCGGCACAGTCCATGTCGAGTCTGAAGGCGGGCAGACGACATTTGCCTTGCGCATGCCTGTCGACGGCCGTATCGCGGCGAGTTGAACCGCGCCGGCGTTCTATGCGAGGGATCGAGAAGCTGGATACCTGCGCTGATCAAACTGCCCACGCGTCGGGATATCAGGGTTCGGAACCTTCTGCCCCACATCCCCTACCTCACCGGCCGCGGACAGCAGTCCCGCTTCGCCCACCGCGCGCGTGCTCTCCAGCACGATCACAAACAGGCACAGGACGAACAGTGCCGCCGCAATGAGCTGCCTGCCGTCCATGCGTGTCGACATTGCTCGTTGACCGCAGCGCTTACAACCAGGTGACACCGTAGTAGTCGTACACCTTGCGCCCGTAGTCGCCGGTGTACTCCGGGTCCGCACCCTGCGCATACCGCGGCGCGCCTTCGAGTTGGGTCTTGTCGAGGTCGATGACATAGCCATCGTTGCCGGTGTCGTACTTCAATCGGGACCAGGGCACCGGATAGATGTCCGTCCCCATGCCGAGGAAGCCGCCGAACTCCAAGGCGGCGTAGCGAACCTGGCCAGAAGCCTTATCGATCACAAGATCATCGATGGACCCGAGCTTTTCACCCTGCAGGTTGTAGACCTTGGTACCTTCGACCTTCGAGGCAGCGATGGTGGTGCCGGTGGTGCTGTCTGAATCCATGTCGAACTCCTATGTTGTGAGGTCCTTGAATCGGACTCGGCAGGTACTGGCAATGGGCGCTCCCGATGTCCTCACAGAGCGCTGCCGAGGTTCTGGGTGTTCGACAGACCTCCTCGTTCGACACCTCGAGCACGCTCACGACGGTCGCCAGAGGCTGAGCGCGGCGAGCACTGCGGTTGACGCTTCTTGGCCTGATTCCCATACTTGCCCCGGCCGCGTTACACAAGGGCCACGCGCCTGACCTTCAAAGATGTTCAAGACGCCTTGTGACGACACCATCATCCGCTACGGCGCCGAGGCAAGCCCTTGCACGCGCGTCGCCCAACGCTGGACGCTGCTGGCCTCGATCCTCGGCTCGAGCATGGCATTCATGGACGGCACGGTGGTCAACGTCGCATTGCCGGCGATCCAGCGCAGCCTGCACGCGTCAGCCGCCGACGCGCAGTGGATCGTCGAGTCCTACGCGCTCTTCCTCGCGGCGCTGCTTCTCGTGGGAGGCTCACTCGGTGATCGCCTGGGGCGCCGACGTGTGTTCGTGATCGGCGTCGCGATCTTCACCGCGGCCTCGGCCGTCTGCGCCGCGGCGCGCAACGCGGACTGGCTGGTGCTGGCGCGCGCGCTGCAGGGCATCGGCGCGGCGCTGCTTGTGCCGGGGAGCCTCGCACTGCTCAGCGCTGGTTTCTCGGAAAGCGAGCGCGGGCGAGCCATCGGCACCTGGTCGGCCTTCAGCGGGATCACCGCAGCTGTCGGGCCGGTGGTGGGGGGCTTCCTGGTCGATCACCTCTCCTGGCGCTGGGCGTTCTTGCTGAACCTGCCGCTCGGCGTCACGCTCGTCGTCCTGAGCATCACAAGGGTCCCGGAGAGCAGCGGCGATGCCGCTCAAGCCCGCACAGACTTCGCGGGTGCGACGAGCGCGACGCTGGGGCTCGCCGGGATCGTCTTCGCGCTGATCGAGGCTCCCGCGCGAGGCTGGGGTTCGGGCACGGTGATCGTCGCTGGAGCGGTCGGCCTCGCAGCGCTCGCCGCATTCGTCATGCTGGAGGCGAAAGTGCGCGATCCGATGCTGCCTCTGTCCCTGTTCCGGATTCGCAACTTCCTTGGCGCCAATCTGCTGACCTTGCTGCTCTATGCGGCGCTCGGCGGCAGCCTCTACTTCTTCCCGCTGAACCTGATCCAGGTACAGGGATACAGCGCCACGGCCGCTGGTGCGGCCTTGCTGCCTTTCATCGCGATCATGTTCGCCCTCTCGCGCTGGGCGGGCACGCTGGTGGACCGCGTGGGCGCGAAGATTCCTCTCATCATCGGCCCCGCGATTGCCGCGGCGGGCTTCGCCGCGTTCGCGCGACCCGGGACGGGCGCCGACTACTGGACGGAGTTCCTGCCAGCCGTGTGCCTGCTCGGCCTCGGTATGGCGGTGACCGTGGCGCCGCTGACAACCACGGTGATGAACGCGGTCGGCTCCGCCCACGCGGGCACGGCTTCGGGCGTGAATAACGCCGTCTCCCGTACGGCGAGCTTGCTGGCGATTGCAGCCTTCGGCATGGTCCTCGCGGCGACCTTCGACACGCGACTGGATGAGGCGCTGGTGCAGTTGCCCCTGCCGGCTGGCGCGCTCGAGGCGATCACCGCACAACGTCACCGGCTCGCCGGCCTGGAATTGCCGCCCGGCCTGCCTGGCGATGTCGCGGCGCAGGTGAAGGCGGCAGTCGGTGAGGCCTTCGTGGCTGGGTTCCGACGGGTCATGATGATGTCCGCCGGGATCGCGCTCCTCAGCGCTCTCGCCGCCTGGTGGACGATCGATGGACGCGCGTCGCGTGAGACAGTCCCGGCGCGTTGACCTGCTATGCGTCACCGTGCTGTGGTGGGCGGGCAATGCTGGCTTTGCACAATAGAAACCGCGGCTTCCTTCCGGTCGTCAACGCTTAGCTTGGTCCGACATCTGTCCGGCGCGCACGTGAGGCCGACGTGCCACACCAACCCTCAGGGCAGGTGTTGGACAAGCCTTGAGGGAGGAGGCCGCTGTTGAATAGGGCAATGCTTGTCGAAGCCTATGGCCGTTCGACAGGGTCCTGATGCCGACGGAGGAGACGCGGGCGTGCCGCGGGCCGTAGTTGGTGGTGCCAATGCCCTGCGCCTTGAGCGGTAGGTTGCACGGCCTGAATGGAAGCCGCTGCAGGCTCGTTGAACCTCTCCCAATGTTCGACGACCCAGCTTCAGCCTGCGCCTGTTCACGATGAACGCGAGCCGGTATTTGCATCTGAATGAATGGCTAGTGAGGCTCATGAAGGCCTGCCCCTTGCCGGTGGTGCCCGGATCGAAGGCCCCGCGCAGGAGGCCTTTGACGATGACCAGCGGCCTGCCGCAGTGTCAGCAAACGAAGGTCGGCGCACAGGCCACGCGAGGTACTCCCCGATGGACTGGCCGGTCGGTATCGGCAGGTCGATCACCTCGTATCTGGCCGATCTCGCTCTGCCGAAGCGTGCGGCCACGGCCAGTTGAGGGCTATGTTTGCTGGCGTACGGAACGCCGCCGTGCGTGAGCGTAGCCTCAGGTGAGCAGGCCGGCCGGCGCTTTGGCGCGTGGCGTCCGTCGTTTGTCCACCATCGAAGGAAGTCAAATGTCTAAATCACAGCATGGCAACAAAGAAGCAAAGAAACCGAAGAAAGCCAGAGTGCCCGAGGGCCCGGCGACGCCCATTGCCGTGGCGCCCGCGTTGCCGGCAGGGCGTACGAGTGGCGGAAAAAAGAAGTGAGTTCCGTTGCTTAGACAAACGTCAAGTTGGTATGGGCTACGAGCGACTCCGGATGCTTTGCGCTGCGTCAGGATCCGGGCAAACCTTCGTCCCGGTCTTGCTGCTGTCTGTCCGGACCGTCGACCTTGAGCACGGACAACTTCCCGTCTCCTTCAAGGAAGGCGGCCTTGACAAGCCGTAGGTCATCGACGCCAGCCTGGCGCAGCTGGGCTTCGACGTCTTCCTTGGTCAGGTACTGCTTGCGCATGTTGCGCATCAGCATCTGACCGTCCTTCACGAGCTGCAGCGGCTCGGGCTCGGTCAGCTTGTGGACCAGAGGCCAACGGAAACTTGCCCAGTCCAGCGCAAAGTTCCAAAGCACCAGAGTGCCAACCAGGATGAAGCCCTCAGCCACCGTCTCGTAGCTGCCGGACATCGCGTTCTGGGACGCATCGGCGATGATGACGACGAGCAGGATGTCGGCTACCCCGAGCGAACCGGGATCACGCCGCAGCACGAAGCGGAAGATCAGAAGCAGGAACCAGTACATCACCGTCCCGCGTAGGAACAGCTCGAGCGGCGATACATGGACCGCAAACAGCTCTGACATCTCCATGCCTACCCCCGACCTGCTGCAGCAGCGACTGAAGGCCGGATATCGGCCTTGAGGACGCGCGACATCAGCTCCAATGCCTTGTCTCGCGCGTCGGCAGATTCAGCAGCAACGCAGTCAACCGGCACCCAGAGCGAATAGCCGCGCAGGTAGGCGTCCATTGCACTGAAGAACACGCAGCTATCTGCTGCGATGCCGGTGATGATGAGACGCTTGCACGCGAGCTGTTCCAGCAGGATGTCCAGCGGCGTCGAGTGGAAGGCCGAATGTCTGGGCTTCAGCAGCACGAAATCCCGTTGTGTCGGCTTCATCTGCTTTGCAATATGGCCGGCAGGGCCTTCCTTCGATGCACAGCGGGCCCAGAGCGCGCGGAAGTCCGAATTCCATTGACCGTAGTTGTCGTTGGCGTAGATCGTTCGAACGCCCTGCCGTGCGAGCCTGCGGCGAAGCCTGGCTGTCTGATCCGCCGCCGCCAGGGCTGATGGCGTCAAGGCCTTTGCGCCGTCGAACCGCAGGGGATTGATGAAGTCGACCAGCAGCAGGACCGATGCACTGGGGTCGAGTGCATCGGTTCTGATAGTGCTCATGGCAATGTAGGTGCATCGGTCGCGAACTGGCACACCTTTGCGCCCAGGATGGCCATGACCACTCCCTGGCCGCCGATCAGGGGCCGCTCGAGGAGGTCGCTGTGCACCTGCGCACGCATGGCGCTCACGTCGAGACTGTCCAGGCCGATCTCGCGAAGGCCGCCGGGGCCCTCGCTGAGCAACACCGCGAGCTCGCCGAGCCAGGCAGAGGCGCCGGTGACGACGGCGATGGGACGGTGTGGCGTGGTGGACATGGTGACTCCTTGCATCAAGACAATGCGGGCGCGCCCGGCCGGAGAATCACCTTGCGGCAATCCTCCTCCTTATCGTTGAAGATCTGATACCCGCGTGCGGCGTCCTGCAGCGGCAGCGTGTGGGTGATGATGGCCTCGGGCTGCAGTTCGCCGGACGAGATTCGCTCGAGCAGCTTCGGCATGAACCGCTGTGCGTGGGTCTGCCCGCTCCTGAAAGTCAGTCCCTTCTCGAACGCGTCTCCGAACAGGAAGCCGTGGATGAAGCCGGCATAGACGCCCGGCACGCTGACGATCCCGCCTCGACGCGTAGCCGCAATGGCCTGGCGCAGCGCGGCGCCGCTGGAGCCCTCGAGCTTCAGCGTGGTCAATACACTCTCCGTGGTGCTTCCCTTGGCCTCGAAGCCGACGGCGTCGATGGACGCATCCACGCCGTGGTGGCCAGTGGCTTCGATGATGTAGGCGGCCGGGTCATCGACCTTGTCGAAGTTGATGGGTATGACGCCATAGGTTCGGGCCGCGAAGTCCAGGCGGTACTCATGATGGTCGACCATGAAGATCTGCTCGGCGCCGAGCATCCGGCAACTCGCCGCCGCCATCAGACCCACAGGGCCCGCGCCGAAGATCGCGACCTTGCAGCCCGGCACAACCTCTGCGTTCACCGCGGCCTGATAGCCGGTGGGCAGGATGTCCGACAGGAACAGCACCTGCTCGTCGCGCAGGCTTGAGTCAGGAATGGCGAGCGGACCCACATTGGCCTTCGGCACACGCACAAACTCGGCTTGGCCGCCTGGGTAGCCGCCATACAGATGGCTGTAGCCGAACAGGCCCGCGCCGGCGCGCAGATCCTTCTTGTTCAGGATGGCGCCGCGTCCCGGATTTGTCGTCTCGCAGGCGGCGAACAACTGGCGGTTGCAGAACATGCACTCGCCGCACGAAATGGTGAAGGGAACGACGACGCGATCACCCTTGCGGACCTTGTGAACGCCGCTGCCGGCCTCCTCAACGATCCCCATGAACTCGTGACCAAGAATGTCCCCGGACTTCATCGCGGGTATCTTGCCGCGAAAGATGTGAAGGTCGGAGCCGCAGATTGCTGTTGCCGTGACGCGCAGGATGATGTCGTCATCGGCATAGAGCACGGGGTCCGGGACGGTCTCGACGCGGACGTCCTTGGAACCGTGATAGGTCAGGGCTTTCATCGGTGACCTTCAGTGATGCGCATGGCTGTTGGTTGCGGCATTGCGCTTTCGCGTGGCAGCGGCCTTCTTGGCTGACGCAGAGCGGTCCGCCGCACTGCGGCTTGCGGCAGCGGCGCCTCCGATGCGGCCGCCTTTGCGAGACGGTTCGTGGTTCTCGGCCTGGCCTCGACCGGAGCCCGACTTCTTGCCGCCACCGGTTTCCTTGTTGACCGTTGCCCAGGCGCGGCGTTCCGCCTCGTCCTTGGGAACGCCGCGATGCTCGTAGCCGTCTTCGATGTGCTCGGCCTGACGCTTTTGCTTGTCCGAATAGGAAGACTTGTCGCCTCTGGGCATGACGTTCTCCGAAATGAATGACAGGGAAACCGGGAAAGGCAAACGTCGTGCCGCTGTGAGCAACTGTTCCGGTCGTCGAAGGTTGCAGCGCTACATGGAACAGGGAATGTGGCGTCGTCCTGTGGAGAGCTGAGCGAGATGCCGCTGCGGAGCCTGACGATGCGCCCGGTTGTGCACCGACTTGCCCTTCGCTGGGATCCACGCGACCTCGGCGCGGCCAAGGCCCTCCGAGATTCGCTTGCGTCAGCGTTTCTGCAGCAACGGAAGCAAGCCAAGGATCACGACGGTCAGAAGCGTGCCCAAGAGCGCGGTGGACTCCCGCCCCATTCCGCAGGCAACACCGATGGCCGCTGTCATCCAGATGCCGGCCGCGGTCGTCAGCCCTTGTACTTCGCCTTCGCTGGTCGCCTTGACGATAGCTCCGGCGCCCAGGAAGCCGATGCCCGTGACCACGCCCTGGATCACCCGGCTCATGTCCGCCTGGGTCATGCCGCCTTGCTGAGGTACCAGCACGAACATCGCGGCACCCATCGCCACCAGCATGTGCGTGCGCAGGCCTGCGGCTTTGCCCTGGCGTTCGCGTTCGTAGCCGAGGACGCCGCCAAGCAGGGCGGCGAGCAGCAGTCGCGTCAGCACCCGGGTCACCTGAGCGGCGTCAGGCAAATCCGAGAATTCACTGAGCAGCGTGGCGGTGACTTCCTCCCACATCGCCTATCTCGCGTAGCGGGCCCGTAGCTGCTTCCACTTCTCGAGCAGCCACAGGATGAAAAGCCCGACCGGCCGCTGCATGAAGGGCACGTCCAGCGCGATCAGCAACAGGCCGATGGGCAGCCATTCAAGGCCGATGATCGGCATGAACCAGAACACAGCGAAGCAAATGGCGAGAATTCCCAGCGGGAGCCGCACCCAGCGCGCCCGCGGGCCGCGTGTCCAGTGCACGGCGCGTGCTGCACGCTGGGGCAACTCGGCCTCGAGTTGATCGAAGGCCTCGTCGAGGGTCTGCTTGCCAGATTTCTGCGGCGCATTCATGGCGATGAGCCGGCAAGCATCGTGCCGGCTCACAGGGTGTAGGGCAGGGCGATGACGAGCACGCCCTGAGCGCAACAGCCGAGCCAGAGCAGTCGAATATTGTCGAGGGTTGCGCGCTGCCGCGGTGTGACGAGCCCGGCGGCCGTCCGCAGGGCCAGATAGATCGACATCGCTACCTGCAGCAGCGCGTGCAGGCCCTGATAGGCGAGCAGTGCCGCGAGCGACGCACTCCAGGCCTGCGCTTGCGGCCTCAGGCCCGCGTCGACGTAGGCGTTCATCAGGATGGCGAATGATGCAAGCGCAAGTGTTCCGGCCGCCAGAGAGCACGACCCGCACGGGGCGCGCGGCCAGCACAGCAGCGTGGCGCTCCCCAGCAGGGCCGCCGCAGACATGAGCATCGCGACCGGTGCCGCCAACGCCGCCCCGGCAGGCGGGCAGACGTCCAGCCGCATCGCCAGATGGATGTGGGCGAAGGCCAGTGAAGCGAGGATGCTCAGGTCCACGACGACCAGGATCAGCGTGCCCTGCCACGAGTGCGAGTTCCACCAGCGGCGTGCCCCGATCGGCAGCACGACGCCATCGGCGACCGGCGCGTCGGCTTGGGGCGGCGCGCGGTCGGTCTGCCAGAGCCAGACCAGGATGGCAACCACGGCGGCCAGCCCGCAAGCCCATGCGGTGACCGACCACTTGATCGTCAGCAGCAGGAAGAAGCCGGCCGTGCCCAGGCCGGCGACAAGCGGCAGCAGGCTGTCGCCCGGCAATACCAGCAGGTGCAGCGGCCGAGCTTCGCGCAGGCTGGTGATCAGCGTTTCTCTTCCACCGGTGACCGTGCCGGGAAGCCAGTGCGCGCCTTCCTCGATCTCCCGCGCGAGGCCCGGCTGCCGCCATAGCGGATCCAGCGATGAGACTTGCGGGATGCTGCGAGTGCCGTGAAGTTCGGAGGGCACCCACTCCAGCGTTGGCGCGCTCCATGGATCGCCGTGCGCCTGTGTGCGTCGGCGCAGCGTGCGCAGCACATCGAAGGCCAGCAACAGAACGCCGGCCGCGAGGACCGCTGCACCGACCGATGACAGCAGGTTGGGTAGCTCCAGCCCGCTGCCCGCCTCGTAGGTATAGACGCGCCTTGGCATGCCGCGCAGGCCGGTCCAGTGCATCGGCAGGAAGGCCAGATTGAAGCCGCCGAAGACCAGGCCGAACACCCAGCGCCCGCAGCGCTCATCGAGGCGGTGGCCGTTGAGCAGCGGTAGCCAGTGGTAGAGGGCCGCAAAGATCGGGAACAGCACGCCGCCGATCAGCACATAGTGCAGATGTGCGACCACGAAATGACTGTCGTGCGCCTGCCAGTCAAAGGGCAGCACGGCCAGCATGATGCCGGTGAGCCCGCCGATGACGAAGCTGCACAGGAATCCAAGCAAGAACAGCATCGTCGTCGAACCGCGTACCGACGCGCTGCCACGCCACAGCGTGCCGATCCAGCAGAACACCTGCACGCAGCCCGGCACGGCGACCGCCAGGCTGGCCGCCGACACCAAGGACATTTCGAGCGTGCCCAGACCGGCCGTGAACATGTGGTGGGCCCACAGAGCGAAGCTCAGGAGACCGACCGCCGACAGCGAGGCGATGATCGCGCGTCGCCCGATGAGCGGTGTGCGCGCCAGCGTCGGCACCATCATCGACACCAGTCCGGCTGCCGGCAGGAAGATCACGTAGACCTCGGGATGGCCGAAGAACCAGAACAGGTGTTGCCACAACAGCGGGTCGCCGCCGCGCGTGGGGTCGAAGATCGGCCAGTCGAAGGCGCGCTCCAGTTCCAGCAAGCCGGTGCCGGCGATCACGGCGGGGAAAGCAAAGACGATCATCAGCCCGACGACGAGCATCGACCAGGCATAGACCGGCATCCTCGCCAGGCTCATGCCCGGCGCGCGAGTCATCAGGATGCCGATGATCAGCTCTACCGCGCCGGCGATGGCCGAGATCTCGATGAAGCCGATGCCCAGCAGCCAGAAGTCGGCATTGAGCCCGGGCGAGTAGACCCGGCCCGACAGCGGGGGATACAGGAACCAGCCACCGTCAGGTGCGAGGCCGAAAAACAGCGTGCAGAAGAAGGCCAGGCCGCCGGCTGCATAGGCCCAGAAAGCATATGCGGACAGGCGCGGGAACGGCAGGTCGCGGGCGCCGAGCATGTTCGGCAGCAGGTAGACGGACACCGCCTCGACCATGGGCACGGCGAACAGGAACATCATCACCGTGCCGTGCATCGTGAAGACCTGGTTGTAGGTCTCTGCTGCCAGCAGGGTCAGGCCCGGTGCCGCGAGCTGAGCGCGGATCAGCAGGCCCAGCACGCCGGCCAGCAGCAGGAAGAGCAGGGCCGTGCCCATGTAGAGCTTGCCGATGAAGACGTTGTTGACGCCGCCGACGGCGCGCCAGCCCCGTGGCGCCGCCCAGGCGCGGATGAGTGCACCTTCCTCGCCGGGGGGGCGAGGCAGACGGTTGGGCGTGGGTGTCGTCATCGCAGCGCGACGAGATAGGCGGACAGCGCGTCCAAGGTCGACGCGTCGAGGTGGGCGTAGGAGGGCATGCGCGCGCCGGGCTTCAGCTTTTGCACGTCGACAATCCAGCGGCGAAGCGTGCTGCCCTCGTTAGGAAGCACGCCGGCGCCGAGGTGCAGGCGGCTGGCAAGGTGCGTGAGATCCGGACCCACGGCCGGGCCTTGCGGCGTATCCGACCACGTCTCGCGCACTGAATGACAAGTGGCGCAGCCCTGCTCGCGGAATGCCTGTCGGCCTCGCCGCTCTACATCGCCTACGGGAAGGGTCGCGGGCATCGCCTGCTGAGCCAGCCAGCGGTCGAAGTCTGCCGCCGGCATCACGACCACCTTCAAGGCCATACGCGCGTGCTGTTGGCCGCAGAACTCGGCGCATGCGCCCGCGTGGATGCCGGGTGTCAGTGCTGTGACCGTCAGGTGATTGATGCGACCCGGTACCAGGTCCATCTTGCCGCCCAGCTGCGGAACCCAGAAGCTATGGATCACGTCCTCCGACGCCAGCGCCAGGCGCACGGGACGTCCGGCCGGCAGCCGCAGCTCGTTGGCGCCACGCACAGGCCCGGCCGGGGACTCGTAACGCAGGTCCCACCACCAAAGTCGGCCTGTCACACCGACCAGCAATGCATCGGCGGGTGGCGGAGTCGCCAGCGCGCGGGAGCGCTGGGCGGCAAACACCATCAAGGCCGCCAGTACCAGCGCCGGCAGAGCCACGCCCAGACCGAAGATCCAGATGGCTGGCGCCACGGCCGCCTTGCGGTCTGCACGCCGCAGAGCCAGCGCCAACAGCAGCATCGTCAGTGCGAAGAGCAGCGCACCGCCGACGAACAGCACGTGTCCGAGGTCTGCAATCTGCTGCGCCTCGATGCTGGCGGGGGACATGGCGGCGCGCGACTCAGTGCAGCGAGAGCAGGTAGCCGGCCATGTCGCGGGCGTCGTCCTCGCTGACGCCCATCCGCGGCATCGCGGTGCCTGGCAGCAGGCCTGGCGGGTCGAGCAGCCAGCGCTGCAGCATCTCGGGTGTGTTGGGCAACTCGCCTGCGATGTAGCTGCGCTGGCCGTAGCGATCCAGCGAAGGCCCGAGCTGGCCGCCTGCCGCGAAGACCTCGCTGGCCCGATGGCAGCTGCCGCACTGGTAGCGGGCCATCAGCTGGCGGCCGCGTTCCGGAGCCGAGCCGGCGACGGTCCTCAGTTCGGACCGGCCCTGCGGCGGCGCGCACGCGGTCAGTAGCAGCAGAAGACCGGTCAGGACGGGCAGGGTGGGTGGGCAAAGGGCAACCATGCGGCGGCAAGGCAAGCGCCGTGCCGAGAGGGCATGACGCTTGCCGGCCGTCGGGAATGAGAAGGCCGCTCGTCCTGCTGCTCGTCTTGGTCGTGTCGGCGCTGGCCGTGCTGGGCGCCCTCGGTGGCTGGGCCTTCGTGATGTCCGGGGCCTATGACGTGTCGGCCACCAAGGCGCATTGGCGTCCGGTCTATGAGCTGCTGGAAGTCGCCATGCATCGCTCGGTGCGGCAACGTGCCGACGCCACCTTGTTACCGGAGGCCACCTTGCGCGATCCACGACTGCAGGCGATCGGCGCCAGCTGCTTCCGCAACCACTGCGTGGCCTGCCATGGCGGGCCCGGCGTGCCACCCGCGAGCTTCGCGCTGGGCCTGCAGCCCGTGCCCCGCTCGCTGACGGACAGCGCACGCAGCCTGAGTCCGGGCGAACTGATGTGGGTCACCCGCCATGGCATCAAGATGAGCGGCATGCCAGCCTGGGAATATCGGCTCAGCGAGGAACAGCTGCTCGCGGTGACGGCATTCGTCGCGGAGCGGCTTCCTCGGCTCTCGGTGTCCGATTACCGCGAATTGTCCGGGCAGCCTGATGCGGTCTGCGGGCCGGCCGAGCCAGCCGGGAGTGACGCGGCGCAGGGGGTGCGCGCACGGGGCGAACTGGCACTGCGCCAGCATGGCTGCACTGCCTGCCATGTGATTCCGGGTGTCACGGGCCCGGACAGCGGGGTGGGACCATCCCTTGATGGCTTCGCCCGGCGACAGTTGATTGCGGGCCGACTGCCCAACACCCCTGCCAACCTGGAGCGCTGGATTCGCGACCCGCAAGCCGTCGATGCGAATACCGCAATGCCGAACCTGGGCGTCAGCGAACGCAGTGCGAGGGAGATGGTGCAGTATCTGTATGAAGGGCAACGGCAACCTTAGAGTCAGCTTGACATTCGAACGCTTCTGCGTGAGCGGCCTTCGTGGTCGGGGACCGGATGATCAACTGGTTGTCACCGGCGGCCGAGGCCAGTGCGCGATTAGCTTTGGCTTGAGGTGGCAATTGGTTCTTTGCAGTCGCTCAGCCGGTTCGACTGTCGGCAATCGACCGATCAGGGCTGCCGAACCCAATGCGCCGAGGCGCTCCGTGGCCCCTATGGGGCTCGATGTCGCTTTGGGGAGCGCTGTTGCGCCATTCTTCGAAATGCAGGACTATTCGCGTACAAGCATCGACGACGCCCAGGAACGGGCTTCAGGGAGACGATGTGAACTACTGCATTCGCACCATGCTGCCCTCATGGCAGTCTGATTCCCTGGGTCAGAGGTCGGGCGTCCTCCAGGGATATAGCGTACCGTGAGCACAACTCAGGCCACGCCCTCGGTGGTGCTTTTCGTCGATGACGAGCCCTCCATTCTTAGCGCTTTGCGCCGCTTGTTCCGGCCAGAAGGCTACCGCATACTGGTCGCGGAAAGCGGCCGTGCTGCGCTGGAGCTTTTGGCCGCCGAGCCCGTGGATCTGGTCGTGTCGGATATGCGCATGCCAGAAATGGACGGCGCGGCCTTTCTGGAGCAGGTACGGCTACGCTGGCCGGACCTTGTTCGTATCTTGCTCACGGGGTACTCCGACATTGGCTCAACGATAGCCGCAATCAACCGTGGCGAGATCCACCGCTACATCGCCAAACCCTGGGAAGATCGCGATCTTCTTCTGTGCGTACGGGATGCGCTGGAACGGCGCTCGCTGGAACGTGAGAACCGCGCGCTGCAGCGACTGAGCCAGGCCCAGAACCAGGAGCTAAAGGAGCTCAATGCTCAGTTGGAGAGTCGGGTCAAGGCGCGTACCCAAGAGCTGGAACAAGTGAACGGAATGCTGGAGACGTCATTCGCGAGCCTAGAAGAAAATTTCTTGCTCTCCATCGATGTGTTCTCGGGGCTGATGGAACTGCGTCAGGACGGCATGGCAGGTTATTCCCGCCAGGTGGCGGATCTGGCCCGGCGCATGGCCAAGCATGTCGTGACGCCGACTCACGCGAATTCGATAGAACACTCGGGGCTAGGCCAGGACGTCTACGTGGCCGGTCTGCTGCATGAGATCGGAAAACTCGGCTTCCCTGATGAACTGCTGCGCAAGCCCGTCTCTGTTATGACGGGCGACGAGGTTCTGCGCTTTCGCCGGCATACGCTCCACGCGGAGTCCGCGCTGCTACCGCTGGGGCGCATTCAACGGGCGGCGCGATTCATTCGCTCGCAGCATGAGCGCTTCGATGGAAAAGGTTTCCCGGACGGTCTAGCAGGCACCGACATCCCACTGGGAGCGCAACTGCTTGGCTTGTCCAGTGACTTCTTCGCGGCGCAGTCAGGCCGTCTGTCTGAGAAACGATACAGCACGAGCGAGGCGCAGTCTCTAATTCTCGGCGGCACCGGCACACGCTACGCGAAGGCGGTGGTCGAGGCATTCCAGAAGGCACTACAAGACGAGCCGATCCAGGAAGTGAGCGACCGACGAATCTTGCCAAACGAGTTGGCTGCGGGCATGGTGCTTGCGCGTGACCTGCGCAGTCCGCAAGGCACTTTGCTGTTGGCCGCCGGATTCGTCTTCGATGCGCACTTCGTGCGGCACGTGCGTGAGTTCTCCAGCCGAGAGGGCGTTAGTTTCGAACTCTATGTAAAACTATCTTCGCCAGTTGCGGGTGGCGCAAGCAAAACCGCCAATAGCACTACGATTGAACCGTGATAGACGGCGGCAACATGAGCGAGCGCATCCTTCTCCTCGACGACGAGCCGCACATACTTGCGGCGTTGCAGCGCCTGTTGCGCCAGGGCCTGAGTGATAGTGATGTCCGGTCCTACCGCATCGAAACCTTCACTGACCCCGACGAGGCGCTGGCTCATGCCAGCAAGGTTCCGTTGGCGCTGGCCATCTCCGACTACCGCATGCCGCGGCGCAACGGAGTGGAGTTTCTGCGCGCACTGCGCGACTTGCAGCCGGACTGCGGTCGCATCATCCTATCGGGGTACGCTGATTTCACCGCAGTCGTCTCGGCGATCAATGAGGCGGGTATCACACGCTTTATCAGTAAACCATGGTCCGATCTCGAACTGCTCAGCGCGGTGCGGCAGGCGCTGGAGATCAGGAAACTGCTGATGGAGAACAGGCGGCTCGCCGACGAGGTAAGGGTACAGCGCGGGAAGCTCAGCGCCCAGGAAGCAGAGCTGCGGCGATTGGAGTTGCTCGAGCCGGGGATTACGCAGGTCCGTTGGGGTGAGGACGGGTCGTTCATTCTTGAGGATCCAGACGGGGGGATGACGTGATTTCGGACTTGGGCCGGGGAGCAGCAGAGCTTGAGGCTGCCCTGAGCCGGGTACTGGAGGCAGTGGCTGCACCGTTATTGGCCCATGCAGGAGGGCAAATCCTCTTCGCGAATACGCCGATGCGGCGCTTGCTGGGCTATGAACTGAGCGAGTTCCAGAGCTTGGCCTTCGATGCCTGGGCCGCCGAAGCTTGGCGCGACGATCTTCGACGCTACGGGATTCGATGCCTGACCGAAGACGGCGAACTTCCGTCGATCGAGATCGAGGCGATCACTGGTAGCGGCGCGCGGCGCGTGCTGGAACTGCAGGCGAGAAGCTTGGAAATCGATGGAATGCGTATAGCGGTGTTGACCTGCCAGGACCTCAGCGACATCCGCCACGTACAGACCAGCTTGCTGAACGTCGGACGCGTGCTCCACCAGATCATCGAAGGGACGCCCGTGGCCACCTTCGTCATCGATGCCCAACATCGCATCACGCATTGGAACGCTGCGTGTGAGCACCTCACCGGTACAAACGCGGATGACCTGATCGGCCGCGACGATGGTTGGACCGTGTTCTACGCAAAGGCCCGCCCACTGCTGGCAGATCTAATCGTGAACGATACCATTGAGCAGGAGTCGCAACGCCTATACGGCGGGCTTGGCAAGGCTTCGGGCACCATTGCCAACGCTTACGAGGCTGAAGGGTTCTTCCCGAGCTTTGGCGATTCAGGGCGTTGGCTTCACTTCACCGCAGCGCCGTTGGTCGACACCCAAGGTCATGTGGTGGGAGCCATTGAGACATTGCTCGACGTCACGCAGAGACACTTGGCAGAGGAGGAACTGCTGCGGCACCGCAACGAGCTCGAGGCTATGGTCTTCGATCGCACGGCCGAGTTGCTGAGCACTCACCACGAACTAGAAGCCTTCCTGGAGAACGCATCGGTTGGCATCATCTCCACGAGCGGCCAGCGCATCACTCGCGGCAACCGCAAGTTCCGCGAGATGTTCGAGTTGGGAGAGCAGTCGGCCTATGGCATGTCCGCACGGCGATTTTTCAACGGCGAAGCCGACTACCTGGCACTGCGGTCCATTTCGGTACAGGCTCTGTCAAGGGGAGACTCTCTGGTCCATGAGATGGAGATGCGCACTCTGGTGGGAAATTCGCTCTGGATCGAACTGATCGCGTACCTAACGAACCCTGCTGACGCGGCGTCTGGCGTGTGGTGGATGCTGCAGGACCGGACCGACGTACGGCGCGTTCAGCGTGAGCTCGAGATAAATTACGAGAGCATCAAACAAACGAACATCCGGCTTGAGGAAGCCCAGAACCAGCTGCTGCAGTCCGAGAAGATGGCCTCGATCGGTCAACTGGCTGCGGGTGTGGCCCACGAAATCAACAATCCCGTCGGGTTCGTTAGTTCCAACCTTCGCTCGCTCAGGGGCTATGTGGAGCCCGTTTTCGCACTATTGGAGCGTCTCCGTGCCGTGGCGCCTGATCACCTGCCTGAGGAGATTCGCAGGGAGCTCGAGCGTGTTGATAGTGTGATTGACCTAGCGTTCGTACTTGAAGATGTTCCGCAGCTGCTGGACGAAAGTGACGAGGGCCTGATCCGCGTGAAGAAGATCGTTCAAGACCTGAAGGACTTCTCGCGAGTGGACCACGCGGAATGGCAGGACGCCGACCTCAACGCGGGGCTCGATTCCACACTCAACGTGGTGATGCACGAGGTCAAGTACAAGGCCGAGGTTCGCAAACAGTACGACATGCTTCCCCCGGTGCGATGCATCGCAGCGCAACTCAATCAGGTGTTCATGAACCTGATTGTGAACGCGGCCCACGCTATTCCCGAGCGCGGAACAATCACGCTCAGTACACGGGCGCGTGAGGGCTGGGTGTGCGTAGAGGTGCGGGACACGGGCTGCGGCATGACCGACGAGGTTCGGCGCCGCATCTTTGAACCATTTTTCACTACCAAGCCGGTTGGCCGGGGAACCGGGTTGGGACTTTCGCTATCCTTTTCCATCGTGCAAAAGCATGGCGGACGAATTGACGTTGAATCGAGCCCGGGCGTTGGCACCTGCTTCCAAGTCTGGATACCGACGCAGCCGCCAGTCGTGTGGGGCTGAACGCGGGGCGATTCGATGAGCTGCTGCCGCATCGCTGGCCGAGAACGTAAGGAGTGAAGTCAACGACACACCCCAGTCCATGAAGACGTACCTTACGATAAATATTAGAACCAGGCTATCGCTCGAGGAGCTCGCCTTGCGCATCGGACTCGACTCAGTCGAGTTTTCCGGGCTCCCGCATGCAACGCCAGTGTTGCAGATCAATCAAGCCTGAATGTCCCTATCGCGGCGTTCAGGCTCAGAGCCTGCTCTTTGAGGCTGCCTGCAGCAGCGGCACTTTGCTCGACCAGCGCTGCGTTCTGCTGCGTCATCTGATCCATATGCGCAATTGCCGCAGTAATTTCGGAGATGCTATTGCTCTGGCTTTCTGCCGACGATGAAATCTCCGCGATCGTGCCCGAGACTCGCTGCACCGCGCCGACGATGTCCTCCATCGTCCGACCCGCCTGCTGAACCAGTGCGGCCCCTTCCTGCACTCGCTCGGCCGAACCGGAGATGAGGGTCTTGATCTCGCGAGCGGCCAGGGCGCTGCGCTGCGCGAGAGTGCGCACTTCGCCGGCGACGACGGCGAAGCCGCGGCCCTGTTCACCGGCGCGCGCAGCCTCCACCGCGGCGTTCAGAGCCAGAATGTTGGTCTGAAAGGCAATAGCGTCGATGGTGCCGATGATGTCTGCGATCTTGTTCGACGAGGTGGTGATATGACCCATGGTCGCCACGACCTTCGAAACCACATCACCCCCGCGATTGGCCACCTCCGATGCGTTCGACGCGAACTCATTGGCCTGGCGCGCTGCCGCCGCGCTTTGTTGCACGGTCTCCGATAGTTGCTGCATTGAAGCCGAAGTCTGCTCTAGGCTGGCCGCCGACTGTTCGGTCCGGTTGGACAGGTCAGTGTTGCCGTTCGCTACCTCCGCAGTAGCGGTCCCGATCGCTTCAGATCCTTCACGCACCTGCCTGATGATCTCTCGCAGGCCGTTCTGCATGCGCTGCATCGAAGCTAGCAGGCTGTCCGAGGGGCCGTCTACGTGGATATCCTGGCTGAGGTCACCCGAGGCGATCACATTGACGACCTCGGCCGCATGCTGGGGCTCGCCGCCGAGCTGGCGCAGGATTGAGCGGGTCAGTAAAGTTCCCAGCGTGCCAAGCACGAGCAACAGCACGCCGCCCATCGCGATGAAGCGCCACGCGTAAGACCAGAAAGCTGCGTCCAGATCATCGATGAAGACGCCGTTGCCGACCACCCAGTTCCACGGCTGATAGCGAACGGCGCCCAGCAGTTTGGCTACGGGCGTCTTGGACGGATCGCCCGGCCGAGGCACGTAGGCGATCATGAAGACGTGATCCGACTTGGCCAAACCTTCAACGTAGACGTCCGATGTCATTCGCCCGTCGGCCGTCTTTGAACCCTTGTCGACCGTTCCCACTCGCTTCGGGTCAGCATGCACCAGCATTTTGTTGTCCATGGTGCGAACGAACATGTAGTCGTCCTCGTGGCGCAATCCCGAGAGCGCCTCCACGGCTTGCATTTGGGCCTGCTCACGAGTGAGCTTCCCGCTGTCTTCCTGCATCTTGTAGCGGTTCAGTACGCCAACGCTGAGCCGGGCCACCTTGAGGATCTCTTCTTCGCGCGATTCGCGCATGTTCTGCCGCAAGGCCTGTAGCGCAAATCCACTGATCAGCAGGATCCCGATCAACGCTGCTGCCACAATGGACATGATTCGGGTGCGCATCTTCATAAATTGTCTCCGGAAATGGCGAGATCGCTGAGGCCGCGATCTTCTGATGAGGTTTTCGCGATCGTAGCGCTCTGCGCGGCTCCAGCGACGGATGTAGTCTGGAAGCAGCCCGGCGAACTCTCGAATACCTCGTTGAGGTGCAAGGCGCATGACGCCAGCGACAGGTCCTGCCTCGGTAGGAAGCTCCAGAAAATTCTTCTGCCTTTCCGCGCGCTGCCGATGACCCGCGGCAGACGGCCATCGCGCCCATCGGGTCCGGCGATCGACGTTGAGGTCGACACTATGCCTTCGACTCGTCTTCTGGCTATGCGTGGCAGAGAAGGCGATGCAAACCGTCAGGGTCTCGACAACACCCGAAACTTGCCCGGTGAGGTTCCAACCATCCGCGAGAATGCTGCACCGAAATGGCTCTGATCGGCGAAGCCACATGCCACGGCGACGTCGGACAGTGAATGGCAGTCACCTTTCAATAAGCGCTTTGCCCGATCGATGCGCAGTTGAAGCACGAGTTGATAGGGCGTCTTCTGAAAGGTGCGCCGGAAAAGCCGCAGGAAATGGACCTGGCTGTATCCGGTCAGCGCGGCCAATTCACTCAGGCTGATGTCGCTGGCGAGGTGCTCCTGCATGAAGCGGTAGACCCGATTCTGCAGTGCAGTGCTCAGCCGGCCCGGACCCGACTTGGGCACGCGCCCTGGTGCGTCAACAGGACGCGGGTAGTGTGTGCAAGCATGTGCAACGAGTGCGGCAGATAGGGTTTGCGTGTATAGCCCTCCGGCGGGTTGCCCTGCCCGGCAATGAACTTCAAGAGCCACTGCCAGCTGGTGAAGCAGCGAGTCTGCAAAGCCAAAATCGCTCGAAAACTGGGTGCGCCGGAACTCGCCCAGGTCGAAGGATTCGCGCACCTCGCGCGGCAGTGCCACCAGCAAGCATTCGCCTGGTGCCTCCGGCTGGTCATGCAGGATGTAGGCCTCGTCGTCGACGGCCATGATGTCAATGACGCCATCGTGCCGCGCATATCGGCGCTGGTGTTTCTGCCAGCGAACATGCGCGGACGAGGCTCCGGCCTTCCAGACAAAGAGAGTGTCCTGTGCTGCTGCCACGGGCAGCGAACTGCCGTGGCCTGGTGGCGCGAACCGGCCCAGTGGCAGGCCGGTCCAGTCGGGGCCGTCGATGCGTTCACCGATGCACAGATTCATCCCGCCTCCGTCGTTTGCAGCTACACAGTTGAAGGCGGCATTGTGCGAACGGCTTGCTTACACGAGCATTGCGCGACGACGGCGCCGTGCGATAAGCGAAATGGCACCGATGCCCGACGCCATCAGCGCAATCGTCCCCGGTTCCGGCACCGCAGCGATCGTCGCAATGGCTTGCGCCTCCGCGTAGAGCTGGGCACCGACGATCTCGTGGGCACGATCCGACGGGTGCGCTGAGTAGTAGTAGAAGTAGGTGTCGGGGTCGGTGCACGCAGCATTCCCGAGGCACGCATTCGTGGTGTTGGTAATGCCGTAGTTCTGCGGGTTGCGCAGGATGTCGTCGTAGTAGTCGCCCCAGTTGCTGAGGGTGAATGAGGCGTCGGGATACATGGCCTGCAACTCCGGGACCAACTGCGTGATCATCGGGTTCACGTTGTTCGCGCTGTCCGTGAAAGCCGGCACCATCGAAGGCAGCAACGCCAGTTCGAAGTAGCGGCCGCCCAGGCCGTACAACGTGGCTACCTGCTGCATGGTCGCGCTGGCCAGCGGCGCTGTGGGGCTCGCATGGTCGTTGAGGCCGCCGAGCAGGAAGAACAGCGAGCTGTTGGGATCGAAGCTCAGCTTGCCTGCCTGCAGGTAGGACTGGAACTCGCCCACCTGCTGCGTCAGACTGCGTGGCTGGATTGCCGATCCGGAGGGCCCTTGGGCGATGCGCGCGCCGCTCTCGGCGAAATTGATGCTGCTGGTGCCGGGGTTGGTGCTCTTGGACGTGACGAGATCCAGGTCATAGGCACTGGCGAGGTAGCCGCCGGCCGTTGAGCCGTTTGTTAGCTTCACATACGCACCGGTATCGGTGTAGCTGTCGCCGAAGAGGTAAAGGGTCTTCACATCGAGCGCCTGAGCGCCGCCCGCGGCAGCGACACCCGCGGCGGCAACAAGGATGCTCATGCAAGTCTTCATCTTTAGTTTCGAGTTGAAAGTCATTTCGTCTCCTGATTGATTGAAGAATCATCGAGATGCGGCCCGTGCCCTTAAGGAATGAACCGCTCGGTTACTTTGCCTTGGCAATGGCATTGGGAAAGCACGCCGAATCGCGATCGACGGTTAACAACTCGTTAACGGCGATCGGATCCAAATAGATTTCGACTGCATTTCGATAGAGTGGCGCGCCGGACTGGATATGTGCCTTCCGGGGCCCATCAACAAATTCAACGGAACGCCGGCCGCATTGTTCGCTTGGCGCCCGCATAGGCCACGATGGCCGGTCCATCGACCATGGAATCACCGATGGAAGGGTCGGGGTTAGCCTGACAACACTGGATGAAGTTCGAGATCTCTGTCCGATTGCGTGCGACCCCAGCGGCTCGCCGCGGATAGACACTGGCAGTCTGACCGGCGTCGCCTGCTGAATCTTTGGTGATGTCCCGGCGCGAGGTGTAAGTCCACAGCCCGTAGGCTGAGATGCGCAGGATTAGTCAGCGTGCCACTGCGGACAGCCGAGTAGGGACAGCATCATTGGGAGCTTGAAGCCCCTCAAGCTGCATGTAGCGCCGGTTCAAGCTCCATTCACCGTTCTGCTCCAGCATCGTGGCGCCCACCAGCCGCGTGGATCAAAGCATCGTTGGGGAAGATGCCCACGACGTTGGTCCGAACCGAGTGGAACTACACGCTGCTCGCCTGTAGCGCCGTACTCGTTGCGGCCGTCGGAGCAGGCTTGCTTATCATCGTTCGAAGTCTGGCGCGCGCGCTCGGCGCCGAGCCCGCCGATCTGAGCATCGCAGCCCAAAAGGCGCCAGCGGAGATTTGAGTATGGTCAACAGACAACTCGGCGCATCTCGGGACCAATCCAACCACAGCTGGAAAAGCATCAAGCGGTGCTGGGCGTAAGGTGCCGTAGAACTGCACGTACGGAGCTTAAGTTCTGTCGCGCGCGCTGAACTTGCATCGCTCGTCTCGGTGAGCCTCAGTAGCCACTCATATACCTGCTCAGCCGCCTGCGCCTTCTGGATACGCTCATCCTATTTGTGCGGTATGCGCGCCGTTTCTGGATCGTCTGTGAAACCCTTCCTCTCTGTCCTCTGTGATCAGCTCAGCCAGCCGTTATCTTGCGTCGGCCTCTTGCCAGTACCTCAGACGCTGCCGACCACGCAGTTCCGCCCGCGCCGCTTGGCCAGATACAAGGCCTCGTCGGCACGCAACAGCAAATCGTCGACGAGGCGGTCGTCCGACTTGAGGACCGTGACGCCGAAACTGGCAGTCACACTGTGTGTTGAATCGGGCGGCTGATCGGGCTTGCGCAGGCCGATGCTGGCGATCTGCTGGCGCAGCCGCTCCGCCAGACCCATGGCGGCTTCGTGACCGGTCTGCGGCAGCAGCACCGCGAACTCCTCGCCGCCGAGCCGCCCGATCACGTCTTGGACTCGCACCAGCCGGCTGCATCCCTGATGGACGGCGCGTAGGGCTTCATCGCCCATGGCGTGGCCGAAGCTGTCGTTGATCAGCTTGAAGTGGTCGATGTCGAGCATCAGTAACGCCAGTGGCAGGCCGTAGCGGCGAGAGCGGGCGATCTCGGCGCTGGCCTGTTCCAAGAAGCTGCGACGGTTCGCCGCACCGGTCAGCGAATCGGTCGTGGCCAGGCGCTGCAGTTCCAACTCCAAGGTCTTACGCTCGGTGATGTCGACGATGGTTGTGAGGTCGGCCACCTCGTCGTTATAGACCATGGGCACCATCGATAGAAGCACCCAGCGGTCGCTGCCATCGGCGGCCACCAAGCAGACTTCCTCGCTACTGAGGCGCTGCTGTGAGTGGTACTTGGCGAGAATGACTTCACGCTCCTGCGGATTGCGGTAGAAGCCTCGCGCCGGCTGGCCGACGATCTCGCTGAGCGGGCGGTTGACCGTGCGGGCCGAGGACTCGTTGGCGTATATCAGCACACCGTCGCTCCGCCGGGTCAGCGTCATCGGCATCGGTGCATTGTCCAAGATCGCGCGCAAGCGCTCCTCGCTCTTGCGCAGTTCCAGCGTGCGCTGTTCGACACGCCGTTCAAGGTTGGAGGTCAAGGCCTGCAACTCGGCTACCAGGCGAGCGTTGTCGACGGCGTTGACCACGTTGGCGCAGAGCAGTTCCAAGAACTTGACGCGCCCGTGCGTGAACACGCCGCTGGCCGAATCATTCTCCAGATAGAGCGCGCCGACGGTCCGGCCCTGCTTGACCAGGGCGACAGACAAGGCCGAGCGGGTGCCGCGTACGCGGAAGTAGGGTTCGACCGCCGCTTCGCTATCGCTGCGGGCATCGTCGATCAGCACGGTTGCGCCGGTGGCGAGCACCGGACGCAGTACGCCCAGGGGCAGCAGTTCGGTGGCATCCTCCAGCGCGACGTGATCCAGCACCCGCGGCCCGGCTGGCAGGCGCACGTCGGCGTGCAGCCACCAGCGTGGAGCGGGGTCGGTCTCGCTGCCTTGGGTCGCGGCACCGGCAAGCACAATGGCGGCACGCTGGGCGCCGGCGTTCTCGGCCACCACCTCGGCCAGGCGTTGCAGCAACTGCGGCAGCGTGGCCTCGCGGGTCACGGCCTGCATGGCCTTCATCAAACTGCTGACGTCGGCCACATCGCCTCGTTCCGGCGGCAGGGTTTGCGGCTGCGCCAAGGGCAGGGCTGAGGCGGCGCCGATGGCTCCCCACTGCAGGAGATGCAAGCGCGCCTCGGCAAGCGCCTGCTGGCGGGCTGCCGATCCTTCTGGCTGCAGGTGCGCGCAAGTGCGCTGGGCGAGTGCTGCGTCCAGCGGCGTGCGGGCGCTGGCGACGGCGCGTTCGCATTCGGGAAGGGTTGCTTGGCCCCTTGCGGCCAGCAGTTCGGCGGACAGGATGTGGTACTTCGCGCTGAAGGTGCCTGGACCGGCCGCGTTCCAGCGGTCGAGCTTCTGCAAGGCCTCCTCGGCACTGGCGATGGCGTGATTCGCGCCGATGCGCAGGCCAGCCATCGCACCGATGAAGACGACGAGCGGCACGGCGTGCATGCCGCGCGCCGCTGCGAACTGGCCGGCTGCGGCCTGGGCCTCCCGCAACGCCGGCTCGTAGCGCTCGGCCATGAAAAGCAGCAGCGCGCGCCAGGCGTGGAGGAACATCAGACCGGTCTGATCCTTGCGCTGCTCGTAGATGCGGGACAAATCGTCGCCGAAGACTTGCTCGGGCAGGCTGGGCGACTGCAGTGCGCGCACCGTGGCGAGCAGGGCGCTCTCGTAGTCGGCGGCGACTGGCTGGCGCATGCCGCGCAGGCTCTGTTCGTGCGTTTCCAGGCTGGGCAATAGCGATGCGAGCGGCTGGCCGGCCAGGAAGGCGTGATAGTCGTGAACGTACAGACCCAGCCCGGAGTGGCGCAGGTTGCCGAACTCCAGGCCGTTGTGGTGGGTCGCCATCAGCCCGGACAAGGTTTGCGGGAGCGGATCGATCCAGTGGCTCAGGAAGGCATTGAAGGAGAAGCTGGCGTGCGCATAGACCTGCTGCCAGCCGTGCGCCTGCACCAAATCCATGGACATGCGGCCCAGCCGGTGGGCCAATGCGTAGTCGCCCAGGAACTCGGCGCACATCAAGCCCATGACCGAATAGCCAGACAGGGCGCTAGGCACATGGCCATGCCGGAGCATGAGCCGCACCTGGAATACGGTCAGGAGCGGCAGCAGCGCCGGCCGCGCGATGTAGGCTGCGGCCGTCATCTTGGCGCTGATGGACATCAGCTGCAGGATGCGCGCGTCTTCCATCCGCGGCAGCCTGGTCAGGTTGTCAAAGCCTACGGCCGCGATCTCGTCCTTGGCCGCCGCGATCAGCGCGACGACCTGCTGTGGCGTAACGGCCTGCGGCAGCTCGGCATCCAGCATGCTCAGTACCTGTAAACCCAGGTCCAGCGTCTCGGTCAATTGACCCTGCGCGTAGAAGGCCTCGATGCGCACCTCTAGCAATTGCGCCTGCTGCTCCCGGCCGGCCTGCATGTGCATCCGTACCCGGGCCAAACCGATGTGCAGCAGGCTGTCCATGCGGGGGCTGCGCCCGGCCAAGTAGGCCATGCGTGCGGCATGCAGGATCAGGCGGAGCAGAGCCTCGGGTTCGCCGGCCCAATCGTTCTCGGGTCGCAGGGCCAGCGCGCGATCGGCGTGATCGGCGGCGAGGTCGAAAGCCGCGGCATTCATCGCACGCAGTGAGGCCTGCTCATTGGCAGCAGCCAGTTCGGCGCGCTCCGCCGGCTCCGACACCAGGTCGCCGGCCGCGTTGAGGTGCTTCAGCACGTCGAAGGGCAGGTGCGGCGGCTGGTGCCGCGAGCGCAGCAGCCGGCCGATGCGCAGGTGCAGTTCGGCATGCTCGGCGGACGAGACCAACTGGTAGGCCGCCTCCTGCACACGGTCGTGGGCGAAGGCGTAGCGCACGTCGTTGGTCTGCGCCTCGGTCTCGTCTAGCAGCGGCGCATAGCGATAAAGCTGGCTGGCCGGCACGATCAACTGGCCCTGTAGCGCAGGCATCAGGTCACTGGCGACCGCGGGGGCTTGCCCGTCCAGGGCAGTCGCCAGTGTGGCGAGGTCGAAATGGGCGCCGAGGCAGGCGGCCACCGTCAGCGCACGCCGGCACGCCGGTGACAGGGCGCGCAACTGCTCGACCATCAGCGCCACGACGTTCTCGGCCATCTGCGCCTGGGCGATGCTGGGCAGCGACCATTGCCAGTGCTGGCTGCCGGGGTCGAAGAAGACCAGGCGGCGCAGCACCAGGTCCTCAAGGAAGCGACGTAGGAAGAAAGGGTTGCCGGCCGTCTTGGCCTGGCACAACGCAGCCAGCTCGGCCACATCCGCGGGGCTGCGCTGCAGGGTGTCGGCCAGCAGTCGGGTGCTGCTGGCCAGGCTCAGCGGGCCCATCTGCAGCGCCAGGAAGCGCGGACCCAGATCGCGGAACTCGGCCAGATCCTGACTGAACGGGTGCTCGGGCGGCACCTCGTTGTCTCGGTAGGCAATGACGATCAGCGTGTACTTCAAGCCGGCGTCAGTGACCCATTCGCGGAGCAGGCGGCGCGAAGCGCGATCGGCCCATTGCAGGTCGTCGAAGAACAGGGTCTGTGGTTGCCCCTCCGCCGCCAGCGCCGCCAGGCACAGCCGCATGCTGCGCAGGAAGCGGTTCTCTGACTCGGCTGGCCCCAGTGCGAGCAGGGCCGGGGCGTCGGGCAGCAGTGCTTGGAACTCCGGCACGGCCTCGGCCACCACGGCTGCGTTGACGCCGAGCTGCACGAGCAGTCGCTTGCGCCAGTTCAGCTGATGTTCCGGCGGCAGCGCCAGGATCTGCCTGGCGCGTTGGGCCAGGGCGCTCAACAGCGCGCCATAGGGGCGGTCCTGGCCGAACTGGTTGAACTTGGCCGCGGCGAAGCTACCACGCTGGGCAAGGAGGCTGCGGTGAGCGGCGGTGACCAGGGATGTCTTGCCGATACCCGAGAAGCCCGCTACCGCGACCAGCCGGCAGGGACCCGTCGCAGCGGCCTCGAAGGCCTCGGCAAGCTGTTCTAGCGGCGCTTCTCGACCATAGAGGCGCCCGCTGATCTGGAAGCGGCCCAACTGGTCGCCCAGCCCGGGCTGGAAATCGCGCAGATCCGTGCCGGCGCGCAGAGCGTTGAGGCACAGCGTCAGGTCTTGCTCCAGCGTTTGGTGGCTCTGGTAGCGGCCTTCTGGGTCCTTGTTGAGGCAGTGCCGGATAACGCTCGCCAGCGGAGGGAATACGTCGGCGCGGCGCTGCGTGGCCAACGGAGCTGGCAGCGCCAGGTGGGCATGGACAGCCTGGGCGGCGTCGTTGAAGGCAAATACCGGTTCGCCGGTGAGCGCCTCGAAGAGCGTGGCGCCCAGGCTGTAGAAGTCGGCACGATAGTCGACGTCGCGGCTCATGCGGCCGGTCTGCTCCGGCGCCAGCGTCGACAGCGAGCCCTCCACAACGTCGGCCCGAAGCAGCAGCGGACGCTCGCTGGAAATCTCGGCCGCGAGGCCGAAGTCGGTCAGGCTCACCACGGTCAGACCCTGGGGCGACACCAGGATGTTGCTGGGGTTCAGGTCTCGATGGATGACTCCCTGGGCGTGGATGGCCCGCAGCGCGTCGACGAGGTACAGAGCCAGCAGCGCGGTGCTTTCGTTGTCCAGCACGCTCTCGTGCAGGCGGTCGCGCAGGCTCACGGCATGCAGATCGGGCAGCACCATATAGGGCCGGCCGGCGTGGCTCTGCATCTGCAACGGTCGCAGGATGTTCGGGTGCTTGAAACGGGTGGCGATCTCGAACGCGTGCCGGAACCGACCGAGTTCCTGCACGCTCGGCACCGGCGGGCGCAGGAATTTCAGCACCGCCGTGCGCCCTTGGTCGTCCGTGGCCCGGACGAGCTGGGAGCGCCGACTCAGATGAAGGACGGCCGTGACCCTCCAAGCATCCACTCTTCCCCCGGGCCGGCAGCCAGGATCGGTATCGACCGGAAAGCCCATCTACGCCTGCGATTCCCATGCATTTTCGAATGCTCGTTAATGTAGTCGGGCCCTCGAAGGAGCTTGTGGGCTTCACCAAAGCGCGAACGGGTTTAAGCCAAATCCGCACGCGCAAGCGCCCCCGAGCATGGTCGGGAGGAGATGCCCGCGCCATGACCCAGCTTTTGCGCCACATCGTGCAGCTTTGGCTTGAGCGATTGCATCTGCCCGCGCTTTGCCCGCAGTCGAACCGCAGGCGCACCCTATAGGGCGCGGAAGGGTCCGGGTCGAAACTCGCGGCTTGGGCCAGCATCATGAGGACATGCACATCGCTGTCCTTCACCTTCTTGGCCTGCCAGAAGCGATCGATCCATCCGCCGATGTCGGGCTCCTTGGCCAGCGCCCGGACCACCGGAACGAACTCGTGCCGATAGAGCAGCTCGAAACCCATGTCGCCGGAATGCGCAGCCGTCTTGCACATCGATGACCCTCTGGCCTACGGCGAAGTGCAGGGCCCGCACTGGCTGGCTGGCTGGCTGGCTGGCGCCGAGGCTACGATCGCGGACGTCGCTTGCTTTCTCTACGTAGCACTGGCGCCGGAAGGCGACATCCTGCTGCATCGCTATCCGGCGCTGTGCCGCTGGATGCAGAGGATCAAGGCGCTGCCCGGCGTCATGGGCATGCGGGGCATCTTCGGTTCGGCGTTGATCCAGTGCCGATGTGACAGCTGGCGGCTTAGCTCGTGGTCACAGCCGGTGAGTTCCGGGCGAGGCGCGCTGGCGCTGGGCGAAGGAGCGCGTCCGCCTGCTCGGCCGTCATGGGCTTGCCCAGCAGGTAGCCCTGCACCTCGTCGCATCCCATCGTGAACAGGCGGGAGAGCTGCTCGGGTGTCTCCACCCCTTCGGCGAGGACCGTCAAGCTCATGTTGTGGGCGAGATCGATGACCGCCTGCACGATGGAGGCATCCCCTGAGGCTGGCCCGGCGCCCATGCCCCGGATGAAGGACTGGTCGATCTTCAGCTTGTCCAGCGGCAGCCGCTTGAGATAGGCGAGGCTGGAGTAGCCCGTGCCGAAGTCGTCGATCGCCACGGTCAGGCCCAGCGCCCGAAGCTGCTGAAGCACCGCCAGGACGCCCTCGGGATCCTGCATCGTCGTGCTCTCGGTCAGCTCGATCTCCACATGCCGCGGGTCCACGCCGGACTGCTGCAGGCAGCGGCGGATCACGTCGATGAAGTCGGCCTGCTGGAACTGCCGCATCGAGACATTGACCGCAATGACCAGCGGCGCGCTGCGCCCTTGGTTCCATGCCTTGGCCTGGCGACAGGCCTGCTCCATCACCCAGGTCCCGATGGGCACGATGAGCCCCGACTCTTCCGCCAACGGAATGAACTCGGCCGGCGACACCCTGCGGCCCGCCCGGTTCCAGCGAAGCAAGGCCTCGAAGCCGCGCAGCTTGCTGGAGCCCAGGCTTTGCTGGGGCTGGTAGTAGAGCTCCAGCTCCCCACGTTCCACCGCATATTGGAGATCGGACTCCAGGTCCAGTTGCTCCAGCGTGCGCAGTTGCAGATCCGCGCTGAACGCAACCACCACGTTGCCGCCCGAGCGCTCGGCCGTCTGCAACGCGGCCCCCGCCTTCCTCAACTGGCCCTCCGGCGGCGCCGGATACTTGCGAGTGTCCACCAGGCCCAGGCTCAGCGTCAGGAAGATCTCATGGCGGCCGATCCGGAACGGCTGCAGCATCTGCTCACGCAGCAGGTCAGCGGTCATGACGTGATCGGCGTCCGAGGCCGGGAACAGCATCCCGATCTGCGCTCCCTCCAGGCGGAACGTGCGGCCACCGCTGGCCTTGACCAGGGTGGAAAGGCGCGCGGCGAAGTCGCGCAGCAGTTCGTCCGCGACGCCATGGCCCAGGCTCCCGGAAACCCGGTCGAACCGGTCGATCCGACCCAACACCAGCGTCGCATCGGCGCAGTTGGCATGACCCAGCGCCTGCTCCAGGCAGCCCCGGTGCGGCAACCCGGTCAGCAGGTCATGGGTCGACTGATAAACCAGTTCATCCTCGGAGCGCAGGCGGGCCCACACGTGATAGATCATGAACACCGCCGTGAGGGCCGTCACCAGGTTGACCGCATGAACCACCATGCTTACCTGGTCCATGCGCCGCGTGGCCTGCTCGCTATCTCGATGAACGGAGGCATCGATTTCCTGATGGACCCGGTCGATATCGAGGTGGACCTGCTTGGTCACGTTGCTCAGCTCCAGCAGGACTGCCTCCACCGCCTGGGGCCGCGTGCTGGCGATGGCGGCGTTGAAACGTGGCGTAAGAGCGAGGATGGCCAGCAGTCCGCGATCCATGCGCTCGATTTCTGCCTGGTGCTCCGGCTGGCCCTTCAACACGGCGAGGTGCACGCGCATCTCGTCGCTGGTCTTGCGCTCCAGGTACTCGAAGCGGTCCAGCGTTACCGAATGGGCGAAGTACTTGTTCAGGTCCAGTTGGTGGAGCAGCAGCGCGGACTCGAACTCGGTGAGGTGGTGCAGCAGCGGCACTTCTTCCTTCAGCAGCGGCGCGGCGCTGCGTTGCATGCCGGCGGCCATCCAGTCCGTCACCGCCGAGGCGCCGATGCTCAGGGCGATCAGCGTTGCCAGGAGCGCATAGACGATCCATCGATACAGCCGGCTCACGACGGGGTTCATGGGTTCATTCCGTGAGCCCGATCGGAATGGAAGCTCGCGGACATGACGCCGCAGATTCGCTCGCGGCACGTCAAGCCTCGACCGGGGCACGGTGCAGTTCTGCCGCGGGACGGAAGTACTCGATCGATTCGACGAGCACGCGCGCCTGCCCGCGCAGCGTGTCGGAGATCTGCACGGACTGGTCGGCCAGCCCCGCGTTGCGCAGGGTCATCTCGTCCAGGTGCGTCATGGCCTGGCTGACCTGCTCGATGCCGACCGCCTGCTCCGCCGTGGAGGCGCCGACCTGGCGGATGAGCGATGTGACCTCGCGGACCTTGTCCACCACTTCGGTGATCGTCTCGCCGGCGCGGTCCACCAGGACGGCGCCGTCATCGATCTTGGCCACGCTCTCGGAGATGAGCTGCTTGATCTGCCTGGCCGCTTCGGCACTGGAGCGCGCCAGCGCGCGGACCTCGGCGGCGACGACCGCGAACCCGCGGCCGTGCTCGCCGGCGCGGGCGGCCTCCACCGCCGCATTGAGCGAGAGGATGTTGGTCTGAAACGCGATCGAATCGATCACGCCGGTGATCTCCAGGATCCGCTTGCTGCTCGCGCTCATGTCATGCATGGTGCTGACGACCGCGGACATCATCTCCCCACCCGTGGCCGCGATGCGGTTGGTGGCGGAGGCCAGCGCCACGGCACTGTCCACGCTCTGAGCATTGCTGGCCACCGAGGAAGTCAGCTGTTCGAGCGAGGCCGCGGTCTGCTGCAGGCTGGTGGCCTGCTCATCCGTGCGCTGCGAGAGGTCCGCGCTGGACCCCGCGACCGTGGAGGAACTGCGGGCCACGGAGTCCGCACTCAGGTGGATCTGCTGGACGGCATGCGAGAGCCGCAACTTCATGCGCTCGATGGCCGACAGCAGGCTTTGCCCATCGCCCTCGCGGACCTGCACCTGCAGCGACAGGTCGCCCGCAGCGATGCGCGAGACCACCTCCGACGCGTAGCTTGGCTCCCCGCCGATCTGCCGCGTGACGGAGCGCACCGCCAGCATCGCCGCAGCCACGGCGAAGGCGCTGGCGACCGCCGCCAGCACCGCCGCGGTGAACGTGCCCTCGCGATACGTCGCCGTGGCCGCTTCCGACTTGAGCTTCTGCCCCCGCTCTTCGTAGGCCCACAGCTCGTCGATGGCCTGGGCGGCCCTGTCGTAGATCTCGCGACCCTCGGTGATGTAGAGGTTCTGGGCCTGCGCCCGCGCCTGCGGGTCGGCCAGCTTGGCCGCCGAGAGCTCGCGCATCCGGGACCACAGCGAGAAGTACTCGGCCACCGCGGCATTGACGGCGTCGACCCGGTGTTTGGCCTCGGCCGAGGCCTGGGGGCCTGCATACAGCCCGGTGGCACGGGCCAGGAGCGCGCGGCTGTTGGCCAGCCGCTCGTCCATGCCGGCCATGTCGGCGGTGCTGTTGAGCATGATGTGCAGTGCCGTCTGGCGGCGCACGTCCTCGAAGCGTTGGCGGATGTCGGCAATGGTCTTCAGCGACGGCACGCCCACGTCGGCGAGGTACTGGGTGTCGTCGTTGAGGTGCTTCATCTGCAGCGAGCCGAACGCGGCCACTGTCAGAAGCAGGAACAGGATGAACCCGAAGCCCAGGCCCAGCCTGGCGCGCAAGGAAATCTTTTGAAGTGCGTACAACATATCTTTGGCCGATGGCCGGGAGCTAGGTCGTTGTGACAAAGCTCCTGGTTCAGACGGAATTGAGTTTCGGGCCTGCCTCCGGCCGGGAGGCCGGCGGCAGCGCGGATGGTCCTTGGACAGAGTCACGTGTCCTATAGGACGCAGCCGAACTGCAAATCCGCATGCCGCCGCTGAAAAAATCAGCGGCGGCGTGAACAGGATCTATGCCTACCGGCGGAGGAGGGCGCCCTGGGGCGGCGGCCGAGGCGTGTTGGCGTGGACTGAATTGAGCCCGTCAAGCCGCTCGTCGTCGTGTTCGGCTGGCCTCGTCCGCATGCGCGTCTTCGCGGTCGGACGGATCGCCACGGCGCCTGACGGCGTTCGCCGGCTTGCGGTGCGCGTGCGGGCCGGCAACGATGGAGTCCAGGAAGAACTCGATGCCGAACTCGATCATTCGTTGCAATTCCAGTCCGCTGTCCTCGCGCGGCACGCGCCGCGCCAGGATGAGCGCGGCGATGCCGTGCTCCATCGCCCAGGCGGCATGCGACAGGTACTCGAGCGAGCTCCTCGGCCAATCGTGAGCCACCGCGAGATCGAACACGGAGTTCGCGAAGTAGGCGTATGAGCGGTCGCCGGTTTCCATGAATTCGCCGCGGCGGAACTCGGGCAGGACCCGCGGTCCGATCATTAGATCGAACAAGCCTTCGTGGCACTGCGCGAAGCGTACATAGCTGAGCATCATTTCGCGCGCCTTTTCATAAGGCGGAAGCTGCTTCGCCGACAGGGTGACGCGCTGCGCGGCGAGCTCGCGAAAGCCATCGCTCGCGATGGCCGAAAGCAGCTCTTCCTTGCCTTTGAAATGCTTTGACGGCGCGGCCTCCGAGACGCCGAGCCGGCGCGCGAGTGCGCGCAGGCTCAGTTCGGTGGCACCGTTCTCCTCGAACATCTTTCGACCTTCGGAGACAAGGGCCTCGCGAAGCTTGCCCGGCTCGTAGTTGGCCGTACGCGGAGGCTCGACGACCGCCTCCGGCAAGCCCTTTGCCGGCGCTTTGCGACTTGCTGTTCGATTCGGCGCGCTGGGCGTGGCCTTGCTCATGTGCGGGTGGGCTTCCGAGGTAAAGAGATCGGAGCAGATGCTACATCGCGCCGCCGGCTGTAAACGGCGTTAACCAAATTATTGGATGTCAGGGTTAACACTGTTATCGAGTCATGGTTAACATCGTTATCCTTGTTTCATCGACCGGCGAAAACCGTCGCAGGTCTGTCACAAGGACTCGCCCATGAGCTTCATCACCTACCAGAAGGACGGCGCCGTCGGGGTCGTCACGATGTGCAAGCCGCCGCACAACCTCGTCGACAACGCGTTCCTCGCGGAGTTGGCCGCCGTCTATGAGAAGGCGATCGGGGAGGGGTGCCGCGCGATACTGCTGCGCAGTGCCATGCGCCATTTCTGCGCGGGTGCCGATCTCAACATGATCGCTGCCGAGCGCATTGATCAGCAGCAACTCGCCGAGCTGTGGCGTGCGCTTGAGGATGTTCCTGTTCCGACCGTTGCCGCAGTCCATGGCGCCGCGCTCGGCGGAGGATTTGAGCTCGCGCTCATGTGCGACATGATCATCGCCGCGGACACGGCCTCGTTCGGGATGGCGGAATCGTCGCTCGGGCTGATTCCCTTGCTGGGGGGCGTGCAGCGCGTCGTGAGCCGTGCCGGCCCGGTGCGAGGCAAGGAACTCGCGATGTTCGGTCGTCGCCAGGATCCTCACGCACTCGAGCGCATGGGTGTCATCAATCTCGTGGCGGCGGAAGCCGAGCTGGGTGCGGTTTCGATGTCCTGGGCGCGTCAGCTGGCTGCGGGTCCTACCGTGGCGCTGAAGGCGATCAAGTCCCTGGCCAATCTGACTGCCCGCGACGGCATCACGGCAGCCGATGCCCGCCAGGCCGAGGTCAATGACTGGATGTGGAACAGCAACGACCAGCGGCGCGGCCTGGAAGCCTTTGCGGTGACCGGCCCGGGCTCCGCCATCTTCGAGGGCAACTGAAATGACTGCTCCACTTGAAGGCGTGAAGGTGCTGGACTTCACGCGCGTGCTCTCCGGCCCCAGCTGCACCAAGACCCTGCGCGACCTGGGCGCCGAGGTGACCAAGATTGAGCCGCCGGCCGGCGACGTCGGACGAGCCGGGTTGCCGCTCATCGGCGCCATGTCGGTCTACTACGCCCAGCAGAACGCGGGGAAGCGCAACATCAGCATCGATCTCAACTTCCCCGAGGCACGCGACATCGTCAGGAAGATGTGCGAGTCCGTGGATGTCATCGTCGAGAATTTCCGGCCCGGCACGCTCGCGCGCTTCGGCTTCGGCTACGACGACGTGATCAAGTTCAACCCGAACGTGGTGTACGTCTCGATCAGCGGTTATGGCCAGACCGGGCCCTGGCGCAATCGGCCGGCTTTCGCCCCGACGGTGCACGCCGAGACCGGCCTGACCGACATCCTCGAAAGGCACTACGAGGGCTCGCAGACGGAGCTGCGCGGCGATGCCTGCAGCCACGCTGATGTCTACACCGGTCTGCACGGCGTGATCGCGGTGTTGGCCGCGCTGCAGCACCGGAACGCGACGGGCGAGGGGCAGCACGTCGATGTCTCGATGGCCGCGACCATGTTGTCCGTCAATGAACGTGCCGGCGCGCAACTGGCCGAGGTGGATGTTGCTGACGAACCCGTCGCACTGAGCGCCAACGAGTCGCCGATCTTCGAGCTTCCGGACGGCCGCCGGGTCACGATCGCGACGAGCCCGGTGTTCTCACCGATGTTCGTCAAGTGGTGCGCCATGATGCGTCGCAGCGATCTGCGCGCGAATCCTCGCTATGCCACCGCCAGCCTGCGCAAGCAGCACCTCCCGGAGTTGCTGGCCGAGGCCCGCGCCTGGATCCAGACATTCACCGACCTCGATCAACTGCAGGCTCAGGTGAGCGAAGCAGGCCTGGCGATCGGTGTGGTGCGCACGACCGCCGACCTGGCGAAGTCGGAATGGGCGCGAGATTGGGGCGCGATCGTCGAGGTCGACGATCGCCAAGGCGGCACGATGCGCATGCCCGGCGCACCTTGGCGCTTCAGCCATGCGCGCCTGCCGGCCGCCGGCATTCCGTACTTCCAGGGTGAAGCCAACGACGAGGTGCTAGCCGAGTTCGGGGTCACGCCTGAGGAGGCGGAACTTCTGCGCGCGCGCCGTGTGACCCTGAGCCGCCGGAGCCCGGCCGGCGCTTTCGACTGAAGACCAGGAGGCTGCCATGATCGACCACACGCACGATGCTTCTGCACGTAGCTGGCTTCCGTCTGCCAATGTCGCAGGCGGAGACTTCCCGATCCAGAATCTGCCGCTGAGTGTGTTCCGGCGTCCAGGAGTCGGTGAAGACTGGCGCGGCGGTGTCGCCATTGGAGATCAGGTGCTGGACCTCGCGGCCGTGTACTACACGCACCGCCTCGAGATGCCCGTGCAGTCCGTCATGGGCGCTGCGGCACGCAGTGAACTCAATGCATTGATGGCACTCGGCCGGCCGGCCTGGCGCACGCTGCGACACGGACTCTTCGAGCTGCTCGAGGCTGGCAGTCCTGCTCAGGCCTGGCTAGCGGCCTGCCTGGTTCCCATGGCCGACGTGGAGTTCAAGCTGCCCGCGCAGATCGGCGACTACACGGATTTCTACACGTCGATCCATCATGCACGCACGATCGGCACGCTATTCAACATGGAACTGCCGAAGAATTTCCAGTGGGTGCCTACCGCCTATCACGGACGTGCGTCCAGCATCGGCATCTCGGGCCAGGCGTTCCGCCGACCGAAGGGACAGCGCCTGTTGCCGGGCCAATCGGATCCGCAGTACGGGCCTTGCACGCGGCTGGACTATGAACTTGAGCTGGGCATCTGGATCGGTCCCGGAAACTCGCTCGGCGAGCCCGTTCCGCTGGACCTGGCGGACGCCCGGATATTCGGGCTGTGCCTGCTCAACGACTGGTCTGCGCGGGACATCCAGGCCTGGGAGATGACGCCTCTCGGTCCTTTCCACGCGAAGAACTTCGCGACGACGATCTCGCCGTGGATCGTCACGATGGATGCGCTCGAGCCCTTCAGGCAGGCCTGGACGCGGCCCGAATCCGATCCCCAGCCGCTCGATTACCTCGACTCACCGAACCATAGACAGCGAGGCGCGCTGGATGTCCAGCTCGAGGTCCGGATCCAGACCCAGCAGATGAAGGATGCGAATGCATCGCCCGAGACGCTCTCGCGCACGAGCTTCATCCACCAGTACTGGTCGGCCGCACAGATGGTGGCTCATCACGCCGCGGGAGGCTGCAACCTCCGGCCCGGCGACCTGCTTGGCAGCGGAACCATCTCTGGGCCCACCCTGGACCAGGCCGGCGCCATGATGGAACTGGCACTCGCGGGCCGTGAGCCGGTGTCGCTCAGCTCTGGCGAATCGCGCAGCTTTCTTGAGGACGGCGACACGGTCGTGTTCAAGGGGTGGTGCGAGCGCGAAGGATTCGTGCGTATCGGCTTTGGCCAGAACGAGGGAAGCGTCCTTCCTTCCTGTTAGCGCATCCCAGCGTGGGAGCCCATGAATGTCCGCAGAGACATCGAGAACCTCAGAACGAAAGCGAGACAACATGGAATCACTCACCGATACGACCGCGCGGATCGTCGCCACGAATCCGCGCTTCCTGGCATTAGTTCGGGCGCGCGCGCGCGTGCGCTGGGGCCTGACCGTGCTCACCATTGCCGCGTTCTTTGGCTTTGTCCTCCTGATCGTCTTCGGAAGGCCGCTCCTTGCGATCCGCATCGGTGACGGCGTGGCCCCCCTCGGGCTCTACCTGGCTATCGCCATGCTGGTGTTCGTCGTCGGCGTCACGGGTGTCTATGTGCATCGTGCGAGCAGCCTGTTCGGCCGCATGAATGACGAACTTCTGAAGGAGATCGGACTATGAACTCGCGCTTTCCCATGCTCGTCGCAGGCGGGCTCGCATCGACCACAAATGCCGTGTTCGCGGCCAATGGCTCGGCCTCGGGGCCTCAGGCGGCTGGAGACAACATCGTCGCCATCGTGATGTTCTTCGCCTTCGTTGCGGCCACCCTGGTGATTACCTGGCGTTCCTCGCACAAGACGAAATCCACCGCCGACTTCTATGCGGCAGGTGGCGGCATCAAGCCGCTTCAGAACGGTTTCGCCATTGCCGGAGACTTCCTCTCGGCGGCCGCCTTCCTTGGCATCACCGCGCTGGTCTACAGCACCGGATTCGACGGCATGCTGTACGCGATCGGGTTCCTCGTGGGATGGCCCATCGTGCTGTTCCTGATCTCCGAGCGTCTTCGAAATCTCGGGCTATACACGTTCAGCGACGTGACCTCTTTCCGTCTGGATCGCAAGCAGGTGCGCGTGTTCTCCGCCATCGGCAGTCTCACCGTGATCGCCTTCTACCTGATTGCGCAGATGGTGGGTGCAGGCAAGGTGGTGCAGCTCCTGTTCGGGGTGAACTATGTCGTGGCCGTGTTCGTGGTGGGCGTGCTAACTGTCATCTACGTCACGGTCGGCGGCATGCAGGCGACGACGTGGGTCCAGATCACCAAGGCGGGGCTGCTGCTGACGGGCGGCACGATGCTCGGCATCGGTGTGCTGTGGAAGTTCGGTTTCAGCATCGATGCGCTGCTGACTGAAGCGACTCGCATTCATCCCAAAGGAGCAGCCATCCTGCAGCCCGGCGGGCTCTTCAGCGACCCCGTGTCGGCGATCTCCCTTGGCTTGGCACTGATGTTCGGAACGGCCGGCCTGCCGCATATCCTCATGCGGTTCTACACCGTTCGCGATGCGCAGGGCGCGCGCAAATCGGTCTTCTATGCCGGATGCTTCGTGGCCTACTTCTGCCTGTTGATCCCGATCATCGGATTCGGCGCCATCGCGGTCCTGATGAATGATCCGACCTATTTCACGAGTCCCGCGGCGTCCAAGATCACGGGCTTGATCGGCAGTCCGAACATGGCCGCCATCCATCTGGCCAGCGCGATGGGCGGGCCGGTGTTCTTCGGCTTCATCTCCGCCGTCGCGTTTGCAACAATCCTTGCCGTGGTGGCGGGCCTTACCCTGGCCGCATCCTCCGCTGTGAGCCACGATCTCTATGCGCAGGTCATTGCCAAGGGGCGCTCGAACGAACGCACGGAACTGGCGGTGTCGAAGTTCTCGGCAGTGGCCGTCGGGGTTGTCGCCACGCTGCTCGCGATGCTGTTCGAGAACCAGAACATCGCCTTCATGGTCGGTCTTGCGCTGGCTGTCGCTGCGAGCTGCAACTTTCCGGTGCTCGTGACCTCGCTCTACTGGCGCGGAATGACCACGCGAGGCGCGTTGATCGGCGGTGGCCTGGGCCTCGTGAGTTCGGTCGTCCTGGTCGGCTTGAGCAAGACGGTGTGGGTCGCAGTCTTCCACTTCAAGGAAGCGATCTTCCCCTACGACAACCCGGCAATCATTTCGATGCCTCTGGCCTTCATCGGAATCTGGCTGTTCTCCGTGCTCGATACCAGCGAGCGGGCCAGATCGGAACGCAATGGGTTCGACGCGCAACTCGTGCGGGCCGAAACGGGGATCGGCAGCCCCGCCACGGCGGCGGCGCACTGATCCCCGATCGATCCGCGCCCCAAGTATTCGTTTCTCTCAGATCACCCACCAGGCGGAGCCCTGCCTGGAACTCTCCTCCCACGTCATTGTCGAGGTCCCTATGAAATCATCGTCTAGAAAGAGCTTCAAGCCGGCTTTGGCCGCACTGTGCGCCGCGTGCGCCTTCATCGCCGGCAGCGCCGTCGCAGCGGACGACGCCGAGGTCCGGTTCTCCCGCACCACGATGCTGGTTGAACATGTCACCGTCACCTCTCCCAAGGCTTATGCCGCGGTCAAGAAGGATCTTGAGACTCGCCTCGGTCGCCTCGACGATGCAATTCGCGCCGAGCTCAAGGCGGGCAATGTCGACGCCTTGCGGGCTGGTCTGACAAAGGCGGCGGGCAAGGACGGCCTGGTGATTCACTACACCGGGGTGCACGGCGACTGGCTGATTCTCAAGGGCACTCGCGGCAACGTGACCGAGTACTTTATCGGCAACATCCTGTCGGCTGTCGAGATGACCAGTGCCAACTACGCAGCCGGTCTCTATGCACCGTTGCGAATCGTCGTCTACGAAAGCGCGCGCGGCGGCACGACGATCGAGTACGACCGGCCCTCGACCCAGTTGAATCAGTATCACAACGCGGACATTGACGCCATGGGTCGCTCGCTCGATGAGCGGCTCGATCGCCTCGTCGCCTCGACGCTGTCAAGCGCGCAGTGACGCGATGCCTTGCCGGAAAAAGCGAAGGAGGCTCCGATGAAGTCCGAAGACATGGCGAATGTCCTCCTCGGCTATACAGGTATTGCATCGACACCTACGGACGACGGGCGACAGGGTCAACGTCGGTTCGAGTCGGCCGACTTTGCGGAGCTGCGTCGCCTGCTCTTTTGGCCTCTGTTGATCGCGGTCACGCTCTGGTGCGTTGCCTGGCTGCAGGGACTCCTGCTGAGCTAGTAGGAGCTGCACGGTTGCAGAGCTTCATCGAGCGCTCGACCGTGCCGCGCGTTGCCGACCCGTCCACTCCGATGATCGAACGCGCGGTTTGGCAAAGTAAGTGCAACACCGTCTCCAAAAAGGGTGGGGAGCCGGCCATAGTGTCGTGATCCTCAACCGGCAAGAAGGGGACGACACATGGAGTACAGCCAGCTCTCCCAGGATGAACG
>Ga0247779_1000230_pt1 | contig 41116 bp, 53 predicted proteins | sample UWRJL221509R5_FD_179925 | JGI IMG/M metagenome (GOLD analysis project Ga0247779, IMG submission 179925) | Plant litter microbial communities from Arlington Agricultural Research Station in Wisconsin, United States - UWRJ-L221-509R-5 | ecosystem: Environmental > Terrestrial > Plant litter >...
ATGAAGAAGGGGGGTTGGATTTGCGGGGCCCTCCCCCCCTCCTCACTTTGTCAGCTCTGTCTCTCCACCTTCTTATAGATTCCAAGAACATTTTCACTTACTATTTCATCTATCGCTAGTTGAATTGCATGTTCTTGGTCAGCTTCTGACATGTCATCTGATGACCTGACGATCCTTCCTAAAAATTCTGTTGTGTAATAGCCAGATCCGACATCGAATGCATACCACTTCTCAAACTGAGTGAAGGGATTGAAAGGATTGTCAACTGTTGTTAGCATGTACGTTGCCATGACTATCCTTTCAGACTAGTCTTCAGCGTGGTGAGGCTAACACCTAGATCATCAGCTACTTCTGCTTGCGTATACCCCATAGCAAGCTTAGCTTGTGCACTTCTTAGTTTAATTGGTGTCATCATTGTAACAGATCTTGGTGTTGCCAACTCTTTCACCCTATCAAGGTCAGCATTAGCTAAGATCTGTGTTAGTTTGTTGGTACTGATAGCACCAGCCTGTATAGCTTTCCATTCAGCATCTGTCAGTACAATCTTGTCTTTGTGGGCACCGGTTCTTAAACGTGCCTCAGTAAGAGCTTGTGCTTTGACCTTCTTAAGCTCAGTTGCTTCCATGTTCGGATTAGCTTGTCTCTTTGCAGAGATGACCGTGTTGGCTAGGAGAAGGGCTTGTCTTTCACGGGGCCGGTTCTTAAGAGCTTTGTTCAAACTAGCATCTAGAGAAGCCACTTCTGTAGCATAGGCGGCTTTAGCAGAGGGGGAGTAAGGACGCGACTCTACATGAAGGCTTTCTTTTCTTGCTTGATTAGCAAGGGCCTTTAGTTTGTTGGAGTGGTTAGCATAGACTTCCTCAATCCGTGTACCGGAAGAAAGCTGATGCGCATCCTCTACTTCTGCCAACTTCTTAGAACGCTGGGTCCTAAGAACTGTTCTACCCTTAGCATCTACATAGGAGCGGCCTGTTTCCAAGTAGATTTTCCTACCTGTTTCAGGATCTATATTGACCCTAAGCCTTCTCTCTGGGACTTCGATTCGTGACTTCGCCCTAGAGACAATGGTTGATGCGCCAAGACCAGCTTGGCCTTCTGTGGATTGATACTTCTTCTTCAAATCCACAATGTTATTTACTTTTGCTGATTCTTTGTAGTTAAGTTCATGCTTGGCAGCATCAATTACCACCATGGAATGTCGAAGAGCACGAGCCAATTCTTCATGGGAAGCGCCACGAATTGTCATATCCGTAATCAGATTCGAAACTTGACCCATATGTTGTTCTTTCATGGGCTCAGTCATGACAGCCATTCCTTCATACTTAGGATAGGCTGAACTGGGATCGAAATCCTTCAAACCTAACAAAGCGGGGGCTGTTTGAATGGCTTTATGAGAGTTAGGAATCACCAGAACAGAATCGCCATCAAAATCGGCCCCAGAAAGACGTTGAGCAACCTTACTATTGATTCCGATAGCATCTGTAGCCTGTGGACCAATGATTGCTTTTGCTTCTGGATGGCGATTATTAACTGTCAATTCAGGAATCTCAAACTTTCCGCCATGTGGATGACGAATTAGAACAACTTGCTCACCATTTCGATAGTTTGGGGCATAAACTTCAGTTTCTTTCAATGAATCAATAGGCAGAATCACATGACTGGCTTGCCGAGGAAGAGCCGCAGCCTTTAAATGAACCGAGGCGGCATCTGTTGAATCAGCAAACTTTTCAAGAAGCATCTTCTTCACGACCGGGTTTGTCAAAGCCATAATACCATCGTACTCTTGTTGACGACGTTCAAAGGTCATATCAAGTTGCGTCTTGGCTAGTGCAGGGCTCTGCTTGGATAGGACCTGAGAAGAAATACTACGAGACCACTTGTTCCAGTCGCCTTCCTCATTCACAATATTCATTACAGATGTTACACGTTCTACTCCTGTAGCGGGGTCCTTATCAATGATCTGACGTTTGATCAACGAGCCAAAAGGCATGTCAGGATCATCCTTCAAAGACTTCATTGCGTCTAGCTTATTGCCAGTATCAGACTTGACCGTGTTGAACATGAGATCTACGCCCTTAGGGAGATCCTCCTTGTACATGGCCATGCCCTTGAGATAATGTGTATCATTTACTGCGATACGAACCTGAGCGTAACGAGAGCCACCCAAAGAGATGTCGTCCACCCCAGGACGAACATAGATGACACCATCAGCTTCTTTCCCACCATCCTCAGCGTATCGAACAGCAACACGCTTAGCATTTATAGAAAGAGGCGGTTGAAGCTTAGTGAATGATCTGCCACCATCTTGACTGAACTCTTGGATCGAGCGAATCTTATCCTTGTTCGTGACGATATCAACATAGGTTGTCCCTGGAGGAGCAAGGACCTTGATGATGGTCTTGAAATTCGTACCAGGCTGGTCCTCTTGAACCTTATGGAGGGCATAGCCTTTCTCAGTCAGAATAGCAATAGCAGTGTCAAGCCTGGTTCGACTTACTCCTACATCGTTTTCAACACCAGTGCCAACGTCAATGAAACCCTTCTTATCCACCTGATCTTGCAGCATGTTGGCCGTAGTCTGAAGAAGATCCGCCTTATCCTTCTCACCAGGCTTCAAAAGGGCACGAACAGTTGACTCTGGAATACCCATTCGTTCGCTGATAGCCCGTGTCGAATTTCCATTATCTTTCAACGCCTGGGCTTGACGAATATTGGCTTGCTTCTGCTCATTCTTGGCAATCGACTTTTGAGCGCGCAATTCGGTGGTCGTAAGACCAAGACCTTCAGCAATCTCGGTTTCCTTCAATCCCTTCTTACGAAGAGCCTCGATGTGATCCAAGAATGACTTATTACCTTGATTCTCTTCTCCACCAGATCCCCAAGGATAGCGCCCAGAATGGCGTGGCGTTCCATAATGCAATAGAACATCTTCATCAATGATCACGATGACGCCTCCATTCTGATGGCTTCGATGCGCTTGTCGAAAGTGACGATCCTATCCATGATATGCGTGATCACATCTGGATCGACCTCATAGATCTGAATCTCATCATTCTGATAGATGCGAAGTTCAATCTCAATTTCAAAAGGCTTCACTCTGTACTCAAGACAGAACAGAGCAGCATAGACCTCGAGTTGTCTTTCTGACACTGGAGTCAAGCCTGTCTTTAGATCATGAATACGGAGGAAGTTCTTACGAAAGGCAATGGCATCTGCAGTACCAAAACAGTTATCTGAATAATACAGGATCTGCTCCGTCTTCATACGATAACCAATAGCATCATTGACATACATGTTCAAAGTCTTCTGACTTCGAGGCAGCTTTACACCAAGACGAACGGCGTCGTGAGCAAAAGCATGAAGCTCTGTCCCACGCTGCGCAGCAAGCATAGCTAAGAAAACTCGCTCGAGCTTGTCGTCATCATAATTCGTCCAATGATACTTACTAGCGCTCAGAAAGGCGTGACGTCCTGCGAGCTGAGAATGCGTATTGAAGATCATCGAGTATCAAGTCCTCATTCTCAGGGTAGATGAATGCAGCAAAGGACATATCGTTGAAGTAACCTACATAGTGCTTTTGGTTCGGAGAGACAGGACTATTCGCAGAACGCTTGACCTCGAGCATCGCCCAACGATCATTATACAAAATCAAAATGTCAGGAATACCTTGTACGTACCCGGAATCATTCTTAAGAATAAAAGCGCCTGGAAAGCGACGGTACAATGTTTGGATCAACTTTGTCTGGTATTGGTTCTCCTTCATAAGTCCTCCAAAATTTTCACATTCTACCCTTCTATTACATGCCATGTATTTCCCACAACTTGTTGTATATCTATACCCATTTGTAATGGAACCATTGCGGGAACACACGATTCTCTTCATTGGAGAGTGCGAGACCAATATCCATCTCAAGGACCCCGTATCGCATCGCACAAACTCGAGGATGTTCGAAGATCTCACCAGTCTCTACAATTTCAAACGAAGCCTTCCATTTTGGAAATATGTCAGTACGCCGTTCCTTGTGGAATGCAATAGCAAACCAACGTGGTCTCCACATAAGATTATCTGCGCGACAGTTTCTTCGATCACCATCAAGATGAATCGGCGTATCAAAAATGTCTAGCTCTGGTTGTGGAAGCCAAGCGTTAGCTACAAGTAAAGGGACAGCCTTTCTATATTGAACCCCATCTCGAACTAACCCAACCGTTGGTATATCGTACCTTGCCGAGGACGGGGTCAACAATCGACCGTAATGTCCACTGCTGACTCGCCCATATGTACTGACACTGTAATCCGGAAATTCCTTGATCATTCTCCATGCCTCGAACACTAAAATACTCCTCCAAATAAGTTGTTGTATAGATCCGGCATTGCCAAGAAATATTCATAAACCCTTATGGATTTTTATATAGTTGTTGTATATACAACAAGTATAGCAAAATAAGGAAGAGTTTGCAAAATTTCTTGGCAATGCCGGATCGTCAAAATCTGTAACAGGTGTTAACTAATGTCCGATTTGTCCTACTATTTTTGCCCTATTTTTCGCCATCAATCCGGCGTTTTTGAAACGCTTTTTCATTAAAGTTTTTTTTGGACGACAATGATCTTGAAATTTGGACGTCAATTTGGGCCTCTGAAATCAAAGTGTAAAAAAACAGTTTCAAAAACGCCGGATTTAGGCGGTCAATTCGTCCTTGCGCTTGATGAAAAAGCTTGTAACTGTACGTCAAAGAATAGAACACCATGGCATCAGTTTCCCTGCAATTCCACCCCTCAGCACCTGCCATGTACTGCACAAGATACACCCATCGCTCTGTCTCGGGCAAAGGCTCATGCTTGTGCCCGTTCCACTCTGCCAAGGTAATGGAAGTAGCAAGCGATCTCAGGCTCTCCAGCTCGAAATCGAAGTTGTAGAATACAATAAGTCTTGGATGCTTCTCCATCAATTGATGTATAGCCTCCATACGTGAGGGTGACGAGTTTACAACTTTCCTCATCACCAAGAACAGCTCTGCGACATCCCGTAGGGGCCGCTCTTCGTACACGTGCCATCTGTCCTTCACCACCCTGTCCAGAAGTTGCTTGTCATGGTCGACATGGATCTTGATGTGTTCTCTTGTTGTCTCTCTCTTGTAAGGCATCTCCACAAGGATCTGGTTTCGCTGTTTCACAAGACGCCCTGTGTTCACATATCGCAAAACCTTTGGGAACTTTGTGTAAGGGCTGAAGACGACATGCTCTCGTAAGAATTCTGTTCGATTTCTGTACCAGCCATTAGCGATAAACACAGGGATGTAATCAAGCCAGGTATCGCCAGGAGTAGCAGATAGAAGTATCCAGCGGTTCGCTCGCGATATGCGGATGAAACTGCGTACCCAAGTACCGCTCCCCACAAGACGTTGTTCATCAAAAATAAATAGGGCATCCTTCACCTCCGTGTATTTACCAATATTATTCCAAGAATCAACCCGTAAAGTACCATGCAAAGTAGCATCGCTAGCCTTCCCGAGCCCAATACGTACTGCTTCGCCCTCCCAATCCAATGAGTCACGTTTCTTAGCAGTCGTGATAACATAGACATCCCTAGGCGCTTCGTTCTTACGGTAGTATTCAATTGCCACGCGAGACTTCCCTGTCCCAACACCACCCCAAAGGATAGAACCGTTATGGAGTTCATGCAAAGCTTTCTGCTGGTGGGGGTATAATTCCATGACTTCCTTTCGCAAAACCTATACCCTTTGCAGGGCTAGGCTTTGAACTCAACGATTGGCTTGTTCTTCGGTCACGTATCCTTTCAAGACGGCATAGCCGGCCATGAGCTTGGCGATCTGGTTTGACTGCATGATTTCGAACGGCTCCCTCAAGAACTCAGGACCTTGGTCGAGGTCGTGATATCTCAGGTAGTGTCGAAGTCTTTCCAGCTGCTCCAATGATAGCTCAGCGGCACGGGCTGCGACTGCTTCGGGATCTGCGTTTGGGTCGAACATGATGTCCTTTCTGTAGGGTTCATTATAAGCCATGTAATTCTTGTAAAAACCTATACCCCTTGCGGGGCTAGGCTTTGAACTCAACGATTGGGTCTATAATGACAGCCTTCTTTATGAAATGGGGGACAGATGGCGCTAGGGTAATTGTACCCTAGGAATCGTCCACAATCTTCGCAGTATTGCCACATTGTTGCCTCCGTTTGGTCTCATTATATGCGATGTAAACTTTGCGAAAACCTATACCCCTTGGTAGGGGCTAGGCTTTGAACGTTTTGCTAGGGTTGAATGTTGTTCCTGAGCAAGGCGAGTTCAACAAGAATCTCACTTTGCCGAGCAAGAAGCTTCTTGATCTGGGTGTCCAGTTCATAAACTTCTTTCGCTAAAGCTGTAGCCTTGTCGATGCGGTCTTGATCGAACATGTTCCTCCTTAGTTAGGTTTCATTATAAGCCATGTAAAACCCACGAAAAACCATAACCCTTGGTAGGGTCAGAGGGTTTTGGAACCTAGTTCTTCAGAGCGTCGGTGTACATCATGATTGATGTGACGTTCTTCAACGAGAAGCCAAGCTCGACGATCGCATGCCGCAGTTCCTCGAAGTCTTCTGTGGACAGATGTTCATCTGCCATGCTGACTGCGACTTTGTGCAGAATGAGCGCGGCCTTGACTCGCAAGTCGAAGGTATCAAGTTCTTCCATGATTCGTTCCTTTCTGATTGTAGGGTTCATTATAAGCCATGTAAAATATGCGAAAACCTAAAATCCACGTGGGATTCTAGGCTCTTACTACTTTGGAATTATGTCAGCCGCGCATCTCTCGCACGAAAATCCAGATGAGCCACAGTCCTCCGGTGAAGAGGGTGAGCAGCACATCGAGGATGAAATTCATAGCGCCGTAGTGCTTACGGGACTTTGACATTGGTCTTCCTTTCTGTAGGGGTTCATTATAAGCCATGTAATTTATGCAAAGAAAAAAATAAGCTAAGATCAAATCCTAACACTGGCGGTGTTTGATCATTCGGTGATTAGCCTCACGGCACCAACTTTTCATCGCATCGGTCCTAGTTAAAGATTCCTCAGATTGAGATCTGACTATCCGAATATTTGACGCGTAGGTTGGCCTTATCGCTCTTTCTTCTCATTATAGGCTATGTAGATCCTGCGCAAAAACCATAACCCTTGTTAGGGGTCAGAGGGTTGTTTTCATCTAGAGAACGGTTATTACTGTCGACCTCTCGAGAAGCATGTACTGGCGATCCAGCTTCCTGAGTTCTCGCAAGAGAACGTCGGCAACTCGGATGTTGTACAGGGCTTCGTTGAGCAAATCACTCATAATATTCCTTTCTAGGGGTCTATTATAAGGCATGTAAATTCTGCACTTTTTCGGCCCTTAGAATGGCTCCTGTGGCACCATTAGTTAACTTCTGTAACATCAGTAACATGCGTTACACAAAAAATATATCAAAAGTTGGTAGCGATGAGAGCCCCATCTCAGAGGCTCTCACCACATCCGCTACCAGCTACGACAATTCAGCCGTCTTGTAGTACTCCTTCTCCTCATCGGAGAGGCTCTTCCAGAAGTCCATCATCTCCTTGGCCTCGACCTTCCGAGTGCCACGTCCGAACCATTCCTTCAGATCGGCGACGCTGTGCCCGAAATCACCCATCACTTACCTCCCTCCATCTTCTTCAAGGCCTCGTCGAACGACTCGGTCCATTGACCATCAGCAACCTCCGGGACCTGCTCGAAGGACTTCTCAAAGGCGCTGTTGGTGTAAACGCGGAAACCGATCTTGCTGGACAGGACCCAGTCACCTACAAAGGCCCTGGTCTTCGGGATCAGCTTCGATCGCTGAGGCAGGACCTTGATGAACGCATTGCCGTTCTCATCGAAGTGGCGAATCCCACCGCACCACTCCTCAACCTCAGCCATGTTCGTCTTGGTGACCTGGACCGCATCAACATAGAACGGCTTACGAACAAACTTGAGAGTCTTCACAGTTCCTCCTCAATCACTACGTCCACCTCGCATGGGGATATCGCCGTACTTGAGCTGTAGTGCGTCTTCCTCAATGGTCACAAAGATGGACTGGAGATATGCCTTGATCCCGGACTTCCCGTTGACCGACCAGTCGTACGGACGAACGATGAGATCGGCTACACGGATATCGGCCCAGTCAAGGAGCTCTACGTCATCCTCGGTCAAGTTCGTCCTACCACGAGACGTGATCATGACGACGCTCGGCGGCCTGCCCTTGAAGTTGACTGAGACCTGTAGATATGCCTGCTCAGCCTCCCCTTCTTCCCTGGCCTTGAGCCACTTGACATTCCAGCCATCCTTAGCCATCGCCGTCGCGACCTCATCATCAAGGAGTACTGAGAAGTTCCGATCGCCTTCACGATTGTACATCCCCTCCTTGCCAGCGAAGTTTCGGAAGATGATACGCATGTCCTCCATGACCACATTACGATCGTTATATGCCACTCTATATCTCCTAAAAAATAAGAATAGAGCCCGTGTTAGGGGCCCTATTCAGGGTTTGGTCAGTCCTTCTTCATCGTCCAGGTCTTGATGGGTGCGGTGCTCTCGAGCCTGAAACCATTGATGTGCTCGGGTCGCACGACCGTGTGCATCCCAGCTCCAGGGAAGTCCAGAACGAGGAAGCAGTTGTGTGCCTCTTCGTACTCAATCTCCTTGTACGTGGGGTCCAGGGCCTTGACGATCTCGAACACCAGGGGGGTGTCAATCTCGATGACGTAGTAAGTCATCATATTCCTTTCTGTTGGGAAGGGGTCTTCCATTATAAGCCATGTAAAACCTACGAACAGAAGTCCTCGAACCGACTGAACTTCTCGATGGCTCGTCTTGCCTCATCCACAAGATGCTCGAAATATGCCATGTCGATCACGAGCGCATCACCCATGGTCTTAGCCTTCTCGGCCTCCAACCATTTATATCCCTTAGTGCCAGTCACCGCATAGAACTTGTCGTCCTTGACCCGATACAAGGTCCCACCAAACGAGGTGACGGGGGCAAAGCGTCCTGTCCGCCCAACAAACTCCATCTCACCAACAAGAGGCAGAGCTCGGTCCTCTTCAAAATCGAGATACATCGCACCTTGGGTGACGGACTTGGTCTCGCAAAGATCATCGAACGTGATTTCCTCACCGCTGAAGAGGGTCTTATAGACATATGGGTGCTGGAACTGCGCCCCTACAGCGGTCCACTTATCAGCCTCACGAGCAATATACACTGCATCGTTAACAAGGCAAAATATATCATACGTCGCTTCGTGTTCGAAGTCATACCCATAGCTCCTCCCGTAATCAATCACGAAATTGATAATCTCGGGCGTCCCCCCGGGAATTTTTATCGAATCCGTCTTGATATGCGCTACGGTGAAGCCTCTTTCCTGCACAGCCCTCTTGAGATTGATCATGAACAAAGCCCCCCGCTTTGCCACGATGTTATCGACGTTCCTTATATCTCGAAATGGATTGTCGAAACGTGCGGAGGTAAGCCCGTAGACAATGTTGATGACAATCTTAAGAGCGTAGGCCAGACCGTCAGCATCCTCAGGGCTCTCCAGAAACTTGGCGAGCTTACCGTCAAGCATTGTCCGGGCGCTCTTGTAGTCCTTATGCTTAATTGCCAGACGCGCGGATTTAAGGGCAGCGAAGTTCTTAGTGTATCCTCCGAAAAGGTTGAGCTGCTCAATACTCGTCGGGTGCATAGACGCCACGTCCAGAACCACCACGTCTTTGTAGACTCCGGGCTCTGCGTAGACATAACCACCTTCACCGGGCTCCTCTCCAAGATACGTGCTCTTACCCGCATTAAATACATACCCTGGGAACTCCTTACTGAGGTCCGTATAGATGAATTGATCCTGAGGCTTCCTCTCATTGCCAAATATGATCTTGGCTGTGTGCTTTTGGGTTGTGTCGTTGACGGAGAGCCCTGACAGTTCTGCAAGGATCTCTCGAGCTACGAAGTCCTGCTTGCGTGAGGCGAAGACCGCCTCCGTGGCCGCAACATCATTAGCACAATAATCAGCGACAATCTGCCACTTGTCCTCGTCCACAGGCTTGTCCCAAGGATATGGGAGCTCCTGGTGCTTGATGCCGAGATCGATCTGGAACTTCTTAAGGCCCTGTTTCTTCGAGCTGAAGTCATAGACATCTGTGTAGGAGAGATCGTAGGCCTCACCGAACATGGCCCCAATATTCCCAGAGATGATCTTAGAGCTCAGCGCGTAGAGCTTGGCATTGTCATATCCCATGAACCTGGCGTAGAGGATGTGGTTGTCGTACCGTCGATTGTTGAAGCCGACCAATCGAAGGGCGAATAGCGACTCAACGTCGTGTGGCGTCGGGTTGACCATCTTGACAACCACTGGATCGTCTTGATACTTCCAACAAACAACAAATAGATTCGGATAAACTTCAACATCAAAGAACACCAATCTCTCATCTTTAACGACAGCGCTAAGGGCTGGCTCGGTATCGCTCTTGAACTTCATCTTCTGCACAACCTTCAAGGCTTGCAGAGGCTGGTTACTGCTGTTGTTCGCAAAGGCGATGATCCTGGACCGCATGTCAGTGAGATCATAAGCTAGCCCAGAACTATAGGCGTCATCCAGGATCTTGTAGATGAAATCAATCGAGGGCTTTGTCCCAGGATGGATCTCCTTCTTCAAGTTCCTGGTAACGAGGTCTCGCAGGCCCTTCTCGCTCTTGATCGTGTCGCCATGCAGCACTTTCTTCTCCTTGAGGGGAAGGCCACCCTTCAAGGTAGCAATTGGAACGTTGTTACATCTTGTGAGTCGACGACGAAGAGAACTATCTCCGACGAATACTTTGACTTCAATTCCCTCCGAATAAATTCGGCCCAAAGAGTGTACGTCTCCGTCGTACATATAATGTAGATGTACCCCGGCTCCGGATTTACTAAGCTCACCATAGGTGGCTGGCCAGTCGGAGGCAGCTGCGAGGTTTTGCTCCAGGCTCTTCTCACCATTTGCGTCCTTCAGATCGAAATCTATGACAATATGGGCTTCGGGAACCTTGACATAATGTACCTTTGAAGTATCAAGGCGCGCGAGAGTCGTCTTGACGGATTCCCACTTGCGTGACGGTAGCCCATCACCATTAGCGTACTGTGCCGGCTGGCCCTGGTATACCGCATCAAATAGAGAGTGATTTTCCTCGAGGACAAGCGAGAACGTCTTGTCACTTTTGGACTCACTCTTGAACTTGGATGCCGTGAACCCAACATACACACTCCTTAGTTCGACACCATCAACAATCGCACGATCTTTGAAATCCTCGAAGTAGTTACGCAACTCGGTTCGAACTTTATACTGAGGAAGAGCTCGCTCAATTCCTGTATCGGCGCAATACTCCTTGTATAATGCGTAGGCCTGGCGAAGACTGATGGACTCACGAGCCTTGAGAATATCGTAATGGGCCTCGATGAAGTTGAAGAATATGTCCGTTTGGAACATCATCTCGAGAGGACGATACCCGTTATAATAGTTCTTCCCCATTGATCGGTATAACTCAAGACAGTGAAACCCGATTGCTCCAAGCTCAAAATCAATCCTGGACATGAGCGTGTGGTAATGGTTGATAGGGATTCTGACGCCAGATGGACACACATCAATAAGACGCCGAATGATTCCTGATCTCGCATCAGATATCCTTACGGGCTGATTCGTACCCATAAATAAGAACGCATTAACCCGAGCTGTATAACTCGGCTTGAACTTCTCGTTCATCGTCATGTCTTCATGGGCAATGATAGAATTTAGCTTTGTGTTGTCTTCTATCTTTGAAAGATCGCCATCATGCTGAATCGCCACCAACGGATTGCGGCGGAATACCTCCGTTGCGAATGAATTGTTCCCATTGCCTAGCGCCTTTGCTTCGAATGATGTAGTGTACCCTTGAAACAATTTCTCCACTACGTTTAAGACAGTAGATTTCCCGGTTCCTGCAGGACCATATAAGACCAAGAATTTCTGGATCTTCTTCGAGTCCCCAGCAATAATAGAACCGATCGCCCACTCGATCTTCGCCCTCTCCTCCGGAGCGTACAGCGTTCCGATCAGCTCGTCCCATGCGGAAATATCCCCTTGCTCAAGCGAGTACGGCAACCTCCGACTCACATAGTCAGTCTTCTTCACCTCAGTATTTGCAAATGTGAGCTTCGCATCAAGCTGGTGGCTGTTATCGTCAATGCTGTTCAAGAACCGCCGATACTGAGCCCATCGATTATTACTGAAATCTTTCAAGGCCTTTACACGATGGGTGCGTCCTAGGAGTTTCTCCTGCTCTGCGGCGTACTGATGCAGTTCCTCATCCACAAGACGCTGCACATCATACTCATCGGTTGACCAGAGGCCTAGGCTTTCGTCCCAGATCGCGTAGAAACTTCGTCCACGAACCATCAGATCCTTGGAGCGACCGACCTTCCATTTCGGCTCGACCTCAAAGGTCCCGCCCTTGGCTTCTTTAACACTAATCTGATAGAAATCCATATAACCTCCTCTCAATCCTCCATATCGGCAATGACATAGGCATTGAGTTGGTACCAAAGCTCAATGCCTCGTTGGTCCTCCTTAGGATTTTGCAAGGGGAAGAGACCACCTTCGCCATTACCCTCGTACGTACGAAATATAACACGATCTAGTGCAGCATCGACTGTATCGCTGATCTCCTCGTTGTAATGGGCATCACTGACCCATGACATAGGGATATTCAGATTCTCGACCATCTCCCAGAACCAGCTGAGCGAATCGCCATTGGCAAGGAATGCGAGATGCCTCGACAAGGCGATAAGCATCTCGAGCATGGAGCAACCTAGACTCATCCACTCGTCAGAGGGGTCGGTCCCAGTTACAGATATAAACTCGTGTCTGAGATCCCGACCATCCTCTGCACGATTGTCATCATTTGGGACGAACCAGAGAAACTCCTTCTTGTACAACTGCCGCGCGAACGCCCAGTGCGTCCTTGCAGTGTTCCGGGATCTTGGCGATCCTATTTGTGAGTACAACCACTTGAAATATGCCTCATCTGTATGGTGGCTCACTCATAGTCACGCCGGAACTTACGAGGTCGACCCCTCGGCTCAGAGTGCTCAATGAAGCCGAGCACCTCCTTCGCATAGCTCCCCTTACTGCGGACAACCTCGAGGTCTAGCCCGAGCTTGTCGTTACGGATGTAAACAATGTTGTTGTCTCTGGAACCATGACCGAACTTCTCAAGATTGGCAGACCCAACAGTCCCATCAACATCAGCGACAACGTCATCTCGCCCATCTACAAGAGTATCATCCCCCTCGAAATATGTCAGTGTATCCTGATCGTACTCCAGAACAGCCGATGCGAATTCCTCCCAGCTGATAACGTACGGAGGCTTTGGGGGAGCTTCCCCGTCCTGGATATATGCCTCTTCCTCGACAATCTCCTCATATGCCTCAGCAAGAACCGTCGGGTCATCGAACTCTGCCTTCTTATGGAGACGAGCGTAGAAGTTCTTTGTCTCTCCGACCTCGAACTCCAGCCTACGTTCAAACTCATCCTCCATCTTTCTTTTCAGGAGCAAATACGCACCAATTCCGAGGGCAGTCCCAACAAGCAACATGCCAACCCCAGCACCAGTACGGACGATCACTTCCTTCGACATCAGATTTCCCCTTAGATCTTGTCATAGATGACGCCGTCGACATTGAAGTCTAGGAGGATTGACCCTTCCCGACCGTTGACGAAATCGCGCGCACGAGGATTGTTACCATCAAATATGCCAAAATCAACATAATTATCTCCACCATCCTTGCTGATAACCCACCCGACGACGGCTCCGGCCTTGGATCGCTCGATTCCGACCATGTCGTAGACCTCGTTGAGGAAGATGTGGCCTCTGGATCGGAGGAGATCATTGGCGTAGTTCTGCTGGCAGCGCAGAAAGAGGTGGTTGAACTCAGGAGTGCGTGACCAAGAGGAGCAAAGATCGTCGAAAAACCTGGCATAGATAGAGATGTTGTCTGGTCCGGCTCGGAGGACCTTTACCTCCTTCTTTGAGCCATCTGGTGTTACCTGGGTCACGGCTCGTTCCTCCGTGTCATAGCGGAGCCTTTGATCCACCTCAGGACCAAACTCCTTGACCACCCGGTGTCTGTACTCTCGGAAGCCCTTGTCAAGGGCAGCATAGGCAGCTGTGAGAGCAGCATTCCTGGAAGTGAGGATCTTGTGAGATCCAGTCAGGGCAATAATGGAGGCTGCCCCTACAAGGACGACTGGTGCGTAAAGCTTCGTGACATCCACCACGGCGCGAGAGTAGAGGATGGTCATGTCCTGTCGATAGTCAGCCTCCGAGTAGTCGGGGTTGTCTGATGCACGAAGATCCTTAGCGATCTGCAACTTGCTAGCGTGATCGGCGAGGGTGTCCTCAAGCTTCAAGGTTGCTCTCGAGGCCATGACTGTCGTGGCGATGACACCAACAACACCCCCTGCAAAGAGGATCGTTGGTGAGTGCTTCTGGGTGAGGAGAAGCTGACGTCCTACTCTCAATGATGCTGCGTTTGGGATATACTTCATCAAGCTGTGCATAATGCTCCTTATAAATAATCTCTTCAATCCAGGGGTTCAGTCTTCGGAAGATCCAGCAAATATCCTCCGGTGATGCGGGTCACTCCAGCGCCTCGAATATCGGTCCAGCCCCACTTGTCATCGGTATAGTTCGGGGGCACCCCGACAAGCTCGTACAGGTCCTTGACAGAGGCGGACTCGTAACGGGCCACAATATCGAAAAGCCGATCTATAACTTCCTCAGCTTCAACTCTTGTAGAAAGAATGATCTCGTCGAAATCGTGAGTAGTTCGAGCCTTCCGACTTGGATTTCGTGGCTCATCTCGACGTCCGTACTGTGTCTTAGGCCCATACCGATTGTAGCTGACGTATCCTTGCCCTGGGCGATACCCGGTTCGTCTGCTGGCCGATCGTGCTTCTCCAAAGAGCATCCTCTCAATTCCCTGACTAACCACATCAGCGAGCGTGTCCTTCGCTGCAGGGATAAGAACCTCGAGCATGACATAGGACCCGACGGTTCGGAAATCCCCGCCTCCAAAGCTCTCCGTGATTCTCTTCCAAGCTGGCTTCTTACGCCGGATAACCGTCCCCTCGATCACCTTCTCAATCTTCTTAGGCTCTTCTTCTACAGGCTTTGGTGGCTTCCGACTGTTGGGCGGATATGATTCCATATGATCCTCAATTTAGAGAAACTAAGAACCCTTGTTAGGGCTCTTAGCTCCGAAGTCCTTAGTAGGTGTCAGCCTGGGGCTGGGCGAGGGCGTCGAAAACCTTGTCAACCATCTTGTCGGTCCAGGCCTCAGCAGCCTCGCTGGCGACGGCACCGATAGCGATCGATCCAATGATCAGTTCAGCTTCCTGAACGGAGTTCTTGGGTCGGACGTTATTACGGAGCGCGTTACCAACGGTGAACGCTGAGGACCAACCAACAACAAACTTGGCGATCTTCTTGACCTTCTGTCTATCCATGACATTCCTCTCTCATATAGGGGTCTTCATTATAAGGCATGTAAAATATGCGGGGCACATTTTGGTCGTCGGCTGTCGTTTAAGATTGGCATCCGGAGTAGGGCAGACCCCTTCACAGGACCCTTGCCAATCCCCCATCGCAAATATAAACTACTCGGACGTCTTCTTCGCAAACTGCGCAATCAGCTCTTCGCGAGTCATGTCCTTCACATCCTTGACAGTCTCGATCTCCGGCTGGGGCGTGTTCTTATCAGCCTTGGCAATCTCTACTGCAAGACCCGCAGGGACGATGCCGGTAATGAACGCCGAGGCAGCATTGGCGTCCGTTGCGAGCTCAATGAAGAGCTGAGAATATGCCTCGGTCTGAGCAAAGTCGTCGCGTAGCTCCTGAGTCTTGATGAAACGACGCCCATCCTCAGACTTCTGTCCATAGGCAAGTAGAATGATCCGCTTGAACTGCTCGATGATCAGAGCCCCATCCTTGGCTTCCACGATAGCCTTGAGAGACTCGGCAAAGCCAGCCTTCTCGCTCACCTCAAGCTCAACCAGCTCGGCCTTAGTCAGGTGAAAGAAGAAATCCTCCGTTCGACTCTGACCATTGAAGTCCTCATATGTAATGGTCTTCTTAAGCATCGTTCTTCCTATCCTCTTCGGTTACAATTGCTTCCAAAAGCAATAGATAGTTGATATGATCTGTGATCTTCTCATGCCACATGTGCATAGGAAGGATCTTCTCGTCCCAACACATGTCAAATATAGAGATTGTATGCTTAGCCATCATACCGGCAAGAGCCTGAGACATCGTCACGCCCTGCAATGCAGCTGCAGTACGGAAGTTGTGAAGACGATCCTCGGTCGCATACTCGACAGCCTTGAAACTTAGCATTTCGAGACAATAGTTCACGCGAGCATGGACAAGTTCATTGAAATCACGATCAAGCACAGAATATACCTCTCCTAGAAAAGAAGAGAAACCCTGTAAGTGTTAGTTACAGGGCCTCTTCTTAAGACCTCAGGCCTTGGGGTTTGCCTGGGGCTGGACCGTCGTGATGACAGCCACCGGCTCCTCGGGGGACGAGGCGGCAAGCTTCTTGTTCCTGCGGCGCTTGAGAACCTGCTGAACCACAACGGTGCTAGTTGCACCTGCGATTGCAGAGGCCATCAGAGCCTTCCAGGGGAACTCAGAGGTCTCGCTCTCCTCTTCCGATTCCTCGGTTGGGGTGACGTCGATGTACTCGGTCTCTTCCATTTGGTTCTCCTTTTGGGTGAAGGGGTCTTCATTATAAGGCATGTAATTTTTGCGTATTACTGAATTCGGCAATAGTCTCGGATCGGATAAACCGTGTATTCCAAGGATATACAAGGTCGATCGTCCGTAGACATCACCGTTGAGAATCTCATCTCGAGTAAAGCGTCCGCATTCCACCCAACCTCACTAGAATATTGAGTGGTTGGAAGCCCAATAAGCTGATACAGATCAGACAAACTGGCAGACATCTCGTGCAAGATCTGGTAATTGATCTCGTTCTGAGCCTTGCGAAGGGCATCTACATTACTCTCGAAATATCGCCCAGTGATGGAATCATAACAAAGAACATCGCCATTCCCTGTCAGGATGACCTCGCGATGTGTGACAGGGTTCGCGGTCACCCGGTCCTGGGCAATATCATCCCTGACCTTCTGCTCCTTGTGAGGACCCATCCTCTCGATCACTTTGTCCTTGTACTCCACGAAGGCCTTCTCCGTAAGAGAATATGCAGCGGCCATTGCGGCAGCCCTTCGTGAACCAATCCGGTTTGCTGCAATGATACAAGCGACAGTCAGAACACCCGTCCCAACAGCGGGGATATATAGCTGCCATGTGAGATCGAACTTCCTTCTGGTATTAGTCTCATAGTCAGGATCGCCTGTCTGCATACGAGCGAAGTGCTCTTCATTGGCAATGATCTTGGCAGCCTTGAATGATGCGCGCCCTGTAAAGAGAGCCGTCGTGATTGTCCCGGTGACACCGATAGCCGTAAGAATAAGGGGGCCGTTATTAGCGACAAGGCGTTCGGCACGTCTGACAAGTTCATCAAATCTCATTGACTCGCTCCGACAGTAGTGAGACGGAAGGTCATCCGGAGCAACCAGAGCCAGCTTTCCAGCCCAAGCATGAAACTATCTAGCAGTACATTATGAATGCGGTGTAGCATCAGGACTCCTTCCGAATAAGAAAAAAATAGATGAGAGGGTTGGCTTTTCGCCGTAAGACATATAAGTCTCCTTCTCATTATATGCCATGTAATTCCTGCGCAGAAAAACGTAAGCCCTAGTATTTTGGGGTACTAAGGCTTACGCTGTTAGGGTGCTTCCACTTGAAACTTCAATACAAGCGAAAGACTTTCCTTTCATTATACACCATGTAATTCCTGCGGAAAAAATTTTAAGCGATGTTGCCGCAGCTCTCTCGTGTAATTATGCCGACCTACAATTCTGCCGCCCACGGTAACGAATTCCGTGAACCTCAGTTTTGCAACGTAGCCACTGCTTTGCATTGTTATTGTCTAACAACATCTGATGGATTATTCCTATGACAGCCTTCAACTGTAAAATCCCATACGCTAATATAGGGTATTTGGCGGACTTATCCTTCTCATTACATGCTGTGTAATTCCTGCGCAGAAACCTAAAATCCTTGTGGGATTCTAGGCGTCAAGCCTCTAATACTTCGTGATCTTCCGAAGATTCACTTTTGTCTTCTTCGCGATATAACCGACGACCGTCAAGATGATTACAACAGGGATCATTGCAAGCAGCAAGATCGTCATCAAGGTGTACAGCCAAATCAGAAAATTGGGGTCCATCAGATTCCTCTCTCATATAGGGGCCTTCATTATATGCCCAGTTATTCCTGCGAAAAACCATAACCCTTGGTAGGGTCAGAGGGTTTTGAAACTTCAGACAACGTTCAGATCAACCTTCTGGTACTTCTTGATGAGCTTCCGATCGTCGTACCTGCTCCAGCCATATCCGATGCCGAGGATGATGCCGCTCGCAATCGCCGTTACGGCGAGCGAAACAAACACATCCTTCAGAATCATCTTGCTGACGCTGGGCTCAACGATAGGGGTCTCAAGATCTTCCATGATCTTTCCTCTCTTGTTGGGGGTTTCATTATAAGCCATGTAAAATCTGCGACTTCTTTTAGAAATTTCACCCCCGGGGTTTTTTGGATCTTAGAAAAGCAAAAATTATAAGCCATGTAGAGAGTGCAAAAATATAGAAGGCGTGTAAGAGTTTTTACGTCTTACACGCCTTCTACGAGGGGTACGTGGATCTATGCTATCGAAGCCGGAACAGCAGGTGAATCGCCTTGGACGTCAGAATATTCGTCCGTTCGAATCCAACGATCACCACGATCCCGAGAACATTCCCAATGACGATAGCCAGCGTATCCTTGCTGAGGCGATTAGGACAATCAGTCGTCTTCATCGCATACAGCTTGGTCAGTTGGTCTACCATCTTGGCATATTCATCGGCATCTGCAGTAAATCCTTGCATCTCACGAAGAACTTCGGCAATCGCAAGGTCAAGCCCAGACGGTTCCGGGGCTTTTCGAATTTGCATCTATCTCCTTTCGTAGGGGTCCTCATTATATGGCATGTATAATTTGCGACCCTCTACGAAAGGGGATTGACCTTGAGTGTGATTCGCTTTTGCGCATCGATGGCATCCAGATCAGTCTCTAGGTTCAGAGAATATCTTTTGCCTCCATCGGGGAAGTTCTCAACATCAAGCGTTCCGTCGTACCCGACCTTGAGAATGTAGATCAGACCACCAGTGAAAATAATATTGAGAAGGAGTGAGAGACCAAGCACTATCATGCTCACGTCCATTGACTCGGCCCTCTGAATCGTCGAACTCCTTCTGTTTCCTCCCACACAGCTCGACTGAGGCCTGGATAACCACGCTCCCCAGCTGAATCCTCAGTTCGAATATACTCGCTGATGACCATCGACTCCTCGAATCCATACTGGCCAATCAAGGTGATAGAATCGCCCAACTGGTAGTGTTGCCCAAATTTGTATGGAGCTGCCATAGAGATAGCTCCGTCAAAATATCTAGCAACCTCATGCTTGCTGAGCTCGGTCAGGCCCTTCTGGATTGTAAAATCTGTGAATGCGGTCCCACTTAGACTCCCGATAGACCCTCCATCCATAAATAAGAGTTTTCTATCTAGACCCGATAGCGTTGACCCAGGAACAGTATCAGCCCAGACGGTCCTGCTACCGACGGAGGTTGCCAATACTGCAATATTCTTGTGATCCTGATCAGACATGAGATAAGATGGAGAATCAATATGACCAGCCAGATACTGGAACACCAAGGGGGTTCGGTCTATTTGATGGCGCGTGCGATCGACACCATTATAGACATCCAGACGCAGCTTACTGATACTAGCTCGTAACGTCTTGGTCACATCACCGCGAGTAGCCGTCTCTGATGTATCAAATATCATCTCATAACCGTACGACGTGAAATGAAGCGGTCGAATGCTACGAACCCCAAGCGTCCATTTCGTCAGATGATCTCTAACCGCAGAATATAGCTCGCCCGACTCAAGGACCCAACTCTGTGCCGGATATGTGACAGTAGTACTATCAGTGATCATTGTGTTCGGGACCGCAGTGAGTGTCTCTATGTTCTGTGTCGCTCGAGTTGGGTCTTCTCCAGTAGCGTTCACAATCCCATTCCACAAGAGCAAGGATATGAACTCGGAGGGCGTGTATGGCTTGATGGCGACCCACGGTTCGTTATACGTAATCGCCAACAAAAGCCGATGCCTCAGGAAAGACTCGAATGACCGACCGTACACTGTCAGCCACTGTTCGCCAGAGTCCGTGCGACTCACCGAGTGAGTCTCGACGATCATCACCACACTTGAGTCAACGAGAGATACAAGCGAGTTTGGTGGAATCAAGGACCGCGTTATATCGACTTTGGCCGTCTTCATCTCAAATTCACCAGCATCTGCAAATCGTTCAGTCCAGATCAAATACTCGTAGCCCTCGATAAGCACATCGGGTTTATATGTTATTGGGTCTAGACGGGTAAGATCCATGACTAGATCCCCCAATACTGTGGCCTATAGAAGGTTGCGCCCCAGTCATGATCAGTATTATACGGGGTAAACACATTGTCGCCGCTATGCAGCATAAGCCAGACCGAGTTCGCCGTTAGCGAATACAGAATCGAGGTGGCCACACTTCCGGTAACGGACCATACACCACGAAGCCCCGGTCGAGTGTCAATGATGACCTTATCGATGTCTGCTTCGCCCGTGTTATGGAGAACACGCATCTCGTTACCTAGAGCATCAGTCAGACCCCAGGTCAGAAAATGACCATCGACAAGGACTTCCAGACGAAAGCCTGTAGGTGCTGTCCCAATATTCTCAATATGGGGTTCGAGCAGATCTGGTTCAACGTAGACGTCGTTCACTCCGATAAAGAATTGATCGACGCAAGAAATAACCAGCTGCACCAAAGGCTCTTTGCTGAAAGGCACAATCTCCAAGTTCTTGACGTAGCCCGTGGTATACATGACAACAGTGTCGCCGTCCATAATATCGACGACAATCTTCCAGTTACTGCTGCCTGAGGTAAGCAGACCATACAAGACTGTTCGCAAATCCCCAACCGTCTGTCCCATGGTGAAATCGGGGTTAAGACCGATATTCATCACAATTTCTCGTCGCTGAGGTCTAGCCCCTTGGTATATGCCACTAGAATTGATAGTCTCAGAGATCACAACGTCAATCTCTGGAGGACCAAGACCACTCGCCTCCTTGAGCAGGTACTTGTCAGAAGGAAGGGCTCCGACAATTGGTAGGTCGATAGACGTATGCCCACTGAGACGTATTTTTGTAAAATACATTATGCGGTCAACGCCTCCTTCGCTAGTGACAACTGATTCCTGGTCTGCCGATAAATATCAATGGCCGACAAGGCCTTTGGTGAGTAGTTGTTTTGCTCGAACTGGATCAAAGGTGCTGGCGTCTGAAGAGCCGCGCCAACCAGCTCTTGAGCCTGGGCTCTCTCGTTAGAAATCGAGGTTGCTTGTCCAAGGGACACTCGTGGTGTGAGCGACTTAGCCTTGATAACTGAATCCATCTTTGCAGCATCCTTGCGGAACTGCGTAAGATCAAGAACCGGTGCAATTGTCGGATTCATGTCAATATCAGCGGAGACAGCATCAGAGATCTTAGACATGGTGGTCTTGACTGAGGACAGCGTGTCCTCCACCATTCCTGACCCAGCTTCAGCGGCTAGATATGCATACTTATCGATGCCATTGGCAAGACCCTGAACAATATACATACCCCGCTTCTGGAATTCCTTCGAGGGAGAAGCAGAGTCCGCGGCCTCATCCGCGCCGCCCTTGACCTTGTCGATCAGCCATGCACCCGCACTCCAGAGCCTTCCTGCAACAGTGAAGTTCCTGAGTCCAATAATAAGACCATCAACAACCATATCGGCCATACGCTTACCGGTGTCCTTGAACTTCTTCTGATTCTCTGGATCTTCAATTGCATCCATAATACCATTCGCGAATTCTGTTATAGCGTTGAGAGCGGCATCAGCAATCCTCTTAGTATTTTCTCTATTGCCAATGGCGTTGAGGAACGACACAATGAGATTTGTAGCGGAGTCGACAATCCGCTTCATATTATCAGCTACAGCATCAACAAACTTGAGTATGATCTCAATCACAACGGTAGTGATCTGATAGATATTATCTCGAATAGCCTTGAGCATGGCAAGCAGCCACGAGAGAGCCGCTCGCGCAATCTTTGGAACGGCCTCCTTCATGACCTTGAGGAAAGTATCCAGCATCGCCAGGAGAAGAGGGGGTACCTCAGGCAGAAGCTTCTTAACTGTATTGATTATGGACATGATGACCTTGTAGATGGCGTCGCCAATGAGCGGGGCTGAGTCGCCAATAATCTTGACCCAAGCCACCACAGCGTAGGCGAGCTGTGCGCCAACGACGGGCAGAAGGGTTATCAAAGCCATAAGAGCCGGAGTACCGATCGCAGCAAGCGCAACAAGACCAGCAGCGAATGCTGCAAAGCCGACGCCTATAGCAAGCATGGCAAGACCAAGAATGCCGAGCGCCGCGGCAAGGAGGAGGATAATTGGGGTGATAGGCCCAAGAACAAGACCGGCCACGCCGAGAATAACAAACACCCCAGCAATGGCACCGAGCGCAAGAAGAAGACCTTGCCAAGGGATCGAGCTAAGGATCTTCAGAGCCATTGCCAGGACCACAAGAGCACCTGAGACGATAACCATGTTCTTGGCGCCGGCCTTAGCGACGTTCATAAGCAGTACGGCGGCGACTAGAATCACAAGCATTGCCGCAATCGACGCAATCGACTTCGCAAGCCCTCCAGCAGAAATAGAGTCGATCTGCTTCAAGGCAAGGGCAAGAATATTAAGCGCAACTCCCAGAATAAGGATAGAGACGGCAGCCTTGACCAGCTGGCCCTTCTTCGGGAAGGTTTGCATCACAGCACTCAGAACCCCGAGAACTAGTGCGACCTTCCAGATTGAGTCCATAATAGTGGAAGCATCAAGCTGGTCCCAGAGAACCAACGCCCCCGCAAGTGTGATCAATGCGAACGACAGAATAAGAAGTGATGTTGAAGCCGCGAGAAGACTCTTAGCTCCGCCAGACGCCTCAAACGCCTTTGCTGCGCCGACCATAACGGCCATGACGACTACGAAGGTAAGCATGCCCTTGATGAGCTCGCCTGTAGGGATTGAGCCCAACAACTTAAGCGCAAGAGCCATGGCAATCATGGACGCGGCGAGGATCATAATTGCAGTAGACATCAGAATAAGGCGAGCACCGCCAGCAATAGCTTCCTTGGATGAACCCTTCTCAATCTCCGCGTCCAGTTCCTCTAGGGCCTTCGTCATCAACTTAAGCATAATAGCGACAGCGGCGACACCCTTGGCCAGATCTAAGGGGTCAATCTGAGAGAGAACAACCACGGCGGCAGCAAGGAGAAGTAGAGCCAAGGCGATCTTGAATATAGCCTTAGCCTTGACCTCCTTCTGCATGGCCGACAGATTGTCAGTTATCGCATCGAGAACACCACTGACACTCCCGATACCCTGCCTCATCGCCTTAAAGAACTTTTTCAGTTCTCGGATAAACCCGCCAAATATGATCGTATTGAGGATGGAGAGGACGTCCTGCAGCCCAATGTTGTCGAAGGCATCTTTCAGTCGGGTGAATATGCTCGATATCCCCGAACCTGTACTACCCTTGATGACCTGCAAGCCAAGAACAAAGTCAGCCCAGGTCTGCTTGACGATCTCAATAAGCGTATTCGTCTTCTCCAAAGACTGATTGACAGCTTGCAACCCTGTCGAGGAGGCGGAAGCCTTTTCCCCTCCACCAAAGGCATTGGCAATACTGCTAAATATACTGCTGACTGTATCAGCAAAGCTCTGGAGGTTGGATCGGAATCCCTCGATAACGGGCCCAAGTGCACTGAACTTCGCAATCATGGAATCCAGGAACGGATTCTCATCCCCAGTGAAGATGGAGACAACTGCCTTTGAAAGCTTGATCAAATATCCAATGACCGTGCCAATAGTCTTGCCGATGGTTCCGAAGACCTGGTTGATGATGTCCGTACGCTTGAGGAACCGATCAAAGCCCGAGGCCACGTTCCCGATCATCGCGGTAAGGGAGAGGAGGCCACCTCCGCCGCCGGAAACACCCTTGGCGATCGCTCCAAACAACGCGGCGAAGGCACTGGCAATGCCCTTGATGACTGTCCAGACAATTGAGAATATAGCGAAGACGCCCTTGAACGTCGCCTTCAGATTCTCGGCTGTGTCCTTACCAATCTTCAAATGCTCAGTGAAGTTTCGGAAAGTCTTGGTCATCTCAGCAAGCTGTTGACCAGTCTTCCTCGGGAATATGTCTCGGAAGGCGTCCCTGATCGGCTTGATGATAGCGCCCAAGGCTTCAAATATGTTCTTGAAACCCTCGATTAGATCCGTTCGTCCGCCAAGCGTCTTCCAGTCTGCAAGGAGCTTGTTCCTTGCATCGGCAGAGGCACCAATAACCCCACCGATTGCGTTGGTCATACCGGTCCAAAGCTTGGTAGCCTCAGGAAGCGTGCCAATAACCGTCTCGAATGTATCCGTCCACCCAGTGCCCGCTGAGGCCCTGAGTGTCTCCATCATCATGCTGAAGGTCTTGACGTCCTTAGCAGCCTTAAAAGATTTCTTGCCAATCTTCGTTGATGCATCAGCATATCTGCCGAGAGTCTTTGTGAGGACCTCGCCAGTAACCCAAGCGTCCTTAAGGGTGGTCTGGAAGTTCTTAGTTGTTACCCGGGTTCCCTCTAGCGTCTTATAGGTACCGTCTCCGGCCTTCTTGAGAGTCCCCATGGCGACAGCCGTATCAATAAGCTGCTGCTTGAACTCGACCGTACCCATGTCGGCAATCTCGACTGAGTTCCAGTTCTGAAGCCTGAGGGCCCCATCGCCAATTGCTTGACCGAGATTGTACATGGCAATCGCAGCTTGATTAGAATTCGCCCCAGAAACAGCAGCAAGATTACCAATACCCTTCATAGCCTCTACGGCAACAGGTAGCTTGACGCCAGCGTTGGTAAATTTGCTGAGGTTCGTGACCATATCGCTGAGATTATAAATCGTCTTGTCAGCATACTCATCAAGGTCTTTGAGATACTTGGTAACAGTGCCGATATTTTCGCCCGTGCCGGCCATGATCGTGCCGGTTGCGCCAACCTTCAACTCATAGTCGGAGAACCCGTCCTGCATTGCCTGGATGCCACCAAGCTGCTTGGCTAGGGTCCCTCCAACCTCCATAGCCTTGGTGGTGATATTCGACAGCGCAGTGACAGCGACAGTCCCAAGGGCAATAAAGGCCCCTGAAATATGACTGATCCCGCCTTCCATCCCCTTGAAATTGACCTTGTCGATCGCGGCCTGAACATTGTTCAAACCCTTTTCGACGCCAGGAAGATGCAGGCTAGCCTTCAGCTTATCCAGCGTGCTGATTGTTTGGCTAGCGCCCTGCTCGAACTGAGCATTGTTGAACTTCATCGTGACGATTCTGCTATCAACACTGCTCACGCTGAGGTCACCTCCTTCCAGACGTCACTTGCAATGCGATCAAAGAGAGGTTGAAGAGCCGGATTAATATAGTCTCGGCCAACGACATAGCCGCCGTTGCGAGCGCCATGCCCATACTGGACAAGGACGGCAATTGGGCGTCCGTTGACCACGTTGGTGTTGCCCCAGATGATCGAAATCGACTTACTATCCTGCTTTACCTCGTAATACCATGACTGCGCGGTCTCACCAGTATCTAGAGGGGTCGCGTTCGATAACGCTTGAACACCAGCTGCGCCATAGTAGCCGAGCGACAGGAAAAGATCATTCTGGGTCATCTTGCGAAGGAAGGCTTCGGTATTCTTGAAATCTCCTGTTGACTCAATAACAATCATGACCCTCCTTCTAGAACTAGGGTAGTTGATAGATGCCTGGAGTGGCTGTCTGTGTAAGCCTCGTCGCTGGGAGAGCGACATAGATGCCCGCTATGGAACTAGGTGTTAGATCCCCAGGTGCATGACTCAACTGAGCGATACCTGTTAGGGAATTCGGGATAATTAGCATCGGTTCCCAGCCGAGAACCATGGTCAGAAGTTCTGCTATTGGCGGAAGCCGTGGCTCAGTGGACTCCCCATACAGAATATCCTCAATCGAGGCTAAGGTATTGGCGTTGAGAAGGCGTGAGTCAAGAATAAGATGGGCTGTTGGCACATAGTTCGGAGCTGCATCTGGCACACCTGTAACTGTCCAGCTAAACTGCGTCGGATCGACCGTGTCCGAGGTCGTATTGTAGCTCTTAGGCTCTGGAATAACGGTTAGATTATACAAGAGATGCAGTCGGTAACCATACGAAACACCCAAAATATCATTGCCAAAGAATGTTCGATAGGACAAACCGAACGTCCTTTGACTTTGACCCGAAACGTAGAATCCCGGTCCGAGCTCCTTCATACCCTCGAACTGCAGAAATTCATCAGGATATACAAACGCAGTCAACACGGCTGAGAAATCCCCGGTTGACTGATAGTTTGAGGTCTTGATCCCGTCAAAATATAGAGGAGAGGTATCGTCGGCAAGGTTCTCTTCAACCGAGATAAGACCCGACCACGCAACCCCACCACTGACGGGAAAATATAGAACTCCGTGGTCGAGGCCAGTCTCATAGAAATGTCGCCCGATATCATCCCACACAAGTCTTGTCATGGGAGCTCCTATCAGGACTTCTTGATGATGTAAGTCAACGCGTAATATGGCGGAAGATTCTCATGCGAGGCGGAGGCGGGAGCAGACGAAACAGCATTCACCGTGATAGGGTGGTTATGCTTGGTATTCTGAACATCGGAATTGAACTGTGGAATATCAACAGTGTGATAATGTGCGTCTGCAGACGTCACACCTGCACTATACTGACGGCTCCCATTTGTTGGATTCGAGTCGACATAATTTCCGTCTTCGGATTCCCCTGACCCATCATTCAGCAGAACAGTATGGGTATGTGAATCTGTGTTGGTGCTCGCACTTGGAGGGTTGACTAGGTGGTAGTGATTCACATTGTCGGGACCCGAGATCGCTGTGTGCGCATGCCCGGGCAGACCCGACTGTGCTGCCGTTAGGGTGACAGTCGCTGCACCGCCAGAATTTGGAAGTGTCCCACCATCACCAAGGATGAACTTGTCCTTCAGATTTGGGGTGAGATGCGGGTTTGGGTGACCACCAGCGGTTAGAAGTGCATTCAATGCAGATGATCCATGGGTGGTCCCATCGCAAAGGTGCCATCCTGGTGGTGCAACATTACTGGCATAAGCGATAATGGCTCCGATTGGAGACATGTCCGTATTGGGAGACAGATCCGCGATCTCGGCAATCACAGACCAGCCACCAGAAACACTGTAGCGATTAATACGGTTAGTGGTCGTGTTTACAACCAGTCGCCCTTCCCAGAGCGCTCCGCCGCTCAGATTATTCCTAGCAGCTTCTGTCATAGGAATAACCGTGTTTCGCAATTCTAGAGAAGTTGCCAACTTTCCACGAATCTCAGGCGGAAAGGCAAGATTCTCATCAACTGCAGGATAGAGATCATATGCCATTTCATTCCCTTTCCGACAAGGGTCCGTTTATAATAAGCTCCAACTCGTCGATGGATATCAATCGCGCCGACTCTGTATCTGAACCATAGAGAATGTTCTCAATTTCAGTCATGCTCTCAGGCAGGATATTAGGTGATTCCAGCACAAAATATGAAGATGGGCGGTACGTACTGCTAGGAAGCGGGACCGTATCAATCGTCCAAGAAAACTCGATCGCCGACCCAGTTTCCTCAATCGTAGAATATCCACGACTCTGACGACTCGCAATGGCGTTATAGATCAAATGTAGCTTATAACCAAGCCCAGGCTCAATCAAAGTGCGATAACACAAACTAAAGCGAGTCCGAGGCTGTCTCGTAAGGATGAACCCAGGGACGACGGAGCGATCTCCAACAGCTCCTTCTAACTCATACGGTACAGAGAATGCCGAGATCTCAGCTTGATAGTTTGTATACCCTACCTGATCCATATACTTTACACCATCAAAGTAGTAAGGCGTACTCGAAGCATCGTCAACTGTCGCTTCGACATTCAGAAGACCATTCCAGACATGTCCGAGGCCACTGGAATCATAGACCACGCCATGATCTACGCCATGCTCATAGCGGTTCGGGCCTGACTGGTTCCAAGTAAGTCTAGCCACGATGACAACCTCCTATCCTCTCGTACCGAATTGCGCTCTTCGCTGGGCATTCAAATCCCGGTTCCTAGCGGCGATTTCACTCTTACTCATCTTCTTAGGAGGTGCATTCTTGACGTTGAATACCTTGATGAGGGTGAAAAGCCGGTTCAAATGCCAATTCTCGAACTCAATCGGAATGCGGAATGAGATCATCCAGTAATAGATCAACTCCGCCGTGATGACCTCTCGACTCGTGGAAGGGGTCTGGGTCTCTGTGAACCATGTGGCAGTCATCTTAGCGTCGATGTACTTGTTGATAGCCTCAATATTTTCGGAAGATAGATGGAAAATTACCTCCGGGGAAATTTTTGGATTCAAAATCATAAACTCGATGTAAGCGAAGACCTCTTCATCTGACTTCGTTTCCTTCGTCAGAAAAGGCTTCTCGAATTTCGCCTCCCATTTTGACAGAGAGACCAAAGAGTGTTCTAGTTCTAAAGTAAGATCCTCAAAGTTGGCGAATTCATTAGTAAGCTCATTGAACAATTCACCACCTGGGATCACAATAGTCAACACTCTTTGGCCTCTCTATCTCAGAATCCTTACGGTGTAGTGAAAGCAGCAATAACGGCGTCCGGAAGAGGGAGCGAGGGCTCCGTTGTAATGTCGCCATAAAGAATAATCTCAAACGCGGCCAGATCAGCCGCATCAACCAGAGTCGAGTCAATCGTGATGCTTGCGGTCGGAGCGTGGTCCGTCACACCAACAGGGACAGTGGTGACCTCCCAGCTGAAGGTGATCGCCTCGGGCGAGTCGTTGACGGTGCCATAAGCCTTCTCGGTCGGGGCTGCATTGGCCCCATAGACGAGATGGAGCTTGTAGCCAAGCGAATCGCCCTCGACGTCATTGCCGATCTTGGTTCGATAGCTGAAGCCGAACGGCTTCCTGGGCTGCTGACCGATAGTGACGCCTACCTGAGGTACCGCCGAGCCGTCGCACTGAGCGAACTCCGGAGGATAGGTGAAGGCTTCAATCGTTGCCCCGAACTCCTCGGCAGAGATGAGGTTCAGATACTTGATGTTGTCAGCATACTGAGCACTAGACTCAGCACCCGACGGTGACTCGGTAACGGTAGTCAGACCGTTCCATGCAAATCCAGTGTTATAAGCACCAGTTTCATCTTGCAGGTAAAGGACGCCATGATCGACACCAGTCTCGTAGAGACGCTCGCCGACCCCATCCCAGGTGAGAGCTGCCATGAGATCTTCCTTTCTAGAAGAAGAGAGTAAATACGTCGTGATTGAGATTGTCCGCTGTGAAGAACCGGTCGAACGTGCACAAAGGCAGCTGTCCTACCTTATCGGGGAACGGGCTATCCGGGTCTTGATCAATTACCGTGATTCGATACCGCTTGGTGTAATTGTAAGGGTAGTTATCCGCGTGCAGGATGTTGGCAGAATCCCGATGGTAAACAATACAGGGATACGTCATCAGCACATTTGCGGGAGGCTGGAAATATACATTCTCGGTGCCCAGAACATCCTCAAGGAGTTGCTGGAGCTGAAACCGTGGGGCCATTGTAGACACCTCCTAACCTCAGGATAAGGCGGGGACTTTGCACCTCGACATCTGCAACCGTCCACAGAGTCCCCGCCCACCTAATATAACGAATGGCAAAGAAGTGCTCATTAGCATATGCGTCGGAAACAATGCTAATGGAATTCCCAACGGAGAGATCATTATTGAGCTGCTCGCCTTCCTGCAACCGTCTGGTGTTCCGAATGACATCGCCGTAGTAAATATACTCGACAAGCTCATCCTGCCAGACACCGGGAGCAGTCTCTATGGTCGCTCCGTAGCCGATCTCACCATAGAACTTTGCCATGTGGTTCCCCTTTTCTTACGGCGTACCCTGCTTACGAGCAATCACCTGGGCAGACTTGAACTTCGTAAGCGCTCCGGAAAGACGCGTCTCGATCAGGTACTTGTACTGGTTGTAATCGATGTCGAAATCATCGAACATCGCGATAGCTCCGCCCTTGTCAGCACCGAGCGTGTAGTCAGAGAGATTGACAAGAATGCAGACGACATCGCACACCGTGGTGCCGTCGGCAATGTCAATGACAGTGACGCCATCCATAATCGGAACGGTCACGATCTTGGAAACACGCAGCGCGGATGCCAGCTCAGCCTCCGTCGAGTAGAGTCGACGACCAAGGGTGTCCTTGAGAACCAGAAGCTCAGTGATAGTGCGCTCCGTGCAGTACATGGCCGGGTTGCCAGAACCGCGGTAGAACTCGCGCTGAATCACAATCGCGTCAACCAGATCGTCACCGACCACATCGTCATCAACCACGGTCTGATGCGTGTAGAACTCGTCGTCGCTCACGATCGGACGAATATACGTCTCCTTGATCTTGTCAGCATCGGCGACATCCCGACCATCTCCGACAAGAACAGCTCGGGCAATTTCCTCATCGAGCATAACCCTCATCTCGGCCTTGAGCCAAGCCACGACATCGAGATCCGTGATATCGATGATATCATCACGGTCGAGCTTCTGCTTCTTGTAGATCGTCTGCGGGGTCGTAACTCGCTCGGTCAGAGCGAACCACTCCTCCTTCTTGAGAGCGCCCTTCACGTAACCCTTGGCCCTAGCCTCGTCATGCGTGATGTCAGCTGACTGAGACTTGATCCTGGAGAAGGGAGAGTGACGAGTGCCATTGATCACACCCGAGACCCACTCCATCCGCCTCGAGACGAACTCGGGGGAATTGGCGATCGTCCTGGCGTCGGGAAACAGGAGATCGATGTTCTCGATGCCGTAGGTCACAGCATGCTGAAGGAACGACTCCTTGAACGACCCAAGCCGCTTGGCGTCATCCACAATGGTCTTCAACTGATCATGGGTCAGGGTCGGACGAGCTGTGGTGGGGGCCCCGCCATTCTGCTCGAAGACGTTATGAGTCATTACAGTACCTTCCTGGTGGGTGAGAGTATCCTCGGGAGATGCATCGTCTTGGGTAATAGCGGGCGTATCATCAGACTGCGCGACTGACTTGGACTCAAGAGCGGCGCCGATCATGAAATGGACGACGTCCTTCTGCTCCTGGGTGAAGGAGTTATAGACATCTTGAACAGTCTTGCCCTCGGTATGGACAACCTCCTCCTCTTCAGCCTCAGCAACATCCTCATGCTCAAGCGAGAGACCCGTGTAGATCACAGCCTCATCATCAAGGCGCTCATAATCGCCATCACCATGCGCAATGCTGATGTTATCGATCAGCGCGCCAGGATTGGCGCCAGACAGAACAAGACTGACCTCTCGGATTGAGCCGTGGAGAACGACCTTACCCTTCTCCACAAGCTTGTTGGCATAGATCGACAGAGACTTGATGTCGCCATGCCTCACCAGAGTCTTCGAGCTCTGTCCAGACTTGGTCTCGTTGAAGAATCCATATGCATAGATACCATCCTGGCGATGCTCAAGAAGAGCATGTCCAAGAATGTTCTCGGGGGAATCATGACCATGCTGCCAAACAAGAGGGACGGTCATCTTGTCCTGATGCTTGAAGGCATCTGGCGTAATCGTTCGACCATCAGCACACTTGAGACCGGCCTTGGTTGCATAGCCGCTGAAATCAGCTTCCATTTTGACAGGCTCCTTCCTGTTTAATGTCAACGGCCTTCCATTGCCGTCTGTGATGTATCTGACTGCGACTTCGACTTCGGAACTAGCTTCAGAGATGGAGGATCAGTGCCCAGTTCAGACTGAGGCATGTTACTGTTGCGAAGTTCATCTGCCTTGGGATCGGATGCCGGCTTGAATCCAACAATCTGTCGAACCTCATTGGAGGTAAGAATCTCATTGCGAGTGAACTTGTCTGCGATTTCGGCCATCTCACTAATAGGAACAAACTTGAAAGGCTCTCTGAAGTACTCGACAGATTGGCGCTGGGAACGAGCGGTCTTAGTTAGGAATGTACGCTTGAACGCCTCGGTAATGGCAGAAAGGACAGGCTCGATGGTTCGATTGCCATAGTTCAGCATGGCCTTCTCGTCAGCCGTGCCATTCATGACCTCTTCGGTCAACCCTAGCTGACTGTACAGCATGTTCGTCAGATACTCGACCTGCTTGAGGAGTCCATTCTCGGCCGGACGGTTCAGCTGGGTGATCTTCTCTGTCCCATCCGTATAGGCAATCCCATAGGTACTGCCCTTGAGTTGGAACTCGATGTCCTGACGGCGCTGTTCCGCCTGTTGACGACGAGCCTCAGACTTGATCACATACGGAAGCTGAATGATCAGATCCAGCTTTCCAGAACTCGAAGCGCTATCAACGGCGTCCAGCATGTTAAGCTTGGTGATGAGTCTTTGCAATGTTGAGTTCGGTTCGTTCATGACCGCATACAAAGGGTTCTCAACAATAGCTACCACCGACTTCTCGAGCGTGACCTCCTGTCGACGCCCAGTCGCCTCATTATAAAGATTCACTCTAACATGCTTAGGGTACCATTGAACAATCTCACCGACACGCATGTTCTTGATATCATAACTACCAAAAGTCTCAGGATTAGAGGTCGTCTCGACGGGAACTACAGCTACGACGCCCTGATTGAACAAAGACATGGCAATATCTTGACGAAACGCCCTAGCAGCTTGATCGACGTTGGCCTCTACAGTCAGACAGTTATTCAAGCCACTGTCAATCGTCTCCAAATATCGTCCCTCATCGTCCAGACGCACGTGCTGAATCGCACTTGCCGACACATCAATGCTAAGACGGGTGTAGATGGAGGAGATGATGGAACGTTCATTGGTGATGTTCAAGCGTGTTCGATCAGGCTTTGTGGCATAGCTCGTACCTAGATCGTAGGGTTGGAACTCATCCTTTCGATCCTGGTTAGAAAATGCATTCCACGCATGCCTAAGACGCGAACCAAAACGAGCCATTAGTCACCTCCTCTCATGGGATGCGAACCCCACCTAGATGGGTCATTGTATACGCTGCATACTTCTGGCCCTCAAATAACCGTGACGCTGCTGGGACAGACTTTCCTGAAGCAGACTCTGCTGCCTTCTTTACCGTGCTGATTGCTGAGATCGGAGACTTACCACTCTTAGCCATATAACTCGCCGCGAAAACGGCTCCTGCGCCGACGACTGCTGTAATCGCCAGACCCGTGGCTATCTTGCGACCCCGACTCGAGCCTTCTCGTCCTGAGGAAAAGTCTTCTTGATAATATGGTTCGGGTGTACTATCTCCTTCGGAGGCATTCCTGTCCGCAGATGACGATTCCTTCTTTCGAACCCCCCAGCGCATGCCTCTAACGCCGAAATGGGCGAACGCTTGCCCTGCAGCAATAGCATCGCTACGAAAAGGCTCTTCGCTGAGGTGCGTCAGTTCACTCACGAGAAAACCTCCTCTCAGTCGCGATATATAGGACCTTGATTAGCCTTAGCTACTCTTGGAATGGCATCAGTAAGAACGCCTGAGTTTGGAGAAATCCACGCAGTCCCGAGTTGCAATCCACCAAACTGCGTAAGCATGGCGGCTGCAGCTTTCTCCCCACGCCGAATCTGCTTATATGTTCGGTTCTGATTACCAAAGCGCATCGTGTTATTGAAAGCTTTTCTCTGCTGCCTTGTAAAATCGCTTCTTTTCGCTTTAACTGACTTGTAAGCCCCTGGGTTCCCATGTGGAACGTCAGGATTCCTAACGCCCCAACGCATACCCTTAACGCCGAAATGAGCTAGCGCTTCTTCATACGTAGGTTCACTCACTCGAACGCCTCCTTGTTAGCTTTGTAGGCTACGTAAGCGTCCAAGAGGGCCGCCACGTTGTCAATCTTCTCTTCCTGGCGTCTCTTCAAGAGCTTCCGATTCCCGTTTGTATCCTCAAGCGTGATCGCATTCCCCATCGCAAACGTCATCAGGTCCTGGTCAAATATAAGCATCCGTTCACCACTCAGAATCTTGATCTCTCCAAGGGGGACTGACTCAGTTCGAGCACCCTGGATCACTTTCTCAATCCCATAGGGCCCATTCTCTTGTTCCCAGCGAGTCACGAACTCTTTTGCGTTGTAAGGATCGAAACCAAGGGTGCGAACGTCATACTCAGAGTCCTCGATGAACTTATCAAGATCCTCGTAGACCTCCATCATGTCCAGGACAGTGCACTCAAGGACGTGAAGGCTGCCCTCCTTGATGAACTGCTCATACTTGTGACGCATAGCTCCTGGAAGCTTCATCAATGTCAGCGAAGAGATATAGCTACGTGTCTTGACCCCAAACAGCCCACGAGGTAGAGGGAATAGAAACGTAAATGCACAGAAATCGTCGCCTTGGGAAAGATCGGCACCGAGAGCACACGGCATCTTCCAGAATTCACGAGGTCGATGTGGAAGTGTCTCCTCGTAGGTGAAGAAGTAGGTGTAGCCCTCCATTGGGATACCGAAACGCTTGGCAAGAATGTCATTGCGGGAAGCTGGAGCCTTCTCGGCTCTTTCGACATCGAGGTGATAGGTTTCATAGGACACCGTCTTCCCAAGATTAGGATTCGCCTTCAACCAAGTAGCTGGATCGGCTACTTCCTCAATCTCATCCAACTTGTAATGGAAGATCGAGACATGTGGCGCGAGATAGTCGCCCTTGAGGATGTCAGCAAGTTCCATTTTGACAGTGTCGCCAGAACCGTTTCGAACTGTACCCTCTGAACTGATAGCAACGATCAAGTAATCGTCCAGTTTCGAGGCACCTTGCTCCACAGCACCAACAACATCTTCTCTGATGTCTCCAGAGAGCCACTCATCGATAGTTGAGACCTTGGGTCGAAGACCTTGAAGCTTGTTGATCGTCATAGGACGGACCTCAAGCAGAGAACCGGTGAGAAAGTTCTCGACGCCCTTCTTTGTGGAGGCCAACTTCATACGATTGGCCCTGGAGCCGGTCGTGTTCTGCATAGACCCCTCCGTCAAGAACTGAAACAGAGGGCCGCGACTTCGGACAATAGCGGTTCTGATGGGCGACATCACCTCATCAGCCTGCTTCATCGTGGGCGCAGTAGTGATCTGGTGGGTTGTCGAGGTGTCGACGTTCAGGAAGTAGCTTTGCAGGCAAGAAGCGTACATAGACTTAGCCGCGCCACGGGCAACGATGAGGTACTGCTTCGTAGTGAGCCGCTTCTTGATCGTCTTGGTGATGTAATGCCCACCATGATTATCTTCCGATGGCTGGTATACACTACGGTCTACAAAGTAGTACCAGCCAAAGATCTGCTCTGCCCACAGTTTGAATGAGGGCAGAAGATGAAGATCACCTCCATCCGTGAGTGTCAGTTCATTCTCGCAGTAACGAACAAACCCTTCAACTGCTTGATCATCATAGTAGATCTTTGGATTAGCAATGAGCCCATCGATGCGATTCATCTCCATCGAAATCTCGCGATTCACAGGAAAGTCGCCCCGAACGACAGCATCGCGAAATTCACCATAATAGATCGGAACCGCTCGATTCGATAGACCCATCACTCACCTCTTACTTCTTTCCCTTTGTTGCCTTTGCGAACGCCTCGCCTATCTTAATAGCAGCTTCAAGCCGTGGGTCCTTAACAGCCTTAGGATCTTTAAGAAGCGCCTCGGCATACTTCTTGCCTTGCACAGCCTTGGCAGCTTCAACGCCAAGAATTGGAGCATAGTCCTTTAGAAACTTCTCACCAAGTGACTTCTGCTTCGGATTCAGCCGAGCATACTGCTGTTCCAGATTCATCCGTTCAACGAGTGTCCGCATCTCATTGTTCGAGAGCGATTGTGGGCCGCTGGCTCGAGCCTTCTGACGAATTGCAGCGGTTAGCTTTGCGTCTTCGGAGGAAGGCTGACGGTGTCCTCCAGTTGTGATGATCTTCTGCCCAGGGCGAGCACTCACCTTGATGGGCGTAGGGCCGCCACCACCCCCGCCCGATCTCTTGCGAACACCCCAGCGCATCCCAAGAACACCGTAATGTTGAAGAAACTCCTCAATATCCTCCACAGGTCACCTCCTTAAGGCTTTCGATAAGTCACGTATGTCTTGGCATAGCGCGTTGTGTAATCGATCGGGTCGGTACCGCCCTCAACCATTATCTGCCACTTACCGCCGAGGCCACTGCCCTTCTCAACGTGGAAGTTTGGATAGGCAATTGAGTCATTACCAGCACTTGCGTCGTACGACAGGCTCAAATATGCAGTCTCGTCACCGTCAGACCGGATAAATCGGCTATGAATAGTCCGAGTGGCGGATCGCCCTTTTGGGAGATGAATCCTCAAATATAGAAAGTGTTCTTCCTTGGACTTTCCAGTAATCCCAGAGGCAGGTTGAGCCGGAAGATCAAGATCGTGCCAGTCTCCATCTGGATAGACGAGAATCTTCGAAGTGAACTTCTCAGAATACCAGTCCCAGAGAGCTACGTTGCTCCAAGTCTCTGCAGGAGGCTCAGGCATAGGTGGGCCTGCTTCATCAACATCCTGAATAACGACGCAAGCACATCCAGAGAAGAGATGCGTTGCCTGCTTCGGACCCACAGAAGATCCCTTTGCAGGATCATTCCCAAAATTATGCTGTTGTTGGCAAAGACGGACCTCTTCGTCTGTCTTGTCTAGGTAGTTCCCAGAAATATCGATGGTGTGACCGTTTTGGAGTGGATGTCCATTCAGATGCATCTGCAGACGCTTGACTGAATCAGAGTCCTTTTGCCCATAGACCAGCTTGGACAAATATACATCCCCATGAGACACGCTTGTTACTCCGCTGGTGAAACACTTCACACCGTTATAAGTATCAGTGAAGATACGCTTACTTGAGGTAGCGCCCCACTTTGCGGGATAGCCAATATCTTCAATGCCGACCATCTTACCATTACTGGGATCTGTAGTGGCAATCTGAGTTCCAGCTTCATTGTAAACGCGGGCTGCATGGCCATTGGTCCCATACTTCCAGACAGCAATATCGCCACGTTGTGGAGTGGTCCAATAGCGTCCGGACGCAATGACCTTGTCATAGACCTGATTCGCGTTCGCGCACCCCCACGCGGGCGGACATCCGCGATCGCCACCGAGGGACCTCCACGTATGATTTGCACACATTCCTGAAGAAGATGGGTTATGTGAAAGGAACCAGTCTAAGCCTTCATCAATTGTCCGAGGTGTCGGGCTGCAATTGGCCATCTACGCCTCATCTCGACGCCCAAAAGGCAACGGCTCCGGGTCAAGCTCTGACTCGGGCTGCTGTGAAATAGGAGTGTTATGGTTCATGCGAACCTCGATCGTCAGCCACGCCCCAAGAAGAATAAGCCCAGCGGAGATCAACGAGATCCCAACCACAGTCTCGTCAATGGCATAGGACGTAGAGCCGCCGATCAACAGAAGAGCCGCTGCGATCAACGGAGTTAGCTGCCTCACGTCAACACCAGCGCAATGAGCAACCAAAGGACAAGGGCTAGAATAGCAACCAGGATAACGTCACGAAAATCCATTATCTTCCTCCTATCCTCTATCGTTCTTGTGTTCACGTCGTTCAGCCCAGCGATCCACAGTCAGGGCGATCGCAAGGATACCACCAAGAATACCTATGATGATGGCTAGACCAATAAGGATTCTGATCACCAGATCACCGCCGCTAGGACTACGATTGAGACTAACGCCAGTATAACAATAAGCAGCAATTCCCCCTTAGAGTGGCCATCATCCTCGCGAGCTTCATCGGCTTTAGCCACCTTCCGAAGATAGGCCCTGATTGATAAGGTGAAGAATATGATTGCGAGAACAATACCGCTACCAATGAGAAGCCAGGACTCTGTCATAGCACGACAATACCCGTTAGAATGATCAAGAGAATGAACAGAAGCAAAAATATCAACCAGCCGCCGCTGTCTCTCATTCCTTCTCCTCTCGGCCCTCATGTCTACGCATTATCAGTCCAGGAGGTTGAGTAACCGCCACACCAACCCAAACACCCAGGACAATACTCCCTGCGCCGGCCAGCAGACCCGCCAACCAGGAGTTGTCCCTTGCAATAGCAAGACCAGTCGCCGTCACCAGCAACGTTATCGCGGACAGGAGAATTCCTGGTGCAGTTATGTGGGGCGGTCTCATTTCACCTCCTTAGTTGGTTATGTCAGCAGAACATCCCTCAGTAGTTCCGTAGGGCGAAGCTGCCAGACATGCCGTCGGCGGCCACGTTCATAGCTGCTTCTCGAACACGACATCGCAGAAGAACTGCCGCAGAAAATTTGTCGTCGGATAGGTGCCCAATGCGCCCTGCCACCCGGTGGCGCGGATGGTCACATCCCCATTCACATAGTCGGCGCTGTCGTTCCTGCGGGCACAGAAGTCGCCAGCCTCAATGTCCACCCCAACCCGCACAGTCTGCCCAGCGGTGACGATCAACGGGGTGGACAGCGCAACATCGGTCCAGCCTATGAACCCCGACGCGCGGGTGACCGTGGCCGACGCCTGGACGATGCCGAACACGTCGTTCCACACCTTCATTGTGCGCGACGTTCCCACGGCGGCGGCCTGCCAGTAGTGGCGCAGCTTCGTGATCCGCCCCGCCGCAGCCAGTCGCACATCCCCCGCGTAGGTCGCGGAGCTGCTGTTCGACGCGGGGAGTTGGTCGGTGTAGCCCGACTGCGGCGGCCCGAACGGGGGGGCGGACGGCCACACCTTCACGGCACCCCGGTACACAGCAACAGCGGGGGTGGCACCCCGGTAGACCTTGCTGGCGGTGTTGAGCAGCGGCATGTCAGATCACCACATAGAGGGTGTTGTCGTCCTTGGTGCCGATGGCGTCATAGGCGGCTTGCGTCCCGGACCACATTCCCCAGTAGGTGCCAGCAGCCCACGCCACGGCGTAGTCCGTAGCACTTGTCTTGTTCAGTACTTGTGCTGTGGTGCCGCCGGGTGGGATGGACTTGAGCGCGACGGGCCACGAGGGGGCGGTGACCCTGAAGATGGGAGACACGCCCCACGCGGCCGCCGACGCGGTTCCTGGGAATATGTCGCGCGTTGCAGCGTATGTCGCACTTCCGGCTATCCCGGTCACGTTGCCGGATATCTGCCCTGGGTATGCCACGAACTGGCCTCCTGAGTAGCCGTTAGTCGGCTGCCAGAACGCGGCCACATAGATCGTGGCTGGAACCACTGAAACGGGTGTATCAAAGATGACGTCGTTCCACCCCACGGCAGCGGTGAAATCCTTACTGGCAAGCATCGTCCCACCCGCCGAGAACAGGTACGCCTCCCACGTCGGGTCGCCCACCGTGAAGACTTGTACCCGGATACCTGTGACGACCCCTGCCGTATCGAACTGGAACTTCATCCCCGCCGTTGTGTTCGCGTTGTTCAAGGAGCCCACAGCGGGGGTCACGTACTGGGCCGGGCCCGGGCTGCTGGGTTCTGCCTTCGGCCCGTACAGCACCCGGTCGTCTGTGTCGAGGTAGTAGTCGCCGCCGTTGCCGGTGGCTTCGGTGGGGGTGGCTGTGCCGGACAGGATGGTGGAGCCGGCAGCCCATGCCACCGCATAGTCCGTGGCACTCGACTTGGCCAACACCTGTGCAGCAGTGCCGCCCGGTGGGACAGACTTGAGGGCGACGGGCCACGGGATGGATACCACAAACACAGGCGAAACGCCGAAGTATGCCTTCCCCGCGTACGAGGTCGCCGGGATCGTGTCCACAACGGTGCCAAAGTTGAGGGCTTTCCCGTCGACCCCGTCAGCGATGGATAGGACATTTCCAGACGTTTGCCCGGCGTGTGTGCCGGTGACAACTCCGAGATTCTGCGCTGGACCGGTAGGCACCCACACCGCGACCACATAGGTCGTGGCCGCAGCGACACTGAGAGGGCTGGTGAGAGTGACTGTGTTCCAAGCGTTGAGTGTGAGGGTGCCCGCGTTCTGGCTGCCCAGCAGCTCCCCGGACTTGGCCCACACGTACACCTTGTATCCGGTGGTTGCCGATGCCCCGGATGGAACCCACACCCGCACCGCCGTCACCAGCCCCCCGACGGTGAAGCGGAAGTTCTGGCCCAGGCTCGTCCCGCCGCCGATGAGCGTGTCGAACGGCCCCGGCGGTATCACGTATTCGTCAGTTGCTGCTGTCCCCTTCGGCCCGTACAGAATCCGATCATCCGTGTCGAGGTAGTAGTCCCCGACAGCCCCGGTGTCGCTCACGGGAGTGGCGGTTCCGGACAGGATCGTGGACCCACCGCCAGTGCTGGAGATGATGACCGCGCCGGGCGTGGTCGTCGTGTCGAGGTCGATACCGGCGCCCTCGATCAGGTCGCCCGCCTCCAGATAGGTCGGCGTGGTCGCCGCGAGATCCGCGATCAAGTATCGGACGAGGACGATGCCGCCGGACCCGGACCCGCCAGAGTTCCCGTTGGGGCCGCTGCCGCCGCCTCCACCGTTGCCATAGCCCGTGGCGCTCGTTCCGTTCGCATTGTTCACGCCCGACCCGGCCTCCGCGCTGCCGCCCGTCCCCACTGCGCCTGCGCCGTTGTTACCGCCGCCGCCCCCGGCCGCGTACGTCGCTGCCAAGGTAAGCCAGCCGTTACTGGTGCCCGGGCCGCCGTTGCTGCCCTGATTCCCCACAGTCGAGGTGTTGACCCCGGGACCGGCTGAGCCGCCGCCGCCCGCGCCGCCGTAGGGGTTGGCATTGGCCGAGTCGCCGCCCTTGTA
>Ga0247779_1000231_pt1 | contig 41035 bp, 34 predicted proteins | sample UWRJL221509R5_FD_179925 | JGI IMG/M metagenome (GOLD analysis project Ga0247779, IMG submission 179925) | Plant litter microbial communities from Arlington Agricultural Research Station in Wisconsin, United States - UWRJ-L221-509R-5 | ecosystem: Environmental > Terrestrial > Plant litter >...
GGCACCTGCGCCAGTGGCACCTGCGCCCGCGGCACCTGCGCCAGTGGCACCTGCGCCAGTGGCACCTGCGCCAGTGGCACCTGCGCCCGAGCCTGCACAGGCGGCACCCGCAGCCGTCGCGCCCGCAGCGCCCCCACCAACGGCGCCGCTCGCCGAACCGACGCCCGCGCTGTCGGCCGAGCCAGCTCCTGCGCCAGCCGCCGCTCCGAGTCGCAACGCTTCGCGGCGCTTCCTGATCGGCATGGCCTGGAATGTGGCTTTCCCCGTGGCCAGCGTGCACGACTTCACCAACTCGGCCAGTGCTCTCGGCTTCGAGTTCCTGGTTCGGTATTTCGCGCTGCCGCAGCTGTCCTTTGGGGTGAGCACGGATTTTCAGACCTTCATTGCGACGCAACCGCGCACGACGTACCCAATCGACAACGGTGCAGTGACCGCCACTGCCTACAACAGCGTTCAAAGCTCAGCCGTTCGCGCAGCCGCCCATTACTACTTTTTGAAAGAGGGGTCAGTGTTGCCGTACGCCGGAGCGAGCATCGGCGTTGGCTGGTCCACGTTTCAATCGGCAATGGCCGATATCGTCATCTACGACAATCAGACCTCGGTCCTGCTCGGTGCTGATCTCGGAGCGGTCTTTCCGTTGGCCAACTCCAGCCTGGCATTGATGACTGCCTTTCGCTATTCGGCCTTGCCGTCTGCGGAGTTTCTCAACGTGACGGACGTGCAGAGCCTCACACTCCAATTCGGTGTCTTGACGCTTTGACCAAGCGGGGGCGACAAGGGCTCATGCTCTTGGCTGCGGCGAGCATGCTGCTCGTTCGCGCTGCACCTGCAGCTCCGCCCGCGGCTCCGCCCGCGCCGGCTAGCGACCCACTTTCTGCGCAACGGAGTGAGCACGCAAAGGAGGACGCGGCCGGGCCCGCGATTGGCTGGAATTGGAAGGGCACCTGGCTCACGCCAATCGCTGCGCCCGCCTACACCCCCGAGCTCGGCGTGCTGCTCCTGGCCGGAGGCATGCTGAGCTGGCGTGCCGATGCGGACAGTCCGCGCTCTTCCGTGCCATTCAACATCGGTTGGGGCACGGTGGGCGCTGTCGTTTATTCGAGTCTGCTCAAGACGTATTTCGATCACGATCGCTACCGCTTGGACCTCGACATCTGGGTCAAGGACATGGCCGATCACTATTTCGGTGTCGGCTATGACGCGGGTCGGAACACCCCGCTCGGCGAGACCACCACCGAGTATCATCGCCTGTGGTGGCAAGTGAAGCCGACCCTGCTCGCGCGCATTTACGGCGATTTGTTTTTCGGTCTCACGGTCGATGCGACGCAGACTCGGGCAACCGAGCTCAACCCCGTCATGGCCGCCGATCCTGCCGTGCTAGCGGACGGAACGAACAATTTGAGTGCTGGCGTCGGTCCCACGCTGCGTTTCGACAGTCGAGACATCCCACAGAACGCGTATCACGGCGTGTACCTCCAGCTCAGGTATGTTCCGTACCTGACGGCGCTCGGCAAGCATCCCGGCTATCGAGTGTTCGATCTGGACTACCGGCATTATGTGCCCATCGGCCGAACGGGCAGCACGATGACTTGGAACGTCGTCACGCGCACCGCGCGCGGAGACGCGCCCTGGAGCGATCTCGGGCAGATCGGCTCGCCCTTCGATCTCCGGGGCTACCGTTGGGGGCGCTACCGCGACCACACGATTCTCTACGGTATCATCGAGTACCGTTACGTGTTCAGCGCCGGTCACCTGCCCGATGGCTCGCTCAAGCTCAGCCGACACGGCGTGGTCGGCTGGGTCGGTCTCGGCACGCTCGGTGCCGACTATGCGCGGCTCGAAGGTATGCTGCCGAACGCCGGCCTCGGCTATCGGTTCGCCGTGCAGGGACGTCTGAACGCACGCTTGGATTTCGGTGTCGGCAAGGAGTCAAACGCTTTCTATTTCAGCTTCAACGAAGCCTATTGAAGCGATTCTGCGCTGCAATTACAGGTGCAGGCCAACACCGAGCAAGGCCTGCCCTTGCAGCAACGGCTGCCCAGAATAGCGGACGGCACAACCCGCGCCGCCGATGCAAAGTGCGGCTGCCTCGCCGCTGATGAAGCTCAAGGGCATGCGTCCGATCACGCGCACGTCGAGGAAATCGGTGAGCATGATTTTGACGCCGCCGTCGAGCACGCCTGAAAAACTGAAGTCGTTTCCCGAGCCGTCTACCGGCGCCAAGCGCGTGGCCCCGAGGCTGAGCCCGAGGTACGGCACGATACGCCCGTGTGGAGCCTCTAGGTTTCCACCGACTTGAAAGTAATCGAAGCTCACGTCGAGCTGTCGGCTCGACTCGAAGCCGCCTTCTGGACGAAGGTAGGCAGTCGTCTGCATGCGACTGTAGCTGAAGTAGGCATAGCCGTGGCGCTGAGCTTTGAAGCCCACGAGCCCGCCGTAAACGGGTGCGCTGTCGAAGCTCACGTTGCCCGCTCCGGTGTTCGACGAGACGCCGATGTCGCCGGTGAAACCCACGCCGCCGAAGCCGACCACCTCGATGCGGCGCTCGCGTTCTTGGGCGGGTGCGTAACGAGTCGAGAGCGTGATGGCGAACGTAGCAGCGAGTGCAGTGAATTTCGTCAACGAACTAGTATCCTTTATTGGCTCGAAGAATTCGCGGCAGCGCGAGTGTGCTCGCACTGCCACCCTACAGCAGCTGCCGAAAATGCCCGGCGAGATCCCGCGGATCGTGTTTCACAAATGACACTCACGTTTGCGTTACTCGCTCAAAAGACAGCGCCGTTTTCGAACGGAATGACACTTGGCGCAAGCGCAAATCGCGGTTAACGGAATTGCCCATGCGCTTCTCCCACTCAGTGCTGTCCCTTCTCGTGGCTCTTCTCCCGTTTGCGGGTGCGTGTCGACCGCCGGCTGGACAAGCAGCGTCACCCAGTGGGCAGAACGCACCGCCACCGGCGCCGGCGCCACCACCGCCGCCACCGCAGCCCGCATACAACGGGCCCACGGTCGACGTGCCCGTAGGCAGCCGACTCGTGATGCGCCTGAACGACAACATCGATTCCGGAAAAGGTGCAGGGCTGCGCTTCACCGCGTCCCTCGAGGCGGCCTTGCCGGACGCCAGCGGCAACGTGCTCGTGCCGGCGGGCACGAAGGTGTTGGGCATCGTCCATGACGCCCAATCCGCAGGCCGCGTCGCGGGCAAGAGCGAGCTCGAGATCGCATTTACGGATCTGCAAATCAACGGCCTACTGTTTCCGATTCAAAGCCAAGGGGTCAAAGCCGTGGGCGAAGGCAGCGGACGCGATACCGCGCGCAAGGTGGGGGCGGCGGCGTTGATCGGCGGGGCCTTCGGTGGCGGCAGCGGTGCGGCGAAGGGTGCGGCCATCGGCGGCGCTGCGGCCGTGCTCACGCGCGGCAAGGAAGTGCGAATCCCGGCTGGAACCGTGCTGGAGCTTTCGCTCGTCGCCCCCGCCAGAGTTCCCGCGCCAGTCGCAGCGGCACCGGTCGCCGCGGCACCGGTTGCAGTGGCACCAGTCGCAGCGGCACCCGCCGCCGCTCCGGCTGGTGCAGCCGCCGCGGCACCGGTCGCCGCGGCACCCGCTGCCGCGGCGGCTCCGTCAGCTGCGGCCGAGGCCGAGCAGAAGGCGTGCGTCAAGAAGCTGATGGCCAACGGTTTCACGGCCGACGAGGCGCTGAGCTCCTGTAGCAAAAAGACCAAGTAACAATGGTGATGCGCCGCGTGCGTCAGATCGTGCGCGGCCGTCACGATCCAACACCCGAGTTACCGTCGGTCGCGCCGTTGCTACGAGCAGCGTGAGCGTTCAAACACTATTGGGATGCGATTGCCCGCGAGCTTGCTGCTCGACGGGACGCGGGCTGAAACGTCAACGGCCTTTGTATCAGGCGTGTTCCAGGGTTGCATGGTGGCTGTAACATCTGGAGCCCGCGAGATGGCGAAAATGCCGGCGCAATGCCGCGTTCGAAAACCAGGGGGCCGGCTAATGGCATTGACTTCCCTATGGGGACGCGCGACCAATGCAGAAATGTTCGGGTGCAATTGGTGGGCGTTGCTTACGTAAGTGCCAGCTCCTGCGCCTGTGCGTCTTGGATGAAATGAAACCGTTAGCCACTCTCCAGCGTCGCTCCGCTCCCATCCTTCTCTTCACCTCACTCATCTCGTTCATCGGCTGCGAAAAGGCAGAGCAGAAAGCTGCCCCACCGCCGCCGCCCGTGGTGAAGATGGCGGAGGCCGTTTCGCGCGACGTGCCGATCACCGTCGAGGCCGTGGGTCAGACCCGCGGCAACATGGAGATCGATATCTCGGCACGCGTCGAGGGTTTCCTCGAAACGATGGACTTCAAAGAGGGGTCCTTCGTCAAAAAGGGGCAGCGGCTATACACGATCGATAGTCGACCGTTCCGCGCCGCCCTGGCGGAGGCTGCGGCCAAGGTCGGGCAAACGAAGGCGGAGCTCGTCCGCACGCAAAACGACGTGGCGCGTTACCAACCGCTGGTAGCGAAAAACGCAGTGTCGGTCCAAGAGTTGGAAACCGCGCAGGCCAACGAGCGCGCGCAGCAGTCCTCGGTTGCTGCTGCGCAGGCGGCCTTCCAAAAGGCGCAACTCGACCTCGGTTACACGACCGTGCTAGCGCCGGAGGACGGCTTGATCGGAACCACGGAGGCCTATCCAGGCACCTTGGTTGGCCGCGGTGAGTCCGCGCTGCTCACGAAAATTTCCAAGATTGATCCGATCAAGGTGCGTTTCAGTGTCTCGGAACGTGACTACCTGTTTTACGCGAAGCGCAGCGAAGCCCAGGGCAAGAACTTGGCAGGCATCGTGCCGAGCGGCGCAGGCGGCGGCGCAGCGGCAGGCGCAGGCGAAGCCGACCAGAAGTTGTCGTTCCAGATGATTCTGGCCGACGGCTCCACGCACCCGTATCCCGGTACGCTGTCGTTCGTCGATCGCAACGTCGACGCCAAGACCGGCACGATCCGCTTGGAAGCGGCGTTTCCCAATCCCAACGGGATCGTGCGTTCGGGACAATTCGCGCGCGTCCGCGCCGCAGTATCGATCAAGAAAGGCGCCGTGCTCGTCACGCAGGGCGCCGTGGTCGAAGCTCAGGGCATCAACAGCGTTGCCGTCGTCAAGCCCGACGACACGATCGAGATGCGTGTGGTGAAGCCTGCGGAGCGCATCGGCTCACTCATCATTTTGGACTCAGGCCTCAAGCCGGGTGAGCGGGTGGTGGTCGAGGGGCTGCAGAAGGTGCGCGGCGGGGTCAAGGTCAAGCCGCAACTGGTCCCGCTCGAGGAAGCCCCTGCAGCGGCTCCCAGCGCGTCCGCGTCGGGAGGCTGAACATGGCCGGCTTTTTCATCCGACGTCCCATCGTCGCGATCGTGATCGCGATCCTGATCGTGATGCTCGGCGCCTTCTCGTTGAAGGGCCTGTCGATCGAGCAGTATCCGTTCCTAGCCCCGCCCACCATCCGCGTGACTGCCAACTACCCGGGCGCCTCGGCGCTCAGCGTCGAGCAGTCGGTGGCGACGCCCATCGAGCAGGAGGTGAACGGCGTCGAGAACATGATCTACATGAAGTCGTCGAACACCAGCGACGGCCGCATGCAGCTCGACGTGAATTTCGGCGTCGGCGTCGACCAGGACATGGCCAACGTCCTCACGCAAAATCGCGTGTCTGCCGCGCAAGCGCGCCTGCCTCAGGACGTGGTGGCTCAGGGCGTCACCGTCAAGAAGATGAGCCCCAGCATCTTGATGCTGATCGGGCTGTACTCGCCGAAGGGCAGCTACGACGCGAATTTTTTGATCAACTACTGCGGTATCAATCTGCGCGATCAGCTGCTGCGCATTCCCGGCATCGCTCAGGTCGACCTGTTCGGCGGCACCGACTACGGCATGCGCATTTGGCTGCGGCCCGATCGCATGGCGCAGCTCGGGCTCACGCCCAACGACGTGATCCAGGCGATCAAGGAGCAGAACCTGCAGGCGCCCACGGGGCGCATCGGCGCCTCGCCTTCGCCCGAGACTCAAAAGTTCACGTACACCGTGAGCGCCCCCGGCCGCCTGATCATGCCGGAGGAGTTCGAGAACATCATCATCCGCGAGAACAAGGACGGCTCGCAGATCCGTATCCGTGACGTGGGTCGTGCCGAGCTCGGCGCGCAGGGGTACGACGCCTTCGGTCGCTTGAACGGCAAGCCCTCTGGCGCCATGGCGCTGTACCTGCTACCCGGCGCCAATCAGCTCAAGGCGTCCGAAGCCATCTACGATACGATGAAGCGGGCGCAGGCGAACTTCCCGACCGATCTCGACTACAAGATCGTCTACGACACCACGCCCGCGGTCGAGGCCTCGATCGAATCGATCATCCACACCTTCGTGGAAGCAGTGATCCTGGTCACGCTGGTGGTGTTCATCTTCCTGCAGAACTTCCGCGCCACGCTGATCCCGCTCTTGACCGTGCCCGTGTCGCTCGTCGGCACGTTCATGTTCTTTCCGTTGCTCGGGTTTTCGATCAACACCCTGTCGATGTTCGGTCTGGTGCTCGCCATCGGCATCGTGGTCGACGACGCGATCGTGGTGGTCGAGGCGGTGATGCACCATCTCGAGCACGGCATGAGTCCGAGGGATGCCACGATCCAAGCCATGAAGGAGGTCTCAGCCCCCGTCATCGGCATCGCACTGATTCTTTCGGCAGTGTTCTTACCCGTGGCCTTCATCCCCGGTCTCACCGGGCGCATGTATCAGCAGTTCGCGCTGACGATCGCCATCTCGGTCATCCTGTCCGCGTTCAGTGCGCTCTCGCTCTCGCCGGCGCTCGCCGTGCTGCTCTTGAAGGCGCCCAAGCACGGGGGCAAGGTCGGCCTTTTGGGCAAGGCCTTCAAGGGCTTCAACACCGGCTTCGACTGGGTGACCCGTGGCTACGTCGGGGCTGCGCGCTTGCTCGTGCGTCGCTCGATCATCACGGTGCTGCTCGTGGGTGTGGTCGTGGTGGGTGCCGGGCTGTTCGGCAAGGCCATCCCCGCGGGCTTCGTGCCCGACGAGGACCAAGGCATCATCGGCGTGGCCGTGCAGCTGCCGCCCGGTGCGTCGCTGGTGCGCACGAGCGCCCTGCTCAAACAGGTCGAGGACGTCCTCGCCAAGACCGATGGCGTCGATTCCTACCAAACGATCGGCGGCTACGGCGCGGTCACCAGTACCTACCAGCCGAACTTCGGCACGGTTTTCGTGCGCTTGCATCCCTGGGAGGAACGAAAAGCACCCGGGCTGCGCGCGATGGACATCATGGCCAAGCTCAAGCGTGCCTTCTCGGTCATCCCCGAAGGCATCATCATCCCCTTCAACATCCCCACGATTTCGGGCTTCGGCGCCTCGTCCGGCTTCAATTTTCTGATCCAGGACCGGAGCGGTGGGCTCAGCGTCGACCAGCTGGGTGCGCAGACGCTGGCCTTCATCACGGCGGCGAGCCAACGGCCAGAGCTAGCGAATCTTTTTACCTCCTTCAATCCCCGGTATCCGCAGCTTGGGGTCGAGCTCGATCGGGAAAAGGCGCGCAAGCTGGGCGTGCCGGTGAACGAAGCCTTTCAAGCCCTCAGTGCGTCGCTCGGCGGCAGTTACGTCAACGACTTCAACCGCTTCGGTCGCCTATTTCGCGTTTACGTGCAGGCGGAAGCGAGTAGTCGGCAGAAGCCCGAGGACATCGGCGAAATCTACGTTCGTAGCAAGACCACGGACACCATGATCCCGCTGTCCACGCTGATGGACGTGAAGCGCCAACCGGGCACCGAGATCACGAACCGCTTCAACCTGTTTCGATCGTCCGAGATCAGCGGCGTGCCGGCACCCGGCTACACCTCCGGCCAGGCGCTTGCCGCGCTCGAGGAAGTGTTCAAGGCGACCATGCCCGCGGAGCTCGGCTTCGCGTACTCCTCGATGTCTTATCAGGAGAAGGTGGCTCCGCCCGCGGCTCCGACGCTGGCCATGGCGATCGTGTTCGTGTTCTTGCTGCTGGCGGCGCTGTACGAAAGTTGGCGGCTGCCCTGGGCCGTGTTGCTCGGCTCTCCCTTGGTCGTGCTCGGTTCGTTCTTCGGGGTTTGGTTGATGGGCTACGACAACAACGTGTACGTCCAGATCGGCAACATCATGCTGATCGGTCTGGCCGCCAAGAATGCGATTCTGATCGTCGAGTTCGCGAAGGCCAAGCAGGACGAGGGCATGGAGCCACAAGAGGCGGCTTTGGAGTCAGCCCGCTTGCGCTTCCGGCCGATCTTGATGACCGCATTCGCCTTCATCTTGGGCGTGATTCCGCTGATGCGCGCCAAGGGGGCAGGCGCTGCCTCGCAGAACGTGATGGGCTGCGCCGTGTTCTTCGGCATGCTCATCGCGACCCTGTTCGGCGTCTTCTTGATCCCGGGCAATTACGCGTTCATTCAGGGCTTGGGCAGGAAAAAGGCAGCTGCCAAAGCCGCCGCCCTAGCCGCAGCGGCGCCGGCCCCGGCCCCCAGCGAGGCGCACTGACATGGCGCGTCGATTTGCTGCTGCGCCGTGTCTGTTCTGCTGCTGCCTTTCGATGCTCGGCTGCAAGGTGGGCCCGGACTACGAGCGTCCGCCGGTCGTCACGCCGGCGAACTTTCGCGGCATGGCACCGCCAGCGGACAAGGACAGCGAAAAAGCTCAAGAATCGATCGCCAACATTCCTTGGTGGGAGCAGTTTCAGGACGAGCAGCTGCGCCAATTGATCCAGGTCGCGCTCGAGCAAAATAGGGATCTCAAGATTGCGACCGAGCGCATCGAAGAGGCGCGGGCCACCTTCGGCATCAGCAAGGCCGACCTCTACCCGCATCTCGACCTGAAGGCGACGGGCGGAGGCATCAACACCAGCGACGGGAGCCTCACCCACCTTCCCGAAGGCCAAGGCTCCGATGCCAAGGGCCTTGCCCACATCGGCCTCGGCTTTTCCTGGGAGATCGATTTTTTTGGCCGCGTCCGCCGGGCCAGCGAAGCCGCGCGCGCCGCGATCCTGGCCAGCGACGAAGGGCGGCGTGCGGTCGCGGTCGCGCTCGTCTCCGACGTCGCGATCGCCTATGTCGACCTGCGCGGCCTCGATCGCCGGCTAGCGATTACGGTCAACACGCTGAAATCGCGACAAGAGCACGTCGACTACGCGCGCTTGCGCTTCGAAGGGCACGTCACGCACGAAGTCGACTTGCGCCAGTCAGAGGCCGAGTTCCACCGCGTGCAGGCCCTGGCCTACAACCTGGAAAAGCTGATCGCCCAGAAGGAAAATGAGCTGTCCTTCCTGCTCGGTCGCTCACCGGGCGACATTCTGCGCAACCGCACCGCGGAGGACCAGCCCATTCCGCCTGAAGTGCCGGTGGGTTTGCCTGCCGCACTCTTGGAGAGTCGTCCAGACTTGCGCAAGGCAGAGATGGATCTGATGGCGTCAACGGCCCGCATCGGCGAAGCGAAGGCCGCGCTCTATCCGAGCATCAAGCTCACGGGTAACTACGGCCTGGCCAGCACCGATCTGAGCGAGCTCTTGAGCCCAGCCAGCCAAACCTGGAACATCTTCGCCAGTATCCTGCAACCGATCTTTGCCGGCGGCGCGCTGCGCGGCAAGGTGGATGTGCGTCAGTCGCAGCAGCGTCAGGCCGTATACGCTTACGAACGCACGCTTCTGCAAGCGCTACGCGAAGTGGAAGACTCGCTGATCACCCTGCGCAAGGCGGGCCAACAGAAAGACGAGCAGCATCTGCGCACGACCGCCGAACTCCAAGTCGTCGAGCTCGCCGAGCTTCGCTACCGCGGCGGCGTGAGCGATTACCTCCCGGTGCTCGATGCGCAACGCTCGCTGTTCAACGCCGAGATCGACGAAGCGACTACCGCGAGCGAGCACACGCGCTCGCTGATCCAACTCTACAAGGCGCTCGGCGGAGGCTGGCCCGTGCCGAAGAAGAACGACAAGGAAGAGAAAAAGGAGACGCCGGCCGCTGCCCCGAGCCCGCCAACCCCTGTAAGTCCTCCGAGTCCTGCAAGTCCTGCAAGTCCTGCAAGTGCGACCTCCGGCTGAGGGCCCAGCGGTAACAGCGCGATCCAAAAGGACGGAGCAAAAAACTCCGAAACCGAGCTGACCAAGGGGCGAGACCTACCCGCTCATCACCGCTGCTATCGCAATGAGATCTGTGGAGGTTCCGCCTGCATGGAAAAAAGCGGTTGCTCATTTCGAAGTTAGAGTCACCTTTCCGCCATACTACTTGCGCTAGAGTCCGTGCCGCGTGAAAGCTCCCTCGTCCGCCGTTTGTCTGCTCGCCCTGTGCGCGGTCGCGTGCGGCGGCGCGGCTGATATCCCGGCCACTCCGGATCTGCGCGAGTTGCTGCAAAGCTACGAGCGACCCACCGCGACTCTCGATGGATCGAACGTCGACGCCGCGCTGAAGAATGCACCGAACCTGCAAGCGCTTGCCGAGGGCCTGCAGGCCGTCAAACTCTACATCGCGAGCGATGTCGACTATGCGAGTAGCTCGAGCTCGGGTAGCAGCAGGAGCAATCTGCGGCTGCAGGGATCGCTGGGGCTGAAGGTTCGCTGTCCAGGTGAGCGCAGCGACCCCGTCTACGACGAGGCGGTCAACGGCTCCGTTTCGCTCACGGTTGCCGTCGCCGAAAGCCGCATTCTGCGCAGCATGGGCGGTGAAGCGAAGGCGTGTGTCATGAAAGGGACGCTCGCGGGGCTGGCTGCTCGCATTCAGCTCGATGGGGAGATCGCCTTCGATCTGGGCGGCGACATCGGCGTCGGCCAATACTGGTCGGGAGATCTGCTGGCCTCGCTTCCGGGGCAGCTGCGCGTCGGTGACTACATGTTCGAGAGCATCAGTGCACGGCTCAAAGACGGTCGTTTCCAGCACTTGGTGCGCTTGCAGGGCGAGCAAGAAAAGACGATCGTGCTCGAGCTGAGTGCTACCGGGGTCACGATACGCGACGCTTCGGGGGTTTGGTTTTGCCGCGAGGGTCAGTCTTGCGGCAAACAGTGAGGCTCGCGGCGTGCGCGTTGTTGCTTTCGTGGAGCGGGGGAGCACTTGCCCAGCAGCTCGAAAACCCGCGCACCGATTACACCGCGTACACGCGTCCGCGCGGCCGCGCCTCGGTCGGGCTGTTGAAGACCGATCTCGGGCTGATCGACGAGATCACGATCGGCACGTACCCGTTGCCGTGGCTGCTCGCTCTTCCGATCGTGAAAACGACGGTCCCGAACCTTTACGCCAAGGTTCGAAGCCCTTGGTCGAGCCCGTTCCAGTTGGCGCTGGGTGGCAGCCTCATGTACGTGAACGCCAAAGCCCTGGCTCAGCTCGCCGACCAGAGCGCCGATGGCTACGGCATTTCGACGACGGCTTCGCTCGACTCGAGCTATCGCTTCAACGAGCGCTTTTCGCTGAGCCTCGGCTTCGACTACGCGCATTTGGGGCTGTACGGGGAAGACCCGGAAGCGTCGATCGAAGGCGCGTCGACCACTCACACTTACAGCACTCGCCTATTCGGTGAGTGGCGCTTCACACGCGTGTTCGCCTTGAGCCTGCTGTTCCGTTACCTCGTCTACCAAAGCCCAACCAGCGCGGAGGGCACCTCCGACAACGGCGCGGTCATGGTGACGAGCGATCTGACTGTCGAGCCCACCGCGCGGAAACGCTTCACCATCGTACCGGGCGTCTCTTTCGAGTGGGAGCGCTGGGAGCTGAACGCCGGTATTGGCTATGGCGTGTTCTACTTGCCGGTGTTGGGGCTCGCCAGCACCAAAGCGTGGCCGGTGGTGGACCTCGCCTTCGCCTACCGCTTCGACCTCTATCACTGAACGCTGCCGCCGCAGGCTGCGCTGCGGGCAGAGCGAACGCGCTCAGCGTTCGCTCTGGCCCGAGTACAGGCTCAGCGGTCGCCGAACGTGCCGATGAAGCGCAGGCTGAGCTGCTGCGCGAAGTCGACCGTGGCTTTCGTATGGTCGTCGCCCGGGGGCACCGAGAGTAGCTCGTAGTGCGCCGCGAGGCCGAGACCCCAGTACGGCGAGATCGCGAATTCCTTACCCACTTCGGCGGCGAAGGACGGGCCGATCTTCGTGTACTCACGCCCCACGAGCGTGACGTTGCTGTTGTCGGCGTAGGTATAGCTGGTGATGGCAGCGACGGCGAAGCCAACGCCGAGCGAGACGTAGGCCCGCACCGGCATGAAGTAATACGAAGCGCCCGCGCGGAAGGTCGAGGCCTGAAACAGCACGCTGGTCGAGTCGAGCACGTTGCCATCGACGCTGAAGTCGGGATCGAACACGTCCATCCAGCCAAAATCCGCGTGCAGCGCGAAGTCTTGCATGATGAAGCCGCCCATCGTCAGATCGAAGCTCCCGGACGCGCCGGTCAGCTTGGTATTGGGATCGCCACTGGCCCAGGTGTAGCCGGGACCCAAACCGAAGCGCACGAGGAACGCAGCCGGGGCGAACAGGGGCGCGAGCTGCCGTGGTTGCGGGCACAAGGGAGACGGAGGCGGCGGCGGCGCTGCGTTCGTCATCATGATGACGGTCGTGCCGGCCGCCGGCGTTGCCTCAGCCGCCGGCGTCGCAGCGGCAGGCGGTGCTTCACCCGGCGCCGCACCAGTGGCGGGCGCCACCGTCGCAGTCGCAGTCGCAGTTGCAGCGGGTGCATGAGCTGGCGCCGCAGCGGGTGCATGAGCCGGCGTCGCAGCGGCAGCGGGCGCATGAGCCGGCGTGGCGGCGGCAGGCGCGGCCGCGGGCGGTGCGGCCGGCTTGGCTGGAGCGGGTGCGGCCGGCTTGGCTGGAGCGGGTGCGGCCGGCTTGGCTGGAGCGGGCGCAGCTGGCTTAGCCGCCGCTGCGGGAGCGGGGGTTCCTTGCGCCTGTGCCGGAGTCGCCAGCGTGGCCAGGCCGACGGCGACCGATGCACTGACGAGCACGCTTGCTGCAACCTTCATAGCTCTACCCCGACGTTGAAGTTGAAATACATGAGGGGGTCCCAGCGGTCCGAGGCGAAGGCATAATTGAACTTGGACGAAACCACGAGGCGCAGGTTGCCCGTGGGAAGCACGGCACCGATCTCCGGTGCGAAGCCGAAGTGCCAAGACGTGTCGGAGATTGTCCAAACGCCCACGTCCAGCCGGTGTTCCGCGGCATAGGCGCCAACGCCGAGCCCGGCGTACGGACGCGCTCGCTTCGGATCGGTCATGAAGTAGTAGTTCCCCGTCGCCAGCATCGGGAACACGTTGAGACTCGTCGCGATCGTGCCCGTGAAAGTGGTGTTGCCGTAGCTGAGCGTCTTCACGTCCTTGCCGTACATCACTTGCCAACCCAGCGAGATGCCGGGCCAGAAATTGTCGGAGACGCGCGCGCGCCAGTCGAACGAGAAACCGAGGAAGCTGAAGTCAGGGGCGAAATCGTGAGTGTCGCCCAGACCCACGGAGGTGTTGTACGCGACCATCAGCAGGTCGCGCTTCTGCCTCGGCGGACGACTGGGCGGCGGCGGGGGTTCGTAAACCTGGCCCGGGGGATAGGCCGAGTAATACACTGGGCCGGACGCTGCCGGCGGTGGGTAACCGGGCGGCGGCGGGTATTGCACCGGCTGGGGTTCGGCCACGGCCGGCGGCGGCGGCGGCGGCGCTGCGGGTGCAGCTTGAGGCGGCGGCGGCGGGGCGGGGGGCTGGGTCGGCTGCGGTCCAGCGCCCGGAGCAGCGGGCGGTCCGCTCTGCGCGAAAGCGGTGCCTGCGGCCAACGCGAAGGGAGCCAGCGTGGCCGTGAAGGCGGCGAGCCGCGTAAGGGCAATCATGGTTTCCCTACCTTGAGGTACGGTGATTGTGCGAACGCTTGATCGATCGTCACGTTGATGCGTGTGGCGGTGTCGGTGTCACTGTCCGCGAGCAGACCCGAGACGGAGCCCGTCCAGATGCTCGGGGTGCGCTGCTGGTCCGAATCGGCATCCTTCAATGACACGAGATCCATCAGCAGGGTCCCCGTCGGGTAGTTCACGATGGAGGTCGTGGGGTAGTACGGGTAGTAGATGCCCCACCCGCAATAGTACGGATAGTAGTAGCAGTAGTACGACCAGGGGTAATAGGTATAGGCGACCCAGTTGTTCGACGAGAGCGCGCCCACCAGCAACGCGACGTCTGGCTTCTCGCCCGCGTCCTTGTCGACGCGCTTGTAGCCCAGCGCCTCGAAGTTGCGACGGACCTCGCTGAGGATCGCTGCGTCGAACGCGTGGGTGATCTCGTTGCATTCGGCGCCTTCGGGGAAGGGGCTCGGTCGCGCGCCAGCAGCACCGCCGTCACCACCAGGTAATTGGCTGGTATCGACGTCACACAGATCGGCAATTTTATCCGGAATGTCGTAGGTGAGATTGCGCGAGTAGTCGTAGTCCTTCGCGCGTCGCGTCACGACCGTATCGGTCTCCGCCGCGTCGTCGATGCCGCGCGGATGGCACGCGAGCAGGCACGCCGCCGCGGTGACTAGGATCGTGCTGCGTAGTGTGTGGCCCATGCGTTCTCCTTCACAGCGCGGCACCACCCTCAGCGGGCATGCCCTCTGCGTCGCCTGACGCCAGCGTCATACACCGCTCGGTCCATCGCTTCAAGCCAAAAAAAGCCTTGCGCGGCGCAAGTGAGGCGCAATCGCAAGCAGACGACGAAGCCATTACTGCTCGCTGATTGGACAGCAAAGCTACGCGTCGAGGGTGACGAGCGCGTGGAATGAGAGATCGTTTACGCGATCGCGATCTGGGCGACTCCGAGCGAGCATCCGGCCGAGTTGTCCGCTTACCCCCGTGGTTGCTTCGCCAGTCAAAGACGGCTAAACGGGCGCTCGTTTTGGGAGGTCCATGATTTCGTCCATTCGACTCACGTTCCTGGGTGTGTTGTTATTTGCGTGCGCGCCTTCCAATACGGAGAAGGAGTCGAACACGGCCGCCGAAGCTCGGGCAGTCACGTTCGTGTATGCACCCGCGCTCAATCGCCCTCATCGCGAGAGCATGCGACGCTCGGAAGAGTTTTCGATCCCGGGCTCGCCGCTGCGCAACCTGGAAGAATGGCTGATGGATTGGGACGTGGTCGTGCAGCAAGAGACCAATCTCTTTCGACGCACGATGAAGCTCGTCGGCCTGAAGATCGACGTGAACGGGGCCCCGGCCCTGCGCGGGGACGTCAAGGCCAACGCGGTCACGCTCGAGGTGCTCACGGACAAGGATAGCAACGTGGTCGACGTGCGTGGCAGCGAGCAATTCTCGGCTGCGATCGTGGCGCTCGGCTCGGCCGAGTCCCAACCGCTACTGCGCCGCATCTTCTCGCCCGAACGCCTGAAAGCCTTGGCCATCGAGCGCAGCGTCGAGCTGCACTCCGATTTCGTGGGCCGCCCGGCCCAGCCGGGCAGCACCTGGATGACGAACAGGCCGAATGAGGCGGCCACGCGCCAGATGCGCGTGCTCGGCGAAGCGCCCTGCGCAGCGAGCCGTTGTGTGCAGGTCCGCCGCGAATACGACGTGGATCGCAGCGCGATCTTCGCGGACGTCTCGCAGCGCGTGGCCGAATACGTGAAATCCCAGGGTCAGGATTCGAGCAAGGTCGCCGTCACGGGCATGGACTTGAAGCTCGAGGACTCGCTGGTGATCGCCCCAGCCACGATGGAGTACTACGCGGCGGAGTTCGTTCAGGATATGATGCTTCACGTCACGGGGCCGAACGGAGAGCTGCCCGTGAAGTTCAAGATCCGGCGTCAGACGGAATATAGCTACTAGCTTTTTTGCGCGATGGGGGCCGCCCCCAGACCCTGGCCAGCTCGGAGTGAAACCATTTGTCGACCTTCAGCAAGCCACCCGCAGTCGCCCCCCGCCTTCGCCGCTCGGTGCGTGGGGCGTTGCTGGCGCTGGCGCTCGCATCGCTGGGCTGCTCTCAAATCGGGCCGGCTACGATCGCCAGCGGGCGCTTCGACTACAACGAGGCGATCGTACGCAGCTTCGACGACCAGATGCTGCTCAATCTGGTCCGCCTTCGCTATCAGGATTCCATCCTTTTCTTGGATCTGACCTCGGTCGTCGCATCCTACACTCGGGAGGCGACGGTCGGGGCCTCGTCCAGCGTCAGAGGCGATGCCCCCAATACGGCCACGCCGGCTACGCTGTCGTTGGGCGCCTCGGGCGGGGTGACCTGGAGCGAATCGCCCACGATTTCCTACGCGCCGCTGCAAGGCGAAGACTTTGCAAAGCGGCTGCTGGCTCCGATTCAACCAAGCTCCATTTTGCTGCTGTCGCGCAGCGGTTGGGGGCTCGAGCGACTGCTGCTGTGCACCGTACAACAGTTGAACGAGCTCTTGAATGCGACCGCGATCGGCGGCGTGGCGCCGCGACAAGTCAATCACTACGAGAGATTCATACGGGTTGCCCGCTTGCTGCGCGAGCTGCAGGAAGAAAGCTTCATCCAGATCAACACGCTCGCGGATCAACCCGATCAAGTCGCCGTGACGGCAGGGCCGATTCCGATGGACGAGTCGGCTCGTCGGCGAGCAGCCGAAATCATCTCGCTGCTCAATATCACTCGCACGCCAGCGGCTGGCAGCGCGCAGCCCGTCGCCCGCGCGCCGTCGGCGAACGTTGCCCCTGCGCCATCGGCGAACGTTGCCCCTGCGCCATCGGCGAACGTTGCCCCCGCGCCCGCTCAGCCAGCGCCCGCGAACGCCCAGCCAGCGGCTTCGGACTTGACCCGCCCCGGTGGGCCAATGACCTTGGAATCAGGCGGTTTTCCGCGCAACCCGGCGCGCGTGCTGTTGACCGGTCGCAGCGTCCTCGGGGTGATGACATTCCTCGCCCAGCAGGTGGACGTACCCGCCGAGCACGTGCGGCAAGGGCTAGTCCATCAAACGCGCGGACCGGACGGCAAAGTGTTCGATTGGAACGTCGTCTCGCAAGGCATTTTCCGAGTGCACAGTAGCAGCTCCCAGCCCGACCACGCCTTTCTGCAAGTCCACTACCGAGGCTACTGGTTTTACATCGACGACTCCGATCTCGAGAGCAAAAGCACGTATACATTGCTGGCGCAGCTCTTCTCGTTGCAGTCGGCGAGCAGCAGCGTGGTGGCGCCGATGCTCACCATTCCCACGCGCTGACGCGGATTACTGGCTGGGAAAGCGAGGGATTCGCACGCCTGCCAAGCGTTCGCTCGACCCGGCCCCCGTGACCCGATAACGTCCAGCAGCGCATGAGCGAAGAGAACGCATACGATTTGGTCGTCATCGGGGCGGGGCCCGCCGGAGAAAAAGCTGCGGCGCAGGCAGCGTTTTTTCGCAAACGCGTGCTGGTCATCGAGCGTGAGGCAGAGCCGGGCGGCGCCGCCGTCTTCACCGGCACGCTGCCGAGCAAGACGCTGCGCGAAACGGCGCTCTATCTCTCGGGTCACCAGGCGCGGCAGCTGTACGGCGTGGCCATGTCGCTCGATCCAGCAGCCACGCTCCAGCACCTGATGTCGCGCAAGAACGCGATTTCCGCCGCTGAAGCCAGCAATTTCCGCCACAACTTGGCGCGTCACCACGTGGAATACGTGCGCGGCCACGCTCGTTTCACCGGCCCGGACACGGTGGCGATCACGACGCCGAGCGGCGAGCGTCATGTCACAGGACGATTCGTGCTGATCGCGACGGGCTCGAAGCCGCACCGCCCGGCCGACATGAATTTCGACGATCCCTGGATCCACGACAGCGACGAGATCCTCACCATCGAACAGCTGCCGACTTCGATGATCGTGCTCGGCGGCGGCGTGATCGGCTGCGAGTACGCGTGCATGTTCGCAGCGCTTGGCACGAAAATCACGCTGGTCGACGCGCGTAGCGAAATTCTGCCGTTTCTCGACCTCGAAATCGTGGCGCGGCTGCGCGCCGCGATGCAGAAGCTCGGCGTCGAGCTGCTACAAAATCAGCGCTGGCAGGGCGTGCGCCGCGTGGCCGACGGCGTCGAGGTAGCGCTCGGCGAGGGGCGCGTGCTCGAGGCGCAACAGGTCTTGTTCGCGGCAGGACGCAGCGGAAGGTCCGCAGACCTCGGGCTCGAAGCTGCGGGCGTCAAGGTCGATTCGCGCGGTTACATCCCGGTCGACGCGCAGTTTCGAACGAACGTGCCGAACGTGCTGGCCGCGGGCGACATCGTGGGCTTCCCGGCGCTGGCCTCGGTCTCGATGGAGCAGGGGCGCGTCGCGGTGTGCCAGGCGTTCGGCTTCAGTTACAAGCAGGTCGTCGCGCCCGTGATGCCGTACGGGATCTACACCATCCCCGAAGTCTCGAGCTACGGCGAGACCGAGGAGACGTGCCAGGAGAAGAACATCGACTACGTGGTCGGCCGCGCGCTCCACGGCGACAATCCGCGTGGGCTGATCGCGGGCGATCTCGAAGGAGTGACGAAGCTGGTCGTCGATGCACAATCGCGCAAGGTACTCGGGGTGCACGTGCTGGGCGAGCGTGCGAGCGAGCTCGTGCACATCGGCCAGGTGGCGATCGCTCTCGGCGCCACCGTCGACCTGTTCATCGACATGGTGTTCAACTATCCGACGCTGGCCGACAGTTACAAGTATGCCGCGTACCAGTGTTTGATCTCACTCGCGGCGCGCGCCGAGCACGGAGCGGCCTGACTAGAAGCGCTCGGGCACGTACTTGAGCGGTAGCTCCTTCGGCGTGTAGCGCCCGATTTTGCGCTCCGGCAATACGATCTTGCCCTGCTTCTCGAGCTTGCCGGTGGGGATCTTCTCCAGGATGTGGCTGATTACGTTGAGCCTGACACGCTTCTTGTTTTCCGAGCGGGCCACGTACCAGGGGGCCCACTCCGTGTCGGTAGTCTCGAACATTTCGTCGCGGGCCTCGGTGTAGTCGTCCCAGCGGTCGAAGGACTTCAGGTCCATCGGCGACAGCTTCCAGAGCTTTCGCCCGTCATCGATGCGGGCGGTGAGGCGCCGCTCTTGCTCCTCCGGACTGACCTCGAGCCAGTATTTGAGCAAGATGATGCCGGACTTGACCATGGCAAACTCGGTCTGAGGCGCTGTCTGCAGGAACCAGCGCACGTCTTTCTCGCTGCAGAAGCCCATCACGCGTTCGACGCCCGCGCGGTTGTACCAACTGCGGTCGAAGATCACGACCTCGCCGGCCGCCGGCAAGTGCGGGACGTAGCGCTGAATGTACATCTGGCTCTTTTCGCGCTCGGTCGGCGCAGGCAGTGCGATCACGCGGAACACGCGCGGGCTCACCCGTTCGGTGAGCGCCTTGATGGTGCCGCCCTTGCCGGCGCCGTCGCGCCCTTCGAATAGGATGCAAACCTTCAGCCCCTCTTGCACGACCCATTGCTGGAGTTTGACGAGCTCCACGTGAAGCTCTTCGAGCGCGTGTTCGTACTCTTTGCGTCCGAGGACGCCGCCGGTCGTCGCCAGCGCGTCGCGAGCGCTCTTCTCCGCTTCACGCTTGTCTTTACCCTTGCCCATCGCTCGAATCTCCCTGGCGCTAATTTCCGCGAGCACCACGCCTGGGAAGTAGCACGAACCCGGGCGCGTTCACGAGTCAATCGCAGTGCTGGCGCGCGGCAGGCCTGTGTGACGTTCTTGAAAGCGTCGAATCGCGGCGCGGGCGTTGAACAGCATACGCTCTCGGCCGAGGCGCGCGGCGAGCCCCGCGTTGCTGACGACCGTGAGCGCGCGTGGATTGAGCGCTACCAGCCAGTATTCGACGCCCAGCGCTTGCGCGCGTCGCTCGAGAGCCTCGAGCATGCGCAGCGCCGAATATTCGATGTCAGGGACGCGACTCATGTCGAGCGCCACGACCCGCGGTCGGTGCTCCTTGATCAGCTTTTCGACCTGAGCGAGAACGCTATCGGCGTTGAGGAAGAAAATGCGCCCCTCGGGTCGCGCCAGCAGCAGGCCCTCGATCGTCTCATCGTCGGGGTGCTCGGCGGAAAGCGGGCGCAACACGTCGGCACCGCGCTTGCGACCGATCACGTACACTCGCGGATGAGCGGCTTGAATGGCTAGGCTGATCATCGACAGGATGATCGCGACCAGGATCCCTTTCAGCGTGCCGAGCGTGAGCACGCCCAGACACGCAACCAGGGCCCAGCGAAATTCCATGGTCCGCACTTTGCGGATGGCGATGAACTCTTGCGGCTGGATCAAGCCGACGGAATAGACAATCACCACGGCGGCCAGCGTGGCCTGCGGCAAGAGGCCCAAAAGCGGCGCCAGCAGCAGCATGGTCAGCCCGGCGGTGCCCGCGGTGGCCAGCGAGGCGATTTGCGATCGTCCTCCGGCGGCCCTCACCACGGCAGTTTGTGAAGTGCCCCCGCCCGCCGGCATGGCGCCGAGCAGAGCCCCCGCCAGATTGGCTGCCCCCGTCGCGAGCAACTCTCGGTTGGCATCCAGAGGAGGATCGTCTTGAGCTGCAAACGCGCGAGCTGCGGCGATGCTTTCGGTGAAGCTCATCAGCGCAATGCCGAGCGCACCCGGAAACAAACTCTGCACGAGCTCGAGCTCGGGAAGCGTGAGCTTCGGTAGGCCTTGTGGGATGTGGCCAACGACCGACACGCCGCGCGTCGAGAGTGCGAGCAGGAAAGACGCCAGGATGGCCCCGCCCACCGCGACCAGAGGCGCCGGCGAATGCGGCCAAAGACGCTCCATCGCGATCAGGAACAGAAGCGTCGCACCCGCCACGGCGAACGTGGGCAGTGATGCCTCGGGCAGGTGTGTCGCGAGCGTGACGAGGTCGCGAAAGAAGCCTGCCTTGTGCAGGTGCAGCCCGAGCAGCTTCGGCAGCTGATCGAGCACAATCACGAGCCCAATCCCCGCCTTGAAGCCAGTGAGCACCGGGGCGGACACGAAATTGGCGACGAAGCCGAGCCGCACCAGCCGTGCCATGACGAGCGCCAGGCCGACCAAAGCACTGAGCGTCGCGAGTGCCGGCCCAAGGTGCATCGGGTCAGCCGAGGACACCAGCCCGAGCTCGCTGCCCGCCAGAATGGCCAGCGTGGTGGTCGAGCTCACGCTCAATACTTGTGACGTGCCCAGAAGCGCGTACACCGCCATCGGGATGAGGGCGGTGTACAGACCCACGGTCACTGGCAGGCCAGCGACCGTGGCATAGGCCATGGCTTTCGGCAGCACCACGGCGGCTGCCGTGAGGCCCGCGACCACATCTTTGCGAAGGGTCGCGGGCTTCAACGATGTCGCGCTGTCACTAGGGGCGGGGCATCGGGCTGGTGCCACCGAGTTGGGTGATCGAATCGTAGAGCACTTGTTTCACGTACGTCGGGTTGTGAACGCCGAAGCCCGACCCGCGTGACATGACGAAGTAATTGTACAGTGCACCCGCCACAGGGCCTGTCACCGGCGGACGGCCTCCCAAACCAGTCGCAGCAGACGCGGTCAAGGCCTTGTCCAACGCGTAGTTGTCATCGGTCAGCTCACTGCTGCTGAGCGGTTTGGTTCCGTCGCGCGAGAGCAACAGCAGGCCGTTCAGCTTCTCACGCAGGGCCTGCAGCGTGGCCTTGATGTTTGTCTGAAGGTTGTTGTGGTTGAAATCCGTGAGGGGGGCGCTGCCGTGGCAACCCGATATGTTGCAGCCTGACAATTGTGGGTAGAAGGAGTGATTGCCGATGCCGCCCTCCTCGATGGGTGGCATGTGGCAACTGACGCAGCCTTTGGCGAGGCTCGCGTGCGGCCCGAAGTTACCGTACGTCTTACCGGCGAACTCGTAGACGCCCTTGCCCGCGCCCACGTAGACATCGGCCTGTGGCCCCTCGTGCGGCCCCCAGGTCGAGCTCGAGATGTTGTTGTTGGGAACATCGAGCACGTAATTGGTCACGTCCTTGCGTGACTTGTGACACCAGATGCAGGCGTTGCCCGGCCCCTTCTTTGCGCTCTCGGAGCCGGTCGATTCGCCGACCGTCAAGCTCCGCTCCGTGATTGCGTAGTCATCGGGGCCCACCGGAAAGCGCAGGGGGAACGCGCCCTTCACGTAGTCGACGCCCTTGATGTGTGGGTCGTGCTCCGGTGAATTGTCGTGGCAGGTCCCGCAGCCCACGATGGCGACAGTGGCAGTACCTGAGTAGACGACCTCCTTGAAGGCGTTCGATGAGTCCTTGTAGTTGAGCTGGCCAAACGCGAGCTTGACCGGGCCGGTGTCGCTGCCGGGATAGTTGACCGTGCCAGCTTCGCGCCGCTCCGGGCCATCCGCAGCGTGGCAATTGCCGCACGCCTTGGCTCCAGTCCAGCTCTCGACTTCCTCGCCACCTAGATTGGCAACGTACGTGGCGTAGTGGCGGCTGGTCTTCCACTGCTCGACGATGCCCGCGAAGGTGTGGCAGGGCTTCATGCAGGTTGCGTTCAGGGTTCCCATGGGGAGGGAGACGCCGCTGTCGCCACCTGCACCAGCTGCGCCTATGCCCGATGCCCCCGGATCGCCTTGCTCACCCTTCTCACCTTGCTCGCCCTTTGGTCCGGGTTCGCCCTTGTCGCCCTTGTCGCCCTTGGCTCCAGGAGGACCGTCGGCGCCGGCCGTGCCGTCGTCACCCGAGCAGCCCGACCAAATGATGCCAACCGTGATGAGTGCAACGGCTTTGAGCAGCTTCATGCAAGAATCCTCCTCGTCGGCGCAAGGCGGCCGCGTGCGCACGATCGCAGAGTGCGCAGCGTTCGTCAACCAACTCGCGGGTGAAAGTCGCACTCCACGGGGCTGCGATATGAAGCGGAGTTCGTGAATCGAGAGCGTGACATCGAGGGTGGAATCAGGCGCGCGACAAATCCACTCCGCCAGCTGTGACGTATCTGCGCGGGAGCGAGGCGTCTGGCGCGTTGACCGACACCGCACATGACATCCGTCATGTGCGAAAGCAGGTAACAGCGGAATGTCGTGATGCTGATTCGCTGGCCGACATTCGTTGCAAAAATGGCACTGGCGCGGGAACCGACGTGGGGCAGCAGGGGCTGGCGCGAGTCATGCCACTCGAGGCCAGACATCCGCCATCCGTCGATAACCCTCGAGGTAGTAGTCGAGTTGCTCGTGCCCCTTTCGGCTGCTGCTCGAGGGGCGACTCGAATTAGCGAGTAGCAGGCGACGCGAGCTCTAGTCGGGGGAAGGTCATTCGATGAACTGCCCCTCTGAATCTGACTTCGGTCGTTTAGTGGGCAGTCGACAGCTGGGGCCGCAAGGAACCCAAGAAGTGCGCTGCCGCCGTTTCCAAAATGCAACAGCCATCGTCTGATCCAGCTCGACGTCGTGATGACGCTCGCGAGCGGCAAGCGTTTGCCGCGCAGGATCGGCCGGGCTTCACCAAACGTTACGGCGAGCCAGTGGCGTCGCGCGGGGACTCGGGATCGCGAAATTGTTTCGCCGGCCCGGGTGCGTCCGGTGCGTGATCGCTGCCGCGCACGATGTCCATCAGGATCGAAAGCAGGTAACAGAGGAACGCAACGATGCCGATCACCTGACCGACACTCATTGCAAAAATGACAGTCAGTGGCGCCGGGTTCAGGATTGACGCCACCATGACCGCCAGCCCGACCAGCGCCACCCAACAAGCCACTCGAACCAGGTTGATGACGGAGTACTTCCGCAGCCGCTTGATCGCTAGGCTGCGAGCCCGCTCCGAGAGCGTCACGGTGCGTGCTCCGCGGCCGGGTGCCCGGACGCGCTGGTCGCGGCGCCGAGACCGTCCGGCCCCTTACTGAATGGATGGGCATAGCCGTGGCAGCCCGGGCTCGCGCAGCTCATGCGATTCGAGGCAAGTTGTGCAGCCGACGCTTGGTGATCGGGTACCGAACGCCAGACGTGAGCCGTCGTGGTGTGGCACTGCCGACAGTTGCGATTGTCGTAGGGTTTGGCGATGTGAACGTCACGCCTGGACTCCTCCTTCGACATCTGGCGATAACCGCCCAGGTAATAATAATAGACGTGTTTCATGCCCCCCATTTTGGTGAGGGCATAACCGAACATGCCGTAATCGGCGTGACACACGTAGCAGGATTCTTCGCCGAAAAAGGGGTTTCGCGTGTGGCGGGCCGCGAGCGACTGGGCGTCCGGATTCGTCGCGTTCTCGAAGTGATCGTCCATCGTGTGACACGAACCGCAGAACGTTCGATGCGTCGTGACCTCCATTCCGGCGACCGTGGACGTCGCGGCGGTGATCGTTGGAAACACTCCGAGGCCCAGCAGAAGCATCAGCTTGGCCCGCAGATCGAGCTTCGGCCGCTTCAGCAAAAAATGCAGGAGAATGGCCGCAGCGACGAGTGCGCTAGCCAGCGAGAGATAGCCGAGCCAGGGGCCAGCGTGGGGCACGGTTTATTGTCCTGGAGACTGTGCGCACAAGCAAGCGCAAAAAGCGGCTATGATGGCGACGAGTGGAACAGCGGCAATCATTGCTTGCATGGGTGTTGATCCCAATACTCGTGCTTTCGGCGCTCGCCGCCTGCGCGAACAAGAAAGACACCCCGCAAAACACGCACAAAGCGGCCCCGCAAAAGGCGCAAGAAGCTGCCCCGCACAGCGGGCAATGGGGCGCTGGCGTGTACGTCGATGCGGCCTGGAACTTCGCGCGCGACGTGACCGGTCATCGCATTCACGTGGTGAAGGAAAAGATCGAGTGCACGAAGTGCCATGCGCCGACCGCCGACAAAGTGGGTCCAGTGACGCCGGATCGTTGCGTCTCTTGCCACGAGAAAGAGGGACACATCCAGCACGCGGCGGCGGAAGCTGCCAAGCGCTTCGGCGAGGGAACCAAAGCCGTCTGCACGACCTGCCACGCGTTCACGCTCGAGGGCGCGCGCCGTGAAGAAGCGCTGAAGGCCGCGCCCCCGCGCGTGGCCATCGACGGGGGCTCGTTCGATGCCGGCTTGGGCAAGACTGCGCTGGCAGTGGAGAGCTACGAGGCCGCCGACTGCAAGCGCTGTCACAGCGCGCAACAAGGCCAGCTCGCCCCCGTGGTGGTGCACGGGACCAAGCCCTGTCTCAGCTGTCACAAGCCGCACGAAGGAGCGCCGCAATCCGCACCCTGCTCCGATTGTCACAAGGAGATCACGACCAGCCACGCCTCGCAGGGTAAATCGCTGGCTGAAGCATGCTCGACCTGTCACGAGCATCGCCATGCACCGGCCAAGGACGCACTCGCGACGTGCCAGACGTGTCACTCGAAACAGAAGCCGATCATCCCGGCATCGGCCGTGTTTGCGACCGGACACAAGGCGTGCACCAGTTGTCACAAGCCACACGCGTTCGAGAAAAAAGCAGCCACGCCTTGTCGTAACTGCCACGCGCAAGTCAACGTGATCGGCGGCGGTCGCATCGCGGCCCATAACGGCTGTACGAACTGCCACGCCGCGCACGACGTTCGATCCACACCCGCGGCGGCTTGTCCGACTTGCCACAAGGACGTTCACACCGATCATCCCGGGCAAGCCGGCAACTGCGTGGGCTGCCATGATGCGCATCCGACCCAGGTCTCCAAAGCGGTGCAGGTCCAGACCTGCAGCTCGTGTCACAAGTTCGCCGCGTCCGATCGCGCGGTGCATGGCGCAACCGCTTGCACCGGCTGCCACAAGCCGCACGCGTTCAAACTCGCTTTGAGCAACGTGGCGACGTGTCAAACGTGTCATGCCGCGCGTGTCCAACAGGTCTCGGCAAATAAGGGGCACCAGGCGTGTAGCGGTTGTCACAACGGGCTGCCGCATCGGCCGGAGCCCCAGAAAAAGGCCTGCCCGAGCTGCCACCAGCGAGAGGCAGGCTTGGTCAAGTCGGGTCACGCGCTGTGCACGGGCTGCCACGAACCGCATTCCGGAGCGCAAGCCACGCCGTGTGGCAACTGTCATCGTAGCGAGCAACAAACGGCGCCCAAGGGGCACCAAGCCTGCACGACTTGCCATGAGCCACACCGCGGGTTACCGGCGCAGAAAGTCTGCACCGACTGCCACGCTAAGGAGCAGCAAAGCCCCCACGGCCGCATCGGCAGCGGGTGCGCGACCTGCCATCGACCTCACGGCCCCAAGGGACCGGCAAGTGTCCCGGCCTGCGCGACGTGTCACCAGATCCCGCAGCTTCCTGGCTTGCACGCGCAACCCAAGCACCGCCCTTGCTCGACCTGCCACAGTGGCCACGAAGATCCGACCGCCACCAAGCGCCAGATCTGCCTCAGCTGCCACAAGGATCGGACCGATCACTTCCCGCAAAGCCCGCGCTGCGCCGGTTGTCACTTGTTCACGAAGACGCCCTGAGGCTCGCCGCTGTCTCGCGCTGGCTACGGCTGCCCGCTCATCGCGAACTCCCGACTACGCGCACGTTTCAGTTTGGCCCCCCCAAACCCCAATCAAACCAATGTCCGAGGCGAAGCCCGTCGCACTCACTGGAGTTTGAAGGTGACGTTGCCGTCCACGTGCAGCTCGGGATGCGCGAAGGTCCAATCATCGTCGGCGATGTCCCCGTGGCAGTCGTGGCAGCTGTATGAGGCCGGGTGCGGAGACGGGGGCGGGTACGAATGGCAGTTTCCGCACGCGGCTTCGGTGCCGTCGACTCGAGTCCAATTCGGCGCGGTGTTGCCGCCGCCCGAAGGATCGCCGAACGGGAAGACGGCGCCATGGCAGATCGTGGACTGACAGGTTCCGTTGACGTACTCTGGCTTCGCTCCGTACGCGATCGCCGCGCCCGAGAAGTTGAGTTCCGCCGGCAGGGCCGAATCGAGGTGTCCCGGGTCCAGCACCTGCTTCGGGACCAGGTGGCATTCGTTACACGGGACCGCGCGCGAGCGTTCGGTCCCTAGGACGTGCGTCTGATGCGCGCCAACGGTCGGCTCGGTCGTGCTCGAGTTGCCGCTGAGGTCGACGGGGGGCGCGGGGTTCGTGCCGCCGTGGCAGTTCGTGCAGCTGCCATTCACCGCTACGTCGACGACGCCGTTCACGTGCAAGTCCTTGGCGATGATGGTGCGGTCGTCGGAGGCGACGACGGCGCTGTGGCAGGACGAGCAGTTGTCCGATTGCGGATGCGGCAGCACCGGCGGCATCGCGTGACAAGATGTGCAATCGAGAGGCTTTTCCCGGTTCCACGCGGGCGAATTGCGCGCTTCACCTGGCGAAGGTGAGTGGCAGTACGTCCCGCCGCAGCTCGCCTGGGACTCATCCCACGCGGGCGAGTGGTTCTGCGCGCGTGCGGCGCCGCTGAAGATCACCTCCGCAGGCAGGCCGTCGACATGCGTCGGATCCTCCACGTGCTCCGGGACGGTATGGCACTCGTTGCACTGGAGCGGGCGACCGTGGGCGCCGCCCTTCAAGTGAACTTGGTGCGCGCCGACACCGATCGCCGAGATATCGCCGTTGCCCAGCGTGTCGAGCGGCGGGGCCGCGTTCGCGTCACTGCCGTGGCAGGTCTTGCAGTCGCCGGCCACGTAATCGACGATGCCGTCCACGTGCCGCTCGGGCGCGATGAAATGCCGATCGGCGTCGATCACGTCGGCATGGCAGGCGTAGCAGCGGTCGGATTGCGGGTGCGGCGCTTTGGGTGGCAAGCCGTGGCACGTTCCGCAGGCGTCGCTGCTGCTCCGGGGCTCGGTCCACACCGACCACCCTTCTCGATGACAATAGCTGGTCTGACACGTGCGCGTGGCAGGGTCGTAGCTGGGATTCAGATTGCCGGTCTTTGCGATGGTACCGAACGTCACGTCGCCGGGGGGGCCATCGTCGGCATGGCCGGGCGTCTCCACGGCATCGGGGACGACGTGGCACTCGTTGCACGCGACGGCGGCGTGGGTGGAGCTCGCGTTCAGGTGGTTCTCGTGAGCGCCGACGCCCGGATAGCCCGGAATCGTGTGCTGCCCGAGGTCTTTGGGCGGCGCCGAGAGTCGCAAGTAGTCCCCGGACCGAGTGGCATCGCCGTGGCAGCTCGTGCAGCGGGCCGCCTCGGCGTCGCTCGCGGGCTGTTCGCGCAGTTCGAGACAGGCGGGGGCGAGCAGCGCGCTGACGGCCGCGGCCAGCATGACCAAGGCCAACGACAGGCTGGCGCCGCGCTCGAAGGTGCGGCCGCGTCGACGCAGCTTTCGCGGCTCATTCATGGCAGTACCTGCACATTTCCGCCTCGGTTCCGCGTGCGCTCTTCCAGCCGCGCGGGTGCGGGTTGCCACCATACGCGCCGACCTTGTGGCAGCGGATGCAATTGGTGGCCGGCCCGGCCTCGTGGCAGCCGGCGCAGGACACGATGTCGCGCCGCGCGGACGTGCCGTGGAAGTTGGCCGATGACGTGTTGCCACCGACCCACTCGGGCGGGTGAGGATTGCGCGGGTTTGCGACGTTCGCGCTCACGCCGCGCGCCGCGTGGCACGAGTCACAGCCCTGGACCGTGTGGCAGGAGAGGCAGCGCGCGGGCTCCGAGCGCGCCTCGATCGCGTGACGAACCATGAAGTCGCCCCGGTGAACCTGGCCCGACTCGAGCCGCTCCGGCCGTCGCGCCTCGACCGTGAGATCCTGAGTCACGTCGTGGCACGACTGACATTGCGCCTGCGTATGGCAGCTTTGGCAGAGCTGCGCCTGCTGCCGCTCGGCCATCACCGAGCCGTGGTGACGCAGGAACGCCGTGTCATGCTTGAGGAATGTCGTCGGCATGGTGTGCCGCAATGCTGCCGCGTCATGGCACGGGGTGCATTCGGCGCGCGACCACTGTTCCGAGTGCTCGTGGCAGCTGAAGCACTTGCTCATGGGTGGTAGCGGAGGTTGCTTCGAGTCCACGACACCCGCATGACAAGGCACGCATTGCCCGCGAATTTCCGGCATTGCCAGGTGCTTGTCGTGGTCGATGGTAATCTCGCCGCTCGGGCGCACCGGTGTGGACGCCAGCACGGCCTGCACCTGATGGGCGTCGCGATGGCAATTCTCGCATACCGCAGCCTTGGGTAGGCGCTGTCCTGAGTCGTGCCGGGCCAGGTCGTGACAGCTCACGCACGTCAAGCATGCGGGCTTACCGGGCACGCCGCAGGCAAGACCCGCCAGGTGCGTCTGGTGCGGGAAGCGCGGCGGCGGGGACTCACTGCGGCAGGCAGCCATCGCTGCCAGCGTCACCGCGATCCAAAGCAAGAGGGCAGGGAGCCGCACGTTCATCAGCGTTGCCTGGGCCTGGACGGTGCGTCGAAATGATAAGTGGCGCGCAGCATGGTTTGGGCGTCGATGGCGGCGTACGGCGATTGCGCCGCGGACGCGCTCCACAGAAAATCGAGTGCGTCGGCGGCTTGGTAGGACAAGGTCCCCGCGAACACCGACGAGGTCTTGTAGCCGGCAATCTGCATGTCGTAGAAATAGCCGTACGCTTCCAGCGTCGATGACAGACGAGGACTGAGTTTACGGCTGAACGAGGCGCGCACGGCTTGGTAGCCGTTCTGTGGTGCAATCACCCGGGTGTAGGCGAGGCGCAGGGTCGTCGGATAGACCGTACCCATCGCGACACGCGCGGCAGCCTCGCCGCGCGCCCCAGGCCCCGTGCCTCGATAGGCTTCGATGTAGCCGTTCGTGTCGAAGCGCAGCCAGGACAGGACTTTGGCCGTGAGCGTGCCGCCGAGCTCTTCGTAGCCGTCGGTCGAGAACACCGAGAGCACCGACTGTCGCGACAACAGCAGGGCCGGCTCGGAATGCATGACTTCGGCGCCTAGATCGATGAGCCGATGCGGGCTCAGGTCCGCCCACAGCCGAGCATTGGCAAAGCGCCCACTATCGACCTCGAGCAGCGCGCTCGCGCCGAGGGATGCCTTGTCGAACGGCTGGGCTCCCACATCCAGCCCGAGGTTTCGGTGATCGACGCCAGAACCTACTTGTTGGTCGTGAAAGGACAGGCTGCCGGAAACGCGCGCCGTCTGGTATCCGACGCGGGCTCCGGTGAGCCAGTTGTCCCCCCGCTGGGGTAGAGGCGTCTGATAGATGAGGAGAGTGTCTTGGCCGTCGCCCAGGTGGTGGTACCCGGGGCGGCCGTTCCAGCGTGGCAAGACCGTGAAGCCGGCGTAGCCTTCGAGGAAGAAGCCCTGGTGCCTGGCGCCGACCATCACGCCGTCGAAACGGGCGTAGCGCGCCGCGCCGCCCGCGATCTGCTGCCGCCCGAGCCGCGTCCACGCCGGACCGGCCTCGAGCCGAACGTTGGCCGTCTGCAGATCGCCGTCGAATGGCCGCTCGAGGCTCGACTGAGTCGGCCAGGCCCGGCCCCAGGCAGCAAATTCGATACCGATGCTGTCCTTTTGCCAGGGAGCGTCGACGTCACGCGCGTCCGCGAACAGGTATTCGTGGATCGGCACGACCGTTTCGGTGGGCACCACTTGGCCGTTTTGCCCGGGCACGAGCGCGCGCTGGAAGAGTTGAACGTACGTCTCGCTGCGCCCGCTGACGCTGAAACGATCGGGCGCCTCGGCCTTCTGATCTTTCGGGCTCGCTTTCGGTGGCTCGTCTGCGAGGCTCGGCCGCGTGGCGAGCAGCAGCAGGAGCAACGCCGGTGCTGGCGGCGCAATCGCCCGCAAACACCCGGATATGCGCGCCATCTCGTCCGCGAAGTTAGATCTCCTAGGCCTCCGGGGCAATCGCTACTTTGCGCGACTCGCGGGTCGACCCCTGGTAGCGTAGCGTCTTCGCAATGGATCACTTACGTTTCTGGGCAGCTGCCGCAGGCTTGCTGTTCGTCGCCGCGCTCGCTGGCTGCGCTACTGGCGGACACGCTGCCGACTCACCGGCCGCTGACTCGATGAGTCCGAGCGAAGCCCAGGCCTTCATCACCCAGGTCACGCGTGAGCGTGGCATTGCCGTCGATCAGAGTCCCGTCACCAGTATGGAGCAGCTGTTCCAGGTGCTCGCTGATGATCAGGTGGGCCGCTTTGCCAGCGCCGAGCAGCTGGTTGCCGGTAAGCCCGGCATCGACGCGCTGACCACCCACGCCAGCATCGAGCTGGCCTGGAGTGACGATTTTACCACGTTTTCCCGCATTCTCGACGAGCTCAGCAAGCGCGCCGACTTCGAGGTGAAACGACTCAGGACCAAGCGTGATTCGGGTCGGGCGCTGACCGACGCCGAAAGCAAAGCCATCGAGCAAAACCAGAAAAACGCGGCCTTCGACGCCAAGGCCAAGCACGCGCTTGCGGTGCTGGCCGAGGTGCATTTGCGCGCGGCGCAAGGGGTCGTTTACGAGGCGCTACGACAGTTTCCGAAGCAGCCGCTGACCTACCGCGTGGCCGCATACCTGTCGCTGCTATCGCGCGAATGGCCGGATTTCGACGCGGCCATGAGCTGGCTCGTGGACAACGAGGCGAAGGATGCGGGGCTCGTCTATTTGCGCGGGCTCGAGGCACTGAACCGCCGTCGGATTCCGCAGGACGCCACGCTGCTGTTCAGGGAGGCGCTGCGGCTCAACCCGAAAATGGTGCGTGCGCAAGCGAAGCTCGTGCTCAGCGAAGGTGACATTGATGCAACACATCGCGAGTTCGAGCGCCTGCGCGCGGTCGCGCCCCAGCACCCGATGGTCGCTATTTGGGGGCCGTCCCTCACCAGCGATTACGAGCTGTCTACCTCGTTTCGTGAAGCCGAAGCGGCCCGCCAACCACCGCCCTCGATGGGCGCGGCCGCTCCGGTCGAAGGCAGCGGGGAGCAGCCGATGTTCGAGCCGCCCCCAGCCGGCGCTCAATGAATCCGAGCCGCGTGTTATGTTGCCCAGCGCATGACGTCCGGAGCCATTCTCGTTCTAAACTCGGGCAGCTCCTCTCTGAAATTTGCGGTGCTCGAACCGCGCTCGGGCCAGGTGATCGCGCACGGCATCGCCGAGCGTTTGGGCGCTGCACAGCCCAGCTTTCAGTTCGGCTCGCAGCCGGAGCGCCCGCTCGCTGAGGGCGCCGCCCACGCCGAAGCGCTGAGCGCGCTGCTGGGCGAGCTTTCGGGCATCTCGCTCGTGGCCATTGGCCACCGCGTGGTGCACGGCGGCGAAGCCTTTTCCGACAGCGTCGTGCTCGATGACGCCGTGCTGAAGCAAATCCGCGCCTGCTCGGAGCTTGCGCCGCTGCACAACCCGGCCAACGTGCTCGGCATCGAGGCGGCACGGCGCGCCTTCGCCGAGTTGCCACAAGTTGCCGTGTTCGACACCGCGTTTCATCAGACGCTGCCCCGCGCAGCCTACCTTTATGCCATTCCGTACGAGTACTACGAGCAGCAAAAGGTGAGGCGCTACGGCTTTCACGGCACGAGCCATCACTACGTGGCGGGCGTGACCGCATCCATCCTCGGCAAGCCGCTCGAGTCGCTCGACCTGGTGACCGCTCATCTCGGCAACGGCGCCAGTGTGTGCGCGATCGCGAACGGCCGTAGCGTCGACACCAGCATGGGTTTCACGCCGCTCGAGGGCGTAGTGATGGGCACTCGTTCGGGCGACGTGGATCCCAATTTGCACGAGTTCTTGGCCAAGCATTGCCAGCTCGATATCCAGCAAATCACCGAAATGCTGAACAAGAAGAGCGGGCTCCTGGGTCTGTCCGGAGCGAGCAACGACATGCGCACGTTGCTCGCTCTGCGCGCACAGGACAACGACCGCGCTCGCCTGGCGATCGAGGTCTTTTGCTACCGCTTGGCGAAGGCGATTCTCGGCCTGTGCGCGGGCCTGTCACGCGTGGACGCGCTGGTGTTCACCGGCGGAATCGGCGAGCACGCGGCGGAGGTTCGCGCGCAAACCCTCGGACATTTGCGCGTGCTCGGTGCCAGAGTCGACGACCAGCTCAACCGCACCCACGGCGCCGAACAGCACGGTCGCATCACGAGCGAAGTATCGGCCTTGCTTTCGCTCGTCGTCCCCACCAACGAAGAGCTGGTCATCGCCCGCGAAACCGCGCGCCTCACTGTTCACTCTGCCTGAAGCAAAGCCATGCCTCATACGTTATACTTGGTTCCGAGCGGAAGCGGCGTGGGCCTCACGTCGCTTTCGCTCGGTCTGGTCCGTGCGCTCGATAACCGCGGTACGCGCGTGGCCTTTTTCAAGCCGATCGCACAACCCGGACCCCACGACGTGGGCCCCGAGCGCTCCACGCACTTCATCCGCCACACCAGTCCGCTCACGCCCACCATCCCGCTCTCGCTCGAGGAAACGTCGCGTTTGATTCTGGCGCGCCGCACGGATGAGCTGTTCGAGTATGTTTTGCGCGATTTTCACGCGTCTGCGGGCGACGCAGACGTGGTGGTCGTGGAAGGCTTGGCGCACACGCTCGACGCGCTGGGCGAGGGCAATCTGAACCGAGAGCTCGTGCGCACGTTGAGTGCCGAAGTCATTTTGGTGGGCTCGATCGGCACGACCCCGCTGGCCGAGTTCGAGTCACACCTCGAGATCGCCGCCGCGCAGTATGGCGGCTTCGGGCCGGGGCGCGTGATCGGCTGCTTCGTGAATCGCGTGCCTGCGCGGGATGGGCGCGCGCGCACCAGTCTGTACCCCGATTTCGGGCCGGGCCTTTTGCGGCTGAGCAAGCCGGAGTTCAACGTGATCGGAGCCATTCCGGAAAACCCCGAGCTGGCCGCTTGCCGCACCATCGACATCGCTCGCCACCTCGGCGCCGAGGTCGTGCACCAGGGCGACATCATGACTCGCCGAGCGAAGAAGATCACCATGCTCGCGCGCACCGTGCCCAATCTCATCGACACGCTCGTCGCCGGGTCCATCCTGGTCACGCCGGGTGATCGTGCGGACGTCGTGCTGGCCGTGGCCTTGGCTGCCATCAACAAGGTGCCTATCTCGGGCTTGATCTTGACGGGCGGCATCGAGCTGCCCCGCGCCATTCTCGATCTGTGCCGCTCGGCCCTGGCGACCGGTTTGCCCGTGCTGAAAGTGAAGAGCAATACCTGGGAGACCGCCACCCAGCTCGCGCAAATGAGCCCGGAGATCCCGATCGACGACCTGGAGCGTGTGCTGCGCGGGATGGATTTCGTTGCCAGCCACATCGACGCCGATTGGATCGCCGCCCACTCGCAGATCCCCGTGCAGAAACGCATGTCGCCCGCGGCGTTTTGCTACCGCCTGACCGAGCTCGCGCGCGCCGCGAAAAAGCGCATCGTGCTGCCCGAGGGCAGTGAGCCGCGCACCGTGCGCGCGGCCGCGATCTGTGCCGAGCGAAAGATCGCCCGCTGCGTCCTGCTCGGTGATCCCGCCGAGATCCGCCGCGTTGCCGACGCGCAAGAAGTCGAGCTGCCTCCTGACGTCGAAATTCTCGACCCGGCTTCGATCCGCATGAACTACGTGGCGCCGCTGGTCGAAATGCGCAAGCACAAGGGCCTGTCGGTACAGGCGGCAACCGAGTTCTTGGAAGACAACGTTTGGCTCGGCACGATGATGCTCGCGCTGGGTGAGGTGGACGGCCTGGTTTCCGGGGCGGTCCATTCGACCGCAAATACCATTCGACCGGCGCTGCAGCTGATCAAGACCAAGCCGGGGGCACAGGTCGTGTCCTCGATTTTTTTCATGTGCCTGCCGGAGCAAGTGCTGGTGTACGGGGACTGCGCGGTGATTCCGGATCCCGACGCGGCCACGTTGGCGGACATCGCCATTCAGAGCGCGGAGTCGGCGGCCCGTTTCGGAATCACCCCTGCGGTCGCCATGATCAGCTATTCGACTGGGGAATCTGGCTCAGGCAGCGACGTCGACAAGGTGCGCGAAGCCACGCGCATCGCACGAGCGTTGCGACCCGAGCTCTCGCTCGACGGACCGCTGCAATACGACGCCGCGGCGATCCCGGAGGTGGGAGCGAGCAAAGCCCCCGACAGCCCCGTGGCTGGGCACGCGACCGTGTTCATCTTCCCCGACTTGAATACGGGCAACACGACCTACAAGGCCGTGCAGCGCAGCGCGAACGTGATCAGCATCGGACCGATGCTTCAGGGGCTCAGGCGCCCCGTCAACGACCTGTCGCGCGGCGCGTTGGTCGAGGACATCGTGTACACTATCGCGCTCACCGCGATTCAAGCCGGCCAGAGCTGAGCGAGCCCTCGCTACTCCGCGACTCGCACCGCATTCTCGAGCAAGATTGGGTATTTGTAGCCGATGCCCACATCGAAATCGGTACGGAGCGTGCCTTCGAAGGTCGCGACTTGACCGCGTTCCGGCGTGGAGTCCGAAGTCACGACCAGGTCCGTTGCTGGGCCCGGATCGCTCGGGTTGCCGTCGCGTAGGTGAAAGAACGTGCGGCCCTGCACCCCGGCGGTCACCTTCGTGACTTGGCCTCGGACCCGCACGCGCTGACCGGCGAGCTGCGCCTGCTGTGCAGACAGTTGTGCGATGGCGCGCGCGTTGCTGCCGCGCGCAGGCGCGACCGCGACCGCGGGGACTGCGGACGACGAAGCCGTAGCTGGTTGCCCGTGAGGCGAAGCACTCGGACCGCCGATGTCGGGATGCCCTGCCGGCAAGGCATCGGAGCTGCCGACGGCGCCGAGCGCGGGGTTGCCGACATCGGGATGGCCCGGGGGCAAGTCTTGCTCGTCATCGTCGTGGTCGAGCGCATCAGCCGGTGAAAATCCAGGCGCTGCCAGCTTCTGGCTGCCGGCGGCGGCCAGCGTGCCGAAATAGATGACGTCGAAGGTGCGCTTGAGTGTCGTGCTCTTGAAGGCCGTCATGCGCGAGGCGTTCTCGATCGTGACCTTTGCCCCCACCGCGACGGTCGCGCTTGGCACCGCGGTCCACATTTCGCCGCTTTCGGTCGCCAAGCGCAGGTACGTGTACTGGCTGGCGGCCAGGGTCTCGAGCACCGACCCGGTAACGACCGTGCTGTCCTCGCCCGCGGTCGGCGTGGAAGGCCGCGCCTGCGCTGCGGGGGCCCGGCTTTCCGGTCGCACGGGGGTGACCGGCGCGGCATGCGCATTGAACAGCGCAGAGCCGGCGCCGGCGGCGACTGCGATGCCGAGCACGGCCGTCATGCCGAGACTCGCTTTCCGAGCAGGCGATAGTGGCTTCATGGCCGGGTTTCCCTTTCCAACCCGTAGTTCGATACGTCTTTGCGACAGCGGTGACAAGAGATAAACACGCTCGTCGGCGGGAGCTCGAATGTGGCATTCTCGGTGCCATGGTTCAGCGCGCGAAAAGGTTCGAAGGTTTTTCCCGTTTCGGCGGAGCTCTGGCTCTTTCTGGCATCCTTTGCGCGGCCGCTTGCGCGTCCAGCACGCCTGCGCCTGCGTCGGCTGCCTCCGGGCCCGCGCCCGTGCCCGAGACCGTCGGCGAAGCACACGCCCCCGAGGGCGTGAGTCTATTCGTGGTGCACTTGATGAGCGACTTCGACGCTTTCAAGAAGTACTTCGAGGAAGGCGAGGCTGCGCGCACGCAGGCCGGGATCAAGGGGCACCTCTTGACTCGGCTGGATGACGGCCGCGTCGTCGTGCATCTTTTCGCGGACGACGTCCAGAGGGTGCAGAATGTGCTGAGGTCGCCCGATATGGAGCGCTACCTCAATCGCAAGGGCGCGCCCGAGAGCTCGCTGCTCTGGGTGACCGAAAACGAAATCATCAAGGTTCCGGCCACGCCTCCCAACGTGCCGACGTTCAGCCTCTATCTCAAGCTACGGCTCACGGATTTTGCCGCGCTCGAAAAGGGCTTCAAGGAAAACCAGCCCTTGTTCGCTGCGCACGACGTGATCGGCGAAGGCCTGCACAAGAGCTTCGATCGCGACGTCGCGATCCTGCACTTGATGGGCACGTCGCACGACAAGCTCGAGGCACTGGCGACGCGCCCGGAGTTTGCCGAATTTTTGGCACGCGCCGGGAGCCAGCCCGAAGTGAAAGCACTGATTGGAACCGACGTCTCGCGCAGCCGGCCGGCGACCTCGGTAAACACCAAGTAAGTACCGGTGAACGCAGCTCCGAACCGCGCATGACAACCTGCGCCAGCCCGGCTAACGTCGGGCTGGTGAAGCAAACGAACAGGGTCAGGGCCTTGGGGAAACTGTTGCTGACGCTGCCGCTCGCGTGGGGCTGCGGGTCCAGCGCGCCCCCGGCCGAAACAGCGCCGCCGCCAGCGGCTCCTCCCGCGCCAGTTTCGGCGGCTTCGGTCCTGCCTGCAGCAGCGGCGCCCGACGCCAAGGCTGTCGAGCTCGAGGCCCTCGGGTTCGATGCCTACCTGTGGGGCTTTGCCATCGTCGAAAACTACAAGGCTATCTACGCCTACAACGTGAACACGAGCGGTCCAGAATACAAAGGTCCGCTCAACAAGCTCGCGAGCTCGGCGCGCGTGTACACGCCCGCGGACAAGGCCGTCATCACACCCAATTCGGATACGCCCTACGGGTTCGTGACGCTCGATTTGCGCGCCGAACCGCAGTTGTTCGGCGTGCCCGCGGTGCAGAACAACCGCTATTATTCGCTGCAGTTCATCGACGCGTACACGCACAACTTCGCGTACGTGGGCACGCGCACGACGGGCAACAAGCCGGGGCGTTACCTCGTCACTGGGCCGAATTTCAAGGGCCCGAAGCCCGACGGTGTCGATCAGGTCTTCGCTGCGGAAAGCGAGCTCGTGCTGGTGATTTACCGCACGCAACTGTTCAACCCGCAAGACATCGAGCAGGTGAAGAAGATTCAAGCGGGCTACACCGTGACGCCTCTGCACGAGCTCACGAAGTCGCCCGCGCCGCCCGCCCCGCCGCCGTTGGATTTTCCGGTGTGGAATGCCGAAGCGGTCAAGGGCATCGGCTTCCTTTCAATCCTCGATTTTCTGCTCGATTTAATGCCGGTAGCGGCCGAGGACGCGGCCATTCGCCAGCGCCTTCTCACCGCCTCCGTCGGTGCTCCCGGCAAATTCGAGCCGAAGGCGCTCCCGGAGTCCGACCGCGCTGCGCTGCTCACGGGCCTGCAGCGCGGCCAGAAAAAACTCGCCGAGCTCGCGGTCGACACGCATTTTCTCGGTCACGAGGTGACGGCAGGTGATCTGTTCGGCTCTCGCGCACACCTCGGCGGTGACGTGCGACGCCGCGACGTCGGAGCCATGCTCGGCATCTACGGCAATTCGCGGGAGGAGGCGCTCTATCCGATCTACCGCACGGACTCTGCCGGCAAAGCGCTCGACGCGAGTCAGGCCAGCTATACGCTGCATTTCGCCAAGGGACAGTTTCCGCCCGCAAAGGCGTTCTGGTCGCTGACGATGTACGACGGAGCAAGCAAACTACTGGTCGCAAATCCGCTCCAGCGTTACCTGATCAACTCGACCATGTTGCCGTCGCTGAAGCGCGAGGCTGATGGGGGCATCACGCTCACGATTGCCCATGCGTCACCAGGCAAAGGCAAGGAGGCGAACTGGCTGCCCGCACCGAACGGCCCCTTCTACGCCGTGCTCAGGATCTACAATCCCGAGCCCTCTGCCTACGACGGCAGCTGGAAGCTGCCGAGTCTGGTCGCAATTCCGAAGTGAGCGCGCGTCAGCTTGCGACGCGTACCGCTACCGGTTGAACGCGGCTCTTCAGCAAGCTGATCACTTCTTCCTTGCTGCGTATGGGCGCGCCTTCCAGGTGCACGAACTTGTCCGCCAGAAAGCCCCAGCGGCCGAGCATCATGTTCAGGAAGATCTCGAAATAGTCGACGCCCTCGAACACGATGGCGTCGTGCGCGGCGTACTCAGCCAGCGCATTTTCGAACTCGAGCGGATGCTCGGTCCAGTGCGCGCGCGGCTTGATGTGATGCAAGATGTGGTAGCCGTCGTTGAAGCAGCGCCGGTTGTAGCGGGTATTGATGCAGGTAATGCTCGACTGAAACGGGTCTTCCGGGTGCTCCTGGCTGATGAAGCTGTGCTGCGTCCAATTGCCCATCATCATCACCGTGCGGATCAGCACTAGCGGGATCAAAAACACCGCGAGTGTCGCTTGCGGGCGCAGCCACAAGCCGAGACCCACCACCGACCAATAGGCGCCCTCACCGACCAATACCCGTCGGAACAGCTTCCAGTTCTTGCGCTTGTAAAAGTAGAAAGTCAGCTCGGGCAGTCCGACAATCAGAAACCTGAGGTAGTAACGCAGCCAATGCGTGAAGCGATCGCGGGTGAAGCGCATCGTCGAGCTCAAATCGTCCGGAAGGTTTTCTTCGCGGTGATGCATGCCCATGTGGTGCGCGAAATAGGTGTTCGGTGTTTGCCCGAAAAAAGGACCGAGCAGCCACGGAATGACGTGGTTCAAACCCTGATAGTGCTTGTTGAACAGCTGCCGATGCGACGTGAAGTGCAGCATCAACGTGAAGCGGTCCATCACCGACACCACCACCAGCAGCCAATACAGCGGCGCCACGTACCAAACCGAGATCCCCGTCGCTTGCGGCCAGAAGAACAGCGAGACACCGACGCCCGCGACCAGTGCGCACTGGAGCATCAGCCAAACCACGGAAGTATCTCGCGCGTCGTTCAACATGCGCGCCGTGCCACTGATGAAAGTGGGCGCGGACGCAGTGCGAGGATCGGTCAGGGTCATTTCGGCGGTACTTATTGGCCAAACTGGAGGCGCGGGGAAATCGCGAACTGAGTCTGCGTCCTAAGTAATTGTTAATATTAGAATTTATGTCTGAGGTCAGGCGCCTTTTCAGGGCTGGGCGCCGAGCCAGACGCGCTGCTGGGCTGGTCAGGCCGGAGCGCAACTCCGCATGGTAATGTCTTTTCATGGCTCGACGTTCGCCCAGCGCCACGCTCGGGGTGGCGCTCTCGGTCGCCGGAATGGCTGCGCTATGCGCCGGCTTCAAGCTGAGTGCGCTCGGGCTCTTCGCGGCCGGGATCCGTGTGCTCGAGAAGGACTGGCGGGCTCGTCATCCCGATTTCGCGGGCAGCGCCGCTGAACGCTGGCAGGCGTCGCTCGCCTTCTATCGCGAGACGCACCAAAACGGGACGAACCGCACGCTGCACCAGATCGGGATCCCCCTGATTCTGGGCGGTGCCGCCGGCCTGTTCCTGGCCAAGCCGTTGAGCTCGTTCCGGGGCCCGCTGTGGGCTGGTTCGTTGGGCGTGTTTGCCATCGGCTGGGGCCTCAACTTGGTCGGGCACGCCGCCTTCGAAAAGCGCGCCCCGGCGTTCAGCGACGACGGCCTGTCTTTTATCGCCGGGCCGGTTTGGGATCTGCAAGAGCTGCTGAAGCTCGGACGCGCGTCCTGAGGTCGCGGGCTCGGGCGTTCAAAGTTCCGCCGCCCCGGCCCGGTCAATCCGCCTTTGTCGAGGCGCCTTAACTTTAGCCAGGCGGTATGGGAGTCTACCCGCACCTTGCCCAGGCCGAGCTCCCTGTTGCGGATCGCCGCTGCCTTCGTCCTCACCGTTGCCCTTACAGTTGCTTCGCGATCCGCACTGGCCGAGCCCGGAGCCCCGCCCAGCTCTCCCAGCGCGGTGGGCTCGAAAGGTCCCGAGGCGGCCCTTGCTAGGGGTTCGTCACTCCGGGGACTCGATCTGTTAGCGACAGTCGGGTGGGGAGCCACCACGGCCAACACCCGTCAGCTCAAGCTCGAGCCGTACGGTGCGAGCTTCGGCTTCAACGTGGGCTACACCTGGGCTTCGGGCTTCCGCTTGGGTGCTTACTTCGACGATTCGCTCGGCCACGCTGCACCACAGCATCGCGATCCGCGCGTCGGACCCGAGGACGATTTCATCGCCGACACCTCCAGCGTCAACGCTGGCCTGTCCATGGGCTGGTCCGTACCCGTCTATGCCCTCGTGCTCCGCTATACGTTGAGCGTCGGCGTGACTGCCATGCGTTGGGAAATCCCCCCCAGTATGGCGGCAAGGTCCGTGAGTGTCGGCAACGGGACGAGCCCGACGATCGGCGCTCACTTCGCCCCGGGGGTCGCGCTGCTTTGGCCCATCCGCTGGTTCGAGACGGGCATCGGCTATGAGTATTTGGCTCAGGCAAAATCCGCGATTCCCAGCGGGTTTGTGGTCAAATTGCTGATCGGAGTGAGACTGTGAGCCGAGTCGAGCGCGCTTTCGCGTTGGCATTTGCCGCATTCGCTGGTGCTTCTGCCAGCTCCGCCTACGCATTGGCTGCTGACGCTCCCGTGGCCGTGGCTGGTGC
>Ga0247779_1000232_pt1 | contig 40895 bp, 32 predicted proteins | sample UWRJL221509R5_FD_179925 | JGI IMG/M metagenome (GOLD analysis project Ga0247779, IMG submission 179925) | Plant litter microbial communities from Arlington Agricultural Research Station in Wisconsin, United States - UWRJ-L221-509R-5 | ecosystem: Environmental > Terrestrial > Plant litter >...
GGGCGAGGGCGGTGAAGGCGGCGCACCATCGCCGGTGTGCGAACCTCCGTTCGACACGCCCGAGCAATGCGGCAGCTGCGATGTGCAATGCCCCAGCGATAAGCCCGTGTGCGCCCAAGTGGGCAGCGGCTACCAATGCCAGCCGATGTGCGAGCCGTCGGACGACGTGTGCGCTGGCACTTGCACGGATCTGGACACCGACCCCGCCCATTGCGGTACCTGCGACAATGTTTGTCACAGTGGCTATTGTTACCAGGGCTCGTGCGTAGGCGGTACGTTCGGCCACGTGGTGTTGATGTGCATCGACTACCAAGAGACCGCGCGCTCTTCACCCGTCCAACGGCTGCTCGGCAATGCGATCTTCCTGCCGGGTGCTCGCCTGGCGCGCATCCTGGCCTTCGACGCCTACACGCCGATCGCCCTGCGCGACAACGTCGATCTCACTTTGAGTTGGGCCGCTGGCGACGAGGCTGAAAGCTACCGCCTGACGCACGAAAGCGATCCGAACCAGATCCCGACTCGCCTCACGATCGAGAACTTCGACACCTTCCTGGTCTATGCCCAGCCAGACGCGCCGAGTGGGCAGCTCGCCGCGCTCGGTGCTGCCTGGAATTCGCACATCAGGGCTTACGTCGATGATGGGGGCACCGTCGTCGTCCTGAGCGGCGGCGAGATGGCGGAGTTCATCACGGAAGCGGGTTTGCTCGACGTGAGCGCCGAGACCAGCGTGACGGGCGGTCCCTTGTTCAACCGCTCGCCCACCGACGCGGTCGGCGTCAACGTGCTGTCGCCCTTCCAGGCGCGTCCCAACACCTGCCGCTTCACGACCTCGGAGCTGCCGAGCGCCAGTCTATCCTACGTCATCACGGGCGAGCCGCCGCCAGCGGCGCCGAGCGCCCCTGTGGTCGTGCACCATATTTTGACGCGCCCGTAAGCTCTCTGCGACTGCGGGCGCCGGCATTGGCAGGCGCCGGCTGGTCCGTCAGTAGCGTAGCGATATCGAGAGCGTGCGATCCTGGCCGCTCTCGAGATCGAACTTCGATTCCCGCCACTTGGGTGCACTCAGTGCATACGTGCGATTGTTGGAGACGCCGTAGCCCTCGATAGGCATGCCCAATGGATTCTTGTCGCACTGGTGATTGTCGTTCTCGTCGTGATGAACGACGATCGCGTACGTGCCGGGTAACACGTTTTCGAACACGCAGCGTGCGGAGCCACCGGTGATCTTCACGCGTACGGTGATCAAGCCCGTGCCCGAGCGCGGGAATCCCTCCGCGGACGAGTGGAGCCGGCAGGCGAGCGACCCTTTCGTGCTGCGCAGGGGACCCACGTTCACCGAGATCGTCGCTGTCTTGGCTGGAGGCTCTGCGTAGGCCGCGCCGCAGACCAGGAAACCGGCGAACGCAAGTCGCTGCCAGCAAAAGTGTGTCCGCGCTCGCATGGGAGGCGCAACGTAGCGCGGATTGGCCGGTTGTCCCGCGTACTCCCTTTCGCGCCGAAATGTTGGCACTGGTGACAACGTGGTCGCGAAGCCCACCTTTTGCCGAAGCGCGCGATGCGCACGGCTAAGATGGGACTCCATGGCTTACCCTCGGGCAGCTGCTCGCTCCGTTCGCCGAACCTTTTCTAGCCTGTGTGTCTGCTTCGCCTTCGCATTCGCGCTCTGGGGCTGCTCGCACGGTGAAGGCCCGAGGACGAATGGCGGCGCGGGCGCGACGGGCAGCGGCGGCGCTTCCGACGACGCCGGGATGTCGGGGTTGAGCGCGGGTTGCCCCAAAGCCATCCCTGCGCCGGGCGACGCTTGCACTGGCATTCGGAGTTGCATTTATCAGGACTGCGCGGGCCGCGGCATCGTGGACGCGTTGTGCAACTCGATGATTAGCGAAGTGCACACCACCGCTTGTACGGCCACGGCTTGTTCGGATGGCGTCACTTCATGCCCAGCCGGCGCAATTTGCGTTAGGGAGGTCGAGAACAACGTCGACACGACACGCTGCGTGAGTAATCCGTGCGGCACGGGTCCGGTGGGCTGCGACCACGCCTGCTACGCGGATCTCTGCTCTCCGGGCCTGATGTGTTACTCGACGACCGCGGGCTACCGGCAAGAAGTGGATTGTCAGGCGCCCTAGCCCGAGGCGCTGCGAGGCTCGTCCGGTCCCAGTTTAGCGACGGCATTCCGCTGCCAAGCAAGGTTTTTTTGAGCTTGTCTTCGACTGCTCGCGCCCGCACCATTCAACTGCATATGGAAGAGCTGGGGGAGGCAGAGCGGGCGCTGGTCGCCAATTACTGGTGGCAGCGGGCCCAGGGCGAGCTCACGTCCTGGCACGGCTTCCAGCACGTACTCGCGGATCTGCACGTCGAGCAGGCTGCTTCCGCCGTGATTGAGCTCGCCGAGCGCGCCGTGCAAGACGAGTATCAGCACGCAGAGTGGTGTCGGGATTGGGCGGTGCGCTTCGGCCACCCCGGGGGAGAGCTCGTGCCACGCGGGCAGCGCCCAATCGCGTTTCGTGGCGCGACCGAGGCGCAGAACCGCCTGCTGCGCATCGGGCTCTGCTGCATGAACGAGACCGTGGGCTGCGTGGTGTTGCGGCACGTGCGCCCCGTGCTCGTGTTGCCCGAGCTGCGTGAGCTGAATCGCCAGCACATGGCTGACGAACTGCAACATAGCCGGGTGGGCTGGGCGCACTTGGCCACCCTGAGCGCGGAGCAACGCGCGTTTCTGCGCCCCTGGGTATCCGTGCTGCTGCGTCTCGTCAGGCAGTCCTGGTGCGAAGGTTCGGAGGGCGAGCACGAAGCGCTCGTGCCGTACGGCTATTTCTCGTTGCGCCTGCTGCGCGCCGCCCACGACGAAGCCGTCGAGTCCTTGATTGTGCCGGGATTTTCACATCTGGGTCTGGGGAAGGCTGCCTAAACATGCACAGCGTCGTCGAGCCACTGTCCGATCACCCGTTATTTCGCGCCTTGGTGCTCATGGGTGGGGCCCTGGCCGTCGGTTGCGGTGGAGTCGCTCAAAGCGACGCGCCGCACGGCGACGGAATCAGTCGCTCGGGCTCGCCGAGTGGCGGCGCAGCCAGCAGCAGTGCAGCCAGCGTGGGCGGCACCAGCAACGTGGGGGGCGACGCGACCATCACCGGCATTGCGTTTGCGGGTGGCGCGACGCAAGCCGGTGCCGGTGCGCCCAGCGTGGACGCCGCTGACTACTACCATCCAAGCTGCCCGTATCAGCAATGGGACTGCAGTGCCGTGCAGCCAAGCCCTTGCACCTTCTACTTGAAGAGCAAGGACGACCCACAGGCTGCTGGCTGCGTCTGCGACCCGTCTCGGCCCACGAGCGCGTCCGCCTGCAAGTTGGACGAAAATTTCGTGTGCCTACAGGCCTTCCCGCCGTACGTGGAAGCGCAGCCCGGACCCAATACCTGGGATGGTACGCTGCACGTGCAATGCGCGTGCGTTCCATCGCCCACCCCAGCATACGACAACTGTAACGCAACCTGCGCCAACGCATTCCGTACGGGCGAGCTACGGCTGGCGTGCTTATTCAACGATACTACGTGCGACGATCACGGCGTGTGCACGGCGACCTCGGCGGACGTGCTGAGGCAAGACGGGATCATGTGCGGTTGCGCGGACATCGGTCTGAAATAGCGCACGGCCCGCAGCCGCTATGTGTTCGTGGCTGGGCGATTGCTCACGGATCTTCTGCGAGGCTCGCTGCGCTTCCGCCTAGAGTCACCGTGTAGCGTTTCGAAGGCTCGAGTGGCAGGTCGATGCCGAGCTTTCCGAAGAGCTGCTTACCCGGGCGAGAACATGATCGGGTAGACCACAGTGACGATGCCGCTACCGGGTGTCGGGAATTCAAGGCCATAGAAGGCCTTGAGCACGCAGCTCAACACTGCTGCGTCCGGCATGTCTGACCCGGCGTCAGCGACGTTGCTCACTTTGCCGTCCTGGGTGATGACAAAGCGAGCGCTGACGCGGCCCGTGAGCTCTGGCAGCCGGGTGAGCGCACTCGCGTAGCAAAGCCGAAAGCCCTCGTAGCTCGTGCGTACGATGTGCTGGATCACCGCCGCCGGTAGGTGGCCTTTGACTGGAATTTCCGTGAGCTTAGTGCCCGAGCTGGGCGGCCGGAGCGGCTTTGCATAGCGGACCGAAACCGTCAGATCCACGGCGGAAGGCGGACCCGCGATGCGCTGCAAAGACTCGAGTGACTTCGATAGGTTCCCAGCGACGCCGTCGGAGACCAGCTCTGCTCGGAGGCGACAGCTCTTGTCGCCGCAAGCCTGACGAATCCTTTTGCGCCACGAATCTTCAGCCGCCGCGTCGCCAGGCTGGATCGGCCCGGAAAGCGCAGCACCCTTGTCTTTGCCCAGATCGTAGAGCCAGAGCGTGCCACTCGTGCTCCATGCAACCAATTGCGAAGAGCTGGCGCTGTCCGAAAGTGAGAGTGACATGGCGTGCCCGGCCAAGTCGAGTTGTAGGTGCTTGATGCCTGCCGCCTGGGCAGCTGCCAGGAGACGGGCCAGCGCGAATTCGTCATACCCCTGCGACGCGGTCGTGCGGACCGTTTCTGCGCCGTCCCGCCCTCGGATCAAGGCCGCTGTCAGATCTGCCTCCGGAGGAATGGGTTTACCCTGTACCCAGATATCAGCGCCATCGACACGCGCCAGCAAAGGGGCGTCCAGCGACTGAGTCGAGGTCGACGCGGGCGCGTCGCCGTTGACGCGTGCTCCACCGGGCGTCGCCGCGCAACCCAGATTCAACACCAGAACCCACGCCCAGGGCTTGACCCAGCCGGCTCGCACCATGCGCGCAGCATATCAGAGAAGGGCATGGTTCGATCAGCCCGAGCTGCGGACTCCGCCTCAGGGGTTCTTGATCCAAGCAGGGGCACATTTCCAGACACGAGCGCACGTCGACGATCGTTTGACACGAAGGCGCGTGTCGCGTCAGCTCTGGTGCCATGAAACGTATCTCTTGCTGTGGAGTGTGGGGGCTATTCTTGGCAGCGCTCGCTGCATGTGGGCCAGCGATGGGACCCACGGTTCGCGTCGCTACGGCGACGCCCGCGCAGCTCGCCGCGCTCGAAGACAAGGACAACGTCTGGTACGAGTTTCAAGCCGGAGACGTGATCCCGGTACAACTCGGCTTCATGGGCGTGATGGAGGGCGGGTCGCGTGAGGCCGTGTTTCGCGCCAAACAGCATTTTTATTTCGTGATGTTCCAACATGCGCCGATGCAAATCAGCTTCGACGGCAAGTCGTTCGCAGGCCCGAATGCACACCAGTCTTTGATCGGGGTGGTGCCGCGGAAAGATGGCAAGGGCGGCGAGCTCGGCTGGGTGATCTACGTCGGCGAGTCGGGTGATGCGAAAGCGGAGCTCGAAAAGATGGTGCAAGCCAACAAGAGCTCGGTCGAGCCGAGCGAAGCTCCCCACGAGTAGAGCGGATCCCAGCCTGGAAAATGCGCGCGCCCCGCTGGCATACGAAGCAAAAGCACTGCGCTCGACGCGAGTGGCTGCCGATCGCCGCGACACGAATTCTGTCTTCGGCATCGAGCAATCGCCGGATTTTTTGGCGTTTTCGAGGGCGCGAAGACGCGTAGTTATTATTTCACTGCTAGCGATAGGCGTGTTGCCCGGAATGGCTGCGTGCTAATTAATTTAGCTGACGCTTCCGACCGAAGGAGTGGGCCATGCAATGTTCGAGTTGCGGCATGCAGAACGATGGCGGGGCTAGGTTTTGTCAACGTTGCGGGTGCGGCCTCGTCCAGGCGGCGGTCGCTGATCCAGGCTTTGGATACGCTCCGCCCGGCAATCCCGTGGCAGGCGCGGCACCGGGCTACGGATATGCGCCGGTTGGAAACCAGGTTGCAGCCCAAGCCGCCCCTTTTCCTTACGCAAACAGCGGTTACGGGCCACCTCCAGCGCCGCCCGCCATGCGCGGCATGGGCCCGAGCGGGGCAATGGGCGGGACGGCGCTGGCCCGTACTTCGCCGACCGGAAATAGTCCTGGATTGGCTGCCGTCCTTTCGCTTTTCATCGTCGGTTTGGGTCAGCTGTACAACAACGATTTCAAAAAGGGCGCGGTCATGTTCTGCCTGGCGCTGCTCGGCGGCGTCTTCACTCTCGGTATCCTGTGGTTCGCCGTGGCCATTTGGTCTGCGGTCGACGCTCATCAGGTGGCGAAGGGCACGGGGCGAGCTTGGTAGGCGCAGACGCCGAGCTCACGCGTCTCCCTGGCCTACCACCGCAGGCGTACGAGCATCCGTTGGATCGCCGGTCGCTCGACTCGCTCGAGGGCACTCCGGGTCTCGAGACGTTGGTGCGGAAATGCAATGAGTGGGGGCTCGAACGGATGATCACCGTTCAACTCATGGGCAACCATTTCCGCGTCAATCCAGACAATTTTCCGCAGCTCTACGGCATGATGCACCGCGCCTGCGATATCCTGGACCTGCCCAAGCGTCCGCAGCTGTATATCGGCGGCTTGCCCGGTCTAAACGCCGTGACGGCGGGAATCGAACGGCCGATCATCGCGCTCTCCACTGCCGCGGTCGACGTACTTTCGGATGACGAGCTTGCGTTCGTGATGGCGCACGAGCTGGGCCATATCAAGAGCGGTCACGTGCTGTACCGGCAAATCGCCGAGTATCTTCCGGTGATCTGCAGCCAGCTCGAGGCGGTGACGCTCGGTGTCGGAAAGTTGTTTTCGACGGCGCTAGAAATCGCGCTCAAGTCTTGGGAGAGAACCTCCGAGCTGACGGCCGACAGGGCAGGCCTGCTTGCCACGCAAAATCCCGACGCAGCGCTCAGCACGTTGATGAAGCTTGCCGGCCTGCCACAGAAGTATTTTAGCTCGATCAACACGGAGGACTTCGTGACTCAGGCCCGCCAGTTCCACGAGCTCGACGGCGATACGCTGAGCTGGATCATGAAGGCGCTGAGCATCATGGACCAGACCCACCCCTGGACGGTCGTCCGCGCACACGAGCTGCTCCGCTGGATCGACTCCGGCCAATACGACCAAATTCTGGCCGCTGGCAAGGCCCTGGGGTCACCGGTCCCCGACGGCAACGCCCTACCGATTCCGCGATTTTGCGCGTATTGCGGAAGCCAACTGAAAGCCGGTGCCGCATTTTGTATCCAATGCGGCAAGGGCGGCGGCGCGCACTCGCACGAACAGGCCTCAGGCGCACGGTAGCTGCGATGCATCGCGCTTTGCAGGTGAGAGTTCTGTTCGCGCGTCCCGTCGACTACCCAGCTTTCGACGCGAACAACCTGTGGACCGCGCTGGCGCGGGTGCTAGATCCGCTCGCGCAGGCCGGGCGCTTGCACTACCAGCACGTGATTCCAGCAAACGAGGCAACGCTGCGCGCACGGCTCGTCGGTTGCGACGTTCTGCACATCATCGCGCATTGCCGTGACGCACGGCAACGTAAGCTTCCCAGCTTGGTGCTCGAGGGGCACGATGCTCGGGGGCGCTCCATCACTCCCCAATATCTGGCGGGTTTACTCGGGGATCTGGCAGCCAGTTGTTGTGTGGTCATTCAGCCTCCCCCTGGTTTCGAGGGTGTACACGACGCGATGCCGCAGGCACTCGTGCAAGGCGGAGCGGCCGCGGCCTTGAGCGCGGACGCCGGCGCCCAGGGTTGCTCGCAGTTCTACGCCGCGCTCAGCTCCGGTATCCCGCTCGCACAGGCCTTACAGGGCGGGAAAAGTTGGATCCGTTCGTGTGCGCTGGCCGATCGACCCGCTCCGCAGGAACCGCTGGCGCCTGCCCCGCGGCAGGAGGTTCCGAGCAACTCGGATACTACCGCGCAAGCGGCGCTGGTTGCAGAGCGCGTGCATGCGGAGCTCGAAGAGAAACGTCGGGCGAATCACTTCGACGTTTTCTTGTGCCACAACCAGTCCGACAAGCCGGAAGTGACCCGCGTAGCAAAAATGCTGACGGATCGCGGGATCCTGCCCTGGCTCGACGAGTGGGAGCTGCGCCCTGGCAAGCCTTGGCAGCGCCTGCTCGAAGAGCAGATCGGCAACATCGCTAGTGCTGCGGTGTTCGTTGGTGCCGACGGCATCGGGCCCTGGCAGCAGCAAGAGGTGGACGCCTTGCTGCGTGAATTCGTCCATCGCGACGGGGCAGTGATTCCGGTATTGCTCGTTGGCGCTCCCTCCGAGCCGGAGCTGCCGCGCTTTCTGCAGGCCATGACCTGGGTGGACTTTCGCTTCAACGAAGGACACGCCGTCGAACGCCTGACCTGGGGCATCACGGGGCGTCGCTTGGAGCTGGGTCAGCTGGTCACTTAGCGGGTCGGATGCGCCGCCTCCGCCGTGTTGCGGGTGCATCCGCTCAGCGACGAGGCAGGATTGCGCGCTCGTCGCGGTAGGCGGTCGTCATTTTGCCTGCGTTTGCTGGCTACTTTTGCGCCATCGCAGCAGATCGGGAGAGATCCGAAGATAACCCAAGTACTATTCTGACGCCCCTCATGTCGAGCACTGCGAAGTCCAGGTATTCAGTCCGCGCGCTCCGAAACTTGATCCTGGTCGCGCTGGCGTTGGGTGTGGCCGGGTACAGCTCCACCATGTTCAGCTACTCCCGGCGAGTGCTGGATCGCTTTGGGCCACAGGTGCGGGCAGACCTCGAGTGGCGTGCGCAGCGCGGCGCGCAGGATCTCGCACGCTTGTGCGATGTGGGGCTGGTCCTCGGCGACTCCGCCGTGACCAAGAAAGCATTCGGTGTGTACGCGACATCGCCCGACGTCCAGGCGATCGTGGTGCTCGACGCGAAGGGCCAAGTGCTCGCCCAACACGGCACGCCTCCGGAGCCGATGGCTCTGCTATTCAGCGGCAAAGAACAAGCGCTGCGCGCCGGGCCTGGCTACCTGGTGAGTTGGGCCAGTTCCACGATCGAAGGCGCCAGCCTGGGCCAAGTGGCGATCGTGATCTCGACCCAAAGGCTGACTGAGGCCAATGCGCTGCTCAGCCGCGTATCCAACGTGACCTTGCTGGGAGGCGCGCTGATGCTGGTCCTGGGCGTGGTCGTGATCTCGTTCTTCGCGAGCGCCGTGGCCCAAAGGGACGCGCAGCTTTCCGAGCACGCGAGCAACTTGGAGCAAAAGGTCGAGGCGCGTACGCGCGAGCTCGACGAGCGCAATCGCGGCATGCGGCTCGTGCTCGACAACGTGACTCAGGGCTTCGTGACCATCGATTTGACGGGCAAAATGGCGTCTGAGACGTCTGCAATTCTCGCTCGTTGGTTTGGGCCGCCGGAGCCAGGCGTCGCGCTCTTTCAGTATCTGGCGGGCCACGCGCCGAGGTTCGCCGAGCAGCTCGAGCTGCATCTGGACCAGGTCGCCGAGGGGTTCCTGCCCAGCGAGGTCGCGCTCGATCAGCTGCCGAAGCGATTCGGCGCAGGCGGTCGTACGTTCGACGTGCTGTACACCCCCGTCGGAGCCAGCGAGCAGCTCGAAAACCTGCTCGTGATCTTCAACGACGTGACGGAGCAACTGGCTCGTGAGCGAGCGGAGCGCGAGCAGAACGAGCTGCGCGAGATCTTTCAGCGCATCCTGGTCGATCCCAGCGGCGTCGAAGAGTTCTTGGCCGAAGCGAGCAAGCTCATCACAGCGCTCGAAACGGAGCGCGACCCGGTGCTGCAACACCGCATCGTTCACACGCTCAAGGGCAATTCCGGCGTCTACGGGCTCAATTCGCTGGCGGACCTCACGCATGACATCGAAACCGCACTGGTGGATCCGGATCACGGCCCCGAGCTGAACGATGAGGAGCGCGCTCTGCTCAGCGAAGCCTGGCGCGACATGATCACGCGAGTGGAGCGATTGCTCGGGGGCTCGCGCAAGGATCAGCTCGAGGTCGGGCGCGCCGAATTTGTCGCGCTGCTCACTCGCGCACGCGCCGGGGTGGCGCCGAAGGAGCTGATCCGAGAGCTCGAGAGCTGGACACTGGAGCCGGCGGAACGGCGCCTTGCCCGCCTGCAACGCCAAGCGACCAGCCTTGCGCGCCGGCTGGGTAAAGCCGAGCCGAGCGTCGTCGTCGACGCGGGGGGCGTGCGCTTCAACTCGCCGCTGTGGGCGAGCTACTGGGCTAATATGGTGCACGTCATCCGCAATGCGGTGGACCACGGTCTGGAAGATGCCGCGATCCGTGTGGCGGCCGGAAAACCCGCGGCGGGTCGGATCGTGCTCGGCGCCCGACGCAAGGGTCTCCAGCTCGAGTTCTGGGTCGAGGACGACGGGCGCGGTATCGATTGGGAAAAAGTGAAGCTCAAGGCGGCGCACATGGGCCTGCCGAACGGCACTCACGAGGAGCTCGTGGAGGTGCTGTTCGCCGACGGCCTCACGACCCGCGACCAAGCGACCGATCTTTCGGGTCGCGGGGTGGGCTTGGCTGCCGTGCGTCAGTCGGTGAGCGCACTGAATGGCTTGGTAGCAGTCGACTCGGCGCTCGGCCGAGGCACGACCTTCCGCTTCACTTTCAATGAAGCGAAATTGGGCCACGAGCCGACGGCGAACTAGCAAAGCTAGCGCGAGGCAGGTCCGATCACGGTCATTCGATCCGCGAGCTTCGCGGATCGAATGACTGGACGGAGTGAGCTCTCTGACAAGGCGGCGCGGCTTCGCCGCGAGCCGTCAGAATTCGAGCGGGTAACCGGGGTCGCCCGGGGCCTTGCCGTCGATGCGAACCGCCTTCAGCTCTGGGCGGATATCGTTCACCGGCGCATAGCCGACTGCGCCGTCGAGTCGAGCCACCACGCGCTGCAGGAGATCCAGAGGTTCGATTGTCTTCGGCGGCCCCGAGTCGCCGCGGATCTTGCGGTCAACCCAGTAGCGAGCGATGGCGTCTGGCGACATGTTCAGCACTGTCTTGTCGAACGCGCCGCGTTCGCGAGTGGACGGCGTCAGGTTCAAGGGCAAGAGTCGTTTGCCCGAGGCACTGATTTGTTCGCCCAGATACAAGCGCTTCAGCTCGTAAAAGGAGATGTCGGAGACGGGGCTGTCCTTCGACACGACGATGGCAAGCCTCGTTTTTGCCTCGCCGGCCCCCACTGGAGTCGTGACCCCAGAGGCGGCGAGCAAGCACGAAACACCCAAACACACAGTCAGGAAGGATCGTCTGGTTTTCATCAGAAGCTCCACGCTGCTTGGAGGTCGAGGCCGTTGTAATTTCCGTAATCAGCACCCTGCCACGCGGCGAACCAAGAGTGGGTATATTGCGCCTTGAGCACGACACGCGCAATCGGTCGAACGTTCAAGCCGCCCCAAATGGCCGACGAGGCAGGCGTGAAGGAGTAGTAGCCGTTATCGTAATGCTCGCCACCGAAGAAGGGCATGATGCCGAGAAACTGGAAACGGTAGCCGGCTAGCCCGTAGACGCCGACGCGGCGATAGTCGGGCGCAAACCCGGGTGCCCCGCCAGCGATCGGGAACGCCGGTGGCCGATGATCGTCGGGAAACGCCACACCCTGAGTGATGGCCTCGGCTTGGACCAGCAGGCCAGAATATTCGTACTTCACGTCCGCCGCCAGACTGGCCTCGTGATACTGGGCTGCAATGGGGTACGTGGGGACGAAAGTTCCGCTCGAGTCCGGAGCGTAAACAGTACTGCTATCGGTGTACGTTCCCTTGTATCCGGATGTACCCAGCGTGAGCGTTCCCCAGCTCGCGTCGTGCTTGAAGTAGAGACGCCCGCCGATCGCTTTGTTGTGATCGAGGTCTTGGTACGAGTCGATCGGTCCGCGGCCGTTCGACAGCGTGGCGTGGTAGCCGAACTGCGAAGGGCCGAAGTTGAACGTTCCGTAGGCCTCGATACCCGTTTGGTGCTCGGGAAACAGGCTTTCCCCGATGATGAAGGGCCGCTTCACACCGATGATCGCGGGCGAGCCGTGGTCGACGTTCCAGATGCCGTAGGGCGTCAAGAACGCGCCGACGCGCACGGTGAGCGACGGGTGAAAGGTGTGCTCGAGCCAGGCGCGCTCGATCGAGATGCCGCCCCACTTCGTGGGTCGCCCGAGATCCGTGTAGTCCGCCACGGTCGTGTCGGTGCGCGGCGGCGGCGGGAAGGCGGTTGAGGGGGGCGTCGTCCCGTTCGGAAGATACATGAAGCGGATTTCCGCGAGCGAACGCCAGCCGGAGCCCAGCTCGGCGGCGGCGTACAGGTTCAACTTGCCGACCGCAAACGAGGAATAGGGTGTCCCCAAGTCGAACTTGGTCAGATTGGTGGCGTAGGTGAAGTCGGTGAAGCCGTAGAGATTGAGCTTCACCCCATCATTGTCGTCGCTCGTGTGCGACGAAGTTGCTTGGCTTGCTGCCGCGGACGCCGCAGCCTCGGCTGCAGCGTCTGCTCTCGCGTCCTCCGCCGTTGCGGTCTTCTCCGCCGCGGGTGCGCTGGCATCAGCTGCTGGCGCCGCCGCGGGAGCCGCCGTGGCTTCGGGCACCGGCGTTGCTGCGGGCCGGGCTGCGGGCTCGCTGCCTGCTGCCGTGGGCGCCGCATCGGGCACATCTTGCGCTCGAGCGAGCGACGGGAAGAGCGCCAATACCAAAGTAACTGGCGCGATGGCGCCTAGACGAGTCAATCGAAAAGCGCTCATTGGGCACAAGCTCCCTCGGGGACGCAGATGGGCTGGGGTACGAGGAACGCCGAAAGATCGCAGCAGTCCCAACCGGTAAAGCAGTTGTCAGGCGCCACAGTGCAGCCTTGAACCAAGCAGCTGTGCGACTGGAAGGTATCGCAGTAGGTCGCTTCGGTTCCGGCGCAGTCCGCATCCGCGGTACAGCTCATCCCGAGTCCTGCCGGCGGTCGACGGCAGACACTCGGCGTCACCGAAAGATCGCAGGCGTAGCCGCCCGTACAATCGTCGGTGCTGGCACAGTCGGCCTTGGTGCAGTAGCCGCTGCCGTTAGCGCCTGCTTCACAGTGATTGTACACGGCATCCGTGCAGGGCTTGGTGGCGTCGCAAGCCGCACCAATGCCCCCGGCCGGCTCACAGCCCGTTGCCCCGGGCACCTCGTTTGCGCCGCAACGCTCGCAACCAGTCGCGGTCTGCGCGCTGAATTCGTCGCACACGCAACGCAGATCTTCGTACATTACTTGATTCGGTCCGCAGCGGTCCGAAGAGTCGTACACACACGCGCTCGGCATAATAGCGCCTACAAGCGCGAATAACGCGGCCGCATAGCGATACTTCGATCGCGGCGGCACCACTTCAATATGGGGCAAGTTCATGCAATCTCCAGCTCGCTGATGGATCCCGTTCGATTCGAGACGGGACCAATCAGCTAACGACGCTTGTGTGTCGGAGTTCAGTGTTGAATTGTTACTTTGATTCGAATCGGCCAGTCAGTTCGTCGCGAGCAGCGTAGTCTCGACTCGAGCCTTCACGCGCCCGAACTCGTGCCCGAGCTCGACCAGCAGCTCCGCCCGGTTCGGGGGATTGCCCTCGAGCTGCACACACACGCTCGCCATGCGCGGGACGCCAATCGCCAGGCAACCGCCCTTCAAGCGGTGGGCCGCGTGTTTGAGGGCCTGTGAGTCGCCCGCCGCGATGGCCGCCTCGATGGCCTCGATATCGCGGGGCACGCTGGAAAGGAAGATGCGCACGACGCGATCGCTGCGCTTGATGTTCGGATCCAGGGCCGAGGCGCCTTCGACCTTGGGAGCTTCGACTTTGGCGCTTTCGACTTTGGCGATTTTGCCCTTGGATGCCGTGGGTTGTGCTTCCTGGCTCTCGGGCCACCAGCGCTCCAGCAGCTCGGCCAGCACCTCCTGCACGATCGGCTTGGAGGTATAGTCGTCCATGCCGATGGCGAGCACCTTCGCGCGCTCTTCCGCCAAGGCGTGCGCGGTGACGGCGATGATCGGCACGTGCTCGCCCGGCGCCTCGTGCTGGCGGATCAGGCTCGTCGTCTGGTAGCCATCGAGCACGGGCATCTGACAATCCATCAGAATCAGCGGGTACGAGCGATGCTCGAGCATATCGAGCGCGATCTGCCCATTGTCCGCGACATCTGCGCTGTAGCCGAGCTCGCGCAAGATCTCGATCATGACTTCCTGATTGATGGAATTGTCTTCCACGACCAGCAGGCGTCGCTCTTCTCCGCTCGGACCACTACTCTTGGGCTTGAGCTTTCGTTTGCTGCTCAACTTCGTCGGCGGCTGGCTGTTCAGCACGCGTCTGAGGCAAGCCGCGAGATCGTCCGCTCGCACCGGTTTTTGCATGAAACCGTCGATGAACAGCTCCGTCCCCTCCGGCAACGAGTCCTCGTTCTGGGAGGTGAGTAGGACGATGGCGGGCTTCGGTCCCTCGCCCGTCTCCAACACTTGGCGAGCGAGGCTGAGGCCGTTCACGTCCGGCATGTGCATGTCGGTGATCATGAGTCCAAACGCGCGCTCGTCGCTTTGCCTCTGATGAACCAATGCCAGCGCTGCCGCGGCGTCGGGCGCGCTTTCGTGCTCGATACCCCAGCTGGTGAGCAGCTCTTCCAATACGAAGCGGTTCGTGGCGTTGTCGTCCACGATCAGCGTGCGCACGTTGGTCGTCGGCATCACGTTGTCGGTATCGTCGACGTCCGCTTCGAGCAGCGGGATCCAAAACCAAAAGGTGCTGCCCACGCCGGGGGTGCTCTCGAGGCCAATCTCGCCGCCCATCAGGCTTACGAGCTGGCGTGAGATCGCAAGTCCCAGCCCGGTGCCTCCGTAGCGGCGCGTGAGCGAACCATCCACCTGCGAGAACGCTCCGAACAGTCGCGCCTTGGCCTCTTCTGGGATACCGATGCCGGTGTCCTGAACCTCGAACAAGATCACGCTCTTGCCGTCTCGTCGCTCCGAGGTCGCGCGCAGAGCCACCTGGCCCTGCTCGGTGAATTTGACCGCGTTACCGGCGAGGTTCGACAAGATCTGCTTCAGGCGGTCGCGGTCGACTTGGACGTGACGCGGCAGGTTGCGGTCGGTGTGACACACGATCTCGATGCGCTTCAGATGCGCGCGTGCCGCAAACAGCTCGCCGACCTCCTCGAGCACGTCTCGCGTCTTGCAGGGCACGGCGTGTAGTGCGAGCTTGCCCGCCTCGATCTTCGAAAAGTCGAGGATATCGTTGAGCACCGTCATCAGCCCATTGGCGGAGGCTTTCAGCGTGTGCGCGTAGCGCCGCTGCTTGTCGTTCAGTTGGGTGCCATGGAGCAGCTCGATCATGCCCAGCACGCCGTTCATCGGGGTGCGGATTTCATGGCTCATGTTGGCCAAAAATTCGCTCTTGATGCGCGCAGCCTCGAGCGCGGCGGCGGTCGTCTTCTTGAGCTTCTCGAAGGCCGTTTCGGTGATCCGTAAAATCGGCGTGATGTAGTAGCGAACGAAGCCCAGCGCCGACAGGAACGCCAAGAACGAGCCGATGCCCGCGGCCAACAGAATGTTGCGTTCGAGCCGGCTCCCTGCCTCGACGCGCGCCGTGGAAACGGCGACGCCGACGCGGCCCACGGTCGTGCCCTCGATCACCACGTCTTCCCACGCGCCGTACCAGCCACTTTCTTTGCGCAGTTGCTGTGCGCGACCGCGAAATATCTCAGCGGCTGTCGTGCCCGGCAGGGAGCCGTACACACTCAGGAGCTTGCCGCTGGTGTCTGCCGCGACCAGCGCGAGCATGTCCGGATCGCGCGCGTAATTTCGGAACTGCTTGTCGATTTGCGCCGGATCAGCGAGCAAGATGCCGACGTCGGTCGTGCGCGAGAGCTCGCTCGCGCCGTGCTCGGCTTTCCACTCCAGATCCGATTGAATCGAGGGCGTGAGCTTGCCGAAGATATGCGACACCAAGGCGAAGATCAACCCGGTCAAGATCGCGAGCACCAACACGGTGAATGCCGTGAAGGCGACTCGAATGCGCGCCCCGGACAGCAAATAGCGCTGGTTTTTGACGCTTTCCAGTTCGGCTGCCGCCGCCGCTTCGGCGCTCACGGGTAAAGATCGCAGGGGTATGGGACGCGTAGCGCTGGAAGACTCCGACACGGACCGGAGCTACGGACCAGATCCCAAACGACTTAAGAGCGCGGCCAGACAGGGAGTCACGGGCTACTGGAGACACCGTACTACCTGGGCGCTATTGCGAGCCATAGCGCAAAAAGCAACTCCCAGTCGCCCGAGCTACCCGGAGCCGCCCAAACCAGGAGCGGAGCAGATAACTATTAAGTCGGAATCGCTGCGGTCGTTCAAGTGCGAACAGGAGAGTCCGGGCAGGCGTTCTTCGAGGGCACTCCTAACCTCTCACCACCATCTCGGACTGCAGCACGCAATAATGGCTAACGAGCGATCCCGTGCCCCCCTTGTCTTGGTTGTCGACGACAGTGAAATTGCGCGGGAAGCGGTCAAAGAGACCCTGGAGGCATCCGGTCTGCGCGTGATAGCGCTGGAGAGTGCCTTCGGCTTCATCCGCACGTTGCGCGAGAAGGAGCCCGCGTTGATCTTGCTCGACGTGGGCTTGGCCTCGATGAACGGAACCAAACTGGTTCAGCTCGGACGCGACCACGCGCCGCGCGGCGCGAAGGTCGTGCTCTACTCCGGTCGCACGCACGAAGAGCTGGCAGTCGACGCCAGGGATTGTGGTGCGGATGGCTTCATCAGCAAGCACACCACCGATCGCGCGCTGCTGCTCGCGGTCCAGGGCTTTCTCAACAGCCCGGCATCGACCCGCTAGCCATGCTTCTGCTGCGCGTTGCTCTCGACCCGAGCTAGCAAGGCGAAACGCCTCGCGCGCCGCGCACTCCGCAAGGCGTCGCGATCTCGGGGGCAGGAGCGGGCGTGCCTTGCTCGTCGATGCGCACAGCGCGCGTCGAAAACCGCGTGACTCCGTGGCGATCGACCACGAGCTCCAGGATCCAGCCGATGGCGTTCTGCGGGCGATCCAGCAAATCGAACACGAAGTTACCCAAACTGTAGACGATCGGCTTGCCGCGGTACATCTCGGCCCCCTGCGTGACGTGCGGATGCGAGCCGATCACGGCATCGGCGCCAGCATCGATCAGCGCGTGAGCGAGCTCGCGCTGACGAGCGCTCGGCTGGGGCTCGTTCTCCCAGCCCCAGTGCAAGAACGGCAGCACGACGTTCGCCCCGGCGCGGCGCGCGCGTACCATGTCCAAGATGATCTGCTCTTCCTCCGCCCAGGCGACGCCTGGATGGTCTGGCGCGGCCTCGAACGAGCGCGGGTGGTATTCGTCGTAGCCGAGGAGCGCGACCTTGATTCCGCGCTTTTCGAGCAAGAGCGGCGCGTGCGCTTCGCGCAGGTCGTGCCCTCCGCCGAAGTACGGCACGCGCGCGGCAGTTAGCTGCTCGAGCGTCTCTCGGAATGCCTCGGGCCCGTAGTCCCCGGAGTGGTTGTTCGCAAGCGAGACGGCATCGAAGTGTCGGCCAAGGAGCGGCAACGTGCTCGGCGCCGCTCGAAACGTGTAGACCTTCGCTACGGCCGCCCCGCTCGTCGCCACCGGACATTCGAGATTGCCGATCGAGAGATCGGCCCCTTTCAGCAATGCCGCCGTGGGCGCGAAAGGATCTTCCGCTCTCGATATGTTCCTGCCAGGTGCCGAATCGAGCAAAATGTCGCCGACGAAGGCCAGCGTCACGCTCTCGCGCTCGCGCTCGCGAGCGTCACAGTCGATCAGCGCGAAGCTCGCTAGCAGGACCAGAGCCGCCCATGAGCTCGGACTGCTCATGGCAAAAGCTCGCACCAATATTCGAGCTCGCGCTCCGTCGGTGAGTAGACGAGCTGTCGCCCCGTGAAGCCATAGCGGGCTCCCGGACTCAGCGAAAATGGTGGCGTGTATTTGCCCTCTTGCAGCAGCACGTTCGTGTCATCCACTCGATGGTAGGCGTAGACGTTGATTGAAGCGGAAGTCCACGGTTCGCGGATATAGGTGGCCTTGAAGCGAAAGCGCCCGGCAATGTCGAGCGCCTCGACTCCGTAGGGATCGCTCGTGGCCGGAAACAGCAAGCGCCGCGCTTCACCGCCGTAGGTCACCGTACACGCGACAGCCTGGGACTTCCGAGCGCAGCCAGTGCCGCCACCCAGCAACGCCGCAGCCAGCAGAGCGAAAGAGCTGAGAGACATGCCGCGTCGCATCGACGCCGCAGCCTAGGCCCTCGTGCGCGCGCGTTCTAGCCCGTGCTTCGAAAGCGCGCGCGCGAGCGGCCAATGATGGGGATCTGCGTCAGTGGATCTTCGCCGTCTGCTCGCTGGGCGCGGGTGGGAGCAGGAGCAGCTCGATGCGGCGGTTCTTGCGGCGGCCGTCTTCGGTCGCGTTGCTGGTGGCGGGGCGGAATTCACCGAAGCCCGCGGCGACCAGGCGAGAGCCTGGGATTTTGCCGCGCTCCTGGAGGAAGCGGACGACGTTGGTCGCGCGCGCGGAAGACAGCTCCCAGTTGGTCGCGAAACGCTCCTGGGTCTTTGCGCTGACGACGCGCGTGCCGTCGGTGTGGCCCGCGACCTGGATGCCATAAGTATTGAGCTCCACGAGGCTACGCGCGATCTGCTGCAGCACCGCTTGCCCGCGCTCGCTGACTTCGGCTTGGCCCTTGTCGAACAGGATGTCGTCGGTCATGTCGAGGACGAGCTCCTGCCCGCGCCGGCGGATGCGGATGTTGCCGCTCGCGATTTCCGGCTCGAGTTTCTGCGAGAGCTCGCCCTGGACGCGCTTCAGCTCCGACTCGATTTTCTCCTTCTCGGCGACCGTTTGTTTGAGCTCGCTCGCGACTTTGTCGCATTCGCCCTCGAGCTTGCCGAAGCGCTGTTCCTCTTGCTCGAGGCGCTGTGCAAGCGCTCGCTCGCGAGCGCCTGCGCTGGCGAGATCGGCGTCGAGACGCGCCCGCGTCTGCCGCAGGGGCAGGTAACGGTAGTAGACGAAGGCTCCGGCAGCGCCGAGCGCCAGAATGAATAGCAGCCAGCCGAGCCAGCCGCGCGAACGGCGCCGTGGAGGCGGCGGCTCGCCGCGGTCGCGGAAGTCCGGAGCGTCATCGGTCATGCGGACCCCGAGCATGCCGCGTTCGAGGGGGCGACGTCCAGCCACAGGTCCAGTGCTCGGATGTCGCACATGAGCGGCAGATGGGGTCGCATTGACGACCACATCCGCCCCTGGTACCAGGCCCGGCGGCGGGATCGCACTCCGCGTTCAAAAATCGATGTCTTCCAACTCCGGCTCGCGGGGCGGGCTCAAAGCGCATCTGCTCGTGCTCGCGGCGTTTGCGATTCTCTCGCTCGTGATCACGGCGCCGCTCGTGACCTGCCTGGGAAGCTGTCTTGGAGACAGCTACGATCCCATCTTCACCGTCTGGGGCTTCGCCTGGATTGCGAAGAGTGTGTTCGGGCCAGCGCACCTTTACGACGCGAACCTGTTCCATCCCTACACAGGCACGCTTGCCCTGAGTGAGCCGTCGCTTTCGAACGGGCTCTTGGCAGCGCCGCTGATCGCCGCCACGAAAGACCCGATCCTCGGCTACAACGTGATCTTGATCCTGCAGTACGCGGGGGCTGCCTTTGGCGCCTACCTCGTGGTGTGGCAGGTGCTCGGGCGTCGTAGCCCGGCGATCCTCGCGGGCGTCTTGTTCGCGACGTCGTCCTTCTTGGTCCACAACGCGTACAATCTGCAAAGCTTTGCCGTGCTGCTCGTGGCTTATCTGGTCGTCGCCATGCAGCGCTTCCTCGAGGAGCCGAGCTACAGCAACTCCCTAGTGCTCTGGAGCGTCACGCTCGTGCTGGCGGTGACCAGCGTCTACTTCAGTGTCTACGGGGGGCTCTCGCTGCTGTGCTTTCTGGCGGTGGTGTTGGCCTTCAAGGAGTACCGGCTCAGCGTTGTTCACCTGAAGCGCGTGAGCCTCGTCGCGCCGCCGTTCTTGCTTGCGCTCGGCCTCGCCTATTACCCGTATTGGATCTGGGCTCGCGAGAGGCACCAAGGGCGCTCGCTCCAGGACGTGGAGAATTACCGCGCCACGCTCGACAACTACGGTCTGGTGGCGCCGACGAACCTCGTGCACCGCGCGTTCGGCTGGTGGGGCACGACTGGGACCGACTCGAGCGCCGCCTTCCCCGGCATCATCGCCAGCCTGCTGGCCTCGTTCGCGGTCATCTGTGCGTTGCGCGAGCTCCTGAAGCGCGACGCCACAAGCCGCTCGCGGGCGGTGCACGGGCTCGCCTGGGCAGTATTTGGTGCGTTCAGCTTCGTGATGGCGTTTGGTCCCACGCTGCGAGTGGGCAACGCCGTATTGCCGCTTCCTTACCGCCTGTTCTTCGAGGTCGTGCCGGGCATGAGCGCATTGCGAACGGCGAACCGCTTTCTCGGCTTGGTGACTCTCGCGGTCGCGGTGTTGGCGGCCTTGGGTCTCGATCGCCTCGGCGCGTGGGCAGCGAAGCGAATCGCGCCTCGGGCAAAGTCCTTGCTCGTGGGCGCGACGGCCGCGTTGAGCATCGCCGAGCTCGCCTGTTACCCGTACCCGGGCGCGTCCCACGAATTCGTGAACGGACTTTCCGCCGATCATCTCGCCTTCGTCGATTGGCTCAAGGCTCGGCCCGGGCCGCCGAGTGTCGTCGAGCTGCCGATGCTCGATTCGTCGTTGTACGACGCCACCATGACGGGAAGTCCGTTCGTGAACGGTTGGTCGAGCTTCGCTCCGCCGCTCTATCATCAAATGACCGCCGGATTGGGCACATTCCCGTCGCCGCGCGCGCTGGCGTTGATCGCCGCGCTGCCAGTCGAGCTGGTCGTGGTCGACTGCGGACGATACAGCCAGGCGGTCACGGATCCCCGTGTACAGCGGCTGCTGGAACCGGTGGCGAGGTTTGGCGCGTTGCAAGTGTTCTCGAAGCGAAGCTCGACGTTGCCACGGGATGAGCTCACTTTCGCCGCACACCTCGTGCCGTCGAGCGGAAAGCGAGCCGCGTCGATCGCCGTCGAGCTCTCGAATCCGCAGCGAGCGGCAATGATCGCCCTTTATCCTCAACACCGACTCGAGGTCACGCTCAGCGGAGCGGACGCGAATACGAGCGCGCGTGCCGAGCTCGGGCTCTGGTTCCGCGCCGGCCGCTCTCGGGTGCTTTCCGTACCTGCCTCCTCGGTGCCGCCGACCCAGTCGGCGGAGCCCCTGCGTCTTCACTGGAAGCTCTCCGCGAGTGGCATGGCCGATCGCAGTGGAGAGCTAGTGATCGACGTGCAGCGGCCGAGCGCGAGCGACGCGGCGTCTGCGACGCCGTAAGCGACGTCCCTGCCCACGCTGCAATTGCGTACCAGTGCGCAAGACGCAATGGCGTACAAGACTCGCGAGCGAGCGGCATGGTTGTATGCCTGAGCGTCGACCTGCTTCGGGATTCTCGGATCGCATTTGAATAGAGTCGGTCGCGCTGGAGTCAGAAGTTCTGAATCGGAGTTGAAACTCGGTGGTGAGTGCGCTCGTGTGAACGAGTCGCCTGAGGAGGTGAGTTCGATGAAACAACATCAATTCGGAGGGCGGAGCTGCGCCTTGAGCTCGTTTGGACTGGTGGCGGCCTGCGCGCTGAGCGCCGCGAGCGGCGGATGTCGGCTCGAGCTATCGGACGGCAAAACAGCGGGCAGCGGCGGGGATGGTGCCGTTGACGACACGAAAACCGAAGACGGAGGCGCACCGACCGCGGCGGCCGGCGCGGCGCCCGCAAACGCCGGTGCTCCGAGCGCAAGCCATGGCGGCGCCGCGAGCGGGACGGCTCAAGGAGGCTCGGCGCATGCTGGCGCCGGGCAGGCAGGGAGCGCAAGTATCTCTGCGATCCGTCATCAGGAAGACTGCGCGAACTCCGACCCGATCCCCAACGGCGACCGCGAACACGCCGTCGACTTCGGTGCTGGCGGAACCCTGTGCCTGATCGACTCCTCGGACAGCGATTGGTTTTACGTGGATACGCCGAGCGACGGCCGAGCGCACGTGATCGAGCTCGATATCAGCGAGACCGATGGCAGTTGGATAAACATCGATGTCACGGCAGAGAAAGACGGCTCCGACCTCGGGCGCATCCATCCCTCGCAACGCGGCCTCAAGCTGAGCGGGTTCGTCACCGTCGGGCCAGGCACGCGCACGTTCTTCGAGGTCAAAGGGGCCACGCCGAACAGCGACACCACCACCATCGATGTGTTGGTGTCGGCGGAAGCCGACGACCACGAGCCGAACAACGACCGCGCTTCGGCGAGCCTGATTCAGTCGGCGACCGAGGTCAGCGCGCAGCTCATTTTGCCCTACGTAAGCGCGACCGACCAGGAGATGCAAGATTGGTACAAGGCCGAGCTCAGCGCCGGCAAACACACGTTTCAAATGACTGCTGTGCCCAGCGACCTCTATCCAGACATCGACGTGCGTGACTCGGCGAACGCGGACCTGAGCGGCAGCAACCACGGGCCGAATCGCGGCGCGACATTTAGCTTCACGTTCAGCGTGGCCGAGGCCGGCACCTACTACTTCATGGTCGACAACTTCGTCGGCGTCGGCGTCCTTTATAGCGGCGTCAAGGCGGACTCTTACACACAGCCATACAAATTTCGAATCGATTGAGCAGGCGAATCAAGCATGCTTGTCACGCCGTGCACGCCACCAGCCGCGCACGCTCAGCCAGGCATTGCGCAGCGCGAGCTCCCCGCGGTCGAGTTGCCGCGCAAGCCACAGCGACTGGGTCGCGAACAGCGCTGCGCTCAGCGCAAAGAACAGCACCGCGGGTCCCGGAATGAAGGCAAATAGAACGCCTATCGGCAGCAACGCCACCGCGGCTGCCACGTAGGCAACCTTGACCCAGTGGGAGCGATGCTGCTCGGCTAGATGAAATTTTTCGAAGCGTTCGCCGGGAGCGTACTCCTTCAGCTCGCGCCAGCGCGCCTTCAGGTGAGTGAGCATTTGCGGGAACAGTGCATGGCTCGTGCCGCCGTGTGAACGCCGAGCACTTTGCCAGCAATGATCCTAGCCGAGGCGGACAATTTGCCTCACCGAGGTCGAAAGCGTAACTCCGCAGACGGTTCGTTCAAGCTTCGTTGAAAATGGCTCGGTTGATCTTGTCGCACAACGCCGAATCGTAGCCGAGCTTTGCGTCATGAAGGCTCAGCGCGGGCACCGCGCCCATCAGCGAGTTGGTCAAGAACACGTGGTCGGCGGCCAGCAGGTCCTCCACCGTGAGGCGTCGATCCTCGACGGCAAAGCCCCAGCTCGGCAGTAGCCGCCTGACCTCGGCCGCCAGGGTGCCCGGCAACGCATGCGCTGAGCTGGGAAAACACGCGGTGTTGCCAAACACGCAGCATACGCTGGCGCTGTTCGTCTCCGACACGGAGTGGTCCGCGTTGAGGATCAACGCTTCGTCCGCCCCGTTCTGCTTGGCCCAATCCCCAGCCAACTTGTAATACATGTAGTTGAGGGTCTTGTGGCTGGCGAGGTGCGTGTGCCGGCAGTGCGGATATACCTGGAGGCACAGCCCAGGCCGAGAGCTCAGGACCGGGCGCGGCGAATAGGGCTTGGCGCTCGCGAAGAGCACGGGGCAGGGGCGCCCGCCGTTCGGCTTGCCCGCGGCCGCCACCAACTTGACCGCGGCCACGGTGCTCGACAGCCCGTTGCGCTGCACGAGCTGGGCGATGACGTCCGCCCAAGTGACATCGGGTGGCGCAGAATGGAAGAACTCCCGCCAGGCGCGCTCGAAGCGTTGCACGTGGGCCTGGAGCAGGATCGGACGGCCCGCTTGGACCCGCAGCGTTTCGAAGAAGCCGAAACCGAACGCCAGACCTTCGCTGTCGAGCGGAAGCGAAGCGGTGGCGCTGGGTTTGAAGGCTCCGTCATGCCAAACCGTGCTTTCGCTCCGCTCGTCCCCGCACTCTCTGTCGAATGCGTTCATCAGCGTGCGCCCCTTGTGCAGTGTTTCTTCGAACTCACTCGCGGGATCCGAGTCGAAGACGATGCCACCCCCGACGGAGAACACGACCTTGCCACCCGTGAACGTCGCGGTTCGAATGGCGATGGATAGGTCCATCGTCCCATCGAACCCCAGGTAGCCGATGCTACCGGTGTAAATGTGCCTGCGCACGGGCTCGAGCTCGTCGATGATTTCCATCGCCCTGATTTTCGGGCAGCCCGTGATCGAGCCGCCGGGGAAAGTCGCCCGCAGCAGATCGACGGCATCCAGCCCGGGATCGAGCTCACCCTTCACGGTCGAAACCAGGTGATAGACGTTCTGATAGGCCTCGAGGCGCTTGTGCTCGAGCACCCTGACCGACCCCGGGCGGCAAACTTTGCCGAGATCGTTACGCAACAAGTCGACGATCATCGACAGCTCGGCGTCTTCCTTGGCGCTTTCCAACAGCTCCGCCCGCAGAGCATCGTCCTCGGCAGGAGTTTTGCCGCGTGGCCGGGTGCCTTTGATGGGTCGCGTCTCCACGCTGCCGTTCCCGAGCTTCAGGAATCGTTCGGGAGAGGTCGAGACGATTTGGTGGTCTCCGGCGTTGATGTAGGCGAAGAAGGGAGCCGGATTGGCTGCATACATGCTGGCAAAGCAGTCGAATGGATCCCGGGTGTTCGGCGCCTGAAAGCGCTGAGACATGTTCACTTGGTAGACGTCGCCCTCGACGATGTAGCTCTTGATCGCGTCGACGGCGGAGAGGTACTCCGCACGCGAAAAGGCCGAAGCACATTTGGCCGTTGCTCGCGGAGCCGCCTCGCCGAACGCTGGCGCTGGCGCGCCCAGCGCCTCTTTGAAGCGCGCCACGTCTTGCCGAAATGCAGTTTCATCGCCTTGCAAGCGCATGGCCAGCAGTGTCGTCGCTTGCGAGATCCGGTCTTGGATCACGATGATGCTCGGCGCCACGAGCTGCATCAGCGGCAACCCGAGATCGTCGATGCTCGTCCTCGGCAGCCGTTCCAGGCAGTCTTTCAGATCGTATGCGAGGTAGCCGAGCAGCCCACTGCACAGCGGTAGCGGCGCTCCCCAGTTCGGCATGCTGCACTGCTGCAGCACGTGGCGCAGCGTCGTAAACGGATCAAGCGCGAGCTCGACGCGCTGCTCGCCGTCAGTGAGCGTGGTATGCGTGCGGTGCCCGCTCAGCGAAAGCCATGGGTAAACGCCGAGGATGTGGTGACGGGCGCAGTCGAGCTCACCGCCGCTCATCAGCGCTACGGTGCCGGGCAGATGTGCGAAGCGGCGCACCATTTCCAGAAACGGTTGCTTCAGATCGAGCGGCTCGGAATGCACGCCCGTGACTCTTCGCAGCCCGGCCAAACTGGTGTCGATCGCGGCTGAGCTCATGATAGCGTTCCTTTCAGCGGACCCGAGCGCAGAAAGTTCTCGACCAGCCTGAACCCGTGCTGGGTGAGGAAACTTTCGGGGTGGAATTGCACACCGAACAGCGGATGGCGGACATGCTGGACGGCCATGGGCACGCCGTCCGCGGAGCGGGCGTTGACCTTCAGACTTTCACTTGTGCCAGCGATCGCCAGTGAATGGTAGCGCGCCACCGTGAACGGTTGGGGAACTCCTTCGAACAGCCCCGTTCCGTCATGATGTACCGAGCTCGTCTTGCCGTGCATCGGAACCGGCGCGTGCACCGTGCTGCCGCCAAAGGCCTCGTTCATGCACTGCATGCCCAAGCACACGCCCAGAACGGGAAGCTTGCCCTGGCAGCGACGGATGAGCTCGGTCGAGATCCCGGCGGCGCTCGGGCTCTTGGGCCCGGGGCTCACGAGGACGTAGTCGGGGCACGCCTGCAGGGCGTCTTCGACCGAGAGGCAATCGGCGCGAAACACCGAGATCTCCAGCTCATAGCTGCGAAACATCTGGACCAGGTTGAAGGTGAAGGAGTCGTAGTTGTCGATGACGAGGAGCTTGGCAGTCATGCTCTGACCTCGAGCTTTCGTTGGAGAGAAGGGTCGCGCCGCGCAAGCGCTACAGCATCGTAAACCCGCCATCCATCGGCAAGTACGCGCCGGTCATGAATTGCGACAGGTCACTGGCCAAGAACAGCACGGCACCCGCCATGTCCTCGGGCAACCCGTTGCGGCGCATCGGGCATTTCGAGGCAAGCGCCTCCTTGACCGCTGGCGACATCGGCATGGCCGCATCCGTCAGGGTGACCCCGGGCGCGACGGTGTTGACGCGAACGCCGCCAGGACCAAGCTCACAGGCCAGCGCCCGAACGAACGCGTCGACCGCGGCCTTGGCCGTGCTTTGTGCGACGAACCCCGGATCGCTGCGCTTGGAGAGGGTACTCGAGATCGCTACGATGCTGCCGCGCTTGCGCTGGAGCATCCCCGGAACGACCGCCTGGCACGGGTAGAACACCGCCTTGAGCTCATCGCTGACCTTCCGCTCCAGATCCGCCCAATCGTACTCGACGAAGGCGCGATGGCGAAAGTTGATGTGCGCGTTCACCACTAGCACATCGATGCGTTCGAAGCGCTGCTGGACTGCCGCGATCAGGCTTTCGACGTCGGCGGCGTTGGTCACGTCTGCGCGAAAGACCTCAGCGGTCCCGCCCTCCGCTTCGATCTGCTCTTTGACACGCAGGGCTTGCGCTTCGCTGTCTCGGTAGTTGATGGCGACCCGTGCGCCGTGCTCGGCGAGCAGCAGCGCGGTGGCGAGGCCGATGCCGCGGCTGGCGCCGGTGATCAGCGCCACCTTGTCGTGCAGCAGCCCCGTGCCTGCGCCAGGCTTTGGCGCTCGCCTCCGGCCGCCCGAGGAGTGCGCTTTCCGCTCATTTGCAGGCAGGCGCGCCAGCTCGAGCTCGATCGCTGCGGCGATCGAGTCGAGCCTGGGCTGATCGAAGATCGTCGACACATGGAGCTCGACCCCGAATACGTCCTTGATTCTCGCCAAGACGCGCATGGCAGAGAGCGAGTGTCCCCCGACGTCGAAGAAGTGCGTTTGGCGACCGATGCGCTCGGCAGGCATGTTCACGACCAGGCCCCAGATGCCTGCGAGCGTGCGCTCGGTCGGCGTCGCCGGGGGCTCGTATGGGGAGCGGTCTTGTGGCTCGCCCTGCTTCTCGAACAGCGCGCGGCGGTTCAACTTGCCGTTCGGCAACTGAGGCATGGCTTCGAGTGGGACGAACGCGTCGGGCACCATGTATTCGGGCAGCCGGTCGTGCAAGAACCTGCGCAGCTCCGGGAGCTGCACGGGTTTCCCCGGCTCGCTGGTGTAGAACGCGATCAGCCGCTCGCCTTCGCCCATTACCGCCCGGGCGCGGATGCCCGCGAAGTCTCCGAGCACCTGCTCGACCTGGCGCACGTCGACACGAAAGCCCCGCACCTTGACCTGGAAGTCCCAACGACCGATGAAGTCGAGCGTGCCGTCCGGCAGATATCGGACGACGTCGCCCGTGTTGTACAGGCGATCGCTCGGATCGGCACCGAATGGATTGGGCAAGAAGCGTTCGGCGGTCAGGCTGTCCATGCCGTGATACCCCTCGGGCACGCCCACCGAGGCCACGTGCAGCTCTCCGGGCACACCTTCGGGCGTAAGCCTGCCCTGGCGATCGAGCACGTACACCTTGGTGTTGGCGATTGGCGTGCCGATCGGCACGAAGTCTCGCTGAACGTCGAAGTTGATCGTGTCGAAATAGCTGATGTCGTTCAACTCGGTGCAGCCGTAGTTGTTGAGCAGGCGCGCAGTCGGGAACAGCTCGCGGAAGGCGAGCACCAAAGCTTTCGGTAGCGGCTCGCCGGCGGTGATACAAATCCTCAGCGACGGCAGCCGCCGCCCGCCGGATTCCAAGTACTGCATGACGCTCGCGAGATGCGACGGCCCGATGTTGAGACGGCTGACGCGGTAGTCGGCAAGCGCCGCCACGAACGCCGCCGGATCTCGAACGGTGTCGTTGCCGATGAACACCTGAGGGCAGCCGTTGAGCAGCCCCGCGAACAACTCCTTGACCGCCACTGCAAAGACGAACGTCGTTTTCTGGGCAACCACCTCATCTGTCGCGAACGGCAACCAGGTTTCGAGTGCGCTCAGCCAGTTGATCAGCTGGCGATGGGGGACGCGGACGCCCTTGGGCTTGCCGGTGGACCCCGATGTATACATGACATAGGCGAGCGCCTCGGGGCGCGGGCGTACCTCCGGCGGCGTATCCGGGTACTTCGATTCAGGGCCCCAGACCTGTTCGAGCTGTACGCAGCGCGAGTCATCGAGCTCGAGCAGCGCTTGCTGCTCGGGGCCACACACGACGGCGCTCGGGCGCGCGTCATCGAGGATTTGGCGCAGGTACGCCTTCGGGTAGCTCGGATCGAGCGGTACGTACGCCGCGCCCGCCTTCCAGATCCCGAGCAGAGTCGCGAGCAGCTTGCCACTTCGCTCCAGACACACGCCCACCAGAGCCCCGGGCGCGACGCCGTGTGCCGCGATGGCGCGCGCTACGCGGTTCGCGTGCCGTGCGAGCTCCAGGTAACTAAAGCTGCCACGCTCGTCCCAGCACGCCACCGCAGCCGGTGCGCGCTCGACCTGCGCGTCGAAGCGCTCGACGAAGGACCACGCGGGAGCTCGGGTCAGCGGCGCTCGGTTGAACTGCCGGGTCAGCTTCTGAACGTCGGAGTCGCGCAGCAGAGGTAGCTGGAGCACGCGCTGATTCGGGTCGCCGAACATGCCCTCCAGCACGCGCTGATGGTGAGCGAGGAGGCGTTCTACGGCCTTCCGGTCGTACAGATCGGAGGCGTATACCACCTCCACCGTGAGCTCGTCCGCTCCCCCCGAATACGACAGCTCGAGCTCACATCGTGCGGGGACGTGCTCTCTCTCGAGCAGGTCCCGAACGGCGTCGTCACTCTCCTCGGGATCGGGGTAGGAGCCGAAGCTCACGGCACCTGGCAGCGGAACGTTCAACGGGGTTCGTGGGAAGGTTTGATGCCTCATGACGATCGGCACCAGTGGATTCGTACTGCCGCGACGCGCGACGTCAGTCGAGCGCAAGATGAGCTCGAAGGGCACGGCATGCTCGAACGCGGCCAGCACCTGTGCGCGCACCGCTGCCAGCAGGGCGCTGACGCTGCTCTGCTCGTCGATGCGTAGCCGCAGCGGCAAGATATTGATGAAGAACCCGATCAGCGGCTCGAGCACGACGTCCGTTCGCTCGGACGTCGTGGTGCCGATGCAAAGGTCGTCCTTGTTGGTATAGCGGCTCAGCGTGACGCCGAGCGCCGCCAACAAAGACATGAATAGCGTGCAGCCATGACGCCGGGAGAACTGCTCGAGGTTCTTCGCAAACTCGCTAGGATAGCGATACACCAGGCTCCCACTCTTCGTGCCGGATTTTGCCTGACGCGTACGCTCCGTGGGCAGCTCCAAGCTGTCCTCGTAGCCGTCCAGCGCTTGGCGCCAATAATCGAGCTGCGCGGCCATGTCCGAGGTTCGCTGCGCGGCGGCGAAATCCTTGTATTGGATGGTCAGGGGCGGCAAAGCTGGCCGCTCGGCGCGAGCGAATGCCGCATAAGCGCTCAGAAGCTCGCCCAGAAAGACGGTGGTGAGCGACCAGCCATCGGCGGCAATGTGGTGCACGTTGAACAAGAGCAGGTGCCGATCCTCCGCCAGGCGCAGCAAGCTCACGATGAAGATCGGTCCCCGGTGAAGGTCGAAGCGGTGTTCGAGATGTTGCTCGAGCTGCTCCAGCATTCGCGCGCGCGGGGCCTCGACGACCGCCAGGCGCACGCGCTCCGGCGGCGCGACGAACTGGATGGGCTCTCCCTCGTCCGTCTGCCCATAGTAGGTGCGTAGGCTCTCGTGGCGAGCGACGATTTCGCTCAAGCTCTGCTCGAGTGCCGAGACATCCAGGCTGCCCCGGACGAGCAGCATCAGGGGTAGATTGTAGCTCGTGTTCGCTGGACTGCGCTGGTGGTGCACCCACAGCCGCTCTTGAAACCAGGACAGCGGGCCATGAGCTAGCCCCGAACGATTCACGACGCGAACAGACGAACCCTCATCAATAGCCATACCCGTTCCTCCCGGGACTCGAAGTGCCCAATGCGCTAGCGATTCGTAACCCCTTTATTGTATCGGGACTAGGTCGTCTCGAGCCAGCGCCACAATTTCGGCTTTTTCGTGGTTGCCGTAGCCAGCGAGCGGCGGAAGTTCTGGGGCCGACCGGCGGTCCCGCTCAGTGCCGAGCTTTGGCGTCCGCGCGAAGGTTCTCCACCACTTCATCACCGACCGCGCGTACCGCCTCATCGAGGGTCCTGGTCAGTGTTTCGGCCAGACGTTGAGCCGGGTCCGCGCCGGCTCTTTCCACGATCGGCCGCTGCAAGTCCAAGCTGCGCTCGACCATCGACCGGCGATCATCGCGCAGGCTGAACGTGAGCGCGACGCGCGCTTTCGTCGGCTGCCCGCGGAGCTCTTCGAAGGCCGTGAGCTCGATGTCCAGGATCGGCGTTCCGCCGGCAACGATGCGCGAGAGCCCCCGCTGTTCGAACAGATCCCGCTCGAGCGCCCGGCGCAGGTACGCTTCCGGGCTCTCGGTCCAGCGTTGATCCTCGTAGAAGCCCATTTCAGCGCCGCCGACGCGGTACGCAATCCGCTCGTCGAGATGCGTGGCGCAAGAAACCTGCCCCAGCCGCAACTCGAGCGTGTCCGTCACTTTCGGCGAGCGGCTGGCCGTGACCGGCTCGGGGCTGAAATAGCGTGGCGTTCGAACCTCCGCTTTGGACGTCAACGCGCAGCCCTGAGAGCACAGTGAAAGCGCGCTGCCGGCGACGAGCAGTGCTCCATACAGGGATCTCTTGCGCCAGCTCACGGCTTCTCCTTCTGCGCGCGACCTTTGAGCAACATGTCGGGATCGCGATCGAGATCGTCCGCGAGGCGCTTGATGGAGTGCGCGGCCCCGCGCACCTCGCGCAGCGTGAGCTCCAACTCCGGACCCAGACTGCGCGCGCCCCGGGCCACCTCGCCAATCGCATCGGCGCTGCGCTCGGCGTGATGAAACAGGCCCTCTTCGCCGTCCAAACGGGACAAGAGCACATTGGCTCGTACCAGCATGCCATTGAGCTCTTTCAGGTTTTGCGTGGCGTCGCTGGATAGCTGCGCCGTGTTCAGCGCTTTGAGTTGCTTCGTGAGCTCGGACAGGGAGGCGTTGGCTTGGTTCATGGTGTCGGTTGCGCGATCCGGCAGTTTACCGGCTTGAATCTGTTCGGCGACGAGCCGAACCTGAGTCATGGCGCGTGCGGCTTCATCGGCAATCTCGGGGAATCGATTGGCCGTCTTGGTCAACGTGTCCTCCAGATTTTTCATCGTCGAAGAAGCCGTGGGAATGTAGTTGGACGGCGTTTGGAACGGCAAAGGCTGTGCCGGGTTGCTCTTGGGATCGAAAAAGTCGATCAACACGAAGCGCACACCGGTGATGCCCGTCTGTGCCAGCTGCACCCGTAAGTCCGGCGGGATCTTGGTCTTTCTCAGCCCGTTCGCGGCTATGCCCAAGTCCAGCCGGCTCACCTTTTCGACGCTGAGCTCGCTCGTCACCTGCACGTGCCGCAGGTCGCGAGCGATGTCGATGGCCGACACGCGGCCGACGGTGACGCCGCGAAACTTCACCGAGGTACCGAGCTCCAGCCCCTGAACCGATTCATCGAAATAGCTGACGACCTCGACCGTCTTTTTTCCCCAGCTACGTGCGCCCAGCAAGAGCAGCGCGGCCAGCGCCACGCCGAACCCTACGAGCACGAACAAGCCAAGCTTCCATCGGTTGGTTCCTACTGCCACTGGGGGACACTCGTTTCACGGTTGAAGAATCTGCGCACGCGCGGATCGTCGCTCTCGCTACGAATTCGCTGGGGCTCTCCGCGAGCGATGATGCTGCGCGTCTCTCGATCGAGCATGATGCAATGCTTACCGACCTTGAAGATGCTCTCGAGCTCGTGCGTCACCATCACGACGGTCAAGCCGAGGTTGCGATTCAAGGCCAAAATGAGCTCATCGAGCTCGACCGCGCTGACGGGATCGAGGCCCGCGGAGGGCTCGTCCAGAAAGATCAGGTTGGGCTCGAAGGCCATGGCGCGGGCGATCGCTGCGCGCTTGCGCATGCCGCCCGAAAGCTCGGCAGGCTGCTTGCCCGCTGCCCCCTCCAAGCCGACCAGGGCCAGCTTCGCGCGCACGATGGCGTCGATCGCCTCCGGCGGCAGATGGGTCCACTCTTGCAGGGCAAAAGCCACGTTCTCGGCGACTGTCATGGAGCCGAACAGGGCACCCGACTGGAACATGACGCCAAAGCGCGGCGCGGCGCCTTCGAGCCGAGGCGTGCCGATGCCGGCAATGCTGATCTCGCCCGAAATCGGGGTGTCCAAGCCAATCAGGTGGCGCAGCAAGGTGGACTTGCCACAGCCGCTGCCGCCCAAAATGACGAAGATGTCCCCGCGTTCGACTTCGAAGCTCGCATCGCGAAGCAATGTGGTCTTGCCATAGCCAATGCTCAGCTCGCGTACGGTGACCATGGGTTTTGTCATATGCCGAAGACTCCGAGCAAAACCGTGAATAGCGCGTCCAGTAGGATCAGCGTGAACAGGATGCCCACCACGGCACTCGTCGTACGCCGTCCGACACCTTCCGCTCCGCCCGACGTGGCCAAGCCCTGCTGACAAGAGATCAGGGCGATCGCCGAACAAAACACCATTCCCTTGATGATGCCCGAGACGATGTCGCTGGCTTTGACAGCGCTCTGCAGCTGGATCAAAAAGCTGACGGGTGTGATGTCGAGCGTAAGCGAGGCGACCAGTGCTCCGCCACAGATCCCGATCGCGTCTGCCATGAGCACCAAGACCGGTGCCAGCAAGATCAGGCCTACCATGCGTGGAATTACCAAGAACGGCAGCGGTAGGAAGCCGAGTGTTCGCAAGGCGTCGACCTCTTCGGAGACCTTCATCGTCCCCAGCTCGGCGGCGAAGGCTGCTCCCGAACGACCACAGATGATGATCGCCATCATCAACGGGCCGAGCTCGCGCGTCATCGAGACGCCGACCAGATCCGCTACGTAGATGCTGGCTCCGAACTGCTTGAGCTGGGCCGCACTTTGATACGCCATCACGAAGCCGATCAGGAAGTTTATCAAAAGCACGATCGGCGCGGCGTCGGCGCCCGCCCTCTCGATCGTCAAACCCACGTCGCGCAGATTGAGGCTCTTGGGATGTCGCGCGACGTGCAGCGTCGAAACCACGAGCCGACCGAGGAAATCCAGGATTTGCTTGGCCTCCTCGATGACGTTCAGCGTCGCGTCCCCCACCTGGGCGACGGCGCTCACCGGTCGCCGCTTGGCGCGCGTTTGACGTATTTTTTTGCGCCCTCCGTACAGGTCGACGATGCGACGCACTTCCTTGCTGCCGCCCGCGAACTCACAGCGCACCTTGCGCTGACCAAGGTCCGTGCGAAATTGCAGCAAGAGCGCCATGCAGGCACCGTCAATCCGTTCGACCTGCGAAAGCTCGACTTCGATACCTTGTAGCGCCTCGTCGATGTGAGTCAGGGTCTCGCTGATCCGTTTCCAGAGCGCCGCTGCGTCGTCGATCGTGATTTGGCCACCCAGTTGGATGCGCGTGCGGCTGGGGCTCAGCTCGTCGCGCTCCCAAGTGAAGCGCTGGAGCATCCCCGCGACCAAGCTGAGTCGCTCATCGAAGACCAGGGACGGCCGATCGAAGGTTTCGTCAACCATTGAAAGATGTCGCTCTTTTGTCGTCTGCACACGCGCCGAGACAATTTGCGCCGCGCCACCGCTGCGTTCGGCGCGATTTTCGCGGGCAGAGGCGAGTGGCAGCCATTGAGTGTGTCTCATGTGCACTCTCCGTGCCCGGCCGGCGCTCGCACGCTTGCAACGCACGTAGGCCGAAGCTCGCTGTCGATCTGCTTACACGCGTTCGCGGGGCCACAGTACGATTTCGATCGCCAGCGCACTCCGCAGCACACCCGAACGGTGGAGACGGAGCCGCGCGCAGGCGCTTCACCTGAGGCTAGTGGAGCGGCCAGCTATCCCTTGCGGGTCCCGAACCGCTTTGCGGAGAGCGTGGTGTGCCGGCACAGCTGCCTCGGCCAAGACCGATTCCGGCGTGCTGGTCGGCTACACCAACGCTTCCGACTCGTGACTTCGTTGCTAGTTGCGCGAGCAGGCAGACCTTTGCAAGTCGCCACGGACGCGCATTCGATCAAGCCAACACGTTGCGGTTGGACAGCTTGCCCATGACGAGCAAAAGCACCAGTGCTCCGACGATGCTGCCAATGATGCCCGCGGTGTTCAGGTCGGTGACGCGGTTGTCGGTCACTAAACTGACCAAGAAGCCGCCCACGAACGAGCCGACCACGCCCAAGATCATCGTGGCAACCAGGCCCATCTTTTGAGTGCCCGGCATGACCGCGCGCGCGATGAATCCGACGACCAAGCCGAAAACTAGGAATAGAACAATGCCCATGGCTGAACTCCTCGAGGTGTGAATCTGAAGCGGGCAGCGCCCGCACCCGCCATCAACGCAAGGACCGCGCCATCTGGAATCGCCGAACAAAAGCCCGTCATCGGCGGCCGCGTCTGTAGCGAAGCGCCTCGCCAGCAAGGGCTGGCGCTGCGCGCTGGCACGGCGCCGGAGCGGAGGCTTTCCCTTGCAGCAGGCGAGACGTGTCTCGTATAGGAGATCCGTGCCTGGAATGTTTTCGGCCTGAGCTCAGGAAGGTGTGCTTTTGACTCGAGGCGTTTTCCATCTGCCGGGTCCGTATCTGGCGCAGAAAGAAACCTCAGCTCGCGACGAAGGCGTGCCGCGAGGACAGCTCACGGCGCGGACAGCGTATGCCAGTCGCTGCGCGTACCCAGGATGGTCATTCGAGCATACGATCTATGTCCCGGCTCAGTACGATCCCAAGCGCGCGGCCGCGCTGATGGTCTTTCAAGACGGCGCGCACTATTTAGGGCTGACCGCGGCCAAGTTCAACTCCGCCACTGCGCTGGACAATCTAATCGCGAGCGGCGACGTCCCTGTCAGCATCGCGCTGTTCGTCGACCCGGGTACACCGAATGGCAAGTACCGCTACCCCGCAGACAAGGAGCTTCGCAGCCTACAGTACGATGCGCTCGATGACACTTACTCGCGCTTTTTGTTGGATGAGCTGATCCCAGAGCTTATCACGAGTCGCTTCAACATCGTCCCAGACCCAGAAGGCTGGGCGATTGCCGGACACAGCTCCGGCGGCATTTGCGCCTTCACCGTTGCTTGGCGGGAGCCCGACAAGTTTCGCAAGGTGCTCACCCACAACGCAAGCTTCGTCGACCTTCGGGGCGGTCACGTGTATCCCGGGCTGGTGCGCGCCGCCGCCTCGAAACCGTTGCGCGTCATGTTGCTGAGCGGAAGCGATGATACGCAGAACGCCCATGGCAATTGGTTCGAGGCGAATCGAGCGATGGCGTCGGCCTTGGCGGAAAAGCAGTACGACTACCGTTTCGTGACTGGCTCGGGTGGGCACTATCCGCCGCTCCAGGCCGTGGCAGACTACCCGGACGCATTGCGCTGGCTGTGGCGTGGGCACTCGCTCATGGGCTGAGGTTTACTCGCCAGCCAACGTCAATTGCTCGCCTCAGTCGCTCGGCCCCCTGGACTCAGCGGCGCCGTCGCAACTTATAACCGACGCCGCGAAAGGTCTCGAACCAGTCCGCTCCCAGCTTGGCTCGCAAGCGGCGGATGTGAATGTCGACTGTGCGTGCGCCCCCGCGATAGCTCTCGCCCCAGACGTCGCGCAGCAACTGCTCGCGGGTGACGACGGCGCCGCGACGTTGGTAAAGGTAGCTCAGAACGGCGAACTCCCTGAACGTCACTGGCACCACCCGATCGTGCAACCGCACCTCGTGCGCCAGCGCATCGACCAGGAGGCCATCATCAGGCTCGCTCAGGCGACGGTCGAAGCTGAGCCCCGACCAGGGCGCCGACGTCGCGCCGAGTGGAACCAAGACGATGGCCACCATGCCCTGCTGCAGATCGGCTGCCTGGAGCGCTCCGGACACCGCTGCTGCCAGGCTTCCTGGCTCTCGTACGTCGACGATGACGGCAGGCAACGCTTCCGGCGGCCGAGCGGCAAGGGAGATTTCGGGCACCTGGCTGGTCATGGCTGGTTCATTGCACTGGCCGCGAGCGGCAAGTCCGGGACTAGGCGGCGCTGGCTGTGGCTTCCGTGAGCCGGCGTTTGGCTTCGGCTACGACATCCGCGGGCAATGGACCGAGCTTCGCGGCCTGCACGTTGGCTCGAAGGTGCTCGAGATTGCGCGTGCCGACGATGGTCGTGTGCAGTCCGGGATGGGACAAAGTGAAGCGCAGCGTAAACTCGATTCGAGTCGAGCCGTCCAGCAGTTGGTCGAGGTTTGCCTGTTGCCAACGATCTTGCAGCGTGCCACTCGGCACCATGTAGTAAGTGCGCTGCCAGTCGTCAGGCGTCCCGCGTGCCACGCCTCCGCGAATGATCGTGCCGGCGCCGGCGGCGGCAGCACGAGTGATCACGTCTTCGTGCTCACGTTGCAGCGCAGAGTAGGGGATCTGGAACGCGTCGAAGACGCCGCTCTCGATCTGTTGCTCCAGGTTGGGCAATACGCCGGAGACGCCGATGAACCGGACCTTGCCTTCGGATTTGAGCTTCAACAGTTCCTGCAGGGCGCCTTCGGCCTCGAACTCTTGCAACGTGAGGCTGCGGTGAAACTGCACCAGATCGAGATGGTCGGTCTTCAGCAGGCGCAGACTATTCTCGACGCCGTGCCGGACATTCGCCGCGGTGTGTACGTGGTCGCCCTGCGCTCCCCCCACCACGCAACCGCACTTGGACGCGAGGTAGTAGTCCCCGCGTCGGTGGGCGATGAAGCGACCGATCAGCTCCTCGCTGCGGCCATAGTCGATGGACGTATCGATGAAGTTGATGCCCGCGTCGAGCACGCCATTCAATAGGCGCTCCGTCTCGCCATCCGTGAGCTCCGGCCCACGCGGAGGACCTCGCAGCTCCATCGCCCCGAAACCGAGCGTCGTCACTTCCAGCCCCGTGCGTCCTAGCTTGCGCTTCAGCAGGTCGGTCATTCGTGCTTCATTAGCACTAAAGAAGACATGTGTCTCGTATAAAGTAGCGGCTGAATCACGCGGACCGAGGGCGGTTCATCATCGCGTAGACCGCCGGCAATACCAGCAGTGTCAGGATGGTTGCGCTGACCAGGCCGCCGATCACGACCGTTGCCAGCGGCTTTTGAACCTCAGCTCCGGGTGCCGTGGAGAGCGCCATTGGCAGGAAGCCGAGGGAGGCGACCAGCGCCGTCATCAGCACGGGGCGCAAGCGTAGGCTCGCGGCTCGCACGATCGCATCCCTGGGTGACGCGCCGTCGCGTTCGAGTTGCTCGGCAAATGTGACGAGCACGAGACCGTTCAAGACCGCCACCCCGAACAGCGCAATGAAGCCAACGCCCGTAGATACCGAGAAAGGGATGGCGCGAGCCCACAGCGCCACCACGCCGCCGATGGCCGCGAAGGGCACGTTGAGAAAAATCAACATGGCCCGAGCGAGCGAGCGAAGCGCCATCCACAGCAGGAACAAGATCAGTCCCAGCGCGAGAGGTACGACGACCATGAGCCGATGCTTGGCGTCCTCGTAGTGTTGAAACTGGCCGCCCCACTCGACACGGTAGCCGGTCGGCAGGGGCACTTTGCTCTCGACGGCGCGTTGCACGTCATGCACGACCGACAGCAAATCGCGGCCACGCACGTTGAAGCCGACCGTCAGCCGTCGGGATTGCGCCTCACGGCTGATCTGTGCAGGCCCGGTCGAGAACGAGAGCGTGGCCACGTCGCCGAGCGGCACGGCCTGCCCGCTGAGCGACTTGAGCGGTAAGCCTTCCAGCGCGCTGAGGTCGCCCGCGTAGGCGTGCGCGGTCTTGACCGTGATGGCGAAGCGTCGTTCGCTCTCGAGCACGTCGCCCACGTGGTGTCCGACCGCGATCGTCTCGGTGAGCTGATTGACGTCGCCGATGGTGAGGCCGTAGCGGGCGAGCTTGTTTCGATCCGGTTCGATACGGAGGTAGCGTAGGCCAGCGATCTGCTCGATTTGTATGTCTTCGGCGCCCGGAATGCCGCGCGCCGCGCGCGCGATCGATTCGCCGAGCGCTTGCAGCGTCTTCAGATCGTGGCCGTAGATCAAGGCCGCCACGTCTGTGCGCACACCGGCGATCAGCTCGTTGGTACGCATTTGAATCGGCTGTGAAATGCTGCCTGCCACCTCCGGCACGGCCGCTGCGATGCGCTCGCCAATCTCTGCTCCCAGCTGCTCTTTGGTCAGGCCCGGGCGCCAAGCCTCACGCGCTTTCAGCCCGATGTATACGTCGCTCTGCTCGATGCCCATGGGGTCGGTCGCTAGCTCTGGAGCGCCCGTTTTGCTCACGACCTGCGTTACCTCGGGGACCGTGAGAATGGTGTGTTGCAGGCGCCGATCAGTCGCCACCGACTCGCTCAAGGCGATCCCCGGCAAGCGCCGGGCCTCGACCAGCACGTCGCCTTCGTCGAGCTGAGGGACGAATTCAGCCCCCACTTGGCTGAAGAGCATGACCGCAGCTGCCAGAGCGAGCACGCCAGCGCCCAGAGTTGCCGTGCGGAAGCGCATGCTCGCGCCGAGCAACGGCGCGTAAATGCGCTGGGCCCAGCGTAACAGGAATGTCTCGCGGTGCTCACCTTTGGGTTTGACGAAGTAGCTGGTCAGGACCGGAATCAGCGTGAGCGAGAGCACGAACGCACCCGCGAGCGAAAGCAGCACGGTGCTTGCCATGGGTCGGAAGAGCTTGCCTTCGATGCCAGTGAGGGCGAGTAGCGGCAGATAGACAATGGCGATGATGGCGCCACCGAATACGCTCGCGCTTTGCACTTCCAGCGTCGCGCTTTCGACGAGCGCAAGATGTTCTGCCGAGCTCATCGGCCGGCCCAGCTCGTGGCGCCGAGCGGAAAGGCGACGTACGGCATTTTCCACGATGATCACCGCGCCATCGACGATCAGCCCGAAATCGATGGCGCCCAGGCTCATCAAGTTGCCCGACAAGCCGAGGGCGTTCATCACCACCACTGCAAACAGCAGGGCGAGCGGGATGGTGGTCGCCACCACGATACCGGCTCGCAAATCACCGAGCAGGAGTAGCAGGATCGCAACCACCAACAGCGCCCCCTCGAGCAGGTTCTTGGCGACGGTGTGCACGGTGCGATCGACGAGCACCGAGCGGTCGTAAAATGGCTCGATCTGCGTGCCGGGTGGCAGCGATGGCCTGAGCGCTTCGACCTTGCGTTTGACTGCCGCCGTCACGGTCCGCGAATTCTCGCCGAGTAGCATCATCGCGACACCTACGACGACCTCGCCCTTGCCGTCCTTCGACGCCGCGCCACGTCGGAGACGAGGCCCAAACTGCGCGTCTCCGACCGTCGCGACGGTCACGGGCACACCCTGCGCGGTCGCCCCGATGACCACGCGGCGCAAGTCGTCCAAGTCACGCACCAGGCCGTTGGTGCCGATCACGAACTGCTCCCGATTGTGTTCGATGTAGCCGCCGCCCGCGTTGGCGTTCGATTTCTCGAGCGCCGCCACGACCTCGGCCACCGAGATCCCGGCGGCCTGTAAGCGCTTGGGATCGAGAACGACCTGATACTGCTTGTCTTCACCGCCGAAGCTGTTCACCTCGACGATTCCGGGCACGGAGCGCAGCACCGGCGCGATCTGCCAATCGAGCACCTCTTCCAGCTGCATCAACGAAAGGTTCTGGTTTCGCACCACGAATTGAAAGATCTCGCCGAGCCCGGAAGTGATCGGCCCAAGCTCGGGCCTTCCGTACTGCGCTGGCACCACCTCGGCCGCCTCGCGCATGCGTTCGTTGACCAGCTGACGTGCGAAGTAGATGTTCGTGCCGTCTTCGAAAGCGATGGTGACGACTGAAAGTCCATACTTCGAAACCGAGCGCACCTCGGAGGTTCGCGGAATGCCTGCCATGGCGCGTTCCACCGGAACCGTCACGTACTGTTCGACCTCCACCGGTGACAGGGCGGGGGCCGAAGTGATGATTTGTACTTGGGTGTTCGTGACGTCCGGGACCGCATCGATCGGCAGCTCTAGGGCGGACCGAACCCCGAAGGCCACGAACAACAACGTCAGCACGACGACGATCGGACGATTCTTCAGCGACCAACCCACGATCGCCGAAAGGAAGGACATCATTCGGCTTCCTCGGCGAAGGAACCCTTGAGTACCATACTTTTCAAGGTAAAAACGCCGTCGACTACCACGGATTCCCCCTCGCGCAGCCCGGCCAGGATTTCGATCTTGCCCGGCGCTGCTCGACCCAGGGTCACCTCGTGAAGCTCGAACTCGCCGTCCGCTTCGCGCACGAACACGCTCGGCTTGTCTGCGATTTCGGTTACGGCCGAACGCGGCACGACCAAGCGCATGACGCCGCCATCGGCCCGCGGCAGCGCGACCTCGGCCGTGCCGAAGAGTCCGATCCGTAGCAGCGCTCCGCGGTTCTTCAGGCGCACGCGCGCGGTCACGGCGCGAGCCGTGGGATCGACCTGCTGCCCCACGTATTCGACGCGCCCGTCGAAGCGCTCGTTCGGATAAGCGTTCAAGCGAATCTCGCAGCTCGAGCCGAGGCTCACCCGACCCAAGTCTTTTTCGAACACGCGGCCCAAGAACCAGAGCTCGTCGAGCGCAGCAATGCTACCCAAGGTTTGGTCCGGCGATACGGGCTGACCCACCACCGCGTCGCGGGCAATCACCGTGCCCGAAATCGGCGCACGCAGCGTAATCAAGAAGGCGCCGGTCGCACCTGCGCCAAGGGCGCCCAGTTGCTCCTTCAAGGAACGGGCTTCGACCTCCAGCGCCGCGGCTTCGGTCGTCGCGTTGAGCGCTTCTTGCTGGGCGGCGAGCTGCTTTCCG
>Ga0247779_1000233_pt1 | contig 40776 bp, 48 predicted proteins | sample UWRJL221509R5_FD_179925 | JGI IMG/M metagenome (GOLD analysis project Ga0247779, IMG submission 179925) | Plant litter microbial communities from Arlington Agricultural Research Station in Wisconsin, United States - UWRJ-L221-509R-5 | ecosystem: Environmental > Terrestrial > Plant litter >...
GATGAACGACGATTGAGTACTTGGATGTGAATACAGCTACAATATACGTCTACAAACGACTTCAGCGACTGCCGCCAGTGGGTTGCGATTGAGATAGGTTGCTTCCTCGCATAGTGTTACGAGCTGCTTCCGAAGACTTGATTTCGCCAGCCTGCTCTATTCCATTCTTCAACATAAATTCGACAACGTCCACATCCTTTGACGATCCGAAGTCGGTATCAAGCTGTTGTTTCGATGGTCTGCGAAGGATTCCTTGTGATCCCTGTCCAGAGTGAAAGACTTCAAATGCTATAGCCGATAAGACTGAGTAAATGCCCACAGACTCTATCTCAAGGAATGCTTACAGTCAACGATTTCAGCGTAAGGTATCGAGCTACGCATAAAGGTTAGTTCAAATGTCTCGATCACAAATCATGTGCAAATGTATTTACGTGTCTATCATTCAAGGATTAGTGTTACCATTCAGGAGGTTTGGTTCGATTACTTACCTCCGTTCTTCCACTTCTTATACTTCAATAATACAAGGAATAAATGAGCTGATGCGTCGCGATCAAGAAAAGACATACTTACTTCCTCGGGGTTGATGATTAGGGTGTATTCGTCGGTAGACTGAGTATCAGGCTTGTACACGAGCTTTGTGAGCGTTGGGGCCATTGTATGATGAGATGAAGGGGTTGATACAAGTTGGGATGAGTGTAGAAAGATGAAAGAAAGGAGAAAGGAGGGAAAGTGGCTTTATAGTCGTTTAGAGGACCAGTCCATCAATGACGTCTCCGGGGTCGCAGCCGCACTGGTCATGCTTATGACTCACTGGGTCTGGCCCCATCCAGTCTGACGTCACGGGACCTCCACATCCCAAATACATATCATATTGTCAAGTTACTACTGAGAGGCAAAGAGATTGATTTCCTACTACAGATTATCTCATCAAGCCGATATTTAATACCTCTGTAATACGAATATTAGCCGAAGCCAGTTCCACCCAGATCGACAAACTGGGGTTATCGAGGTCATTCCGCCTAAAGATGGCCCTTTCTGTTTTACCACACCTGCCGAATGTGAGAAGTCAAGAAGTCGTTTGTCCATTCATTCAGCCACCATTGTCTCTAATCGAGCCCAGTTCTTCTGATCCTTTTGTCGCATCTGTCTTTTTTCTTGACCATTTACAATCTCGACCAAAGGCACAAGTGACGGCCTGAAGGACGGAACACGGCCATATCGTTAGTGCAATTATAGGGTGACAATTATATCTAGAAACAAACCGTCCGTGAGCACATTGAAAGGGGAATGCTGTTTCGGACAACTGCTTCAGCAGCCTTTCGCATTGACTAATTGAAAGCGTGTCGTTGAACATGATAGCGCCTATAGTATAGAAGGATCTATTAGCCGTTCGCTTAAGCGCTTAGCAGATAGTCGCTTGCCTCGACATGCTTTTGAATTCACAAGATCAAGCAAGGCCTTCGGGCACCTTCGCATAGCCTTGAACCAGAAGAACTCCTGCCCATCGGCTTCAGGAGTAGAGTCTATATTTGAAGATTCTGGAGAGAGGTCTCCACTTTGGATTTGGCCAAGGAATCCTTTTACGAAATCCCGCAGTTCGTCTCCTTGTAAAAGCTACCATCCAGTCGGGGAACCACCGTCAACAAAAGCACAATAGACCGAAAACAAAAACAATCCAGAACATACCTTATCGCTCACAACCTCAGGAATTGAGCTGACGAGAAGCTGTGTGTACCCTGTACTACATCCGGATTCCGATGGAGAGTCAGAGTCAGGTATAACCTTCGACAGCTCTGCGAATCCAACACCCCATTTCCGTAACATCTCTCGGTCATCCTGTGACCGTTTTATCATGAGAGCCTCGTGCTGTGTCAGAAGGATCGGACGAGGTGGGTTTAGTACTCTAGTTCGGACGCCACCTTTTTCGTCTTGTGAATTAAGAGAACCCAGAAACAGCTCCTTGAGGAATCGTTCCACCCGAACGCGTTCATCGGCTGCATGTTGATCGATGAGAACGAGTACAGTGCTTGCTTGAGCAGATGTATAGCCATGTTCCTGCGGGGAGACGTGGCCATTGCTGCGCTTCGGAAACCGACACGCAATAAACTTGCGATCCACTTGACTGATAACTTGAGCATGTCGGATATCATCTTTTGAAAACCGATGTACGGAATTGTCACATAACACCTCAAGATTTTCAAGCTTTGAGAGTGCATCCTGGACATAGTTCGTCTTTTTATAACATCCATGTTTGTCGTCGACTCGGGGATCCTGGCCGGGTGAGGTTTGATTTGCTGGTGAAAACGATGCCGCAGACGGAATTGCTTTTTCTGTCATACTAAACGCTTGATTACTCTACAATAAGCGTCAGCAGCTGTGAAAAGGACGCGTATTATACGATAAGCGACGACCCACTTTGAGAGCCCGCTCCAGCCATACGGGCACAGGGTTTTGGGCGATACCAGAACTTGTCGCCATATCATTGGTTTCATGTTGCCTTAGAGTACGTCTTCCACCCCGACTAGTCAATTTATGAAGATCCTTTTGTGACTGAGCAGTCGTTTGACAGTGAAAATTGCCGGTCCGAGAATCCACCACAAACCGTTCGCCTGTGGTAGGATCTTCCCATATAATCTCCTCTGAGATTCCTCCCTATGAGAATGGTGTCAACGATTGTAATGTAAAATTAGACAGAACGAACCATTGAAACGAAGAGTTGGCCAGATACTTCCGTTTCCAAAGTCTGGTTGGCATCTTGCAAAGATAGAGTGGATATCTCACTTATGGCATCGGTTTCTGCAAAGCCAAAATCGTCGAAATCCAACTTCTTCCGTTTCCGAGGTGAGGGCGAAGGGCTGGCTGATCGCACTAAGCCACCATTCTCCCGGACTAAGAATCCATGCTTTTGTAAAAATGATCGGAATGTTCTCGCCAGGAAGTTTATTACATTTGACTGATTCTATGAGCGGGACAAAAAATTGAGCAGATAGAATGATTCATTGCACGACTTGAACTCACACAAAATTGAACATGACTTTTGCTGGGGTCCAGATGGTTATCAACTTCTTCTGGCGCAATGGAGATATTGAGAACATAGATTGGTTTTTTCTCAGACTTTCGAGGAGAGCGCCGTATCGCTGAAAGTAAATCAGTATTGAGGGTAAGCATAGCTTCTCCAAGGACACCAACTCGAGCGTGGTATGGTTGTTTCTCCTTCTTCGTCAAGTGCCTAATATAGCGTCAATACTCGCCACGTACATGAATGCTCGATAACTTACATTTTTTCCAAATGAACTAGAAGCGAACTGAGCTTCAATGGCTCGGTTGAGATCAGTTACTGCAATAGGATGACGGTTGATATCTAATTTGAAGTACTGAATTCTAGAAGTTGGAGCCAATTCGAATTCATCTCACAAAGAAATTGATAGACCTGCAGAGACACTGTCGCTTTAGTATAGCAGAAACGGAGAAAGTTACTAGTGACTTACTTTAGAAGGGGCACCTGATAGACTGATAAAACCTTCTATTGTCATTGATTCATCAGTTACATGGATTTCTTCTACATGCTGCAAAGAAGATGTGCTGCGGTTCATCTTTAATGCTGTTAATGGGCTAACCTCAACCAACGCGTATCCAAACAAATGTCGGAAGGCACCCAATGTAGAAGATGTCTAATTCCCAACCATTCATTCGCGGCTCTGGCAGAGGAAAGGAAATGGAAGTTTACCTTTGGCATGCGGAATATCTGATCTTTGGTTTGGGTTCGTTCTAGCGTGCGCTTGAGATCTTCCAAAGTAAAGGATACGTTTGGAAAAACAAGCGAATACGTTTCTATTTCTCTGCGTATGGAATCCCATGCCCGCAAAGGAGGTGTATGTGCAAGACGACGAACAGGGAGCTATGCAGGTATCAGATATAAGTGAAGCCTCGTGCATGAAGCTGCGCCTCTTACATTATAAAATGCATCTCGAACGCATACTGTGGTTCCTGCTACTTCACGCTTCCAGCGCACTGCCGCGCCCTTGTATAAGAGTTTATCACCCTAAAAACAAAGGGAAATGAGACGAAGTTGAAGGATTTGTGGTTATCCCAATAACCTTCAATATTATAGACCAGGTGTTTCGGGACCTTGGTGTCCTTGAACATATCTCAAGACATGAAATATCCGCAGCAGAAGCCAAAGCTGGATTTATGTTAGCCTTAGTCTTCATTTCCAAAGGACCGAAATGAAATGCATACCTTCTCCACGAAAGCCGAACGTAGAATATGCACCTGCTGCCGATGTCTCGTATGTTTTTGAAGTATCTTGCCAACTTTTAATGTCATCCCCCCTCCATCGTCGGCAAACGTACTCACTGTAGCGTCCATTTTCGCCCACCTGTGCAAGTGATTCAAGGTCGTCCTTGGAAATCCCGTGTCCATTGTCAGTAACCCAGCAGATCCATCCTTCAAAGTCTACCCCAACATCAATATGAGTCGCTTGAGCATCCAGAGAGTTCTGTAGTAATTCGGATACAATTTGAGGCAATGAGGTCAAAATCTGGGTCGAACGAAGTCTTGTCCGTGTCGGCAGTGGTAGGCGCTCAATGGCGGGCAAAAATTCTGTCATATCTTTTCATTTCAGGTCCGCATTCGGTGAGCGATATTGTAAGCAGCGTTGAGATTCAAGAGGCAGCGTTCAAGTTAAGTGGTTGACAAAGAAAGTTGAAGTGTTCTATGTTTGGCGCCACGCCGCGTGTTTGCCGCCTGGTATTGCCTTTTTCGGACCAAATATGGTTGGCGTTACACACGAAGCTTGAGCAAAAACGAAACTCCCACAAATTTGAAATGAATAGATTATAGTAGAAAATAAAAGTGAATGAATCTTAGAAGTTTCAGGACTAAAAAAAGAATGTACAATAAAATACTAGATACATACAAGCAGCTACATTCTAAACACACCAAATCCTCTACCATTACCATCCCAAGTAGTACTATTAGCGGTCTTCTGGCTCCCTGCTGTCTTGGTTTCTTTCTCCCGAGAGACAAGAGCAAGTCCGAGACCAACAACATCTCTTGTATCAGTCGGTTTAATAATACCATCATCCCATAAGCGAGCAGTAGAATACAAAGCTGTAGACTGGTGTTCGATTTCATCTTGCAAAGTAGAATGCTGAGAAGCATCACTGGTATGAGATCGTAAATTGTTAGTACTACAGAGTGTGGTATAGTATACGCATACCTAGAAACAGTATTCATAACTGAAGATAATTGGGCTGAACCCATCACAGAGACCTTGGCATTCTACAAGTTTTTGATCAGATTTCACCTAATGACTAAAAGATGGGACGAATCTCACAGGCCACATCCATAGAAAGCGAGGTGAGTACTGACAGGATAAGGAGTAAGTTGGAGCAAAATCAAAGTGACAAAGCATGAGACACTTACGGCACGCCCTGCCATGCCTGTTAATCATGGAAAAAGTTAATCTCAATGTCAGATTTATATGCTTTTTGAGCGTGAAAGGAATTACCGTAGTTGCCGGCACCGAAGCTTCCCCCGACTATCACAGTAAGCTTGGGAACGTCTGCGCAGGCAACAGCTCGAACCATCTTGGCTCCTATAAGTAGACGGGGTTAACGTGGATCGTAACAATGGGGAGTGTGTCTGACCATCTTTCGCTATACCGCCTTTCTCGGCTTTTGAACCAACCATATATCCTGTGGCAATCATTAGACATAATTGACACAGTAGTAACGAGAGCCAAGGCCATACCAGTAACATTGACTAAAAATAATAAAGGTATCTGTCGCTGTGAGCACAATTGAATGAAATGGGTTGCTTTCAAGGCTGATGGCGAAAAGAGGATTCCATTATTAGCAACGATTCCAACTTCGTATCCGTGTACGTTAGCGAAGCCCTTGATGAATTATTTTAGCAACATCACTTTGCATTGTAGATGTTAGGTCAAACCGTTATCATAGTAGGACCATATTCTTTCTTGAATTCTCTGAATTTACTTCCGTCAACAATGCGTGCGATGACATCTCTCATATCAAATGGTTGACGAACGTCCGTACCGACAATACCATGAAGCTCTGAAGCTGGGTACAGAGGTTCTTCAGGTATCACTGCGGGCTATGGACAAGAGCCGTCAAGGTAAAGCTGACAACGTTACTAACAAGCATCTTACCCGAGCTAACGTTCTACCACCATGTCCGAGATCGCCGACAATTTCTCGCGCAATTGCAAGGGCATGTTCGTCATCGCGAGCCAGATGGTCTGTCACACCGCTTTCTGTGGAATGCATATGCCCCCCTCCAAGAGCTTCCGCATCCACTTCTTCCCCAGTCGCGGCCTTGACAAGTGGGGGGCCAGCCAAGAAGATATGTCCTTGATTCTGTACAATGATATTTTCGTCTGCCATAGCGGGTACGTATGCACCACCTTGAGCGAAGAAGGACCAACGTCGAGTCATTTTAAATTCTTCTAGAATATAAGAGGTAACATACCGGCCACCGACATGCCATGAACAACTGCAATCTGTGGTATTCCTAAGGCAGACATTTGAGCCTGCGACATATTATTAAGAAAATCCTTATTCCAGTACTTCATTCTGTATATATGCTCACCATGTTATAGAAAATTCTCCCAAAGTGTTCTTTATCGGGAAACACGTTTGCTTGGTAGGGAAGTGCGGCCCCCCCGCTCTCCACTGAGGAACAAAATCCAAATTCGCAAGTTGAGTCGAGGCTGAATTGGAAACAACTTACCTATATAGACACATGGCAACCCATTCTCCCTTGCAATTTCTTGGGCACGCAAGTGCTTCTTGACCGTCAGTGGATAGTACGAGCCACCTTTCACTGTCGCGTCGTTTACAACTATGACGCATTCTTTACCAGAGATACGACCGATGCCGGTTATAATACCCGCACCGGGTATCGATTGTCCTGGATAAACATCCTCTGCGGCGAGAGGCGAGAGTTCGAGGAACGGTGAGCCTGGATCAAGAACCAAGCTCAGGCTATAGTTGTAGCATCATAATAAGAACAGAGAAAGCCAAGGTCCAGGTAAATGAAATGAACAAACCGTTCGCGGGGTAGGCGCTTGCCTTTACTCTTCATCCGATCGGCGGCTTTGGATCCACCTCCTTGACGCGCTGTTGCCAACTTCGACTCCAGGTTCCTGACTAGCTCGTCCATGGCACTCTTTTTTGCCTGGTACTCTGGAGTGGACGTTGAAATAAGTGAAGGAAGTACCGAGGCATGGTATCTGCGTGTTGAATGTGATATTGTCTTCAATAGTGACCTCTGAAGTACGCTCTGCATATTCTTGCAAATGATATCGATGTACGTTGTAATATACAGTGCTGTCCGGATGCCTCAAGAGAAAGAAATGGTGTAGGAATGACTTGAACAAGTATGATGCATATGAACTAAATGTGAGGTCCGGTTAAAGAAACGATGACGATCGGCCGGACCTTATGACCGGGACAAGATGTTCGAATATAAATATCTGTTTTCCCAAATAAATAGTGACAAGATATCTTAAAGTCAAATAAATCGTCTCTACGTATGATTTATCTAAAAATCCTTCCAATCATCATCCCAATCATTATTCTTCGCGACAGACGCCGGAGCTGATTTAGTCTGCTTTGAGGGAGCAGGATCGTACGCGTTAAATGCAGAAGTTTGCGTGGACGATGTCGAATTTTTCCCATGATATTCCGTGAACAGGTCGTCATCATCGCCATCGTATAAGCCAGAAGATTCGCCCGTATCGTTTGGGCTAGTTAACGAAAGCGACCCGTAACCAGCGCGGGAAGGACCAACGACACGATCCTTTACAGTACCCACGACACCGCCAACAGTATCTGCAACGTCCACACCAAATTGGTGTTTCGACCATTCATTGGCAGTACTTCCAACCATAGCAGCCTTTTTCTGTGCTTCAGTCATATAACCTTTGACGCTTGCCTGAAAGTTTGGGTCGGTAACCTTTTCGACTCCCGGTTGGATTACATTCTCGGTCACTACTCTGGAAGCCCCGGCAACAGCAGCAGCGAATAGTGACCATCCTTTACTAATGGCAGCTACGGGGTTTTCTTGCAATTCACTCAAGCTGGGAGCGTTTGCAGAGGAAAGTCCATAAGAAGGGTTCTGGCTTTGTGGCGGATTTGGGATGCTCCCAAATCCAGTATAACGGCCACCTTGAGAAGGAGGCAAATCTGCTGGTCGACTTTCGTTTGCTCTGCCAAGCGTAGCAAAGTAAGCTTCATTCTGGGACTTTTGATCATTGCCCGCATTTGGAGTACCACTTGGTGAGCTTCGGAAGGAAGAAGCCGGAGAATGAGAGTCACTACGGTTTGTAAAGGTTCTGGTCGATGCCCGAGATTTACGGAGACCTTGTGCGGACGGTGCAGGTGAAGCCGATCTCGAACCAGCATTGAAGGTTGCGGGAGGCGCGGAGGGTGACCAATCACGTCCAGCTAACGCTGCATCCAACTAAATGGCAAGGCTCGACGTTGAAACACGTTGATAGCAAGACAAAAGGAGAAATTAGTCCTACCTTTTCCCTGTATTGAGCAGCTGCCCAACAATGATACGTGTCATACGGACTTGCGCCTTCTTTGTATCCTCCTTGATCAGCAGGTTGGTAGGATTTCATGAATTCTTTGAATGACAGGTTCCCTCCAATCTTCAAGTGAATTAGCCTGAATCCTGAATTGGTTGTAACGTTTACTGTACAACATACCTGCATCCGCTTAACCTGCTCGTCCTGCCAGGTGTCCATCGAAATTGATCGCACGAAACTAAAGAGAAGACGATGTGAACAACACGTCGCGATGTTCTGATTTTCAAGCTAGCCTGATATGCACGCCAAAGCCACGGTGTACACCAGCACATTGCAGACATATGAATACAGCAAAGCTGGATGAAGATGGTCAATAAAAGGCAAGGGAGCGATATTGATTGGGTCGACCTTAGAGATGCCCATTGTGGGTTTGGATTGTTACAATCGGCACAGATTTTGTTTTGCAAGTCTTCACGTTTGGAGAGTTCACTAAGGATCTTCTTTGCAGCGACTTGGTCTGCCATAGTGAATAGTATAAATGAGAGCTACAGTGGCCAATTTCCAATGCCGGTGCTGGCTGTAACACGTGCGCATGAACATAAAGCAGTGCACCGAGCTAATCATTCCCGTTCTGTTGGTTCTCTCGCAAAAGCTACAGCTGCTCTTCGAGACTTGCGTTGGTTTCTAAATGATAGATAATCGGCTCACAAAGGGACTCTGAGATGTCTAGTCTGATTTGCTTCATGATAGTGTGAATTCAAGGAAACCGTAGAAGCCGAGTGAACGATCCAAAAGAGTGGGCCACCCAGGACCTTGGTACTGGTTGTGGATTCCCAGAGATAAATGACACATGGAGACTGGTGACTGGCTCTGGATTTTGTACATAGCAGTATCTTGGAGAAGTTAAACCTTTGAGAAATGACAAGCGCCTATGTGGCTGTGCGGGAATGGCCAAGGACAACGAAAAGGAATCTTATCTTTTATTCTTCTTCCTGCATGTGAACCCGCTTCAGAATCTTGGACTGTGGCAAAAAATCAGTTAGAAAAACAGAAAAAATAATAATTCTATCGGCGACCGTTTTGTCTGTCTTGGCTAAATAATTTCCACTCTCTCGGGTCGCCTGTTTCTTGTTCATCTCCCACATCCTGTGTTCTGCTTGTTATCTGTTCTCTGCTTGCACCAGCTCGTCTTTTCGTGTGAATTCCTTCTCACCGTTCATTTCTCGTCTTGCCACGGTCTTACATATCCCGGTTCTCATCCGGATACTTGTATTTGCCACAAACATCGCACTCCAGGCCGTACCCAATACTTGGGTGCCTCCCTTCAAAACTCGTCACCAAGCATTCTCCTTGTTCTTGACCACCAACTATGATCCAGGCGACTGACCTCCGTCGACCTCAGACCAGTGCGACTACCGCCTCTACGAGACAAGATGCTTCTGATCCCCTGGTGTGGGGGAAGTGGATAGGAAGACGGTGCGCGGACATCAGTCACTTCTTCCAGAGCCATGCTTATCGTTAGATAGGAATTACTCTCTTGAAGTCGTACAACATCCTTTACGAGCAAGAATGTGTGGTTTCGGCGACAAAGTGCGTACTTGGTCCTGACAGCATCTATGTATGCTCGTCTCAATCAAGCTGCCCCACAGGACCGGAGACCATTAGCCCCTGCAGCCGTCGCAAAAATGATAGTGAGACGGGAAGATGATTCGATCGTTGACGTCGAGTAAGCAATGAACATAGGGGGTGTCAAGAAAACCCATTCTTCTGACGCTTAACCAACTTTAGTGAGGTTGACTGTTCCTTTTTCCTGGTGACAGTCGACTTGTGGTCAGCAGATGGGAAACAAGAAATGAACCTAGTTTTACATCCATCTTCTACCGAGCGGTATGTTCCGGCTTCAGCCACCAAGACAAAACGAAGAGGCGAGAGAGTTACTCATACATGTTCTATCATTTAATTAACATTATTTTCCAGGGAGAGGAAGTTCACCACCTTCGCAATTTCAGGTAAATTTTCATGATATATATATTGTATTCATCGAATAATAATGTTATTATTTACCTTGCAGACAGGAAATTCAACGCCGTCCTTAAGCGCTCATGCACCCTACGCCAATCAAACATATTTCCCCCCACAATCAGGGAGTTCTGAAGCAACTTATCCTCCAAGAGCACCTTACGGACCACCTCCGCCGCCTGACCCATCTTCTACCTGGGGTTACTCGCCGCCTGTTGACCGCAGTGCTGGTTTTCCTCCTCCAATCCTTCCTTCCATCCACTCTTTCGGACGAGCAACAAGTACATCTTCGGATAATTGGCAATCAGAAACAGCAGAGCCCGAGGTTCTCCCATATCGAGCTTGGAGTAGTGAGACAGCATATGCTCCTGTGGACCATAACGTCGACCCATCATTACGAGCGCAGTCATCAAACGCTGCTGACACAGCCAACAATGGTTCTTCTGGAGGACAATGGTCTCAAACAAACTCGTATAATTCTTCTGGTGCTGCGCCATCTACCACTGCGGAAGGGGATCAAAATACAAGCATATATGGACAAGCTTACCATCAAGGACAGCCCCCTGCCTTTGCGCACTACCCTCAACACGTACCGGGTTCACCTGGGCCTTCACACGCAAGTATTGCCGGTCCACCTCCTCGACACACGTACACACGTACGCTTGTTGGCCCTCTTTCATCTAATGCTTGCCGTCTGCTTGATGAACATCGAAAGCCTGGTATTTTCTTCTTATTTCAAGATCTCTCAGTCCGAACAGAAGGTTAGTCCGTGATATTCTTTCGCTCGGCCTCTCCGAATTTCTTGCTGATTTTCATTTTTAGGTACCTTCCGGCTGAGAATGCGTCTCATGAACGTAGGGGCGTGAGTTTATTCCTGATCCTCTTATAGATGAAATTCCATTCTAATCATATTAATATCTCTGTCTATAATCAGTCCTCCTGCTCCTGAAATAGGGGCCCAGCGAGTACACAACGACGTGTCGCCCGTCCTTGCTCAGATATTCACAGAGCCTTTCACAGTTTTCTCAGCGAAGCGCTTCCCGGGTGTACCTGGTATTATATTAAAACGTACCATTATTATACGTCCTATTCTAATATGCCTTTCAGATACGACTGCCCTGTCTATCGCTTTCGGAAACCAAGGTCAAAAGCTCCCTTTGGTGCGTAAATCAGGTTGGCCAGCTAGGCGATTCCTAATTGTTTTCGTATTTAGCGCAATCGACATGGATCCAATAAACGTCGTCGCCGAGGCGACTCTGAATCAGACGATGACTCTGAATGAACATAGAAAATCTTCTCTTGGTTCGCCAGGTTCTGTGACTGGGATAATTTATTCTTGAAGAGCTATCCTTCTTTGCTAGTTATGGATTTTGTCTGAATGCTGTAGTCATGTTGTAGTAGATATGTAAATAATTAACTATCGTCGGATATATATACTCTCGAAAGTGATCGGGCCGTGGTGGTGTTTCTCGTACTCTTCAAACGCTCGTAACCGTTCGATAGTCGCAGGTTTTGTCGTATATAGTTTCTCAAGAAGCGGTTCTGCGATAGCGGTATTTCTATCGTCGGCTTCAGAGGGCGCAATGTTATTTTTTACCAAGGTACCCATAGGTACAGGTTTGACGGGATATCCTCGCTGCAACTTCAAGAGAGCTATCAGAAATGTGCGTAATACACCGGTATGAGGTTTCCAAAGTCCTTCTTGAGCCGCTAGGTGTTCGAAGTTTTTGAGAGAATGGGCAAAATCGGCGTCTATCACTTCATCGTCCCCCAAAAAGTCGAGTTTTTCTTCAAGGGCGCCTGATTGTACAGCTTGCGTCCTCAACCTACGGTGTCGCAGGGGTGGTTCCAAAGGTGGAGTCTCGACATTGTCTAATGCGTGAAGTTTGATTTCCAACGTAGCATCCTCGTCAAATTTAGCTTCGGCATAAGCAGTTTGGACCTGTCGTTCCGCAGGTAAAATTACATTCTCCATAATATCGAAAGCTTGTTCCACGTGGCCTGCACGAACCAGTGCTGCCGCCAAATGGTTCCAGTTGTGCGAGTCGAATTTGAAGCCCTGTGCCTGAAGATCTGTCCATGTATCTATGACTGCGCCATGCATGCCAGAGACGGATAATAGTCGCAAATACATGGATACCTCCCATCGAATATCTGCTGTTGAAGTCTTGATGTCATCGTTGATATTAAGGGGCCTTGACATGTCATATATTAACTCCCAAACTTCTTTTGCCTTAGCGAGATCACCAGTAGAGCAGTACACCCAAAGAATTTGTTGTAGGATTGGACTTGTCGGCTGACCGCCTGCATCCAGGTATTCGGAATATAAACGTTCCACTTCCGCAATGTTGCCAGCTTTTGACTCGCGTTTAATTAGAGGGTAATACAAATGCGATAGCGCAAAGTCTCTGCTGTTGTTTCGTTCCCAACCTCGATCCTCCAGTAGCTTTTTGACGAAATCCTCAGCCATCTGCATCTTCTCAGGTGTACCTTCTTGTCCGTATGATTTAACTATTTGTCCAAATGTGACAGCAGTGGGCTGAAGGCCGAGTTCGATCATGTCATGGAATAGCTTCTTCGCAATGCTGCTCTGGTAGCGCCGTAAGAAAGCATTCATGAGTAGAGTAAGAATGTGTGTCGATACAAGGTTGTTGTAGCCGTGCTGCTCTTGCCGCCGCCTGATGTCTCTATATAACCTCTTGATGAGATAGAGGTCTTCCACATCAGCAGCGCTTTGAATCAGGGTGGCAAAAGTGTACGTGTCTGGTCGCCCTCCAATCTCTTCAAGTCTGCGGAAAAGTTTAGATATTAAACGGAATGGAGCACCTGCGAGAACATAGGCCTTCAGGATGATGTTATATGTGTCGATAGGTGGCTGTAGATCGGTTGGTAGCGATGTAAGATGGTGGAAAACGCTGACGGCATCTTTCCAGGAGCCCGCTTCAACGTAAGCATTCATTAGGGAGTTGGTCATCGTGTCGTCGGGAACCACCCCATCTTTAATAGCTTGTATGAATATTTTACTCGCAGCTTCGCAATCCTGTTTTCGAGCGACTACCGTGATGAGGACGGTGTACGCAGTGTTGTCCAGCGGAAGTCCTGCCTCACGCATATACTCGTACGTGGACAAGACATTCGGAATATCGCCTTTCTTGGAAAAGGACTGCATGAGACTTGTGCAGAAGACGGTTGTCGGAATGACTTCAGACTTGTGCATATCATCCAGCAAATGATTGACGCCGAGGGGATCAACTCTTTGAGCATCTGCTTGAGCGGCTATTGTATAGTGGTAAATGTTGGGTTTCCGGATACGTTTTCCATCTTCGCCAATGGGAAAGAAAGAATCAAAAGCGGCTTGGAATTCTTCTAGACGTCCCTCTTTAACCTTGCTGTGCAAAGCTAGAGTGATATCGTTGTCAGTCAAAGCATTCTTAGCCTGGAGTCTATCTATAATCTCCTTTGCAACAGCATCTTCTCCTCTTCGTCCTGCCAGGTATAACTTGACTTTCCAATAGAGGTCGATATCAGTCTCTGGGACAGTTTCAAAGAGACTTTGGGCTTTGGGGACATAACCTCTTTCACTTGTGGCGAGCCCGAGGCAAGTATGAAGGACATTTCTGGGAGAAGCAGTCTCACCAAGTTGAGCGCCGAAGTCGATGATTGCCATTGCCCTATGATAATCCTTCCCTTTGCATGATATTCGAACTAGAGTGTCGATCATTGGCTTCAGAGCATATGGTTTTCTCAATGCTTCGGAAGAAATAGCGCTTTTGATATCCTTGACATTGAGAACCAGTTTACGAAAAAGGTAATAATCACCGAGATATTTGTAGTACTTCCACTTGCCTGCCGCATAGAGAAATTCCAAGCAAACTGTCATCCCGTTTTTGTTGGCCAATGCTAGGACGTGGGACATGAAGACACTTTGGAAAGGATCAAGAACCTGGTTGTGTTCTCGTCGGGATTGTATGGGGATTTTCTCCATGAAACGTTCCGTGTCTTGGAACTGATGCTGGAAAGCAAGCGCGCGGTGTGTGAGCGAGTCGCGTCTTTGATTATCCTCCAAGGAAATCTTTGCCGATGATACATGCTGTATAAGACTAGAAAGTCGCTGGCCCCATGCAGCAATGATTTCAGATCGAACAAGGTCCACACATAGTCCATCTATATGCTTCGCTAACGACTCTCCTAGTTGTAAAAGTTGTTCGACAGGAAGAGTAGCAAATACGCCTGCATTATTGACTGCATTGAAATTAACGAAAAGGTCATCAAGATTTCTGGCCGACTTTGACTGAAGATCAAGATTCTTCTTCAGACTCCCCACCGTTTTCTTCTCCTTTGCACGTCGAGGCGCCTTCGCATCGTCATGGGGGTCATATGGTGTGTATTGTACTTTGGGTTGTGCTTTTGCGGATGCCGCAGCTGCACTTGTGCTTGTCGAGAAGTTCATATGCCTTTGAGAGGAGCCGGGATAATTGACATGAGAAGACGAGGAAGGGGAAGGGCTCTGCATTTTCCGTAGACGTGTCCGACTGGTTTGCGAAGTCCTCCGTGATCGCCAACTGCTACCAGGCTCCGAAAGTTCTGTCATTAACACAGTGCGCATAGAACCATCTATAGCAAATTCATTTATGATGATGTTAAAAGAGGGTAAAGTAACGTTCCGGCGCACCTGTACTCCAAAGAGACTCCTTCGACGACGGATAAGCCCAATCCTGATAATGCAACACGTTCTGCACGTCAGGCGATTCGACCGCTTTCATTTTCCCATTGCACTGCCTAGCGACTGGTGTAAAGAAATTGTTTCCCAGTGATGTTGAGCTGACAGACTTTGCGAGACGGTTGAGAGCTCCCTTCTTGGGCATCAGGCGAGGCAAGGAGTTAATGACATTAGCAACTGGTTCGGCCATTTCTATTTCCTGATTGAGCATTTGAGAAAAATAAGTATTTTGAAGTTTACTCACCACCTAGGAGCAATTATTCAAGGTATATAGTATAAAGTGTACAGACGAGAGTAACAGCGCCAAAAATTCGGTAAGAAAGACTGACGAGACGCGAATGAGCGTGATGTGGGTCTCGAGTCTCGACCAAAAAATCGAAAGAGACGCGTGACCGGAAAATCATCATCGACATAAATAGTAATTAGATTTGTGTCCGGTATACCCGTTTATTTTCTTTTTCTCATTGCAAAAGCGAATATGACTCGTTCCGCAAACTTTTATTCCGTCTTCAGTGAACAGCAGGATAGTATTCGCCCATACCCTATACCCTGATCCACATATTCCTCTATCCAAACAAAGAGGTAAAATCATAAACATTCATATCGCTCTCAATCCAAGACCGACTCCGGATTCAAACCACCCAACAAAGCAAAGAACAAGAAAAATGACATCCGAACCGGCGCCTAGTCATGAAATAGTCACAGTGCAGACCCCAGAGGAGCGTCAACAATGCTACGATATGGTACTTGTCCCACCTTCAGTTCTATCTCATCTCCACTTGGTTTACAATTTCCCCCGTATTGTGTGCCACTCCTTAGCGCATTGAAGTCTTCCATCGCGAACAAGGATTTCCTCTGGAAACTGAGATCGATGAGTGCGTGATGCAATCGCACGGAATCTCGAAGAAAAGCTGAGACACTTTGGTCATTTTGTCAGCTTGGAAGATATAGCTACGCACTTTCTCTTGAGGATGACACCCTCCTTGACTCCCATGGGAACTATTCGCGCAATCAAAATCCCCGGAAAGGATTATTACAAGCTCACGCGCCTCGTAGTTGTCCAAAAGTATCGTAAATTCAAGTTTGGGCGCATTCTTGTGGAAGCCTTCCATGATTGGATCAGACAGGACGCTCTGAAAAATAGCAAAGGCAACTTCGTGGACATAGTTTGTCATGCGCAAACACAGGCAATGGGTTTCTATGCCAAGTGAGGTTCTCCTTAATGAAATCTATGTTGGGTTGGCTCATCTTGATCCACATTGTCCCTCTTGTGTCTAGGTTTGGATATGAACCTGAAGTAAGCAAGCCCTCTGCATCATGTATGATTGGCTTTAGATCTCGGATCTCTCTTTCCTGTTTCTTAGGGTCCCGAATTCGATGAAGATGGAGGCCCACATCAGAAGATGATCTTCCGAATGCCGTTACGACCGTCGTCTTGATGACGTACACGTTAGAGGGGGGAAATCCTTGACCTATTAACGCAGATAAGTACTATGTATATGTTATTCACAGGACCGTTTTATATGTAACAACATATATATACGCAAATGGATTGAGCAGTATGTTGTCATCTTCGTAATTGAGTGGTCGTCAATGAAATAACCACAATCAATAACAAGCGATGAGAAGAGTGAGCGAGATGGTTTATAGAAATACAGCATAGAGGGTATGATATACACATACTGTCCAATATATTGTCGAAACAATATTGGCAAGAAAGGTCAGACAGGCCATGGAGGAGAATGAAACAGACAATGAAAATGAACTCACTGCAGGTAACCCTGTTGAAGACCCACTCAGTTTGCTGGATGATGGACTTCCGGATATTTCTGGGTATGGGCAAAAAGGACATTAATTTGGCCTTGCAGTTTGACATCCAACGCTATGTTGACATTCTGGCGGACAGCGTTTTTGGGGCTTCAGAGGGTGTAGTAAAGGGTGCAGAGTATGTCAAAAGAAGTAAAGGCAGCGCTGCAGGTACTCTTGTCCCTCAGGACAACGAGTGGGAGATGTGGTCGTTGAGAGCGACGCGTTGGGCATGTGGACCCTAATTTACCCGGCTAATTGGCTAATTTTGTTCTTTTTTCGGCTAATTAGCGCCAAATAGCGGCAGGGCTAATTGGCGCTAATTAACATATGTGAATTTGGACTCCGACATGCTCCGGCTATTTAGTAGGGTAAATTTTAGGACGCCGACCTAATTAAAACACCACTCTTCTTGAGCATCAGGCAATGGCAAGGAGTTGATAACATTAGCAGCAACTGGTTCGGCCATTTGTATTGCCTGTGAGCATTTAAGAGAAATATGAATTTTGAGCTTTACTTACCACCTAGAAGCAGTTATTCAAGGTGACGGGACGCGAATGAGCGTGATGTGGGTCTCGATATAAAAATCATCCTCGACATAAATAGTAAGAGTGAATATGACTCGTTCCGCAGTAAACAATAGAAGAGTCTTCGCCCATGCCCGTATACCCTGATCCACCTAGTCCTCTATTTAAACAAACAAAAAAATCATGAACATTCATCTCGTTCTCAATCCAAGACCGACCCCGGATTCAAACCACCTTCAAAGCAAAGAACAAGAAAAATGACATCCGAACTGGCGCCCAGTCATGAAATAGTCATAGTGCAGACCCCAGAGGAGCGTCAACAATGCTACGATATGGTACTTGTTCCACCTTCAGTTCTATCTCATCTCCACTTGGTTTACAATTTTTCCCCGTATTATGTGTCACTCCTTAGCGCATTGAAGTCTTCCATCGCGAACAAGGATTCCCTCTAGAAACTGGGTTCGATGAGTTCGTGATTCAATCCCACGAAATCTTGAAGAGGGGCTGAGACACTTTGGTCATTTTGTCAGCTTGGAAGATATAGCTACGCACTTTCTCTTGAGGATGACACCCTCCTTGACTCCCATGGGAACTATTCGCGCAATCAAAATCCCCGGAAAGGATTATTACAAGCTCACGCGCCTCGTAGTTGTCCAAAAGTATCGTAAATTCAAGTTTGGGCGCATTCTTGTGGAAGCCTTCCACGATTGGGTCAGACAGGACGCTCTGAAAAATAGCAAAGGCAACGATGTCAACTTCGTGGACATATTTTGTCATGCGCAAACACAGGCAATGGGTTTCTATGCCAAGTGAGGTTCTCCTTAATGAAATCTATGTTGAGTTGGCTCATCTTGATCCACATTGTCCCTCTTGTGTCTAGGTTTGGATATGAACCTGAAGTAAGCAAGCCCTCTGCCTCATGTATGATTGGCTCTAGATCTTGGATCTCTCCTTCCTGTTTCTTAGGGTCCCGAATACGACGAAGATGGAGGCACGCATCAGAAGATGATCTTCCGAATGCCGTTACGACCGTCGTCTTGATGACGTATAATATGTTAGAGCGGAGAAATCCTCGACCTATTAACGTAGATACTATGTATATGTTATTTACAGGACCGTTCTTATATGTAACAACATATATATACACAAATGTAATGAGTAGGGTGTCGTCGTCATCGTCGTAATTAAGTGGTCGTCAATGAAACAACTACGAAAATGAAAAGCGAAGAGTGAGCGAGATGGTTTCTAGAAATACAGGATAGAGGGTACGTTATACACATATTGTCCAATATATCATCGAAAAAGGTATAATATAACACAAACCATGAGAGAGGATGTTATCCCTGGACACGAGAAAGGGCATGATAGGTCGTAAATGGTAACACACACAAGAACGAAGTTACGAAATCGGGGAGATATCGAAAGGATCAGGAACACATATGAATAGATAGAAAATGTCTACAAGCGGGTGGGTCGCTCAGAGCCGTCGTCAGTGGTAAATCCCTCGCTCTCGCTCTCGGACTCCATCTTGACGAATGGGAAGTGCGGACTTCCTGGTAAGATGCTGAAATTGATGCTGGTTCCAAAGGCAGTTGCACCTTCTTCATACAATCGTCTGGCAGCTTCGTACTCCATCTTCTCCTGTTCGGCCTGGGCCAAGAATGGCTAAACAACGGAAAAAAAGGATATGAATTTAGCAACATGAAACAGCAGTCACAAGACCAAGCAAGGGTCGAGAAAACAGACAAACGCTTACCTGCCGTTCAGCATCTGTCATTGACCGCCATTTCGCGGCGGCTAAAACACTTTGTTTAGTGGTCTCTGTTTCATCACCAAATATGTCGGAAACCAGGCGAGGATTGGCGCGGATACGTTGGAGGAACATGAAATACGCGCTCAAGGGTTTCTTTGGCGCATTTGGGTCTTTGATATTGCTCTTTCGAGATTTGCCGGCTTTACGCTGCGCAGCACGGAAAGCGTTCTCCCGTTTAATATCCTCGGGCGTAAGAGTGCGCATATACGCCTCGTGTTCTTTCTCCCGAGCCTCCTTCATTGCCTGCGAACGCCGTTTATAGGGCTATCAAGATGATAACACGAGATGATATGATGAGAACATGACGTCACAAAAAGAAAGAGAAAACTGACCTCTTTCTCGGCTGGAGTAAGGGATGCGTATTCTTGACCCGCCTCTTTGGCTGCCTGGGCAACATTGAGCTTACGTGTACCAGAAGATTGTTGTTTTTGAATCCAATCCGTGAAATACAGTTGCCAGGCAGATGGGGCCAACTTTGGCGGACGGAGGACCGATTTCAGAGGTTCTGTGGGAGTGGGAAGAAATACATTGTTCGATAAAAGGGGATAATTATAGGGTGAGGAATATGACTTACGGCTGTCATTTGAGGGCTTTGTGGGAATTGGCGCATCTTCATCGGGAGATCGTTTCTTTCGCCGTACGGTTGCGTCACGATCGTCGCTGGCACTCAGTGAATCCGCTCTTCTACTGTAAGATCTAGACATGGCTGGAGTCAGGGTATCTGTATGGGAAGGGGCACTCGACGACTGGAAAAGAAGGCCAGAAGAAGAAAGGGAAGCGCGTCGAATTGGCATGCGCTGTCGCAGAGTTGTATCAGTCATTGGAGAATGTCTGATAGATGGGCGTGTCATGAGATTCTGGGTTCGATGGGCACTGGGAGGATCGTATATCTGACTAGCCCAAGTCGGTGCATGCATAGAAACGTCTCTGGGAGACACGACAGACTGGACGCGGGGTCGCATAGCTGCTGATCTTCCCTCCTCAAAAGACGAGGGGGGAGACATTGATCTTGGAAGAGGGTGCATCGCGGCGAAAGTAGCTGGAGAAAAGGCGGCATCCTGTGAGAATTGGTCATGATAACCCAGATACGACGAAGAAGAGGAGAGATTAGAGTCCAAGGGCGATGGAATTGCGATGGGGGATGAGGGCGAGTTGAGGTCGGGATCGTTGATCCAAGTCGCGAGATCGTCAAAGGCAGCAGGGTTGAGGGTGTCTTCTTGGGAAGTAAAGGTAGAGTCGAAGAAAGAAGGTTGCTGGTGTTGAAGGGCGGCGGCATAGTCGTAGGAGGGGAAAAGAAAGGAGGGCTTGATATCTGGGTCGACGTCTGGATAGTGATCCCAAGGATACGAGGTCGATGAGTTGCTGTTGTCGAGGTCGATGGGCCCAAAGATGAGGTCGCTGTAGTGCATATTGTCTTGGAGGTCAGGGATGGTAGAGATAGTCATGGGGGGAATGAAAAACGAGGAAAGGCGCCTGCGGGCGAATATAAAGGATCGGATTGCGAGATGCATAGTGACTCGCAGAGAAGACCCCGGATTCTCAACGCTACTGATCCGTCGTCACACTGGCTCAATCCTAACAAAAATCAACCCAAACCACCTTCTATATTTGGTATTTCCCATTTAGGAAACTGTATCCCAGAACAATGTAATCTACTCGTATTTTGAATTCGAATATACGCTTTTGCCCGCCTGCCAGATCTCATCAGCCCCGTATCAGCCGTGCATTTTCTGTGTAGCGCTTACCTCCCATCCAGCCACTCCTTTCATAATCTCTTTTTCTGCTTTCAGCGCCGCCTGTTTCAGTCGGTATTCCTCACGGTCGCCCTCCGCAGTGAGCAGCGGTATTAGGTGTATCCGCGACCATACTTTCTCTCGTTCGAGTTCCCTGTGAATACGTCCAAATCAGTCTCCTTCCCGTTTCTCTCAGTCTGCACCACAGATAAGCCAGAAGTGCAGAAAAGGGCGGCCGGATCCAAATGCCCCCACGTTTAGCGTCGAGCGCACAGTTCCATGACACGTTCCACGTTCAGCTGACTCGGGCCTGTATTCGGTGCCTATTCTTGGTAAAGTCTATGCACGCACCGTCGTTCCAGGTTCCCCATTCCAAGCCGATAGAATCCATATGCACAAATAGCGGTCACTCCTCCTAGAATAACGTATGCGCCGGGTCCTCGGAAGGGAAGGTTGCGTTTGTACTTGACTGTATCAAAGCCCCCCGTTGGGGGCATATCTCTGAGTTTCTTCGTGTCAGAACGGAATCAGAATGTCATCCACGTAAAGGATCGTACGCACTGGCGATAGGGAACAGACACTGAAATTTCCGCTTGTCAGTACCTTGGACACGTAATTGAGTAGAACATCAACATACTTTGTGATGAGCGGTGGTGGTGGTAGTGGCGGAAGAAGTAAAGAATTCGTCGAGGTCAACGAGCAACGAAGCGACGGTTTGATCACGTGTTTCTGTTTCCCATTCTATAGTAATTGTAAATCTTGAGGGCTTGAGAAACAAAACAAGAATGAGAATCGCCCTCTCCGTATTATTTTTTCAAAAAACATGAGGCTGTTCAAAGCATATATGTTGAGCACGCTGGTGGTGGCTGAAAAGTGTGTGTCCCGAAAAGGAAATATATGGAAGGTTGGCGGTGAATGCCAGTGTTGGACGCCAGAAATAATGCAACCGAATTTGAGGGTAAACAAGTGTGCCAGCAACCTTGCTCTCTCCCATCATGTCGCCCGTCCCGTCCCCCGCCCCTCTTCCTCCTCCCTCACAAAACTTTCTTTCTGTTCCTACTGCTCGCAAACAAAAATCTTTCACTATAGGCATCGCTGCTGGCGCCGAAGATGCCAAATATCAGGCAAAATACAAGGAGCTCAAGCGTAAAGTAAAAGACATTGAAGCTGTGCGCTTTTCTCCCTTTCCTTTCTTTATGACGCGTACATCTCATCGCGTTCCTCCTCCAGGACAATGATAAATTACATTTCAAGGTTCTCCAAACCAAATTGAACATCCGGAGGATGAAAATGGAACGGGCGTAAGTTGCTCGCTTTCTTTCCCCGTCAGTCACGAAAACTTATATATTTTATCTCGTGTCAGTGTCTTGTATGAGCGTCTATCTGAAGTTCCACCTTCTCCAAACGGTCAAGATCGCCCTCCTCTTCCTCTAAGTCACTCCGTTTCGGGTGGCCCACTGCATCATTCTTCACGCTCAGGACCAGGTAGCAATCAATATCGCGACCTTCGTGATCATCCTTCTTCAATGGAACCCGATCAACTTCATCCCCCTCAAGAGTATATTCGCTCTCAGGGAAATCCCAGAGGCCCACCCCCTGTAGATACCCGTTCTGTGTCCACTATGGACGGTGCTCCTGGCTCTGCAGTGGCGCATTCCACACATATGCCCGTGCACTCTCCCAGACGCATGTCTTCTGGGCATGACAATAGCCGCCACCATATGCCTCCTGTCGGACAGATGCAGCCAGTTCATCCAAACCATTATGAAAGTAGCAGAGGTCACTCACAATCTAATTCGCATGCGAGTCCGCCTTTACACCATGCTCATCCAAGTTCTTCTCATACTAGAGAAAGGTCTCATTCTTCTTCGCACTCTAGACATGTGCCCCCTCCATCTTATCGAGGCGGACCCGCACAGCAGCATCACTACCCTGAAAGTTTACCCCCCGTCCATCATACTATGCATAGTCCCCCACTTTCTGATAGGGAAAGACCAAGACGCGGAGAGCCTATTGAATATTCGGGCTCTCAGCCGGACTCTCATGCATACGACCGTCACCAGACACATATGCCTTTGTCACCTCGGGGGCATCCCTCAGATACCCGATCTTCTAGCAGAATTCACTCTCATCAGCGTTTAGGTCCTGGAACCTACATTGGCCGAGAAGAATTCCAGGACAAACAACAACTCCATGACCTCGACCGCGTCAATGATTGGGAACGCGAGCATCGCGAACGAGACCGAAGCCGTGATTATCACAGCAGTAATTCTCGTAACCATGAAATAAGCTCGTCTCACATGCACTCGCCCCCTCATTCTGTGCATAGATCACGAAGTTCTCAGTTAGATAGAGGTGATTATGATTCCCATGTACCCCCACCACCTCGCAGCCGAGAGGATCCCACGTACTATCACCATGACGTGCATGGGGGCCCTGGTTATCCTCGCCTTGCCCGTTCTGAGACTCCTGGCTCAGGCTCGGGTTCAGGTGGAGGTATGCCCGATATACCATCTCGCCCAGACTCAAGAAGCCAATATTACAATGAACGTGACCGTGTCAGACCATCTTCTTACAGACTTCGTCCAGTCGCTCCACCAAATGAAGACATGGATTTCGTTCACGAAGATGGACGATCTTCCCAAAGCCGTAACGCCGCCGCTGCAGGTCCTAGTGCTGCAGGCACTGGTGGTAATTTTCCTGCGTCAGACCAGGGTCGACCTGGTTTAGAGTCGAGAAAACGTAACCGAAATGACATGGAAGTCGATAGCGACAATGACGTCGCTGATGGACCATCGACTGCAGGAAATGCGATGTACAGTTCTGCAAGACTGCAAGACGATAGGGGCACTAAACGGTATCACCGTGAACACCACCCCCGCCGGAGCGTCGATAACCATGAAGACGCCCGAATGGGGCCTCCTTGAGCACAACCCCATTAATCATGTCTTTCTGACAGCATGTTTTTTTTTTCAGATATGCGTACACTCTTTCTTCAGAAACCAGCCTTTTCTGTCGTTCAAAAAATATTCTCGCCTGTATTTATGTGAATGTGTTTGTGTTATCGCCTTTTGCTATGTATACTCTATTTGTCGGTGAAAACTATCCTCGATCGGGGATTCTGATTGTCTGTTGAGGTTGTGAGCCTCATGACACGGTCGGATTAGGTAGGTCTATATGTAGATATGCAGGATCTATCTAGATAGAAGCCTGTACTGTGCCGGATCGTTTGCGTTCATTTTCCAATTTCGACCTGGCAGAGAGTCTATCATGCTGTCCTAAGAATATTCGTATGTGTTTATAAATATCAGGACACCGACGATGTGGCGCGCTTCACCGACTTTCCAAATGTGACTTTCTCAACTCGTGGAGGCGACGATCGTATAATACGATAGATAGCCTGTGAGCATATGAATTCTATGACGATCTTATGACAACTGTTTGAACTGTATCGTATCAACTGCCTGTTTTCACGAGAACGTTACTTTCGAGGGTGATAATGCACTAGCGAGGGTTCTCCCGCTTGATATCCTCATGTGTTCGAATGTGATCATGATGTTGCGTCGCATACGATCCAAAACTCCCATTATTTTGGGCAAACTTCCATAAATATGACCAGACTGTGCAAACATTGCGGTCGAAATGGAAACGCCCGATTAAAGTTTAACTGGCGCTGAAGAATGTAGAAAGTTTACCCACTAGAGAATTTGGCAAGGTTGTACTGTCCTGACCAGAACAAATTGAACAAACTTTAGGAAGAGTTAATCACATCGATTTAGAACACAATTGCCGATTCTGATTCTTGTGGCGCCTGAGAGAGAGGTCGCATTTACGAAATGAACGTTCATTTGCAGCGAGAAAAACGGATACGAACAATGAACATTAATTCTCTGAAGTCATTTCAAGATGATGATGCCGATGCCGATTCAGCTTTTCCAGCACTGCTTCTTTCTATGAACTTCGCAAATCCTCTATACTCATGTATAGCGTCATAGATCGAAGAAACAAGCACTAAGGCGTTCATAATTCATGGTATATCTCCAGCTGATACTGTGGGGAGAACCTCAAGACCAACCGTTTCTCGTCCACTTCCATCTTAATCACCCAGAAGATCAAGGTGCATGGCCCGCGGCCAGAAGAAACCATATATATTGATACGAGTTAGGCAGAGCCATACATTGAATAGTACATACTAGTTTGGAACGTCTTCGCAAGAGCGACACGGCGATAAGTGCACCTTGCCAAACCACAAGCCCGCATTAATCGAAACCGGTGCCGTCCGTTTATAAAGCATTTCAGTCCGTCAGACCGTAACCGGGAGACAAATGGGACTGTCGTCATTCAATGAAGCTGACCAAGTCGCAGTCGAGCGTTCAGCAGATTCCGGAAAGCCCATAACTCCTGAATTATCGTTGCTGACCCACAATGCTGATATAATCGACTCCCGATGTTTCCAGTATGTGTCTAAGGCCGTTCGATCGTAAATGGTGTAGGTCTGGCGCATAGAATGTCCGCAATGTGGTTCTTCATACAGTTGGTGGCTCGTAACACGGGACATCAAAGTATCCCTGGAAGAACGGGCCAAGTCTTTCAGGTCCAAAATTACGTCCATTATACAAGATTTTCCACCAAACCAGTCCGAGTCAAGTTCAACTGTTTTTTTTGCCAAAGAAAGTAGCGAATGCGCAGGGATCACGTCGGCAGAAGCCGACTGACTGTCGTGTTCTTTTCTAGCACAGGGATAGGCAAGGCTCATCGAGAAATGCACGTCGTCTATAGCCCGAGATAAAGCAGTTATTTCTGTTCGTGCCCTTAAATCAAGCTCGCATCGACATGCCCGTCCTGAGATACGTATTGAGTCTTCAAATAGGGGCGACCCCTGCTTTGAGCGTGACGCAGACCGACATGTGTGTCGCTGCCGCCGCTTCGGGGGAGGGTTCACCTTAAGTGACTCTCCCTGAGTGTCAAAGGCTGTGTGTACCGATGACGTTGATCGAAAAGGGCGACGGATAACCCAAGCATCTGAAATCCCAGCACTGGGATCATGTTCAGATTCACAATCTCTATGAAAGGTGTTTTCATTGGGAATGTGATTCGGCGAAAAAAACATCAATCACACCTCATTTGCGCAGCAAGTCGACTGATGATTCTAAACCTTGTAGGCACAAGGCTTTCGGGATTGGGGGATACTTGGTTTCTGGCCGAGTTCATGATTGTTAAACTGTAACGAAGACAATAACTTAGCGTGAACCAAACGATAAAATAAGGAGGATGACAAAAATGTATGCCCCCATTTCGATGCCGACTGGTTGTCCGAGTTGTGGAATGGAAAGGATGCAGGCGAAAAATGAGCATTGATCTCACGGTGATAAAACAGCTATATGAACTAATGATCAGGATACATTTACAACGGAGATATGTGTGTCATTACCTACCCTGTATTAAAGGCTGCCACAGTGCGGTTACGTGCCATATGTCGATCATTAATATCCACACCACATACACATAAAATCCATGACACGGAAATATGACAGGTTTTCCTGCGGAAATTCCGTAAGCTACCATTTCGAGGGTCTTTATTTTCAAAGAGACAATGGTCGAATAATCATTTGGACTGGTAGTTATAATTGGGAGTCGAGTCATATTAGTATAACGAAGGTGAATCAAAAAAATTTACTGTTTCTGTTGATACGGGACCACATAGACCTGTCAAAGACCAGACTAGTTCTCTGCAAGTAAACAAGATGTAAGTGTTTTCCCATTTTCGTGGGCACACAAAAACCTGAAGGATAACTCGGGATTAGGATTCCTGTAATTGAATAACAGCGTGGAAACGATGCACACAATTTCTAGGTTCCTTTTAGCTGATGTATTGGTTATCAGTGATCACAAAATATCACTGCAGCAAAGGGTGAAGACAATTACGATTATGCAAAATGATCATTGGCGGAGTAGTTGGGTAAACGAATGCAGTTGCGCCGGGCCGTCACAAGCAGTCATCAGAATTTGCGCTTGTGGTTTCTCAACTTCTATAACAAGCACGTTCAAATACAAGATAAATTATTTCATTTCCATCAGAATGGAATTAGACCGAACTGAACAAGGTTGAAAATTGACAATATATGCTCATGGGGCGCCTCGCGAAATAAAACAGCGTCAAGACATCGTGAAAGAAAAAGCTCGCGATAATCAAGTAAAGTCGCTCCTGAGTCCGGTGGAAACGAGTAAAAGATGTGCGGCAGACTTCACTGCTTCTATTTCAAACACTTTATTCGTCTACGGCGTTGTAAATCATATGGACAGACTACCGGTAAACATGGTCGGCTGAGGAGTCAAGGTCAAGGTCTGAAAGTTGTTTGAGAATAAACAGTGTTTTCTTACAATGTAAATTGGCAGCGATCTCCGCTTCTGCTCTGTCACCGTTCGCCAAAAGCTTCTCTTTGTTGTATAGAAGTTCCTCTCGGGTCTCAACAGAGAACTCTTGGTTTTGCGCTGAATTGTTGTCCAATTAAACTCATTGACATACTTGGGAAAGTGACAGTAATACGTACTCTCAACAATGGCATCAACAGGGCAAGCTTCCTGACAGAAACCGCAGTAAATGCATTTTGTCATGTCGATATCTGTGGCTAATCAGATATGAGCGATAGAATAGCAGTAACGCCACGCACCGTATTTCGTTGTCTTCCTTGAACCGTCCAAACGAGCTTCACTTTCGATGGTGATGGCCTGAGCAGGACAAATGGCCTCACACAGTTTGCAAGCTGGTTCAGATATTGTCAATCAATTAGAAGCATGGCCAAGACGGAGAACACTTACCAATGCACCTTTCTTCGCCACTGGGATAACGACGGAGAGCATGCTCTCCACGGAAGCGAGGAGATAGAGGACCCTTTTCGAAAGGGTACATGATGGTGTATGGAGGTCGGAAGAAGTTTTCAAGAACAATCCACATGCCTGAAGAGACAGGTAAGAAGGAAATGACAGCGGGTAATCAGAGTGAACGCACCTCTGATGATTTCCGTGAAGAAGAAGAGATGGACAGCTTTGTCTAAAGCACTTGGGCCATGCCTGTATGCGTTAAGCTGATTTCCTTGGGCATCAACTTCTTGAGGAAGGGTATGCGCAGAGTGACCATGTCTTTCGTCGATTTTGCTGCTCAACTGGTGTGGTTGGTTACGGGAATTGGCATGTTCAGCGTTGGAACAGGTTGTGTTTGAGATTAAACGGCGTGCGATTAATGCATTGCGCGCCGAGCTTGAAGGCAAACTAAATGTCAGACGAGGCTGTAGGCCCAGAACGAGGCGTGTCCTCGAGAACATGAAGAAAAGAGAGCGTCGGCGATGCCAGCAACGGCGGGGAGAAGTGGATTTGAGAGACCAAGACCAACGGAAGGGTGAGGGTCACACAGGTCACGAGCCCTCCCAGCCAATCACATTCACCGAAACTCTAACCACTTCATCTGTCAGATCACCTACGTAAGCGTCTTCAACCGCGACCATGTCCTCCACCACTACAAAACCAAAAACAAAGCTTTCAGATCAGGGTAAGGAGTTAATTTCTTTTATCTGATAGTCGACTGACTGATTGGGATCAGCCAGAGATTCAGCAAACTTATGTCCGATTGCAGAATGAGCTCCAAGCTCTAGCCAGGAAGATTGGAGAACTAGAATCGGAGGCAGACGAGCATACGTGCGCATCTTTTTAATAGCGTATATCAACCGAATTAACTACTTTTTCACCCTCAGATTAGTCTTAACGACGCTCGATGAGGCTCTAGCTGAAGATCCTGATCGAAAATGTTTCCGTCTCATTGGCGGCGTCCTTGTAGAAAGGACGGTCAAAGACGTCAATCCTGCTTTAAAGACCAACCGCGACGGGGTATGATTTTTCTTTAGGGCCTTATTACGCAAGCTTATTTGTACGGTACAGATATTGAAGGTCATGTCAACACTTGCAGAGCAGTATAAGACCAAGGAAAAGGATCTCGACGCGTTCAAGCGCGAGTATAATATCCGACCTGTACAACAATGATCGCTGGAGTACTGATACTCCTGAATCAAATGTTTTTACACCATAGCTGCCACACAAGATTGGAATACCTGATGTGGTCCCAGGACCCACTCATCTTTTCGCTCTGTGGTCACGTGCATGCAAATTAACGACAATTACTAACTACTCTTAGCGCGCATACGATGGTTATTTGCAAATTGCGGGCATACGTTCATCTGAAACTAAAGCGCTCTGTGCTGTAAGACTAGTCTATTCTCTCTCAAGCGCTAGGTAAGACACGGCAAGTTGAAAAAGTCTCGCTGCGGGCAATCAATTCCATGCGGCCCGTGATATAGAAAGAGTCCTTAGCAACGAATCCGAACGCGGATGCTAAGAAAGTAAGAAAACGCAAACGGTGATCTCCTTCTCTTCACCGTCCACCATCTTTGTCGCCTTTTAGGCTTGCTTTGCTTGCCGCTGCCACTCTTTTGACCTCTTCGTTCGCCGTCACCATGTTCATCGTTGATTTGTTTTATGCTTTCATTTTCATCTTCTCTTTCGCATCAGGATTATATGTGAATGCATATCCGAGCTCTTTGCGGCATGCACCTGCACACTCTGTTTACAGTCGCGGTACGCCCCGTCAGGTCGCCGCCTTCCTAGACGCCCACAACACCATTCGGGCCCAGCACAACGCCACCGCACTCACTTGGTCGGACGACCTTGCACAAAAGGCTGAATCATGGGCAGATCGTTGTCAATTTCAACATAGCAATGGGGTTCTAAGCGATCAGCTTTACGGTGAAATCGTTGCAGCAGGTACAGGTCTTTTCCCGATAAGCGCCGCCGTGGCGACTTTTGTTCAAGACAAAGGTAAGCACATCAGTGCCTTTCCCTTTGAACAAACAAATTTCCTGATCAAGTCTAAAACGAAGACAAATATGATCCTGCCAATCCATCGTACCTTCATTTCACCCAGGTGGTCTGGAAGTCAACCACGCAAGTCGGCTGTGCTGTGTCTCGCTGTTCTAATATCTTCGACAATATTTTCGGGCTTGCATCGCTCTACGTCTGTTTATACGATCCTGTCGGTAATGTTATTGGGCAAGCACCGTGAGTCTTGCGTTTGTTCATCCTTCGAAAGCTGAAATGAATCACGCGCGGGTATTCTCAGAGACAACGTTCAAATCTAACACCAAATCTTATTTCTTTCTAAACTTTCACTTTCACGGCTAGTATCGTTGGTCCCCAGGTTGGAATCAAACACTCATTGTCAGGCACATTTGAGCTTCCGGACACTTTCCATAACGACACTTCTTCTTTCCGTCTTTGTGGCTGGCATGTCATTGGTTTTATGAACAAGAGAAATAACTGTACAATTCTTTACTTGTGTTATCTCACGATACTCGTGACAAAGCAAATATCCATTCGTAGTTTAGTATGAAGGTGACGCATGTGTATCTGTGGGTAACGCACTTGTTCCAAGGATTGGAGTTTGTTGTGAAGTACCTCTGGATGCATCATCTTCGACGATAGCGCTCATCTCGAGGTCTCTGCAAGCTTGGGACAAAAACTTGGGATTCTGTTCCATTCCAACTCGGGATTCTGTTCAATGCAGAGCTATTTGCGGCATGCCCCAAGTAAACAAGTTGATGGTGAATAATAGTTCCACTGGATGAATCATTTTGGAATATTTGTTGTTGATGTTGCGGAATAGTTTGTCCGTTGCTGTCATTTTGTTGGAAAGGATGCAACGATGCGCTTGGGGGGTACTGTCGCAGAGTTCTTATGTCCGTCGGGGCAGGAAAAGAATGACGTTCAGTTGGCCGCCCAGCTAAAACGTTGGGCTTATCAGGTTGAGAGTCTGCACAATGATTAGAGTCAAATTCAGAGAATTGCGATGCCAGTGGATGCAAGGAATGTGACACAATTTGTTGGATGTGTGAGCGTCCTTGAGGATACCTTGCAAGCGCGCTGGCCGTAATACCGCGGGTATTGGAAATAGGTTGCATATCCTGTTTTGAAGTCGAATCTCCCGTTTCTTGGCCGGAACGCTGACCAAGGTAGAAAGGGTCATTAATAAATGGACCAGTCGCGGTTGCGGAGGCTTGACTCCGTTGGCCCCGTGTGGGCGCAGGGATGTTGGGCTGAAAAATGGCCTTATTCAGTGCAGGAGTACTTTGTTGTAGACACGCTTGAAAAGTCTTCCTAGAGGGAAGGTTGACTCTAACGGAATCATCGAAGGTTACATGCCGAGGTTTTGTAGTAGGCCTGAGGCCACCCATATCACCTGGCGTACTGCAAGGTTGATCCGAGTTATCAGTGGAAGACACTGCAGGCTTGGGTAAATGCACAGTGGACGTATTGGGCTGTGGGTCTCCTTCCTTCTTTCGTACCAATAATGGACGTTCATTTGCATGGAAACGTAACTCTTCATCAAGGGAAGGCCAAGAGGTTGTCCCCAGAGGATTATGGTATCCACTCATCGCCGTCAATGACAATGGTATAGAGGAAGCATTTTTCACAAAAGCAAAATTTTCTTTTGGCGAGAAGATTTTCGAAGTAGATCCAACAGAAGTTTGAGTGCAGGCCAACTCCACAATATGTCTACTATTGCTTATTTCTGGAGTCCGAGGTAGAGTGAGAGCACTATGATCGTGAATCCTGTCTGATCGATGTTTTGAACTGGAATTTTGTGCCATCGTCATCACTAAACGGTGCAAAAGAAGAGAGTCATGCTGGGGTTCATTGGCCAGATTTCTTATGCCCTGCTCTGTTATCGAATGGACCGTCGAATGATCGGTCTTGTGAAGATCTTCCGCCATACGCTCTTGCTTCTCCTCGCGACCATGAATTTCTGAAGGACATATCCCGACATCTTGGCTCAGGCCTTTCTGTTTGTTTTCTGTCGTGACCGCTAGTTCCTTGGGTGCCACGATTTGTCCACGATGGAGTTGCTGTTCCAGCACATTCTCAGAAGTCGACGAAATAATGTTCGATGTTTCGGCAGAAGGTTCTCTGGTAGATCCCAGTCGAGCATCCGAATGGGGAAGTAGTTTGGTATGTTTCCTGCGCTTCGATTCCAAATTCTTTATGACTGGTCTATCATCTACATATATAGTTTCGCGTCTTGTCGGGGTCGATGATAACGGAAGATGTCTATTCAGGTGCGAGCTGCCAAAGCTGCTAGCTCCAAGGGGCAATGAAGAGGAACCATTATCGTTAACGGCATAGGGCAGGTTCCCTGCTGTGCTGCCTGCGCTCGATTGCTTCCCGCGCCGTCCTCCGCGCCGACGCTCGTTTCTCTGAGGCTGCCTTATAGGAGGACTCGGGGCCTTCGTCGCATCGACGGGAGCCAGGGCCCAGTTAGGTTTATCTGCGGTATGTCTGGGCGAAGGGGCGCCCTCTTGAGGGGGTGACACTAGTATGGACGTTCTGAGTAACTTTTCTGAAGGTTCGCAACCATCCCCTTGAACTTTAACATCGTCGTCTGACAACTGGGACTTTGCTAGTTCCAGGATTTCTGGAGCAGGTGAGTCTGCCGTTCCATGTACATATGTGGGTGTTGGAATACACTATCATAGGTCGTTAGATATAAAAAATCATGGTAGATTAGCGTCAATACCTCTTCAATCCTGACAAGTCCGTTAACACGAGGATCAGAAAGCACATCTGAAACGTCTTGTTTCTTTGTGTGTAGTTCAGGCTCATCCACCGTCACCAAGGCCCTTGTATCGATTGAATGAGGTCCGAATGACGGGGATATATCACTGGAGGCCGCGACCTGCAAGCTTTTGTCCATGTTCGAACCATCGACCTGTTTCACTGGCTCGCGCTCAGCGGTACTGAGCTTCTCTAAGTATTCCATGCCATCTTTGAGTGCAGCAAAATTTTCATCACGCATCTCGTCCGGTCCACACGACCAGGAGAGAATTGAGGTATTGCGGACAGGCAGCACATGGCACATCTGTAATACCGGATTGGTTAAGCTCGTACTGAGTGTATGACGTTGTTGAAGCTTACGTCTGTTTGGGCAAAAGAAATTGCATATTCCGTCTCAGTGCTTGGAATATGCTGAGAGTTTTCTTTCACGCCCTCTAAAACAGAATTCGCAGAACCGAGACTTAAGCCAGACTCATTATTTGGAACGGCTGACGTCAGAAGTGGTAGGTGTACATCCTGTTACGCGAGTTGGGTAAAGTTCACTTCTGTTGACAATAACTTGTACTCACGTTTGGGTCATTCTCAGTAGGGAAGCCACTTGCATGGAAGTCTAGTATTTCTCTGGATGATGGTGTAATATTGACCCTTGTTGAATCGAGCCAAAATGACCCCGCAAGTGGCTCTGGATCCCAAGGGAAAGCCTGTGATTCTTCCAGTACCAACATCACCGGAGAGGATGACTTTCAAGATGGATTATTATTTTGATTTCCAGAAAAGCAGCTTAAATATATGCGCACTATAAGCTGCGAAAACGACGTGCCAATCTCCACGTCGACTTGAGGGATGTCCGGTGTAAGAAAAATATCCATGTTTTCGCTGAAAACTGGGCTTGGCTCGTCCAAAATCTCGAAGGATATGGGTATCCCAGTTTCAGATAACGGAAACGAGTCATCTGCTATGGTCTCAATGACTTCTTGGTTTTCTTCATTCGCATTGACATCTGCAAAGAGATGCGTATCCTCTCGTTTCTGGTGAGAATAAGAAGCTTGGAATGAATTTTAGAGAATTGTGTCGAGTAAACCTACATCAAGCGAGGCCAACTCCAGGGGTTGAGGAACAGAAGCTACCCCTCTTACTGGTGGGACGGCGATCTCGTCGTCTTTTGACTTTCCATCATCTCGCGAATCCTATGTAAGTATTAATGGCACTGTATATGCGTCAGATGGGCTTCACTCACAGCCAGAGAGTCTACTGAGTGGTAAGATATAGCATCAGCTGAGCTACTAAAGCTGCTCGTGCTTGTAATGGAATTGGATGACGCCGAAGAGCAATCGCCATCCTCTCGTCGCTCTTGTAATTCATTCACGTTGCCCATCGCTGGCAGGTAAGATCTGAGAGCAAAGGACCTAGCAGGAGGGAGTAAGAAGCAAAAGAAAGAAAATGATTTTTTTGTACTTGCTTGAAAAATAATTAACGATTTGGATGTTGGACGCGTGACAAGCTCAGGAAAGTGTACCCATTTGTGATCAGTAATTTACAGACAATCTGGCCAATAAGTAGTCGCCATTTCAACATCAGATATCATAGAGTCATACAAGCCACTGTTGCAGGAGAGGACGGGACGTATAAAGCGTGCCAAAGAAGCCCGATGAATCTTTTAAGGGCTACTAGACAGTTTTGTGCTGTCTTATCAACGTTGCTAGTTGCAAATATCTGTCAAGCAAAGATTCAATAGATTAAAGCATTCCGGAGTATTCTTTGAGAGATGTATGAGAGATGTATGAGGAGACAGTCAACTGGACATGGTATGTGGTCAAGCTCACGAGACAGGTGTTCGTGTTCGGAATTGTGGGAAAAACACTCCAGGGGACTTCCGCTTTAGGGGTGATGGTATGGATCATGATATTCACCAAGGACCCAGGTCCTGCCATTCCAGTGCAATCCCATACTTCTCTCTCTTTCTCATCTTTTCGTCCTTCCTTTATAAACATTGAGAGGCTGCGCCTTTCTCTTCCAGGAACTTATAAATTATGGAACACAACCACAGTGGTGAAGATGGATCGCCTATTTTCGACAATTTGGATATCGACCTAGTTATCCAGGTTCTAGCAAATACAGCATTCAGTAAGTCGTACGTTCTCTTATGAGTCCATATGCTGATTAATTTACCTATTTCAAGGTCCATTCTTTCTTGCCTTGATTCCCACTTTTTATATTTTCCAGGGTGCGAAGATCTCCGACCGTCTGGTCGTCTTGAGCTTCCTTTACTACGTGGCCGTTTCGGCATTTTGTGCGCTTATTTCCTTCTGGCGATTAGCTCTTACCTAAACAAACCTGTAGGGTCCCTCAAATGGTTCTCGAAGCTGTACCGCAATCAAGGAAGTCTTATTCTACGACCCAAACCCGTGGATTGGAGTGAACAAATTGTCGTGGTCACTGGAGGGGCTTCTGGGATAGGAGAACTCCTTGCTAACACGCTAGCCGTGCGGAATGTAACAGTAGTTGTTTTGGATGTCAATCCCATCGTGACAGAAAATTGTGCGCTTTTCAACCTTACCTCCAGAAACTAATGCTCAATTCAGAATTCAGACAATATCGCTTACTACAAGTGCGACGTCTCAAAATGGGACGAGGTAGAAGCGGTCTCCAAAAAGATCATCGAAGAGGTCAGTCTTCAAAAAGTCCAATCCGTATTCGTCTGAATACAGTATCTTTCTGATTTAGATTGGAGAGCCTACAATCTTAGTCAACAACGCAGGAGTTGTCCAAGGCAAATTGCTGGTCGATTTAAGTGCTGACGACGTCCAACAGTAATTACCAATATGATTATATCTGAAACTCTGAACTTATCTTAACGGCATAGGACTTTCGGGGCCAATACGTTGTCGCATTTCTGGATCCTCAAAGCATTTCTTCCGACTCTCCTAAAGAATAAGACGGGCCATATCGTGGGGTCTTTTAACATCTTGTCAACCCAGTGTAGCTGACAAGCATCTGAATCTTAGGTTACTATGTCGTCAGCTTTGGGCATGACCGGCGTTGCGCAAATGTGTAAGTTAAGGTTGTTGTTACTAAAGGCGATGAACTAACGTTTTCCCAATCAGCCGACTATTGTGCATCCAAAGCTGCAGTAATTGGGTTACACGAGTCTTTGCGATATGAGCTTGACAAAAGGTATTTACCGCTACCATTAGACTCAATTTATCCTATGAACTAATTCAACCAAGGTATCAATGTCCTCAGATCCGTACCACGCTTGTTTGCCCAGGGCATGTCATGACACCAATGTTCGAGACAGTACAATTCCCCACTTTTCCGCTATTCAACTTTTTCTGCCCATCGTTGCAGCCTGTGACTGTGGTCAAGAAAATCATCGCTGCTCTCGATGATCAACATTCTCAGACGATCCTGCTTCCTTTCTATACTAACTTCATCCCTTACATCGGCCATTTGCCTAGTTTTCTGCGAGATTTTGTGCAATGGGTATGTTTCACGATTATTCCCATTCAGTGGCACTCCTAATTGACTTAATGGGGTTGTAGGTTTCGGGTGCAGACCACGCCATGAAGGATTTCGTGAAATTTTCTGGACGTCGTCCGGAGGAAGGCAGTCTCCCTACAGAGTACGATGCAAAGAAGTAAACTATGTCATACGATGTCCACAAGTCTCACCTTTTGTACGTGCTGTCGCATGATTCACTTGCATTGAAATCTATTAGCGCAACACTGCACTTGTGCTTTTGGCCATTCTCGGAAAGCGGTGCATAACTCTGTAAAGTTGAAGCTGGCCACATTGCCATACTAGTCGTATTCAACAATGCGGTAGGTGAGGAAAGAGTCATGGTGTCATTGTCTTATTATTATACACACGCCACAAACCTGTCAATACAAATACGCGAGTGCTAATTGCTGTGGATCGCTGCTTGCAGCTTGTCCTCTTCCTCTTGAAAAACTACGCGCTACCCGTTCGTCTTCACTCTCAATTTTGGTGGTTGTCTCGAAATAACACCCGATCAACATTTAACGCGGTTCACCCGAACACCGCGAATCCGCGACGACCGTCGTCGCCAACCCTGAAAACTGCACCAGCGCTACTACCGTTGCCTTAAAATGCTACGACGTGTTTCTTCTTCCTCGACACTTTCTACCCTCCCACAAATACCTCGTCTTCCATCTATGAAGGCAGGCTCTTCAATCTCTGCAGTTAGGCAATGTGGCGTAGTACTAGAACGCGTTTGTGACTCGTTCGAGGCGTTAATAACGCGCGACAAGGCTATCACGTGTGATACCGTGTCACCGTCGCCGTCTGTCACCCATGCCACCAACGACGCTGACAACACGGAGAGCCGTGACGATGACTCGGAGTGCGATGAGTATGCATCAACATCGTATCCACCTTCTCTGGGAAACTGCGATGGCTGTGAACCCAATTTCTTTGGAACAAGGCGGACAGGATGCGGCGCTAGACAACAAACGCTTACTGAGGTATGTGCTTTATTACGAGCTTTCCCGCCGTGGGCTTCAATGTCGATGACCTTTCATTCCAGAATAATAATATTATACAAACCACGTATATTTATCAATACTCGGCCAGCAAACAAGTGATGGATATCTCTTCCGAGAGGCCGCGTCTAATCGATGACACCTCATGTTCACATAGTGAAGTCACCATGTGGTATCCCACTGCGGGAACAGAAGGCGTGAGTTTGCATAACTGCTGGGAGGAACAGAACACAGGGGACTCCTCAAACTCCCTCCACCTTTGTGATATGGTCAGTACCCTTGTTTCTTTGGCTCGTTTATCGGGGACTTAGCCATTTCCTTGCAGCTTTGTGGCATTTCACCACGTATCATCGAAAATGGATCGGAAGAAATGAGGACTGAGGTGAGCAAAGCACCGGCATTAGAATGCAGTCGTGTTTTCTCATACGATTTGTGCAGGATATCCTTAGATGGCATAGGCGGGTTCCACATACCATCATCATCGACTCAGATAATCTGGATGTCTCACCCCATATTGTAATAACACCACCAGAGGAACCGACATGGGTGGGCTTTTGTACAGCGCAGGCCAACCGCGTGCCCATGCAGAGCATGTCCCGCCTCGTGTGCCCGCCTCTCTTTGCTGAAACTGGTCGTATGCACTCATACTGGGAGCTCATGGAGATGTACTATCCCCCGTCACCGGTAGTTCCTATGCCATGCACAGATACAACGGATGACCTTCTATCTACCCGGTTACCCGGTGTACCACTTGTATTTAATCATGAGGATTTCCGATTATCAGTGCGTGTCTGTTATAATCGATGCGGCCTTAATTTCCTGACACCCGCTATAGAAGAAGAGGTCAGAAGAAGAGAGACTCTCACCTTCTACTCGCGACATTACCTTTGTTATTCTGCGCTACCTTTTCAAAGCTACAGTGAGTTTACTCTTATCTCTGAACACAGTCAATTTGTCATGTTAATGCAATGAAAAAGGCTATCGTTGCAAGTATGAGTGCTGGTAGTTTCAGGGAAAGATATGATACCCCTGGGTTCTGTGAATCCATCGAAAAATCTTTTGAATGGACTGATCCCGCTGAGGTGTGTACTTCATTCTGCGTAGAGTATCACTATCTGATTATCTATTGTTGTACAGCCTTTGCTTGCAAGCTTTACCAGCATACCTAAAAGGAGCCCGATCATCCTTCACTCTCTTTATCCATTGACCGTTCCCCACATCATAATTCACGAAGCGCCCTCGAATGACCCCTGGGTAACCTTTGGAAACGCCGTAGACGTGCAAGATCATTGCTTTGGCAACTCACTGGTAGTTGCGTCGTCCCGTTTCAGTCAATTGCAGTATATCAATCCAGCTATAGAAGAAATTCATCATACGAATGACAGACACGAGAGTTTTGATGAAGATGAAAGCTTGGATTACTTTAGTGACGCCTCGTCATCCTATTCTTCCTGCCCACCAACCCCCCAGATTGAATTGCATAGGGTCGGAAGCAGTTTCTTCATCGAACTTTGCGAGGAGGAGAAAGAGGATATAACCGTTTTCCTCCAAGAGAACGACTCTATGACGGATTCTTTCAGCGTTGAAGAGGAAGGCTATGAACAGTATGCTGTTTGCGGCCAAGAAGTGAAACGGAAATTTTTCATTGATGAAGACGAAGAAGATGGCCCCCCCGAATGGGATGATTGGTTTATATCAGCTGCCGCCCGAGCTAGGGATGTCGAAACCGCCCAATCTCCTTTTTTGTCTATGTGCTCATGACCTTTGAAGTCAGCAGCCATAGATTGGCTATTAACTTATCTTTGGGACACTTTTGGCTGGTTTCTTACTATTCCTCACGTGTATTATAGGAACATCGTCTGTGTTTTTCGATATGCATCCCTCTACTTTATATTTTATACTAGTTTTGTATATTCTACCATGTTGTACTTTTAGCTCTCCAATTTACACTATTTCATTCATTCGAATCTGAATATTTTTATTTTGCTCCGACATTCCCGCATTGCACCCTTTCGATTGGTACGTACACTCAGATTCCATTCCGCTTACCCGACGAGTCAACGCTTATGTCCGTCAGTTCGTTTTATTTCAAGGGGTTCCAAAGCTGTGATTAACATTCAAATGTGTCGTGCGGGGGAATGAAAATGCTAGATGTCGCTATCAGACCTTTTTTTTTTACGAGTCTATACAAACTCAAAAGGTTATTTGAATGAATGAAACGTCCAAGACTTGCGTTAATTTGCTGCTCTGAGTTGTAATTGTCTTGATATATAGTGCATTGAAAGGCAATCTAATTGTTTCCTTGCATTGAAGTTAGGGGCTAGCGAGTAAATATCGTTGACTCTAATCTGTCGTTATTGAGACCAAGGTCATACTAAAGTAAGGCAGGTCGTAATGATAATTGATAATCGATGCGCCGACGCTATGTAAGTATCATCTTTTGATAATATCTCCGCCTGTTAGCTGACTAAATCCGCCATGTTCATCGAGGCACCGATTTGTGGCTGGTCTACAGGACGCATATATATCACATTATGTTATCTCGCCGGTGAACATACATAGATGTTGGTTCAAGAATGTGAAGAACCAGTTTGCTTTCTTGTCAGAATTTGAAATCCGGGACAGCGCCACAGATTGCCTGTCGTTGGAATCGCAAAGGAATCCCGTTGATTGTATTCGAGATACTATTCGAGGTTAGTTTTTGGTGGACCACAACCACCACCCACAGGGGGGATGAAACAGATATTCGAAGTGGACATTACCTTTTTGTGTATGCCCTTGATTAAAGAAGTTGTATTACTTTTTCACACACACGCACATGTGGGACAATTTTTTTAGGTGGGTGCAAAATAGAGCGGACCAAGGTAGAATCTCGGATGAATGCCTTTAGCTTATGCTTGTCCTTACCTCATCGTCGTCCACAAGCGCCCGTCGCGTGATCCTCCCACTAGGAGACCGGGATACTTGCGTAAGTGTGCTTATGGCCAACCGGTGACCAACCTGAAGACCTTTTCTGCGAGAACCGCTCTTGTAGGTTTTTAACATTGTCCAATAGTACCGTCTAAACAGTCCTTCTAATCCTAATACTAATTTTTTGAACCTTTTTGCCTTGTGTTCAGCCACCAAGATTTCTTTGTAGAGACCTGTCCGCTGTCCGTCATGCCCATCCCATTAGATGTTTCTAATCATGCGCCTACAAAACATGCCAAGAGAGGGGCTATTATCGGTCACCATCAAGCGCCGGTAGGAGATATACTAGATTCAAAAAGCTGTACATGTACTACGCCGTCGACCAAAAGTCATCTGCTATCTGCTAGCATACCACGTCCAGTGTACGCCTTTGCAATACGGCGTTATAAAGTTTATAATTGCAGTATATGGAAAACTCATGTCCTGATGACCAAGGCACAGACACTAAATGACGTAACCTATTTTTAGCCACACT